>Ga0209159_1000420_pt1 | contig 39009 bp, 35 predicted proteins | sample GraSoiAngelo_144_FD_185901 | JGI IMG/M metagenome (GOLD analysis project Ga0209159, IMG submission 185901) | Grasslands soil microbial communities from the Angelo Coastal Reserve, California, USA - 14_1009_02_40cm (SPAdes) (version 2) | ecosystem: Environmental > Terrestrial > Soil > Grasslands ...
ACATCTCGAACCGGAGGCGTCGGCACGCCATGCCGCGCTTCTACCACCAAGGCCTGTCCGGACGGGAGCTCGCCCCGCCTGAGGTTGAGAACGATCTCAAAGTCGCCGTTCGCGGTGCGCTGCAGCGTGGGCCGCAGCCGGGCCCGCTCGCGCCAGAAGCGCGCGACGGCGCCCATGTCACCGATCCAGGTATCCTCCCGGCGATTCGCGGTGATCAGGCGGCGCTCGGTCTCGAGCTTGTACGTGACGTCGGTGGGGTGGATCAACAGACACGTGATGGCGCTGTTTTCGCTGTTGGCCCGGATCACCTCAGTCCAGTCACGCAGTGCCTGTTCGACGGTCCCGGCCGTGAGGAAGTTTCGAATGCGCAGCTCGCCGCGCGAATCGTCCAGCGCGACCGGCACGACGACGATCTTGCTGTGCTCGCTGCCCAACGCCCGCCTGCGGAACCCGAAGTACGGAAAATTGGTGAGCACGTACTGCGCTGACACGCTCGAGTCGAAGAAATAGCCCGCCGCTTCGAGCACGCCGAGCAGCTCGTCTGGGTACAGCAGATAGCCTGCCCGGAACCCCCGCGTCTGCTGTTTCAAGTCCCGATCGAGCAGCTGCTTGCTGACGAGCACTTCCCCGAATACCGTGGGACGCTGCGGGTCATAGCGCGCCGAGTCTACCGCGGGAGACCCCGTGGGGAACCGCTCGAAGGCGAAGCTGTGACTGACCGAGTGCGAGCCGACGTCGGACCCCAGCGCTTTAACCTGTCGAATCCACTGCACGCGGTCGGGGGTGTAGTACCCGATGTCGGTGGAGTCCGTGAAGTACTTGGTCGTGACGAAGAACGTGCTGCGCACGCCCAAGCCGGCTTCCATTTGGGCGAACGTGAGCGCGTTGCGAAACGCCTCCCTGGCATCGACGTCGTGTGAGAGGCACAGCCCCATGCGTTTGCCCTCGGGCACGGTGTGGACTAAGAGAAAGGGATGCACGCTGTCTTCGTACAGACCGCGGAGCAGCAGGCGGAACACGTCCCCCGATGGCTCGAACCAGTTGATCCAGCGACGTGCCGCCTCGAAGCTGCGCGCCAGGCGGGGAATCAACGTCGTCTCCTTGAAGCCGAGCCCGAGGGCGTAGGCGAGGCCACGGCCATACGCGGTCACGGTGAAGGCGGCCGTTCCATTCTCGTACCGCGCCAGCACCTGGGTCCCGGGAGTGACGGCGTACTCCGTGGACCAGATCGTTTCCGAGTACAACTTGGGATCGCCCAGGGAAACGGTTTGCTCCTCCGGACGATTCAGGTAGCGCAGCGCCGGATCGGCCGGGGAGGCGGTCGCGAAGCTGACGCGAAAGTTGGTGCGGCTGGGCGTCGCGCTGGCAATGCCGAAGAGCGGGAAGAATTTGTTGCCTTGCACCTGGGTCGCCAACACGACCCCGCCTCGCTCGACGTACGCGTATAAGGTCTCGCGCTCCGCGGGGGTCAGTTGTGTGTTGAGTAAGATGCCGCCGATCAAGACGAGCGGCCGCCGAGTGGCCACCGCCACGTCCGACGTCGCGAGGAACGGAATTCCCAGGAGCTCGAGACAGTCGCGCAGCGCGAGCTGCTCCTGGAGCGCGTCCCGGCTCGAGCCTACCTCGAGCACGGCCACGCCCCACTCCGGCGCCGGTGCCCTTGCCCCGGTGACGGCGAGCCACAGCGCGCCCCATGCCAGTAACCGGGTCACTTCCACACCTGCATCGCTACAGGGTTGGCGGCCAGGGCCTCGGTCACCAGGACGAGCCAAGCCGACGCCGCCACACACGGGACCTGCGTCATTTCGTACTGCAATTCCTGCGAGGCGCAGCGCAGGCCGCCGTTTGCCGCTTGCAGCGGTGCGAGGCCTGCGACGATCTGCCGCGCACGCGGCGACTGTCCCATGCGGAGATAGGCGAACGCGACGCCCAGCGTTCCCTCGGACCAAACGATGGGGAGCTCGCGCCACTGCTTGCGGGGGCTCTCATGGAAGAAGAACCTGCCGACCTCCGGGTCTCCATAGATGGCCTGTTCATCGTAGGGGCGATACCCGCTGGCGTCACCGTGCTTGCTGGCGTAGTAGCGATCGACCGCGGCGAGCGCCTGCTCCGCCTTGTGTGGTTCGCCGGCGGCCAACAGAAACAGCGCGCCCCACGCGGCGCAATCGAGCGCCTTGTTCGGATCAGCGTCACCGAGCGGCGCGAAGCCCTGGTTGAACTGCCCCAACGAGTCGTTCCAGGCGCTCTGCAGCAAGCCACGCCGTATCCGCTCGGCCGCCTCGACCCAGCGAGCCTCGCGGGTGAGGTCCGCCAGCTGGTGCAAGAAAAACCAGGCGCTGATGTTGTTCTCGGTGCTCACGGCCAGCATCGGCTCGTCCCGATACAGCTCGACCACCTCGTCCGTGGTCGCACGGTAGGCGAGCTGCAGGATGCCCTGCCCCATCCGCAGCAGGCCGTCGCGCGGGTCGCGCGGGTCGTGCACGGCGAGCGAGAGCAGGTAGCCGGCGAGGCGGGTGGCCGCCTGCAAGAAGATGGTGCGCTCCCGTTCGCATCCCCGGTCGCCGGCGCAGCCCGGGGCGTGAGTCAGGAAGAAGGTGAAGGCGTATCCCACCCACGCCACCGCGCCCGCGCGGACGAGCGCGCTTTCGTGATCGGTTTCCCCCGGCCAATCATTGGCGGTGTTGTAGCCAAACCAGAGGCTGCCGTCGGGTCGGACCAAGCGGGCGAGCGCGTGCAGCGTGAACGCCGCTTTGTCTCCGTCACCGGTGGTCAGGAAGACGACTGCCGCCAGCGCGTCGTCGTACGTGGCCGAGCGGTGGAAGCGCCGCGGGAATTCGGCGGGCGCAAGGTCGTAGCTGATCACCAGCCGGCGGCGGCTGGGGTCGGGGTCGGGGACGAGACGATTGGGGATCATTTGTCCCAACAGCCAGGGCTTGGTCGCGGACACCCAACGCGCTGAAGCGCCGTCCGGTGTGGGTGCTCCCTGGGCAATCAAACCTCCGCGCGGCAGCAATCCGCACACCACAACGCATGAGGCAGAGGCAAGCAGCCGGAGATACATGGGGACGGGCGAAACCTAAAGGCGCTCAGTCCCGCAGGCCACCGCCGCTATTGCACTGGGGTCTGCGGCCCCTATCATGGGGGCGACTATGGCGGCCAAGAGTTGGTGCTTGATCATCGCTGGTGTGTGGCGCGCCGGCCTGCTCGCCGCGCAGCTGCCGGCAGCCGACGAGGCGTTCCGGCGGGGGCGGCTCGCCGAAGCACGGGCCGGTTATGAGCGAGTGCTCGCCGCCGACTCGCTCAACGTGCGCGCCTTGTATCGTCTCGCGATCCTGGACGGCTGGGATGCGAAGCTCGATCGCTCGCTCGCGCGGTTCACGAAACTGCGCCGTCTCGAGCCGCGCGACCCCGACTTCATGGTCGCGCACGCGCGCGTGCTCTCGTGGTCAGGGCGGACGCAGCAGGCCCTGGCGCTGTTCGATTCCGTGCTGGCGCGGGCGCCCGATCGGGCCGACGCGTTGGCGGGACGCGCGCGGGTGGTCGCCTGGAGCGGGGACCTCGATCGAGCGGAGCGCTTGTGGCGCGCCGCGCTCGCGCTGCATCCCGACGATGCCGAGCTGCTCTTCGGGCTCGCGCAGACACTGTATTGGCACGATCAGCCGGCGCTCGCCGAGGCGTACCTCACGCGAGCGCGCCGGGTCGCGCCGGGGGACAACGAGGTGCGGGATCTCGCGCGCACCCTGCGCGCATTGCTGCGGCCAGACGTCCGGACGTCGGTCGACGGCGCCGGCGATAGCGACCACAACGACTTCGTCGCGCAGGATGCCACGGTCACCGGCGCGCTCGGCGCAGGCTTGCGAGGGACCCTCCGGGCGGGGTGGCGGCGCGCCACCGATCAGGCGGGCCATGGCTCGAGCTATGGCGGGGGCGGGTTCGTCGTCGCCGCGCTCGGTCGTCGCGCGGAGCTCCGGACGGGCGCGGGGCTCCGGTGGCTCGGCCCCGACATCGGACCGTCGCGCACCCCGGTGACCGCAGAGGTCGGGGTCGGGCTGCGGCCCGCCCGCGACGTGTCCCTGGGCCTGTCATACAGCCGCGCTCCGTTCGATGAGACCGCCGAGCTGATCCGCCGCGGCTTCGTGCTCGATGCGACGGAGCTCGAGTTCGAGCTCGCTCCCGGTCCACGGTGGTCCATCTCGGGAACGGCGGGGGCCACGTGGATCTCGGACGGCAACCGGCAGCGGCACGCCCTGGGCGGCGTGCTGGTTCGGGTGCTGCCCGGCTTGCAGCTCGGCCCGTTCGGCCGCGTGCTGGCGTTTCGCGCGAGCCCGCTCAACGGCTACTTCGCCCCGAATCGCTTCTCGGTGCTGGAGGGACGGGCCGTGTACTCGTGGCAGCGGCGGGGGTGGGGCTTGCGGGCCGACGCCGGGGTCGGCACCCAGCAGGTCTCGGACACGGCCGCCCACCAGACCGAGTGGCATTTCGGCGTCACGCTGTCTCACGGCTGGGGGGCGAACAACGAGGTGGCGCTCGTGGGCTCGATCACGAACTCCGCGGGCGCCACCTCGACTACGGGGACGCGGACCGAGCGATTCAGGTACCGAACGCTGGGGCTGCGGTTCCGTCAGGGGCTCTGACCGCCCTCCCGATCACCCGCGGTACCCCTTCACGGCGCCCTTTCCCAGGGCGCGGAGCAGGCGGACCGCCTGCGCCTGCGCGCCGGCCGGCAACGCTGACACGGCCCGTCGCATCGCCGCCGCGTGCGGCGGAAAGATCCGCGCGATGAGCCGCCGCCCAGCCGGGGTGAGGGCCAGCAGCGTCACCCGGCGGTCGGCGGTGCTGGGCCGGCGCCGCACCAGACCCCGGTCGCACAGCTTGTCCACCACGTAGGTGGTGCTCGAGCTCTCGACCAGGATGCGCCGCTGCACCTCGCACACCGGCAGCTCGCCCTTGTGGTACAGCACTTCCAGCACGCCGAACTCGGTGGTCCCGAGCCCGAAGCGGGCGATGCTGGCCCGCGAATGGCGCTCGACTGCGTCGAACGCCCGGGCCAGCACGATCCACAGCTTGAGGGGGGTGGGGGAAGGCGGTGATGGTTTCATCTCGCTCCAGGAACCGTGGCCCCAGGGGAAGTGTTCCCTACATTGGGTAGAGATCGAATATCTCGATTTCGAAATAAATTGTCCGTCTTGGTAGGAGGTGTCAAATGTTGGCAGATCTGGGACTGTTGGCTTTGCGGCTGACGCTCGGGGCGGTGTTTCTGGCCCACGGGGCGCAGAAGTCAGTGGGCGCGTTCGGCGGCCCGGGCTTCGCCGGCGCCACCGGGTTCATCGGGAGCATCGGATTCCGCCCGGCGCGGCTCTGGACGGCGCTCGCCGTCGGCGGGGAGTTGGCCGCTGGGTTGCTGTTTGTGCTGGGGTTGTGGACCCCGCTCGCCGGGTTGCTGGTGCTCGCGACTATGGCGGTCGCGATCGCCAAGGTGCATGGGCCCAAGGGTTTCTTCAACCAGAACGGCGGGTACGAGTACAACCTGGTGCTGATCATCGCCGCCCTGGTTGTGGTGGCGCTCGGGCCGGGGGCCTTCTCGCTCGACCACCTGTTGGGGTTGGTGCGGTAGTTGCGACGATGTGGGGGCGCAGCATGCTGCGCCCCTACTTAGATTCTCACCGGCCTTCGACCGGGTAGCGCAGCCTGGATCGGCTCGTTCCGAAGTTCGTCACCACGCTGAAGGGCTACACCCGCGAGCAGTTCTTCGCCGACGCGGTCGCGGGGGTAATCGTCGGTATCGTCGCGCTGCCGCTCGCGATCGCCTTCGCGATCGCGAGCGGCGTCACGCCGGAGCGCGGCCTCTTCACCGCGATCGTCGCCGGGTTCCTGATCTCGGCGCTGGGCGGGTCGCGCGTCCAGATCGGCGGGCCGACGGGGGCCTTCGTGGTGATCGTGTACGCCATCGTGCAGCGCCACGGGGTCGAAGGGCTCGCGGCCGCGACCATGATGGCGGGCGTGATCCTCGTCATCTTCGGCGTCGTGCGCCTGGGCGGCGCGATCAAGTTCATCCCCTACCCGGTCACCATCGGGTTCACGAGCGGCATCGCGCTCATCATCTTCTCGAGTCAGGTGAAGGACTTCCTCGGCCTCCGCATGGGGGCCGTCCCCGCCGATTTCGTAGGGAAATGGCACGCCATCGGCGCCCATCTCGACACGATCGATCCCTGGGCGCTGCTCGTCGGGTTGACGGCCCTGGCGATCATCGTGGGCTGGCCGCTCGTGAATCGGCGGGTGCCGAGCCCGTTCGTGGCGCTCATCGCCACCACCGCCATGGTGCAGCTGCTGCACTTCCCGGTGGAGACGATCGGCTCGCGCTTCGGCGCAATCAACGCGGCCCTGCCGGCGCCCGCCCTGCCGGCGGTGACGCCGCAGCAGCTCCCGGGGCTCCTGGCGCCGGCGTTCACGATCGCGCTGCTCGGCGCAATCGAGTCGCTCCTCTCGGCGGTCGTGGCCGACGGCATGATCGGCGGCCGGCACCGTTCGAACATGGAGCTGGTGGCGCAGGGGGTGGCAAACATTGTCACACCGCTGTTCGGCGGGATCCCCGCGACCGGCGCGATCGCGCGCACAGCGACCAACGTCAAGAACGGCGGCCGCACGCCGGTGGCGGGGATGGTGCATTCGGTCACACTGCTCCTGATCACGCTGTTCTTCGGCCGCTGGGCTGGGCTGATCCCGATGGCGACGCTCGCGGCGATCCTGCTGGTCGTCGCCTACAGCATGAGCGAGTGGCGCACCTTCAAGGCCGAGTTTCGGGCACCCAAGAGCGACGTCCTGGTGCTGCTCACCACCTTCCTGTTGACGGTGCTCGTGGACCTCACCGTCGCGATCGAGGTGGGGATGGTGCTCGCCGCCTTCTTGTTCATGCGGCGCATGGCGGAGGTCGTGAACATCAGCGTGCTCACGCACGAGTTCCACGATCCGACGGACGACTTCGAGAACGATCCCAACGCCGTGCGGCGCCGCGTGGTCCCGCCCGGCGTCGAGGTCTTCGAGATCACGGGTCCGTTCTTCTTCGGCGCGGCGGAGACGCTGCGGGACCGCCTCGGCGCCATCGCCGCCCATCCCAAAGTGCTCATCATCCGACTGCGGCACGTGCCGGCGATCGACTCGACGGGCCTGCACGCGCTGCGCGAGCTGGTCAAGCGGAGCCGCCGGGATGGCACGCTGGTGCTCCTCTCCGACGTGCACGCCCAACCCGTCGTCGCGCTCGAGCGCTCCGGGCTGTACGACGAGCTCGGCGAGGAGAACGTGCACGGCAACATCGACGACGCCCTGAACCGCGCCCGCACGCACCTCGGCCTGCCGCCGCTGCCGCGGCCCGGGTTCGCAACCGCCACGGTGGCCCGGGAGAAGTAGGTCCACGTTGCGCCGGTGGTCCCCGCCGGGATAGCGTACGGGAACCATGAAGCAATGGCTCGAAACCCGGGAAGTGCTCGACCGCCTGGCGCAGCTCGCCCGGGCGGGCGGGCGCGCCGCGCTCGCGACCGTGGTGCGGGTGCGCGGCTCGGCGTACCGTCACGAAGGGGCGAAGCTGCTCGTCGCCCAGGATGGCGGCACCACGGGCAACGTGAGCGGTGGGTGTCTCGAGCAGGATGTGCGCGAGGTGGCGCTGCAAGTCCTTCGTACCGGACGGCCCGAGCTCCGCAGCTACTGCTCCGGCGCCGACGAGGTCGCCGCGTGGGACCTGGGCGTGGGGTGCGAGGGAGAGGTGGAGGTGTTCGTCGAACCGGTGACGGAGCCCCGGCCGCGGGAACGGGAGCTGCTCGACGGCCGCCGACCCTTTGCGGTGTGCAGTATGATGCCGGGGGAGGGGGAAGGCGGAAGGGGCAGGCTCATCGTCACCCAAGAGGCGGCCGAAGGCGACCTCGGTTCGCCTGACCTGAACGCCCGCGCGGCGGGACGGGCTCGTACGCTGCTCGGAACCGAGCAGTCGGGTCTCCACGCGATCGGCGGTCGCACGGTGTTTTTCGACGTGTTCTGCCCGCCGCCCCAGCTCGTGCTGCTCGGTGCCGGGGAGGACGCCCGGCCCCTCGCCCGGTTAGCGGCGGACGTGGGATTTCGCGTAGTAGTCGTGGACCGCCGCCCCGGCTACCTCACCGTCGAGCGGTTTCCGACCGCGGCGCGACTGGTCGAGAGCGACGGTGCCGAGCTGCTCGAGCGGTTGGCGCTCGATGCCGCGAGCTACGCCGTCGTGATGACGCACAACTTCGCGGACGACCAAGCGTACCTCCGGGCGCTGCTGGACACGCCCGCGGCCTACATCGGCATGCTAGGACCCCGCCAGCGCACCGAGCGCATCGTGCGCAACGTGAGCGCGGGTAGGCCGGTCGATGAGGCGCGGATCTTCGGACCCGTCGGTCTCGACATCGGGACCGACGGCGCCGAGCAGGTCGCGCTCGCCGTGATCGCCGAGGTGCTCGCCGTGCGGTCCGGGCGACGGGCCGACTCGCTGCGCGAGCGTCCCACGCCGATCCATGCCCCGCCGGACTGAGGGTCCCCACGTGGCGGGGGTGATCCTCGCCGCCGGCGCATCGCGCCGCATGGGAGCGGGGCGCAACAAGATGTTGCTCCAGCTCGAAGGCGAGTCGCTGCTGCGGCGCGCTGCCCGGCGGGCGGTCGCAGCCGGGCTTTCCCCCGTCGTCGTCGTGCTCGGCCACGAGGCCGATCGAGCCAGGGCCGAGCTGAAGGGCCTGTCGTGCGAGTCCGTTGTGAACTCCGACTTCACCGGGCCCACCAGCGGGTCGTTGCACAAGGGCCTCGAGCAGCTCGGTTCCGACGTCCTCGCCGCCGTCGTGATGCTGGGGGACATGGTGCTGGTCACCGAACAGATGCTGAGCGGCCTGGTCGCGGCGGCGCGCGGCACGGAGGCGCCGCTCGTCGTGTCGCGGTATGGCGACGTCACGGCCCCGCCGCTGCTGTTCCGCCGGGCCTTGTTCGGTGAGCTGCTGGCTTGGAGCGGGGAAGGCTGCGGCAAGGCCGTGGTACAGGCACACCGTGCCGAGGCGGTGTACGTCGATTGGCCGGGCGCCGCGCTCACGGACGTCGATACGCCGGAAGACTTCGCGACCGCGCAGACGCTGCTGGCCCGGTCCTGACCGAGTGGCTGATCCGACTGCGTCGAGTACGGTCCCCGTCGCGATCCTTTGATACCGAAGTAGCCGCGGGGATCAGTCAGAGAGCCGTCGTCCCGGGAAGGCGCGCCTCCCACTCTTCCAGCGACCGGGGCCAGTCCTCCTGCAACAGACGCGACAGGGCCCGATCCGCGAGCACCCGCCCGCCGGTCTGACACGTGGCACAATAGTTCACCTCGTTTTCGGCGTAGCGGATCCGCTGGACCGGCGAGCCGCACACCGGACACGGCTTGCGATACCGGCCGTGCACCGCCATCTCCTCGCGGAACGCCGTGACTCCCTCGGGGAAACCGTCCCCCGTCGCTTTGCGCAAGCGCTCGATCCAGGTGCGCAGCGTGTCTTGCGTGGCGTGGTGGAGCCGTTCGATTTCCTCTGCCGTGAGCTGGGTGGTCAGCTTGAGCGGCGACAGCTTCGCCGCGTGCAGGATCTCGTCCGAGTACGCGTTCCCTACGCCGGAAAACAGTCGCGGATCGGTGAGGGCCCGCTTGAGGGTGTGGGACTCGCGCGTGAGCGCCGCTCGGAACGCGGGCAAGTCGGCCGCGAGCACGTCGATGCCGCCGGGGTCGTGGGCGGCGACGCCCGCCGCGCCCCGCGCGAGATACAGCGAGGCGCGGTGCTTGCTGCCCGCCTCCGTGAGAAGCAAGGTCCCGGCGGGAAAATCGAACGCCGCCAGCCCCAGCCGCCCGGGGATCACGGCGCCGGGCGGTTTCCACCGCAATCGGCCCGCGATCATGAGATGGAGAATCACGAAGTACTCGTCGTCGAAGCCGAACACCACGCGCTTGCCGAGCCGCGTGACCCGCCCCAACACCCGGCCCGCGAGCTCGTCGGGACGTGGGTCCACCGATCGCAGCAGGAACGGGCTCGCGATGCGCAGCCGCTCCAGGCGCTCTCCCACGACGCGTGATTGCAGCGCCTCCAGATACACCACGATGTCGGGCAGCTCGGGCATGGGCGGGTTCGTCCCTCGAGGAACGGCATAGGATCGCAGCGCCGCAGCACGCCCACCAGACCCCTGCTCGCTCGCTCGGGCACGGCCGTTTAGCTTGCAGTTCGATATGACCGTCACCCTGACCGAGAGCCCAGCACTCCCCGAGCGGATCGCGGGACTGGCGACGCTGGCGCGCAACCTGAGCTGGAGCTGGAACCACGATGCGCGCGCCCTGTACCGCTCGATCGACCCGACCCTGTGGCGCCTGACGCGTCACAATCCGTTCGCCTTGCTGCGACGGGTCGAGCCCGCGAGGCTGGCCGAGTGCGCGGCCGATCCCGAGTTCCTGCGCCAGTACGACGCCTTGATGGAGCGGGCCGCGCGGGAGGCGTCGAACGCGGGCACCTGGTACGCCAGCACCTATCCCGACCTGACGAGCAGCACGGTGGCTTACTTCTGCGCCGAGTTCGGGCTTCACAATTCGGTGCCGATCTACTCGGGCGGCCTGGGGATCCTGGCCGGGGACCAGTGCAAAGCCGCGTCCGACTTGGGCGCGCCGCTGGTCGGCGTCGGGCTGCTCTACACGCGGGGCTACTTCGATCAGCGCCTCCGACTGGACGGCTGGCAGGAGGACGCCGACGAGCGATTCGACGTGTCGCTGACACCGCTCGAACGGGTGCTCGGTCCCGGGGGCGCTCCGTCGGTGATCGCCGTGCCGACCGGCGGTCGCGCGGTGGGCGTGGGCGCCTGGCGGGTGATGGTCGGGCGCGTGCCGGTGTACCTGCTCGACACCGACCTGGAGCAGAACGACCCCGCCGACCGGGAGCTGTCGCACCGGCTGTACGGCGGGGCGCACGACCTCAGGATGCGGCAGGAGTGGATCCTCGGTGTCGGGGGCGTTCGGGTGTTGCGCGCCTTGGGCCTCCAGCCCGCTACGTGGCACGCCAACGAAGGGCACGCCGCGTTCATGCTGCTCGAGCGCGTGCGCGAGCTGGTGGCGCAAGGGACCCCCTTCGATGAAGCCGTCCGGCGGGTCCGGGCGACCAGCATCTTCACGACCCACACCCCCGTCCCCGCCGGCCACGACGCGTTCTCGCTGGAGCAGGTCGTGGCGTGCACCGGACCGATCTGGGAAGAGATGAGGGTGAGCCGGGACGCGGTGCTGCGGCTGGGCCACCATCCGGTGCGCGATCACGGCCAGTTCCACATGCCGGTGCTCGCGATGCGGTTATCCCAGCAGGTGAACGGCGTCGCGCGCCGCCATGGCGAGGAATCGCGGCGCATGTGGGCCGGTCTCTGGCCGGGGCGGGACCCGACCCGCGTCCCGATCGGCCACGTGACGAACGGCGTGCACCTAGGCACATGGATGTCCCATCGCATGACCCACTTACTCAATGCCCACCTCGGCCCGGACTGGCCGGACCGGGTGGACGAGCCGGGATTCTGGGACTCGGCCCTCGGTCTCGAGAACGCCGCCCTGTGGCAGACGCACCGCGAGCTCAAGGGGACGCTGCTGCGGGCCATCCGGGACGATGCCCGGCGTCGTTGGGCGGATCAATGGAAGGAAGCGCTGCACCTGGTGGGCGCCGGAACGCTGCTCGAGGAGCGCGCCTTGACGATCGGGTTCGCCCGGCGGTTCGCGACCTACAAGCGGGCGTCGCTGATCTTCCGCGATCTCGACCGGTTGCAGCGCTTGCTGGCCAACCCGTGGCGCCCGGTCCAACTTGTCTTCTCCGGGAAAGCGCACCCGGCCGACGAGCCCGGCAAGCAGATGCTCAAGAGCGTCTACGCGCTCACGCGCGAAGCCCGGTTCGAGGGCCGGATCGCCTTCCTGGAAGACTACGAGATGCACCTCGCGCATAACTTGGTCCAGGGCGTCGATCTGTGGCTCAACGTGCCGCGCGCCCCGCTCGAGGCGTCGGGGACGAGCGGCATGAAGGCTGCGCTGAACGGAGTGCCCCAGCTCGGCACCCTGGACGGATGGTGGGCCGAAGGGTACGATGGCCGGAACGGGTGGGCCATTCCCGCCACCCCGGACGGCGTCGACGCCGACGCCGCCGATGCCGAACAGCTGTACCGCCTGCTCGAAGAGGAAGTGGTGCCGCTGTTCTACGACCGCGACGCGCGCGACGTGCCGCTCGGGTGGGTGGACAAGATGAAGCATGCGCTGCGGGTGGCCGGCCGGCACTTCACCGCGCAGCGCATGGTGCGGCAATACGTGACCGAGTACTACGTCCCCGCGATCAAGGGTCAGCTCCCGGGAGACGATCCGCCCACCGCGTGAGCAGGCCCGCTGTCTGGAAGGGAGCAGGCTACGACCACCCGAGCGCCGAAGCCCGCGCGTTCCCGCACGAGGAGCCGCACCAAGGCCGGACCCGTCGCGGCTCCGCCCGCGCCCGCCCCCGCGGCGGAGCGGATCGGGGTCGTCCACCTGACGGCGGAGTATTGGCCGTTCGCGCGCACCGGCGGCCTCGGGGAGGCCGTGAGCGGGTTGGCGACGTTCCAGGCGGCCGCCGGCATGCCCACGACCGTCGTGCTGCCGCTATATCGCCAGGTCCGGGCGACGGCGCCGTCCTTGGAGCGCGCGGGGCCGCCGTTCACGGTCACGTTCGGCGACCGGAGCGAGACCGCATGGCTGTACCGCGAGCAGGTCGGCGCCGCTCAAGGACCGCAGGTCTTCTTCATCGAGCACCCCGACTTCTTCGACCGGGCGGGGATCTACGGCGATGACAGCGGGGACTACCCGGACAACGCGCTGCGGTTCGCGTTCTTTTGCGCGGCCGCGCTGACCGTCCTGCCGCAGATCGCGCCCGAGGCGCGGGTGCTGCACGCGCACGACTGGCACACCGGTCTGGCGCCGGTCTATCTGCGCACCGTGTTCGCCGGCGAGCCGCTGCACCGCCGGCTGGGCAGCGTGTTGTCGGTGCACAACGCCGGCTTCCAGGGGCACTTCCCTTCCGAGACCGTGGCCGCGCTGGGTCTGCCGGCTGATTTGTACAACCCGCGGGTGTTCGAGTGGTACGGCCGGATGAACATCCTCAAGGGCGGGCTGACGTTCGCCGATCTAGCCGTCACCGTTAGTCCCACCCACGCGCGCGAGCTGCTGACGCCGGAAGGTGGATTCGGTCTCCAGGAGAAGTTCATCGAGCTGGGCGACCGGGTCGTGGGGATCCTTAACGGGATCGATGCGCTCGCCTGGAACCCCGGAACCGACCCCCACATCACGGCGAACTACTCGATCGACGATCTCGCCGGCAAGCGGCGCTGCAAGGCCGCGTTGCAGCAGGCCTACGGTTTGTCGCAAGGCGCCCATGCGCCGCTCTTCGGGATGAGCGCGCGCCTGGTATCTCAAAAAGGGCTGGACATCGTGCTCGGCGCCGACCTGCTCGGCACCTCAGACGCCCAGTTCATCTTCCTCGGCTCGGGGGAGCACCGCTACCACGCGGCGCTCACCGAGCTCGCCGCGGCCAACCCGGAGCGCGTCGCGGTCGAGTTCGCGTTCACCGATCACCTGGAGCACGGGCTGCTCGCCGGGGCGGACTTGCTGCTCATGCCGTCGTTGTACGAGCCGTGCGGGCTCACGCAGATGCGGGCGCAGCGGTACGGCACCATCCCCGTCGCTCGCCGGGTCGGGGGGTTGCTCGACAGCATCGCGGACGGGGAGACCGGTTTCCTGTTCAACGCCTACGAGCCCGCCGCGCTGGAACAGGCGGTGCAACGCGCGCTGGGCAGCTATCGCGACCGCGCCGCATGGCGGACGATCATGCGGCGCGCGATGGCCCAACAGTTCGGGTGGGACAGCTCGGCCGCCCGCTATCTGGACGTCTACCGGCGCGCCCTCGCCCTCCGCGCCGCGGCGGGCTGACCGCGCGGATGGATTTCGTCCTCGCGCTGCACAGTCATCTGCCGTACGTGCTGCACCACGGCCGGTGGCCCCACGGCAGCGACTGGCTGTGCGAGGCCGCGCTCGACACCTATCTCCCGCTGGTCGAGCAGCTGCAACAGCTGGCGGAGCAGGACGTCCCGTCGCCCGTGACGATCGGCTTCACGCCGGTGCTCGCCAATCAGCTCGCGAGCGCGGCGTTCGCCCAGGAGCTCGAGGCGTTCTTCGACCAGCGCGAGGCCGCGTGCCAGGAAGCGCCGGCCTCGCTCGCTGCGACGGGCGACACGGCCCTGTTGCCGCTCGTGAGCTACTGGCAGGCCCGGTTTCGCCGTCTCCGCGATCTGTTCCACTCACTCGACCACGACCTGGTGACGGCGTTCCGCCGCTTCCAGGACGCGGGCCGGCTCGAGATCATCGGCTCGGCGGCGACGCACGGTTATCTCCCGCTGCTCGCCTGCGACGAGAGCATCCGACTGCAGCTCGTCGTGGGACGGAACGAGCACCGGCGCCTGTTCGGCCGCGATCCCGTGGGCTGCTGGCTCCCGGAGTGCGCCTATCGGCCGCGCAAGGGGCGGCGGCCCGGCATCGAAGAACAGTTGGCAGCGGCCGGTTTCCGGTACTTCTTCACCGATGCGCACCTGGCGCAGGCCGGCGATCCGCTGGGGAGTTACGGGGAAGTGCCGCTGGGCGCCGAACGATTCGATGCCGAGCGACCCGAGGGGAAGGCGGAGCCCGCAAAGCGGACCGTGCGGTCTCCCTACCAGGCGTATCGGGTGAGCCCGCCCCGCGCCAAGCAGAGCGTGGCGGCGCTGGTGCGCGACCCCCGATCGTCGATGCAGGTCTGGAGCCGCCACCACGGCTATCCGGGCGACGAGTGGTATCTCGAGTTCCACAAGATCCGCTGGCCCGGCGGGCTGAAGCTGTGGCGCGTGACGGGCCCCGACGTGGATCTGGGCGCGAAGCGGGCGTACGAGCCCCCTGCCGCGCTCGGGCGGGTGGGCGAGCATGGCCGCCATTTCGCGCACTTGCTGGCGGGCATCGCGTCCGAGCAGGGGGAGGGGGGGCGCGCGGGGAAAGGAGTCATCGTCGCACCGTTCGATACGGAGCTGTTCGGTCACTGGTGGTTCGAGGGCGTGGACTTCCTGGCGGCGACCTACCGCGAGCTGCGCCACCATGCCGGCGTGCGCCCGGTGACCGCGGCGCAGCACCTCGCGAGCCATCCCGCCAGCGTCGCGCTGCGCCTGGCGGAGGGCTCCTGGGGCGTGAACGGCGATCACACGATGTGGCTCAACGACCGCACCGCGTGGACCTGGCCGCGGCTGCACGCGCTGGAGGGCGCCTTCTGGAAGGCGGCGCCCGCGGCCCTTGCCGCTCCCGGCGCCCGGCCGGCTTTGGCGCAGGCGGCGCGCGAGCTGCTCCTCGCCCAGGCCTCCGACTGGCAGTTCATGATCTCGACGGGCGCGGTCCCGGATTACGCCGAGCGCCGCTTCAAGCTGCACTGTGACGACGCCGAGCGGCTGGTGGCAGCGCTGACCTCGGCATCGTCGGACGGTGTGCGGCTCGCGATGGAGCTGGAGCAGCGCGACGGGCTGTTCCCGAACGTCCTCGAGGCGGTCGCGGAGGTGCTGGGCGCTTGACCGTCCGGTCGATCGTGATCCACGGGCACTTCTACCAGCCGCCGCGCGAAGACCCGTGGCTGAATCAGGTTGCGGCCGAGCCGTCCGCCGCGCCGTATCACGACTGGAATGAGCGCATCGAGCGGGAGTCCTACCGCGCCGTGGTCGCGGCGCGCGTGTATGCTCCCGACGGGCGCATCGCGCACATCGTCAACACCCTGGCCTCGATCAGCTTCAACTTCGGGGCGACGCTGCTCGAGTGGCTGGAGCGGGAGACGCCGGGCACGTACGCGGCGGTGCTCGAGGCCGACCGCGCGAGCCGCGCGCGGCACGCCGGGCACGGCAACGCGATCGCCATGCCGTACCACCACGTCATCATGCCGCTCGCGTCCCGGCGCGACAAGATCACCGAAGTGCGCTGGGGGATCGCGGACTTTCGCCGCCGCTTCGGACGCGGCCCCGAGGGGATGTGGCTCCCCGAGACGGCGGTCGATCCCGAGACGCTGGACGTGCTCGCGGCCGAGGGGATCGCCTTCACGATCCTCGCGCCGCATCAGGTGGAGCAGGCGCCGGCCGACGGATCGGCGGGGCGCTATCGGACCTCGGGTGGCCGGTCGATCGCGCTGTTCGTTTATGACGGCCCGATCTCCCACGATGTCGCGTTCGGATCGCTGCTCAAAGACGCCTCGGCGTGGGCGGAGCGGCTGCTCGCTCCGGGCAAACGCGGGCACGAGCGGCGGCTCGTGGCGGTGGCGACGGACGGCGAGACCTACGGCCACCATCACAAGTTCGGTGAGGTGGCGCTCGCCTGGGTGCTGCGGGAGCTGGAGCGACGCCGCGACGCGCGGGTCGAGAATTTCGCCGCCTTCCTGGCACGGCACCGGCCCGAGCAGGAGGTGAAGCTCGTGGCGCCCACCTCGTGGAGCTGCGCGCACGGGGTGGAGCGGTGGCGCGCGGACTGCGGTTGCCGGATGGCGCCGGAGCGGCCGACGCAGCAGCGCTGGCGCGCGCCGCTGCGTGAAGCGCTCGACTGGTTGGCGGGTGAGCTGCACGCGCGGTTCGAGCAGGAGGGGGGAGCGCTGTTCGCCGGTTCCTGGGCGGCGCGCGACGCCTACGGCACCGATCGCACGGGCGATGGCCGTGCGCGGGAGCTGCTCGAGATGGAGCGCAACGCGCTACGGATGTTCACATCGTGCGGCTGGTTCTTCGACGACATCGCCGGGATCGAGACCATTCAGATTCTCCGCTACGCGGCGCGCGCCATCGAGCTGGCGGGTGCAGACGCGCCGCGACTCGAGGCGGGCGTGCTCGAGCGACTGGCGCGCGCCCAGAGCAACGAGCGCGCGGAGGGAACCGGGCGCGACGTCTATCTGAACCACGTCAAGCGGCGGGTCCCGATCGAGTCGGCGGCGCGGACGGATGCCCATGCCGCTGATTCGGGGGACGACGCCGCGCGGGCCCTGCTCCGCGCCGTCCTGGCGCTCGAGCACGACCACTCCCCCCGCGCGATCGCGGCGGTCACCGAGCTGGCCGATCGCGCACAGCGCGACGGCGGCCACATCCCGTTCGATGCCCAGACCGCGTTCTACCGCATTCGGGCGGCAGCCCCCCCCGAGCGGGCGGCCCAGCTCGCCTCCGTCGCCTGGCGGCTCGGCTTCGCCGACGGGGAGGTGGAGGGGAAGGGGAAGGGGGGAAGCCACTAGGTGGACCCGCTGCGCTTCGTGTTCGGCGTTCACTTCCACCAGCCGGTGGGGAACTTCGACCACGTGTTCGAGCAGCACGTGCGCGACGTGTACCGCCCGCTGCTCGAGCGGCTGGCCGAGCGGGAGTTCTTCCCTATCGCTTTGCACATCTCGGGCCCGCTGCTCGAGTGGCTCGAGGCGCACGAGGCCGCGTTGCTCGACCGGATCGCCGGGCTCGCAGGCGACGGCCGGCTCGAGCTGCTGCTGTCGGGCTTGTACGAGCCCGTGCTGGCCTCCCTCCCGCGGGAAGACCGCGTCGAGCAGATCCGCTGGATGCGCGAGGCGGTCGAGCGGCGGTTCGGGGCTAAGGCGCACGGCGGCGGGTTGTGGTTGACCGAGCGTGTGTGGGAGCCCGAGCTGGCCGCCGATCTGGCGCTGGCGGGCGTGCGCTACGCGCTCGTGGACGACCGCCACTTTCTGGTCTCGGGCTTTGCCGGCGATCGCCTGCACGCTCCGTTCTGGACCGAAAGCGACGGCAAGCGCGTCGCCCTGTTTCCGATCGACGAGCGGCTGCGCTACCTGATCCCCTTCCAGCCGCCGGCGGACATTGCGGCCTACTTGCGGCAACTGCGAGAGCGCGGCGCACCGCTCGCCGTGTTCGTGGACGACGGCGAGAAGTTCGGCGGCTGGCCGGGCACGAAGGAATGGGTGTACGACCGCGGCTGGCTGGCTCAGTTCCTCGACGCGATGGGCGCGCTGGTCGCGAGTGGCGAGATCCGTCTCACGACGCCGGCGACCGCCCTGGCCGAGGTGCCCAGCGGCGGACTCGCCTACCTGCCGACGGCGTCGTACCGCGAGATGGAGGGCTGGGCGCTGCCGCCCGATGCCGCGCTCAGACTGGCGCGACTCGAGCGCGACCTGGGGGAGGAGCGGCTCGCCGGTCCCGACGGTGCGCTGGTGCGGGGGGCGCACTGGCGGAATTTCTTCGTGCGCTATCCCGAGTCGAACCGGATGCACAAGAAGATGCAGGCGCTGTCGGCGTTGTGCCGGCGCGCGGGCGAGCCGGCGGCGGCGCGCCGGGCGATCGGCCGCGCGCAGTGCAACGACGCGTACTGGCACGGCGTGTTCGGAGGCCTGTACCTGCCGCATCTGCGACATGCCATCTGGCACCAGCTCGCGCTGGCCGAGGGCGAGCTGCGGCGCGGCGCGCCGCTCGCCGTCGAGCGCGTGGACCTGGACGGCGACGGGTTCGAGGAGATCTGGATCCATGCGGCCGGGTTCTCGGCCGTCGTGAGCCCGCGGCGCGGTGGTGTGATCGAGGAGTACACGCGCTTCGGCAACGGGGTTAACTACGCCGCCGTGGTGACGCGGCGGTTCGAAGCCTATCACGCGCTCGCGCGCGAGGAGGCGGCGCAAGCCGCCGCGCCCGTGCCCGACGGGGCGGATGGGGGCGAGAGCGGCGCGCCCAGTATTCACGACATCGAGAAGCGGGTGCGGCTCGACCGGCTGCCGCCCGTCGATCGCGACGGGCGCGCGCTGTTCGTCGACCGCGTGCTGCCCGCCGACCTGACCCTGGACGTGTACGCGAGCGGCGAGTACGAACCGGTCGTGTCCTGGGCGGCGGAGCCCGTCGCGGCAGAGGTGCGCGCCACGGGCGAGGCGGTCGAGGTCACGTGCCGGGCGCTCGGGCTCGAGAAGCGACTCCGCTTCGCCGCCGGCGGCGGGTTGACCGTGACCTACCGCTGGGACGCGGCGCGGCTGCCGGCGACCGCGTGGTTCGCCCCCGAGATCTCGCTCGCGCACCCGCTCGAGCTCATGTGTGCGCCGGAAGCCGACGTATGGTCGTTTCCCATCGCCACGGTGTCCAAGTCGGAGCGTGGGCTGGACGAAACGGTGCAGGGGCGCTCGCTGACGCCGCGCTGGCCGGCGGCGCTGGGCGAGGCGCGGATCGAGATCCCATGGACCCGGTGATCGCGAAGGGGACCTGTTTTCCCCTGTTCGCATTCGACGTGGCGCGGGCGATCGACTTGGACGCGGCCGAGCGCCGCATTCTCGCCGGCACCGAGCGCCAGACGGTCAAGCAGCGGCGGCGCGCGCCCGCGAACTTCGAGTACCGGCCGGCGCCGTTGCGCGTGACGCGGCAAGGGGACGCGCACGTCCTGGGCGCCTACCGCACGGCCCCGACGCTCGAGCTGGTGCTGTACGACTTCGGCGCAATCTCGGCAAGCTATGCCCTGTCGATCGAGGGACCGCTGATGGGACTGCCGGCGCTGGCGTACGAGCTGTGGGGGAACGAGCGGCTCGTGGCCGATGCCCGCCGTCACGTGGAGGAGCTGATGGCGACGGTGGGGGACGCGGCCGTGCGACCGCGCATCGCGGATGTCGTGGAGGACTACTCGATCTTCGAGATCGAGGCGTTCGCCGCGCCCTGCCCGGCGTCCGCGCTGTGGACCGAGCACGCGCACACCGTCGCTCAAGTGCTGCGCGCGGAGCCGCGCACGCTGTCACAGCAGGAGGTCGCCGATGCGACGACCTCGCGGCTCTCGTTCGGTCCCGACGACGCCACGTTCATCGACACCGACGCGACGCTGCTGTTCGACGCCGAGGGGGACGACGTGCGCGCCGTGCTCGAGTTCGCCAACATCCAGCTGCTCGAGATGCGCTTCTTGGACCAGCAGCTCGACGATGTGCTGGATCGGGCGTACGAGCTGCTCCAACCGCCGCCCACGCGGATCGGCGCCCCGGGGCGCGACGGGCCGGATCTGCGGCGGCTGGCCCGGCTGCAGCTCGACGGCGCGATCCTGTTCGAGCAGGTGACCAACGCGCTGAAGCTGGTGGGCGATCAGTACCTGGCGCGCGTGTACTCGCTCGCGTCCCGGCGCTTCCATCTCGGCGAATGGGACGCGAGCATCACCCGTAAGCTGCAGACGATCGACAGTATCTACGCCAAGATGGCGGACCGGACGGCGAGCCGCCGGATGGAGATCCTCGAGTGGATCATCATCGTGCTGATCGCCGTCTCCATCATCTTGTCGGTCGTCCCCGTGCTGCCCCGGCATTGAGCGGGTCCGTTACGCCGTCGCGCCCGCCAGTTGCACGGCGACCGGCTCGTGCGCAGCCGCGGCCGCCACCGGCACGACCAGCAGCGATGTCGGCAGAAGGTTGAGCAGTCGCTCCGTCACGCTGCCAACCAGCATCCGCTTCGCCCAGCCCTTCCCGTGGGACCCGACGACCAATAGGTCCGTACCCCATTCTGTCGCTTCGCGCAGAATCGTCTCGACCGCCATCCCATACCGGACGATTCGCTCCACGCCCGGCGTGCGGATTAGTGACCACACGTCGCGCTTCAGTAGCTCCTCCGACATGGCGTAGTACTCGCCCGTCTCGTAGGGCTGCGTCACGCCGGGGGTAACCGGTAGGGGTTCGAGCACGCTGAGCGCGCGCAGCTCGGCGCCGAACAGACGCGCGCAGCGTTCGGCTGTCCGGAGCGTCGGGCGGGCCGCCCCTGATTGGTCCACCGCCACGAGCACGCGGCGAATGGTTGCCGGCGAGCCGGCGGCGACGAGGACGGGGACGTCTGTGGTCCGCGCGACGTTCAAGCTCGTGCTGCCACCGAGCCATCGGCCCCACGCCGAGTGATGCTTGCCACCCAGCACGACGAGCTCGGCGCCGAGCTCGGCGACGGCTTCTCGGAGCACCACTGGGGTGCGCCCGAGCCGGACCGTCATCTTGTCCGTCAGCTCGCGCGGGACGACGTCTTTCAGTGCAGCCGCGACGTTCACGTGCTCCTGGTCGATGAGGGCGCGCTTCAACTCGTCCACCCCTTCTTCCACGCCTACGGAGGCCCACCCGTCACGCGCCGCGTGGACCAAATGGCAGCTCGTGCCTGCCACGCCCACCATCCGACACGCGAACCCTGCCGCCCCCGCCGCCTCGGGCGAGGCGTCCACACCCACTACGATGGGTTGCCATGACATGGGACTGCCTCCTTGGTAAGCCGTAATCCGCTGCTGCCCTGGTCAAGATGGCGGCGCCTCCGTGAAGAGAAGTTGAGATGCGGCAGAGGGACTCCTCACGCCATACAGGTGAAGACCTCTTCATGTATTCTCACGGTCCGGTTCATCTAGTCCTTCCGATACTTGCTCTGTCACCAGACAGCAACGACCTCAACAACGGAGCGGATCGATGAACAGCAGGATTCTCACTAGCAGCGCGGTCGGCGCCGTCTTGGCGTCGCTCGCCGTCGTCGGCTTTTCGGGCCCACCGCGGGTCGAGGTGACGGACTTCGGGTCGATGCCGCGCGCGACGCAACCGGTGTACGACGCGCGTCTCAGCCCCGCCTCGACGGCGGCCGTGAAGGAGTTCCGCATTCCCATCCGCGACGCGACGGTCGAGATCGCCAAGGGCGTGACGTACAAGAGCTGGACGTTCGGCGGGACCGTGCCCGGCCCGGTGGTCCGCGTGCGCGAGGGCGACCTGGTGCGTATTCGCCTCGTCAACGAGGCCTCGATGCCGCACTCGATCGACTTCCACGCCGCCCGAATCCCGATGAACAAAGCGTTTCGGACGATCCTGCCCAAGGACTCGCTCTCCTTCGAGTTCACGGCGCGCGATCCCGGCGCTTACCTGGTGCACTGTGGCACCCCGCCCGTGCTGCTGCACCTGATGCAGGGGATGTATCTCCCGATCATCGTGGACCCGAAGGGCGGGTGGCCGGGCAAGGTTGACAAGGAATTCGTCATTGTGCAGAGCGAGTTCTATGTGCAGGGCGGCGACAGCGCGCTCCCGGGGCAGGCCGACTGGAAGCAAGCGCTCGAGCGCGAGGCGAGCTATGTCGTGTTCAACGGGCGGGCATTCCAGTACCAGGAGCACCCGCTCCAGGTTGACGTCGGCGACCGCGTCCGGCTGTTCGTAGTGAGCGCGGGGCCGAGCTTCACGAGCGACTTTCACATCGTGGGCGCCGTGTTCGACAAGGTGTACCCGGACGGCAACCCGGCTCATGCGCTGTCGGGCGTGCAGACCTATGGAGTCCCGGCAGGCGGCGGAGCGGTGTTCGAGACGGTGTTCGCCAAAGACGCGAGCGGCGAGGGCGTATACGCGTTCGTGACGCACGCGTTCGCCGACGCGGCCAAGGGCGCCGTCGGCCTGCTCCGGGTCGGGGCGCCGCAGGTGGCGGCGATGGCGCACTAGCAGTGAGTTGACCGGGCGGCGCCCGAGGTCCCTCGGGCACCGCCTCGCGTCATCCCTTGCGCCGGGTCACCTTCCATTGCCCCCTCTGGGCCACGCCCGAGCCTGCCCCGAGCGTGGTGTACGTGCCCTCGATAACATCCCCGGATAACTGCCCTTCGAATGTGGTGGCCAGCGGTGCGCCGCTCTCGGGGTCGGCGTAGGGTGCCAGCCGGCCCGTCACGCGGCCGCCCGCCACTCGCACGAAGTTGATGGTCAACACCGCGGCGCGCGGCTGCGCCCCCGCGGGGCCGGCGGATCCCGGCCGGTCCCACGCCTGGAGCGGGCGTCCCCAGCCGCGGGGAATCATGACGACGTCGCCGAAGGCGCTGTCGCCGTTGGCGGAGAGCGTGAAGGAGATGCTGCCGCTGCGGCCGGTGGCGGCGCTCGAGTACGATCCCTCCCATTGACCTGCGAGTGCGGCCACGTCGCGAGGGGTCCCGGCCAGAGGTACGGGTGGCTGGCGAGCCGCTCCGCAGGCTGTGACCAAGGCCGCGAGCGCCGCGTACAGGGTCCTGGTTCGTGGACTCATAGGGAGCTCCAGGTGTTCGGTGGTCGAGGAAGATACGAGCAGCGAGTGCTGCTTGATGCGTAAGACGTCCGGACGGCCCAGTTGGTTGCACTCAGATCGGAGCACTCGTCACGAGGATCTTGCGGATTCGCATGGTTCGAACGTAACCGTTCGGTGTCGAAGAGAGACTGAACCCCGGCGTTGGGAGATACCGCGTGCGGAGAAAACCGGCCTCCAAGTCCAGACGACCCCGGGAGGGCGCTGGTGAAGGCGCGCGAGTGAGGCGCCGCTTCGAGAGCCTCCTGTCGGCCGGAGTGGCGATCTTCTCGGAGCATTCACTGGAACGGGTGCTGCAGCAGATCGTCGACTCAGCGCGCGAGGTCGTGGGGGCGCGCTACGCGGCGCTCGGCGTGCTCGCGCCGGACCGCGCGACCCTGAGCCAGTTCGTCACCTCCGGCCTCACCCAGGCCGAGCGGGAACGGATCGGCGACCTGCCCAGGGGCCGCGGCCTGCTGGGTCTCGTGATCCGCGAGCCCCAGCCGATCCGCTCCGCCGACATCAACCGGCACCCCCAGCGCTACGGGTTCCCGCCGCATCACCCGCCGATGCGGTCGTTCCTCGGCGTCCCGATCCGCAGCCGCGGCGAAGTGTTCGGTAATCTCTACCTGACCGAGAAGATCGGGGCGAAGGAGTTCGACGTGGAAGACGAGGCGATCACGGTGCTGCTCGCGGCGCACGCGGCGGTCGCAGTCGAGAACGCCCGGCTGCACGACGAAAGCCAGCGGCTGGTCGGTCAGGTGAAGGCGATGCAGCGGCAGCGGGATCTGTTTTCGGCCATGATGAATCACGAGTTGCGGAACGCCCTTACGGGGGTGTACGGCTGGGCCGAGCGTCTGGTGCGCGGCAAGTCGCCCGAGCAGCACGCGCGGGCGGCCCGTGAGGTGTATGAGGGTGCCGAACGCACCATCACGCTGCTGAACAACTTCCTGGACTTGACGCGCCTCGATGCTGGGAAGGTCCGGCCGGTCTGGCACGACGTCGACGTCGCCACGCCGGTGCAGCGGGCGATGGCGAGTGTCGAGCCCGCCGCCGAGGCGAAGCAGGTCCGCCTCCTGACCGAGTATTCCAACGGCGCCGTGACACTGCGGACCGACCCCGTGCGCCTCGAACAGATCCTCGTCAACCTGCTCTCCAACGCGGTGCGACACAGCCCCGACGGGGAGACGGTCGCCGTGCGGGTGGAGCAGGGCAGCTCAGAGGTGTGGTTCCGAGTAGTCGACCACGGGCCCGGCGTCCCACCGGAGCTACGGGCGGGCATCTTCGAGCCGTTCGAGCGCTTCGATCCGCACTCGGGGCTCGGGACCGGGCTCGGGCTCCCCGTGTCGCGCCGCTTGGCCGAGGTGATGGGGGGACGGCTGGCCGTTGAAAACACGGTCGGGACGGGCGCGACTTTCACCCTGGTGCTCCCGCGGCGGCCAGCCAACGTTACGTGAAGATTCCTTCACCGATTCTTTAGAATCGGTTCCACACCTGCCATCTATTATCCGACCCATGAAAATATCCGACCCATGAAAATCCTTGTGGTGGAAGACGATCGTAAAGTCGCGGGCTTCATCGAGCAGGGACTGCGCGAGGAAGGCTACGCGGTGGACGTCGCGCCCGATGGCGAAGAGGGGACGACGTTGGCGCACGTCTACGAGTACGACCTCGTGGTGCTGGACGTGATGCTGCCCAAGAAGAACGGTCTCCAGGTCGCGTCCGAGCTGCGCCGCGAAGGTCGCAAGACACCGATCTTGATGCTCACCGCGCGCGACACGACGGAAGACGTGGTGCGTGGGCTCGATGCCGGCGCAGACGACTATCTCGCTAAGCCCTTCAAGTTCGACGAGCTGCTGGCCCGCGTGCGGGCCCTGGTGCGCCGCGGTGGGGCCTCGCGTACGGAGTTGCTGGCGTACGGGCCGGTCGAGCTCGACCGGTTGAAGCACAAGGTCCGGGTCAAGGGCAAGAAGCTCGAGCTCACGCCCAAGGAATTCCAGCTGCTCGAGCATTTCCTGCTGCGGCCGGAAGAGGTCATCCGGCGCACCGAGCTGCTTGAGAAGGTGTGGGACCTGCACTTCGACCCCGAGAGTAACGTGGTGGACGTCCATGTGGGCAATCTGCGGCGCAAGCTCAAGGAAGCCGCCGAGCTCGAGCTGCTCCACACCGTGCGGGGCGTCGGGTTCCGGCTCCAGTCCCCGGATCGGGAAGAGGAGTGAGCCGGTCGCTGCGGCGAACGCTGGCGGTCCGATTCGCTGCGACCATGGGTGCCGGTCTGCTGGTCGCGGCGGCGGCGGCGTACGGCGTGGCCGTCGGCCCCGCGGCCGGCATGCATCGCGAGCTGATGTTCCTGCTGGCGGGTGTGGTGGTCGTCGGGACCGGTGCCACGCTGGTGGGCGCATGGTGGCTCGCCGGCTCGGCGGTGCGCCCCGTGTACGAGATCACGGAGCAGGCGACACGCATCGCGCCCGGAACGCTGGACCAGCGGATCGCCGCTCACGTCGAGACGGACGAGTACCGCGGCCTGGTGGCCGTGTTGAACGGCATGCTCGAGCGCCTCGACCAGGCGTTCCACAACCAGCGTCGCCTCACGGCGGACGTGAGCCACGAGCTGCGCTCGCCGCTCACGGCCTTGCGGGGCGAGGTGGAAGTGGCGTTGCGCTCCGAGCGGAGCCCGCGCGACTATCGGCGGGTGTTGCACAGCGCGCTGGAGGAGATCGACCGCCTCACGGAGATGAGCGAGGACCTGTTGCTGATCACCCGGGCGGACGCGCATCTGCTGCAGGCCCACCGCGTCCCGACCGACATCAACGCGATCGTTGGCGGAGTAGTGGACGCGCTGCAACCGCGCATCGAGGAGCGGGAGCTGGCGGTGGACTGCCGCTTCGCCCCCGACGCGACGCACGCCGTGGTGGACGCGGATCTCGTCACCCGATTGGTGCGGCAGCTGCTCGAAAACGCCGTGAAGTTCACTCCGCCGGGTGGTCGAGTGCGCGTCGCCACCACTGCACTGAATGGCGAAGGCGGCATCCAGATCGTGGTCGAGGACACAGGTCCAGGGCTTGCCCCTGAGCTGCTCCCCCATGTCTTCGAGCCGTTCTTCCGCGCCGACGAAGCGCGCACCCGGGGCACCGGCACGGGCCTCGGGTTAGCCATGGTCGCGGCGATCACGCGGCTCCACGGTGGCAGGGTCCACGCGGCGAACGTCACGACGGCTGGGACGGGCGCCCGCTTCGAGGTGGATCTTGTCGCGGTAGCTCATTCCTAGACCCGGAGCGTGACATGGCGCCGGGAGGCCGGCTGCTGCAGCGCGTGAGGCGGTACCCGCTTCCCTTGATCGTGGGCGGGGGGCTCGTTGCCGGGCTCGCCGCCCGCTTCGTCTTCAGCGCTCCCCAGTTCGGAGAGTGGATCTTCGTGGCGACGCTGGTCGGCGGGGGCGGCCCGCTCGTGCTACAGACGCTCCGGGGCATGGCGCGGGGCCGCTTCGCCGCGGACATCGTCCGCACGGTGCGGGCCAACCTGCTGCCGGCGGACAAGGTCGCTGCGGTGGATGAGCTGAAGCGGCGCTACGGCGCCGTGGTGATGGTGGGGGACGGCATCAACGTCGCGCCCGCGCTCGCCGCCGCCACGGTCGGCATTGCGCTGGGCGAGCACGGCACGGCTGTCTCGGCCGAGGCGGCGGACATCGTGCTGCTGGTGGACGACATCTCCCGGGTAGGCGACGCGATAGCGATCAGCCGGCGGATGCGGCGCATCGCGCTGCAGAGCATCGGCGTGGGGCTGGGCGTGAGCTTCGCGCTGATGGTGGTGGCGAGCTTCGGTCTCCTGAGCCCCCCGTCGGTGCCGTGATGCAGGAGGCGCTCGACGCGGCGGTGATCCTCAACGCGCTCCGGGTGCGGTGAGGCGGCGCTCAATACCTCGCCTGCATGTAGGCCACGCCCGGGGCCAGCGTCTCCCGCCAGGCTCGCTCGACCGCGGAGCTGAACTCCGGATCGTTGCGCTGCACGGTCGCAATCAAGCTCTCGATGAAGGGCGCATACAGCGCCGGAGGGATGTCCAAGTCGCGGCGGCTGTGCCGCTCGGCGACTCGCGTGAGGACGCTCGGCTCGGTGCGCGCCTGGTTCGGGAAGATCAGCAGCAGGCCGAACGCGTGCCGCAGCAGCTTGTTCTGGCGCTCGAAGTCGGTCCGGGCAAACCGCGGCTTCGCCTCGGGACAGCGGGCAAAGAAGTCGTCGTAGAAGGCGCGGAAGAAGCTGGAGTCGGCGCAGCAGCGCTCGTAACTCGCCTTCGCCGCCCGCATCGCCGCATCGAGCCCGGGGTCGCCCCTGACCGGTTGACTCATCACTCACCGCTCCACAAGGCAGTGGCCCAAAGCTGACGCGCGGGCTGTGAGGCCGCTAGGGCTGGGAGGACGTCAGTGTGCGTCTTCCAGCTCACTGCGCTGTGTCACCGCCTGCCCGGTGCCCGGCCGGATCTCGACGTGGCGCAGGTGGCCGAGGAGCAGGCCGAGAAGGTGCATCGCTATGAGCGCACCTTCGGCGCGTTCGAGCGGACGTTCACGCTGCCGGCCACGGTCGCCCCGGAGAAGATCAAGGCGACGTACGAGAACGGCCTGCTGACGATCACGCTGCCGAAGGTCGAGGCGGCGAAGCCCCACCTGATCGAGGTCGAGGCGACGCATTCTGAAGGTTTCCTCATGGCATCTTCACATCGGCGATGCCACGCCACCCGCAAACTCCTTCAACCTTCGCACCGGGAGCACTCATGTCGCGTCGAGCTGAGATCGTGGTCATCGTTTGCGCCCTGATGGTGGGCGCCGCAAGCGCTGCCCCCGCCGAGCGTGGCGCCGGCGATCGCAGAGGAGAAAGTGCGACGCAGGCCCTGCGAGTCTACGCTACGCGCTACGTCCTGGCCAGCGCTCGCCTCACGCCGACCTACGCGCGCCAAACCGGTCTGGCGTGCAGCGCCTGCCATACGCATTTCCCGGAGCTCACGCCCACAGGGCGCGCCTTCAAGCTCAACGGCTACGTGTTCCGGAGGAGTGAGTCGCTTGAGGGCAAGAGCCCCGAGGGGCAGCAGAGCCTGCTGCTCAACCTGGTGGCGCCGGTGTCGTTGATGTTCCAGACGTCCTACACCAGCACCAAGAAGGCATTGCCCGGCGCGCAGAACGGTACGGTGCTCTTTCCCGATCAGCTGAGCCTCTTCACCGGGGGGGAGATCACTCCGCACGTAGGTGGCTTCCTGCAGGTCACGTTCGATCCGCAGAGTGGTCAGCTGGGAGTGGATAACGCGGATTTCCGCTTTGCGACCCATGCGACCCTCCTGTCCAAGCGCGCTACGCTCGGGCTCAGCCTGAATAACAACCCCACGGTACAGGACGTCTGGAACAGCACACCGGCCTGGGGTTTCCCCTACGGCAGCTCGGCGGTGGCTCCGGCGCCCGCTGCGGCCACGCTGGTGGACGGTACGCTCGGCCAGCAAGTGGCGGGGCTGACGGGGTACACGATGTGGAACGATCGAGTCTACGGAGAATTCGGCGCCTACCGCTCGGCGCCCCTCGGGATCCAGCGCCCGCTCGATTCGACGGCTACGGGTGTGATCAAAGGCGCGGCGCCGTACTGGCGAGTCGCGTTCCCGAACGTGTGGGGCCAGAACTACCTGTCGATCGGAACCTACGGTATCGCGGCGAGCGTCTTCCCTGCCGGCGTCGCTGGGCCGACCAATCGATTCACCGATATTGCCGTGGACCTCGCGTACATGCACTCGTTCGGGCCGAACAGTTTCACGCTCGACGGTACGTGGATCCACGAGAAGCAGACCTGGGCCGCCGGCGGCACGGCGAACGCCACGAACACGCTGCGCACGTTCCGGATGGACGCCATGTACCACATCGGCACGCGCTACGCGTTCACGCTCGCACCGTTCGTCACGAGGGGCACGAGCGACACACTGCTCTACGCTGCGGCGCCCGTGTCGGGGAGTCGTACCGGGAGTCCCAACAACGACGGCCTGGTTGCCGAGGTCGACGTCATGCCGTGGCAGAACCTGCGGCTGCAATTCCAGTACGTGGCATACGACAAGTTCAACGGCAGCTCGAGCAACTACGACGGGTTCGGACGCCGGGCGAGCGATAACAACACGTTGTACATCCTGACGTGGCTGCTGTACTAGCGGCGCGTTGTCATTATCTGAGAAGGAGAGGGTCCACATGCGACTGCCAACGAGCTTGATGATCGGCGCGCTCCTCCTCGGCGCGGTGGGCGCCCGAGCCCAAACCGGGAAAGGCGGCAAGATAGATCCGACCTGGCTGCGCGCCGAGGCTGCAAGCAAGACCGCCGACTTCAAGCTCGTGGCGGGCCTCACCGACGCAAATGGTGGGATGAACTTTAACGGATTCAGCCAGGGCGGCCTCGTCCTGACGGTACCGCAGGGGTGGAACGTGGTGCTGCACTTCAAGAACGAGGACCCGAACCTGCCGCACTCGGTAGAAATCATCGCCGAAGCGCGGGCGGTTCCGAGCGGCCCCGTCCTACCCGCGTTCGAGCGCGCAACGACCGGGCGACTGGAGCAGGGCTTCACGTCGGGGCAAGGTGCCGATGTCCGATTCGTGGCGGCGAAGAGCGGCGCCTTCTCGATCTTCTGCGCCGTACCCGGGCACGGCGCCGCCGGGATGTGGATCCGGCTTGCGGTCTCCGGATCAGTCGACAAGCCAGCGCTCGCCGCCGCGCCCTGACCCGCCACGGCGACCTCCGGTGGCGTAAAGTCTCATGGGCGATTCATCCTGTCCTCATGCACCTCTGGCTATGCTTCTTGCGGTCACTCAGCGAGGGTGACCGGTGCGGGACAGCCCCGGAGGAGGGGCCGGCGCGAGGAGGCAAGGGGCGCCGCCGACGTATCGGTTCGGTCCCGAGCCACTGGCCGCACGTCCACCGGCACTGTTCCGGTCGAAGGACAACGAAACCCAGTGGCAGGCAGTCAGCAAGGGACGAACGTCGCCCGGTCGGAGCGACCCCGGCGGAAGTGAACAGTCGGAATGAAATATCCTCAAGGCCCCCGGGTCGCCACTCTAGACTCGGGGGCCGACTTGTTCCCCCGACGCAGCCGAAGCGCCGCTCCTCACCGCACCCGCGGCTGGAACATCGCCCGCACCACGGCCGTGGCGTCCACCGCGATCAGCATTCCCTCCATCGGCAGCGATTGCACGCCGACGACGATCCCGGCGGGGGGATTGCGGGCCGGAAGGAACTCCGCTCCGGCCTCCCGGATGGCCGCGAAGTCGCGCGGTGAATAGTTCACGACGTAGATCGTGAGCTTCGCGACGTCGGCGGGCGTCGCTCCTCCGATCTTCAGGACGAACGCGAGGTTGGCGAACGCTTGCCGGGCCTGGGCGCGCAGGTCGCCGGGGCCGACGAGCTGCCCGGTCGAGTCGAGGGCCACCTCACCCGAGATGTAGAGCGTCGCGCCCACGCGCACCGCGTGCGTGAACCCCGGGAGCGCCGCGAGCGTGCCGGGGTTGATGTAGCGGGGCTGGGTCGGCTCCAGGCCACCCGGCGGCCCGAACCTGCCGCCACGGCCCGGCTCACTTCCTCCACCCCCCGGAGCCCCCATGCACGCGGCCAAAACGATGACGGTCGCGCTCGTGACGGTGGCGCGCATACACCCGCTCCCTTCGTTCAGTTCGGAATGCAACGGACAAGCCGAGACCCAGGTGCAAACTACGGCGACCGGCGGTACGGCGCTGACCGGCTAGCGCCCATCGGCCGTTTCCGGGCTTTCAGCATCCCCGGAGGAGCCCCCGTATACACCAGCATGAGCGCGCTGCCCGACCGGGACCGATCTGGCCAGGCAAGGGTGGACGAGCCCGCGCTCGTCGCGCGCGCGCTCGCGGGAGATCGGGCGGCGCTCGGCATGCTGGTGGAGGCGTATGCGGGGTCGGTGCGCCGCATCACGCGCGCCATCCTGGGAAACGTGGACGATGCGGAGGACGCGGCGCAGGACGGAGTGCTGACGGCGCTGGTGAAGCTGGACCGCTACGACCCCGCCCGGCCGTTCGGCCCGTGGCTGTTGCGGATCGCGGCCAACGCGGCGATCGACCGCCGCCGCCGTCGGTCGGTTCGGGAGACCCGCGTGTTAGGGGACGATCTGGCGGCGGGCGGCCCGCTCCCCGACGCCGAAACCGAGCGTCTCGCGCTCGGCGACCGTCTGCGGGCGGCGCTGGACGAGCTGCCGGAGCATTACCGGGTGGCGGTCGTGCTGTTCGACGTCGAGGGCTATTCACATGCCGAGATTGCGGAGATCCTGGGCGTGGCGTCGGGGACCGTGCGATCGGCTGTGTTTCACGCCCGGCGCAAGCTGCGGGCGCTGTTGGACGACTTGAAGGAGGACCGGTGAGACAAGAGCCCCTGTGGTCTCCGGACCACCCTGATGCCGCGCTCGGCGACGCGTTGTGGGCGGCACTCACCGCGCGCGACGACACGGCGGAGTTCGTGACGCACGTGCTCGCGCGCGCCGAGGCGGCCGGCGTGGGGACCTGGCGGGCGGTGCTGGGGCGGTGGAGCCGCTTCGCGATCGCGGCGGCGGTCGTGCTGGCGTTCCTGGGCGGGTATCTCGCCGGCAGAGAGCGCGATGTCGCAACCTCGTTCGACACGGTGTGGGTGACTTCCGCCACCGGGAGCGAGGCGGCCGCCGAGCTGCTCGCGACACACCGCGCGCCCGACCCGAGTGCCCTGTTCGCCTCGATGTTAGCGAACTGAGGTGGGTGCCATGCTCCAGCAATCCCGATTTTGGGCGATCACAGCGCTCGTGGCGACATTCGCGGCGGGCGGGTTGTTCGGGTGGGTGCTCGGGACGCGGGCGCACGGTGGGCCGCGGGGCTGGGCGTTGCGAGCAGGTCCGCCGGGACCGGACGGCATGATCGGCTTCCTGAGCGAGCGGTTGGACCTTACGGCGACGCAGCGCGACTCGGTACGAGCGATTCTCGAGCGACACCGCGCCGACCTCGAGAAGATCTGGCGCCAGGTCCATCCGCAATTCGATTCGGTGCGGTCGAGAATGAGCGCGGAGATCAGCGCGCAGCTCACGCCGGCGCAACGGACGCGCTATGCGGACCTGGAACGGCGCCTCGACCGCCCACGGTTCGGCGGTGGTCCGCCGTGGGAGGGACCGAGACCACGACCTTGAGAGGGGAGGTGCTCCTCCAGAGGGAGCCTACACCTGAATCAAAGGAGGTGGTGCGCGACGGGCGATGCGGAACGGGCTCTTTGACGGAAGGGCCCGTTCTCCGTTTCAGCGTGCCGCCGTCGAGTCGGCCTGCCGCAACAAGCGTGAGAACTCGCCGAGCTCGGTGACGCCCAAGTCCGACACGACCCAGTAGGTGTAGTCCGGCGCGGACCAGTGGAGCATGTGATAGCCTTGGCGCGTGACTGCCGGCGGCCCGCCCGTCGACCCGCGCTGCGTCGGCCACAGGAAAACGTCGATCACATGCTGACGCCGTCCATAGGCGAGAGCCGCGACCGGCCCGCCCGCGACGTAGTCGAGACGCCCTCCGATCAACGGGTAGCCCAACCCGGCGAAGTCGTACACCGGCGGCGAAAAGTCGAGGCGGCCGTTGAACCACGGCTTCACCGTGTGCTGGTCGGTCGACGCGACGTCCGTCAGGTGCGTGCCCATCAGCGCGCGCACGTGGCTCGCCAACACTTCGCCGACGACCGCGTTTGCCGCGTCGCGCGAGTCGGTGATCTTCCACGTTCCGACTACGATACCGACGAGCACCGCCGCCGCGGCAAGCCAGCGCCATTCCGGCCGGGGGCGTGCGGGCGTTACCCCAGCCGCGGCTCGCAGCGCCAGCCGGACCCGCGAGCGCAGTTCCCGCGGCGCGGTCAGCGCCGGCAGCTGCGCTCGCATAGTCGCCCGCAGCACGCGTTGCCGCTCGTGAGCGCGCGCGCATGCCGCGCACTCGCGCAGGTGCCGCTCCATCTCCCGGGCCTCGTTTCCCATCAGCTCGCCGTCGCCGTACGCATCGAGCTGCGCTGCGAAGTCGTCGTGCTTCACGTCAGTCGCGCTCCTTCGTCGCGGCCCCGATCGCCCGCTCGAGGCGCCGCCGCGCCCGGGCGAGCCGTGACATCACCGTTCCCACCGGAATCCCGGCGACCTCCGCGATCTCTTTGTACGAAAGGTCCTGGAGCTCGCGCAGCACGATCACTTCGCGGAATTCCACCGGCAGGGCGTCGAGCGCGCGTTGCACCGTTTCCCGGTCCGCGGCGCGCAGCAACTCCGTCTCGGGATGCTCGTCCTCGCTGCCCCCGCTGTGCAGCGTCTCGTCGAACTCCGTCGCGTGCGCGTCCGGGCGCCGGTTGGCCCGCAAGGTGTACGCGGTGTTGCGGACGATCGTGAGCAACCAGCTGCGGCCCTCGGCCGGGCCCGCGCCGCGGAACCCGTCGAAGTAGTTGAGCGCGCGCAGGTAGGCTTCCTGCACGACGTCCTCCGCGTCGTGCTCGTCTCGCAGCAGATAGCGCGCCAATGTGTACGCGGCGTCCAGGTGCGGTAGCACGGCGGCCTCGAAGCGGGTGAGCTGGCTCGGCTCCAACCGTCCCTCATGGATGTTGCGGTTCTTCCATCCCTATTGGACCGGGCGGGCGTCGGGATTATTCCCGGTGGAAGAGATCCGGGGCGCGTGCCGTCAGTAGAAGAATACCTACTCCACCACCACCGGCTCTCGCTCCAGCCGAACGCCGAAGCGCTCATACACCGCCCGGTCGATCGATTGGGCAAGCGCCAGCAGCTCGGTCGTGGTGCCGCCGTGATTCACCAGGGCGAGGGCGTGGCGCGTCGAGATCCCCACGCCGCCCTGCCGGTATCCCTTCGCGAACCCGGCGTGCTCGATGAGCCACGCGGCGGGCACCTTCACCCGGCCGTCGGCCGGGAACGTCGGGATAGGGTCGACCTCTCCGGCGTCGCGCCAGCGCCGGACGAGCTCGTCGAACGCGCCGGTCGGGAGCACCGGGTTTACGAAGAACGAGCCGACCGACCGCGCGTTCGGGTCGGCGGGGTCGAGCACCATCGACTTGCGACGCCGCAGCTCGAGAACCGTGTGCCGCACGACGCGCACGGCGGCGCCGGGCTCCAGCTGCTCCAGGCCGCCGTGCCGGCTGACCGCCTGTGCGAGCTCCGCGTACCGGACCTGCGGGAGCGTGTCGCGCCGCAGTCGCAAGGAAACGGCGAGGACGACGTAGCGGTCGCGGTCGCGCCCCTTGAAGCGGCTGCCGCGGTACACGAATTCGCATTGATCGTGGGTGAACACGACCTCGGCCAGGCTGGCGCGCTCGAGGCATCGCACCGACACGAGGCCGTCCGCGATCTCCTGGCCGTACGCGCCGACGTTCTGGATCGGCGTCGCGCCCACCGTGCCGGGAATTCCGGAGAGGCACTCGATCCCGGCGCATCCCCGCTCGACCGCCTGGCGCACGAGCCCGTCCCACTCGACCCCCGCCCCGGCGACGAGCTCCACCCCGTCCGGCGCGTCGCGGAACGTGACGCCGCCGATGGCGACCTTGAGAACGAGGCCCGGGAATCCAGCGTCTGCGACCACGAGGTTCGAGCCCCCGCCGATGATCTGCACCCGCAGCCGTCGCTCCCGCGCGGCGGTGAGCGCCTGGCGCAGCTCCGCCTCGGTCCTGCATTCGTGGAAATACCGGGCCGGCCCGCCCAACCCCAGGGTGGTGTAGGGTGCAAGGGGCACGCGTTCAAGCAGCGGAAGCGTCATGGCTCCAGTCAGAACATGAGCCCGGCACGCAAATAGATCGCGGTGCGCTCCGGGCTCCGCGCGACGGCGATCGAGATGGTGTTGACGCGGCCAGCCCGGCGCCGGCCATCAGTCTGGCCATGAGGGGGAACATCCTGCCCCAGGGGCGCCAGAGCAACCCTCCCGTTGATATATCAAGATAATTTGATATATTCCCCGATCATGTCCTCGACCACGCTCCCCGACATCGGCCGGGCCGCCCGGTGGTTCCACGCGCTCTCGGACGAGACCCGGCTCGAGATCGTGCGGCTGCTCTCGCACGGCGAGCGCTGCGTGTGCGAGCTGCAGGACGTGCTCGACTGCGCGCAATCGCGTCTGTCCTTCCATTTGAAAACGCTCAAGGATGCGGGGCTCGTGAGCGATCGTCGGGACGGGCGCTGGGTCTACTACGCGTTGAATCGTGAGGCGCTCGACGAAATCGCGGAGTTCGCGTCCGACGTGAAGCCGGGCAAGCATGCCGGAAGCTGTGCCCGAGCGTGCTGCGGCTAACGTGTCTCTCGGGAATTTGTCGACAAGGAGACGGCATCACATGAACAGCGACCAGATCAAGGAGACGGTGAAACAGAAATACGGGCACGTGGCGCAGCGCGTGCTGGGCGGCGAGCGCGGCGACTGCGGCTGTGCCTGCGATCCCGTCAGTTCGAACCTGTATGATGTGGCCGAGACCGCCGCGCTCCCGGAAGGGGCGGTGCGCGCGTCGCTCGGCTGCGGCAACCCGACCGCGCTGGCCGAGCTACACGCGGGCGAGGTGGTTCTCGACCTGGGCTCCGGCGGCGGGATCGACGTCCTTTTGTCCGCCCGGCGCGTTGGACCGACCGGGAAGGCCTACGGCCTCGACATGACCGATGAAATGCTCGACCTGGCGCGCGAGAATCAGCGCAAGGCCGGTGTCGCGAACGTGGAGTTCCTGAAAGGGGAGATCGAGCGCATTCCGTTGCCGGACGCGTCGGTGGACGTAGTCATCTCGAACTGCGTGATCAACCTTTCGGCCGACAAGCGCCGGGTGCTCGCCGAAGCATTCCGCGTGCTCAAGCCGGGGGGCCGGTTCGCCGTGTCGGACGTGGTGGTGCGCGGAGCGCTTCCCGCGGCGGTGCGACGCGACGTGGAGCTGTGGGTGGGGTGCGTGGCCGGCGCCTTGGAGGAGGTCGAATATCGGCGCCTGCTGGCGGAGGTCGGGTTCGAGGCGATCGGCATCGAGCCGACCCGGATCCACGAGTTCGACGACGCGCGCGCCGTCGGGGGTGAGCTGTTCAGTGCATTCGTGTGGGCGCACAAACCGCTCGGATAGCGGATGTTTCGCGTCCTGTTCCTGTGCACCGGCAACTCCGCCCGCAGCCAGATGGCGGAAGCGCTCCTCAACTGGAAGGGGAAGGATCGGTTCGAGGCGTACAGCGCCGGGTCCCGGCCCGCGGCGCAAGTGAACCCCTTGGCCATCGCTACGCTGCGCGAGCACGGCATCCCCTGGGCCGGCCATGCGCCGCGCGGCGTGGACGGCCTGGAGCGCGAGCATTGGGACTTCGTGGTGACGGTGTGCGATCGCGCCAAGGAAGCGTGCCCGATCTTCCCGGGCCAGCCGATCCTGGCGCACTGGGGCATGCCGGACCCCGCGGAGGTCGACGGCGATGGAGTCACTAAGCGGGCGGCCTTCCGGGACGCGTTCGTGTTGCTGAGCCGGCGGATCGATCTGCTCCTGGCGCTGCCGCTCGAGAAGCTCGAGCAGCTCGCGCTCGAATCCCGGGTGCGGGCGATCGGTAACGCTGGAAGCTAGGCCGCGAATTCTTGCGAAAAAAATGCTGCGACGCTGCAACAGTTGAAAAGAGATGACGCTCGGGCGACAGTTAATTTGAGCGACACAACGGGGTCAGCCCGGCATGTTGCAGCCCACCAACTTCTCCGTCTTGATGGTCGACGACACCACGGCCATTCGCGAAGCCATTGCGCGCTCGTTGGCACGGCGCGGATGCAGAGTCACCACCGCGACCAACGGTGTCGAAGCCTTGGAGATTCTCCGGAAGCAATCGTTCGACGTGATCATCACCGACCTCAACATGCCGGATCGCGGGGGCCTGTGGCTGTGGCGGCAAGCGCTCGTAGTGCGACCCGAACTGCGCGGCCGGTTTGTACTCGTCGCATCCGAGCCTCTACCGGAGCCACGCAGCTTGGCGTTGTTCCTCGAAACCGAGCGCTTCGTGCTGAAGCCCATTGCACTGGAGATGCTGTGGCATCACGTCGAGGACGTCTTCACGCGTGCCGCCACGACCGAAACGGGGGCGCGCGCCGAGCCGCGCGTGAGTGGGGCTCAAAGGGCTGAATCCGCACCATAAGCGTCCGTTTAGGACGTCGTCTGGCGCAACTGCCGCAGCACGTACTCGAGGATCCCGCCGTGCTGGTAGTACACCAGCTCCTGCGGCGTGTCGATCCGCACCGTCGCGCGAAACTCGACCGGCGCTCCCCCCCCGTCGGGACGGGTGGCCTTGACCGTCAGCTCCTTGCCACGCGGGAAGGCCTCGGCCAGCACGGCGGCGAGGCCGGTCAGGTCGAAGGTCTCCTTTCCGGTGAGCGCCAGCGTTGCCGGCGTCTGCTCGGGGAGGAACTGCAGCGGCAGAATCCCCATGCCCACGAGGTTGGAGCGGTGGATGCGCTCGTAGCTCTGCGCGATCACGGCGCGCACGCCCAGTAGCCTGGGGCCTTTTGCCGCCCAGTCGCGCGACGACCCGGCGCCGTACTCCTTGCCGGCGATCACGATGAGCGGCACGCCCTCGGCCTGGTACTTGACCGACGCGTCGTAGATCGTCATCTGCTCGCCGTCGGGGAGATGCAGCGTCACCGGCCCCTCGGTGCCGGGCGCCAGCAGATTCTTGAGCCGCACATTGGCGAACGTGCCGCGCACCATCACCTCGTGATTGCCGCGGCGCGAGCCATACGAGTTGAAGTCCTTGGGCTCGACGCCGTGCTCCACCAGGTACTTCCCGGCCGGGCTGGTCTTGCGGATCGAGCCGGCGGGCGAGATGTGGTCGGTGGTGATGCTGTCCCCGAGCAGGCACAGCACGCGGCCGGCGCGGATGTCCTTGATCGGCGGTGGCGCCGCCGGCATCCCGTCGAAGTAGGGAGCCCGGCGGATGTAGCTCGAGTCGGGCTCCCAGGCGAACCGGTCGCCTGCGGGCACGGGGAGGCCGTTCCAGCGGGCGTCCCCCTTGAAGACCTCGCCGTACTGCTTGTGGAACATCGCCGACTTGATCGACGTGCGGATGACGTCGTCCACCTCCTTGGCGGACGGCCAGATGTCCTTGAGATAGACGGGCTTCCCGTCCTTCGCCCTGCCGAGCGGCTCCCGCTGCAGGTCGAGATCGATCCGCCCCGCGAGCGCGTAGGCGACGACGAGCGGCGGTGAGGCGAGGTAGTTGGCGCGGACCTCCTGCTGGATGCGCCCCTCGAAGTTGCGGTTGCCCGACAGCACCGCGCACACCACCAGCTCGCCCTCGGCGATCGCCGCCGACACCGGCTCGGGGAGCGGCCCTGAGTTGCCGATGCACGTGGTGCAGCCATACCCGACGAGATGGAACCGCAGCTGCTCGAGGTAGGGCGTGAGGCCCGCCTGGTTCAGGTAGTCGGTGACCACCTTGGAGCCTGGGGCGAGGCTCGTCTTCACCCACGGCTGCGACTGGAGGCCGCGCTCGACGGCCTTCTTCGCGACGAGCCCGGCCGCGATCATCACCGACGGATTCGATGTGTTGGTGCAGCTAGTGATCGCGGCGATGACGACCGAGCCGTGATGCAGCTTGCAGTCCACGCCCTCGAGCTTCAGATCTACGTGCGTACGGCGTGGCGCGGCCACCGCCGTTCCACCTCCGAATGGCTGGCCGCCTTCGGCCTCCCAATGGTTGCGCACGTCGCTGGGCGGCGCGATGGGCGAGGTGGGTTTGACGAGGCTCGGCAGGGCGTCGAGAAACGCCCGGCCCACCGCGCGCAGCGGCACCCGGTCCTGCGGCCGGCGCGGGCCGGCGAGGCTCGGCTCGACCGTGGCGAGGTCGAGTGACAGCGTGTCCGAGTACACCGGCTCAGGCGCATCCGGCGTATGGAACAGGCCTTGCGCCTTCATGTACGCCGCGACGAGCGCGACCTGCTCCGGCGTGCGTCCCGTGAAC
>Ga0209159_1000425_pt1 | contig 38810 bp, 35 predicted proteins | sample GraSoiAngelo_144_FD_185901 | JGI IMG/M metagenome (GOLD analysis project Ga0209159, IMG submission 185901) | Grasslands soil microbial communities from the Angelo Coastal Reserve, California, USA - 14_1009_02_40cm (SPAdes) (version 2) | ecosystem: Environmental > Terrestrial > Soil > Grasslands ...
GCGACGGGCGCGCGTTCGAGCGGCTGTACCGGGCCCACGTGGCCCGCGTGCACAGCCTGGCGCGGCGCATGATCAGCCCGGAAGTGGCCGACGACGTCACGCAGGACGTGTTCGTCCGGGCTTGGAGCAAGCTCGCGACGTTCCGGGGCGAGGCGGCGTTCGGCACCTGGTTGCACCGGCTGGCGATCAATGTGATCCTGGCGCGCCGTACGTCGCTCGGCACGGAGCGCGGGCGGTATCACGACGGGGAGGACGTGCTGGACGCGGTGCCGAGCCGCCCCGCCGCGAACGAGCTGTCGCTCGATTTCCAGGAGGCGATCGGCCGGCTCCCGGACGGCGCGCGCGAGGTGTTCGTGCTGCACGACATGGAGGGCTACAAGCACGAGGAGATCGCGGACATGCTCGGTATTGTGCCCGGGACGTCGAAATCGCAGCTGCATCACGCACGCATGGCCTTGAGGAAGCATCTCGATCGATGAGGGTGGAGGCATCATGAAGGACCAATGGACTGATCGGCTGTCCGGCTACCTCGACGGTGATCTGGGAGTGGCCGAGCGAAGCGCGCTCGAGGCTCATCTCGCCAGCTGCCCGGCGTGCGAGGCCACGCTGGACCAGCTGCGCCGAGTGGTAGCGCGCGCGCAGGCGCTCGATGACCGGCCGCCGGCGACCGACCTGTGGCCCGCTATCGCGGAGCAGATCGGTGTGTCGTCGGGCGCGCACCGCGTAGTGAGTCTCGCGGCGCACCGCGCCCGCCGCCGCGTTTCGCTCACCGTGCCGCAGCTCGCGGCGGCTGCCGCCGTGCTGTTGCTGCTCGGCTCGGGGGGCGCCTACCTGGCGCTGCACCGCTCGACGCAGGACAACCGCGCGCTGGTGCGGCGCCAGACCGGCATGGAGCCGGTGACTGCCACTATCGGGTGGGTGCAGAAGACGAGTGCCAGCTACGACTCCGCCGTCGCCGAGCTGCAGGGCGCCCTGGAGCAGGGGCGCAACAGCGGCCGGCTCGACAGCGCTACCGTGCGCGTGCTCACCCAGAGCCTGGTGACGATCGACTCCGCGATCGTGCAGGCGCGGCGGGCGCTCGCGGCCGATCCCGGCAGCGCCTATCTGAATCAACACCTCGCCGACACCATGCGGCGCAAGCTGGAGCTGCTGCGGCGCGCCAGCACGCTCGTGCCCGCCAGGACTTAGGGGGAAAGACATCGTGCTCTTGAACGTCGCGGCCGTCATCACGCTGGTTGTGACCCAGCAGACCGATACGACCGTGCCCGTCCGGCCCGGCATGCGGCTCGACGTCGACAACTTCGGCGGCGAGATCGTGGTGCGGGCCTGGAGCCAGAACGCCGTGCGCGTGCAGGCGACCCACTCGAGTCGCGACCGCATCGATGTCGGGGTCGGGAGCTCGACCGTGAGCGTGAAGGCCGAGAGCCGGCGTGGCCTGGCGCAAATGGTGGAGTACCAGATCAGTGCTCCCACCTGGATGGAAATGAATTTGCACGGCGTCTCTACCGATATCGAGGTGGACGGCGCGCAGGCTGGGGTCACTGCCGAGACGGTGAACGGCGAAGTCAAAGTGCGCGGCGGCAGCGGCCAGCTGTCCCTCAAGTCGGTGCAGGGAGCGGTCATACTACAGAACGCCAAGGGGCACATCGACGTCTATACGGTGAACGAGGAGGTGACCCTGGAGAACGTGAGCGGCGACATCACGGCTGAAACTGTGAGCGGCGACATCTCGTTGGACGGGATCGAGTCCGCGAGCGTCGAGGTCAGCACGGTGAGCGGCGACGTCCACTACGACGGCACCATCAAGGACGGCGGCCACTACCGCTTCGCTACGCACAACGGCGACGTATCGGTGGGCGTTCCGGAGCGGGCCAACGTGACCGTGTCGGTGGCGACGTTCAACGGCGACTTCGACTCCTGCTTCCCCGTGAGCGTCACGAACACGAGCAAGCACCGGTTCAGCTTCACGATCGGATCGGGCAGCGCCCGGGCCGAACTCGAGACGTTCAACGGCGACATCAAGCTGTGCCGACCCGGGCAGCTGCACGACAAGCGCCACAACCACCAGGAGGACCACTGACCATGCGTGTCATATCGCTCGCCGCCCTCGTGCTGCTTGCGGCCGTCGTGCCGCCCGCCCGAGCCCAGGGCGAGTTTCATTGGAGCGGCCGCCTCGCGAGCGGCAAGCGGTTGGAGATCAAGGGTGTGAACGGGGACATCCACGCCGTCGGCGTGGCGGGCGGCCAGATCGAAGTCACGGGCACGAAGCACGCGCGCCGCAGCGACCCCGCGTCCGTCGAGATCAAGGTAGTGGAGTCGAACGACGGCGTGACCATCTGCGCCGTCTACCCCACGCCGCGCCACGCGCGGCAGGAGAACGACTGCACGCCGGGCGATCACTGGTCCTCGAGTACCGAGGACAACGACGTGGCCGTGGACTTCGAGGTGCGCGTCCCGGCGGGCGTCAAGTTCTACGGGCACACCGTCAACGGCGAGGTGGAAGCCGAACATCTGGGCGCCGACGTCTGGGCCTACACGGTGAACGGCAGCGTGCGCGTGTCCACCACCGGGTACGCCGAAGCGACGACGGTGAACGGGTCGATCGCGGCCGCTCTAGGGCGGGCGGACTGGTCGGATGAGGTCGAGTTTCGCACGGTGAACGGCGGCATCACGCTCGACCTGCCCGCGACCTTCAGCGCCGAAATCCGGGCGGAGACCGTGAACGGCGACCTGGTGACGGACTTTCCCCTCACGGTCACCGGCAAGTTTGGACCGCGGCACATGCGCGGCACGATCGGGAGCGGGGGACGCCACCTTTCCCTCGCGACGGTCAACGGGAGCATCAGGCTGCGCAAGGCCACGTGAACGGTGACGTCTCGGTAGGGGCGCAGCATGCTGCGCCCCTACCATGCCCGCACACTCGTTGGTCGCATTAATCCGGCCCCACCTGCAACAGCCCGGTACCTAATCCTCAGGCTCTGTGACGTAGCGTAGCCCCGTCTTCGCTAAGGGGCCCGTGGTGCTGCGGGAACTGCTCACCCGCACCGAGCGGATCGACGATCTTCGCGACCTCTTTGGCGCGCTCGGCTTCGAAGCGGCGTGGGAGGACGTGCCACCCGGGCCCTGGCTAGGCGAGACGCACGCAGAGGCGGCGGGCGTGTCGCGCGTGCTGCTCGTGGCGCGTCACGACGCCTTCCGCGTGTTCGCACTCGAGGCCGGTGACCCGGACCGCGCCGTGCGGGCGGCGGCCCAGCGGCTCGCGGCCCGTGCGGAGCGCGGGCTCGCCTGCGCACTGGGGACGGCGCCCCGCCGCCTGATCTGCGCCGGCTGGCGCCCGGGTGGACGGCCGGGCGCGGTGCGCGTGGCAGCGTGGCCGCTCCTGCACCCGCCCGGCAGCGCCCTCGGCACGCTCGAGCGGTTCGGCCCCGTGCCCGGCGAGACCTCCCTTGCCCTGAGCCTACGGATCGGCGAGGCGCTCGCGAGCGAGGGGGTCACGCCGCGCTTCTTCAAGGCGTTTCGCAGCGTGCTCGAGCGACTGGCCGACCGGCTGGCGGTGCCGCGCGGCCGCGCCGAGCGACATGCGCTCGCCCTCACCGCGCTCACGCGCGTGCTGTTCCTGTACTTCGTCCAGGCCAAAGGGTGGCTCGACGGCGACCGGCGCTACCTCATCCACCGCTTCGACGAGGTCATCGCGCTGCGGCGCAGCTTTCACCGCCACGTCTTCGACCCGCTGTGCTTCGGTGCACTCAACCAGCCTGGGGGCGACCGGTCGCGCGGCGCGCGCGCGCTCGGAAACCTGCCGTTCCTGAACGGCGGCCTGTTCGAGCCCACCACGCTCGAGCGCCGCCACGGCACGGCGGAATGGACCAACGCCGACTGGCGCGATGCGTTCGAGTCGCTGTTCGAGCGGTTTCACTTCTCGGTGCGCGAATCGGACGACGCCGACTTCGTGGCGCCGGACATGCTGGGCCGGGTGTTCGAAGGAGTGATGGACCCCGATGACCGGCGTGCGAGCGGGAGCTACTACACTCCGGCGGCGCTCGTGCGGGAGCTGGTCCGGGCGGCCCTCGAGGCAGCACTCGTGAGCCGCTGCGGGCTCGCACCCGGGCCCGCCGAGCGGTGGGTCCACCGCGGCGAGCCACCCGCGCGACCCCCCGGCCTCGCCCGCCTGCGCGTGTGCGACCCGGCGGTCGGCTCCGGGGCGTTTCTGCTCGGCGCGCTGGAGGAGCTCACGGCGCTGCGGCGGACCAGCGGCGAAGGACCCGCCGGCGTCGTGCGGCGGGACGTGCTCGCACACTCCCTGTTCGGCGTGGACGTAAAGCTCACCGCCGTGCGCCTGGCGGAGCTCAGGCTGTGGCTCGCACTGGTGGCGGATGACGACGAGATGGACGTGAGACGCATCGCGCCGCTTCCCAACTTGGACGGCCACGTGCGCCAGGGCGACGCCCTGCTCGACCCGCTCGCGCTGGCGCGGGTGTTGGGGGGAGGGGGCCCCGCCCTGACGGGGGCGATGCTCGAGCGGCTCGGCGCCGCGCGCCGGACGCTGTTCAGCATGACTGGACCCGCCAAACGCCGCGCGCTAGCCGAGCTGGCCCGGGCCGAAGCCGCTCTCGCCGAACGCCTGTTCCAGGACTCGATCCGGATGCTGGAGCGGCGGATCGCCGAGCTCCTTGCCCTCGCCCGTGACCGCGATTTGTTCGGGCGCCACCACGGCCTCGACGCACCGCAACGCGCCCTGCTCCGACGCCTGCGGGCCAGCCGGCGCGAGCTGCGCGGGGCGCTGCGGCGGCTGCGCCGTGAGGGCGGCGTGCCGTTCTTCGCGTTCGAGGCGCACTTCGGAGACATCGTCGCACGCGGCGGGTTCGACGTCGTCGTAGGCAACCCCCCCTGGGTCCGCGGCGAGCGGCTGGCGCCGCAGGTCCGGGAAGCGCTCACGACGCGCTACGCGGCGTGGCGTCCCGCGAGCCGGCGTGGCTTCGCGCATCTTCCCGATCTCGCCGTCGCGTTCGTCGAGCGCGCCCTGGAGCTCGCCGCCCCAGGCGGCGTGGCCGCGCTGCTCGTACCCGCGAAGCTGGCCTCGTGCGGCTACGCCGAGCCGCTGCGGCAGCTGCTGGCGCACGGGACGCGGATCGAGCGCGCCGCTGAAGTCGAAGGAGTGGCGGGGGCATTCGGGGCGGCGGTGTACCCTATGGCGCTGGTCGCGGCTCGCGCCGAGCCGGCCCCGCACGACCAGGTCGCCGCGGCGCTCGGGCCGACGAGCGCGGCGCCGCGTGTGCCGCAGCGGCTGCTCCAGTCCGGCGGCCCCTGGATCTTAAGCCCGCAGGCCAGCCGAGTCGCGCGGCGCTTGCGCGACAGTTTCCCGGCGGTCGGCGACCGCTGGACGCCGCAGCTGGGCGTGAAGACCGGAGCGGACCAGCTGTTTCTGGTCGAGGCCGCAGCACCGTGGACGCGCCCCGCGGTGCGCGGGCGCGACCTCGCGCCGTGGCGGGTCACGCCGCGGGCGCACGTCCTCTGGACCCATGCAGCGGACGGGCGGCCGCTGGCGCGACTCCCCCGCGAGCTGGCGCGGCTGCTCGAGCCGCACCTCGAGCGCTTGCGACGCCGCAGCGATTACCGCGCGGGCGCGCCGTGGCAGCTGTTTCGCACCGCGCTGGCGTACGCGCCGCACCGCGTGCTCTGGCCAGACGTCGCGCGCCGGCTCGCGGCGGCGGTGCCAGGTCCCGACGTCGTGCCGCTCAACACCGTGTACGGCATCGCCACGCGGACGGCCGACGACGCTCATGCGCTCGCTGCGCTCTTCAACTCGCGTTGGCTCACGGCGCTGGCGCGGCTCGTGGCGGATCCCGCGCGCGGCGGGTTCCGGCGCTTCAACGCCCGGGTGGTGTGTGCGCTCCCGGTCCCCCCCGCCGAGGCCCCCGCGTGGCGGGCTCTCACCGCCGCCGGCTCACGCGGCGCCAGCGACGACGACGCCGTTGCCGAGCTGTATCACCTCGACGCCTCGGACCGCCGTGTGTTGGCCTCTCTCGCCCCCCCGGGCGCAAGCGCCGCGGATCCTCGCTGAGCAGCTCGCGCCGCTTCCGGAGCCGCTCGCTTGCCTGCTCCGGCCCGGCACGGAAGCGCCACCCGCGGTCGTCGCGGCGGCCGGCGCGCGGGCGCTGCTCGACCTGGCGCCGCTGGAGCAGGCGCCGCAGGCGTGGCCGCCGTGGCTCGCGCCGCATCAGGTCGCCGCCGCCGAGCGGCTGGCCGCCATCCTGCGGCGTTACGGCGGTGCCCTCCTCGCGGATGCGGTGGGCCTGGGGAAGTCGTACGTCGCGCTGGCGGTGGCGCTAGCACTGGGAGAGCCCTTCGCGCTCGTCGTACCGGCAGTGTTGGTTCCCCAATGGCGAGCGCTGCTCGCGCAGCACGATGCTGAGGCTACGATTGTGACCCATGAGTCCCTCAGCCAACCGTCCTCCACCACCCACCACTACCCTCCACGAACCTGCCTTTTCGTCGTCGACGAAGCACACCGGTTCCGGAACCCCGACACCAACCGCTACCGCGCGCTTGCCAAGCTCGTCGTCGGCGCGCGCGTGCTGCTGGTCACAGCGACGCCGATACACAACTGCATCGCCGACCTGTTCCATCTGTTCCGTCTGTTCCTGCGGGACCACGATCTCACCGCGCTGGGCGTCGCGTCCCTGCGCCTCGCGGCGCGAGCAGCCCTCGATATCGGGACGCTTGGCGCCGTCGCGGCCCGCCTGATCGTCGCGCGCAGCCGCAGTCGCGTGCAGGCGGCGTATGCGGAGGGACCGCTCTTGCTGAGGTTCCCGAGCCGTGCACCAGGAGAGATCGTGCGGGTCGGGCCGATGCCCGACGACGCGCTGGGAGGCGTGATCGCGGAGATCCAGCGGCTCGAGCCGCCGGGCGATGCGGCGGCCCTGTTCCGCCTGGTACTGTTGTCGCAACTGGCGTCGAGCCCGCCGGCGTTCCGGGCCAGTCTGGTGCGCTACGAGGCGTTTCTCGATCTGGCGCGGGACGCAGCGGTCGACGGCCGTACGCTCACGCGGCGCGAGTTCCAGCGCTCGTTTCCACGCACCGCAGGAGAGGATCTGCAGCTCGCGTTCCTCCCGCTGCTCCTCGCGCCGGGGCCCGGCGGCGCAGTCGACCGGGATCGCGACGTCGTGCGGGGTCTGCGCGACCTCGCCGGCCCCGCTCACGACCCTAAGGCCGAAGCGCTCGAGCGCCTGCTCGCCGGGCGCGCGGGGAAGACAATCGTGTTCGTGCAGCCGCGCGCGACGGTGCGGTACCTGCTGCGGCGGCTGCGCGGGCGCCGGGTCGCCGCCGTGGTCGGAGACACCGGCCTGTTCGGCAACGAGCCTGCCACCAGGGCCGAGGTGCTCGCGGCGTTCGCGCCGCGGGCGCAGCACGCGCCACCCCCAGCCCGCGCGCTCGAGACGGACATCCTGATCGCGACCGACCTGGTGAGCGAGGGCCTCAACCTCCAGGACGCCACGCGAGTCGTGCACTACGACCTCCCCTGGAGCCCTGCCCGCCTGGCGCAACGGGTCGGACGCGTCGATCGGTTGGGGTCGCCGCACGACCGCGTCGAGGCCGTGACGTTCCTCCCGCCGCCGGCGCTCGAGCGCGCCCTGGCCATCGAGCAACGGCTCGCGGCGAAGCTCGTGACGCAGGCGGCCAGCGGCGCCGCGCAGCTCGAGTCCGTCGCGGGACCCGCGGCAGCCCCGGGCCGGCTCGACTGGTGCGACCGGCTGCAGCGGTTGCGGTTCGGCGTCGCGGCGCCCTCGACGGGTACGGTCGCCGCCGTGGCGGCGCAGGCAAGCGCGGTCGTGCTGATCGTGCGGATTGGCTCGCTCGTCGAGGCGCTCGTCGTCACCGACCACGACGTCCGGCCGGACCCCGGTGAAGCGACCCGGCTGCTCGAGGAGGCCGCGTGCGCGAGGCCGGTCGCGGTGGATCGCGCGCGGCTCGAGCGAGCCGTAGGGCAGGCTGCCCCGCTGGTCCGCGCGCGGCTCGCGGCGCTCGAGGACGCACGCTGGCGCGCGTCGGACCGCGACCGCCTCAGCCGGCGGCTCATCCCCTGGGTCCTCGGCGCTGCGCGCCGCGCGGCCCGTCGCGGGGACGCGCGCCAGCTCGCTCGACTGGACGCGTTGGTGTCGCGGCTGGCGCTCGGGATGACGGCGGGAGAGGAGCTGTTGCTCGACGAGCTACTGTCGCGGCGGACGCCCCTCACCGTGCGGAACGTGCTGGCCTGGCACGAGCGGCTGCCGCCGTCGCACGACACCACCGCCGCGCCGCAGGCGGAGCTGGTGGCGGCGGTGCTGTGCGTGCCTGGTTAGCTTCCGGCGTGGCGCTCTCCACCTTCCTGTTCGACTTGGACGGCACCCTCATCGACTCGATCGAGCTGATCCTGCGCTCGTACCGCCACACGCTGCGCGCGCACCGCGGGCTCGAGCCGCCGGACGAGGTCTGGATGAAAGGCCTCGGCACGCCGCTGTGGGTGCAGTTCCGGCACTGGACTGACGATCCTGCGGAGATCGAGGCGATGGTGGCCACCTACCGCGCTTACAATCTCGAGCATCACGACGCGCTGGTCCGGCCCTACGACGGCGTGGTCGTCGCGGTGCGAGCGCTGCGGTGCCAAGGGAAGACGCTCGGCCTCGTCACAAGCAAGATGCGCAGCGGGGCGCTCCGCGGGCTGCAGGTCGCGGGTCTCGACGACGCGTTCGACGTGATCGTGGGCTCGGACGAGGTGACGAACCCGAAGCCCCACCCCGAGCCCGTGCTCACGGCGCTCGAGCGCCTGGGCGCGCCGGCCACGGGCGCGGTATTCATCGGCGACTCGCGCCACGACATCGAGTGCGGCCGGGCGGCAGGGGTGAAAACGGCAGCCGTGTTGTGGGGTCCGTTCGACCGAGCGCAGCTCGCGGATCTCGAGCCCGATTACTGGCTGGAACGGCCGGAAGACCTCACGTTACTGACTGCCGATAACTGACTGCGGCTTCCAGGAGGACCCTTGCGCTTCGTCCCCTTCGAGCTCGAACGCTGGCAGAGCACATGGGAGAACCGGGTGCGTTTCAACCTCTCCGAGTCGGGGGTGCACCCGCTCTCGATCCAGGAGCTCCTCGGCCTTGCTGGCGCCTCGGCGCTGCCACTGCTCGAGGTGCGGCTCGGCTACAGCCAGTCCAACGGGACCGACTTGCTCCGCAGCCGCATCGCGGCGCTCTATCCGGGCGTGTCCCCCGACCAGATCCTCGTCACCACCGGCAGCGCCGAGGCCAACTTCTGCGTTTGCTGGCGCCTGATCGAGCCGGGGGACACGGTCGCGCTCATGCTCCCGAACTACCTGCAGACGTGGGGATTGGCACAGAACTTCGGGGCTCAAGTGCGCGGCTTTCCGCTGCGCCCGGAGCTCGAGTGGGAGCCGACGGCCGAAGAGATCCGCACGGCGATCGCGCCGGGCACGAAACTCGTGGTCGTTACGAACCCTCACAACCCCACCGGCCACGTACTGTCGGACGAGATGCGGCGTGTCCTGCTGGAGCGCACCGCGGAGGTCGGCGCCTGGCTGCTCGCCGACGAAGTGTACCAGGGAGCGGAGCTCGACGGCCGGACGACGCCGTCTTTCTGGGGCGGGTACGAGCGCGTCATCGTGGTGAACGGGCTGTCCAAGGCGTACGGGCTGCCGGGGCTGCGGATCGGTTGGATCGTCGCCCCGCCGGCGCTCTCGGCGGAAGCGTGGGCGCGGCACGACTACACCACCATCGGCCCAGCGGGGGCGAGCGACCACCTCGCCGCCGTAGCACTCGAGCCGCGCGTGCGCGAGCAGCTGCTCGAGCGCACCCGCCGCATCCTCAAGGCGAACTACCCCGTGCTCGAGGGCTGGCTGAAGCGCTTCGGGGACACCTTCAGCTGGCACGCGCCCCAGGCCGGCGCGATCTGTCTCGTGAAATACCGCCAGGCGACGAGCGCGCTCGACGTGGTCGAGCGGATGCGTGCCGAGCACAGCGTGCTGCTCGTGCCCGGCGAGCATTTCGGGCTGCCCAACCACATCCGCTTCGGCTACGGCGAAGAGCTGCACCACTTCCAGGAGGCGCTGGCGGAGACGGAGCGCGGCCTGAAGCGCGTGTTCGCGGACTGAGATGCGCGTCGTCCCGCTCGAAGCGTTCCGCGACCGGATCCCATTCGCCGTCGCCGTGAACGCGGTGGAGCGAGGGTTCCGCGCCCTCGGCCTGGGCGAGGCCACCCTCCCCGACCCGATGGTGGTCGAGCTCGCCGAGCAGCAGGCCGAAGTGCACGTGAAGGGCGCCCACCTGCGCGGGGCGCGCCACATCGTGCTCAAGGTGGCGACGGGCTTTTACCGGAACCGCGCGCGCGGGCTGCCGTCCGGCGACGGCATGTTTCTGCTGCTCGACGCCGAGACGGGCGCGCCCGACGTGCTGCTCGAGGAGCACGGCTACCTCACCGATTTCCGCACCGCGGCGGCCGTGGGCCTCACCCTCAGGTACCTCGCCCCGAAGGACGCGCACGACGCCCTGCTGGTGGGCGCGGGCGCGCTCGCGCGGCTCACCGCGCGGGCGATGGTCGCCGAGCTGCCGCTGCAGCGACTCACCCTGTGGAATCGCACGCCGGAGCGGGCCGGCGCCCTCGCCCAGGAGCTCGCGCCCGTCGTCGCCACGCGCGTCGCGCCCGCGCTCGAGCCCGCCGTCCGCGACCACCGCGTGATCGTGACCGCGACGGCGAGCACCACGCCCTTGATCAAGGCCGCCTGGGTGACCCCAGGCATGCACATCACCTCCGTCGGCACCGGCAGCCCGGAAAAAGTGGAGCTGGAACCGGCAGTCTTGCGGAAGGCCGACAAGCTGATAGCCGATCGCGTCTCTCAAACCGAGCGGTACGGGAACCTGCACCACGCCCTCGCCGCTGGCGCCGTCACCAGGGAGAAGGTCTACGGCGAGCTCGCGGACCTGGCGGCCGGTCGGGTCGCGGGGCGGGAACGCGCCAGCGAGATTACCGTGGCGGATCTGACCGGCGTCGGCGTGCAGGACGCCGCGATCGCGCAGGCCGTCGTGGAGGTACTGGGACTGTAACGCGGGGATGATCGACCGGTGAAGCTGCAGGGCACACCGCCGTCAGCGGATTAGGGCTCGCAGGACGAAGTACACCGAGCCCGCAATGCCCGCCGACGCGGGGATCGTCAGCAGCCACGCCCAGACGATCCGTCCCGCGACCCCCCAGCGCACCGCCGACAGCCGGTGCGCGGCGCCGACGCCCGAGATCGCGCCGGTGATGGTGTGCGTCGTGCTGACGGGGATGCCGAAGTGCGACGCGACGAACAGGGTGATGGCGCCGCTCGTCTCGGCGCAGAAGCCGCCGAACGGCTGGAGCTTGGTGAGGCGCTGGCCCATTGTCTTCACGATGCGCCAGCCGCCCGACATGGTGCCGACCCCCATCGCCGCCCCGCAAGCGACGATGACCCACGTCGGCACCGAGGCCGCGTCCGTCAAATGGAGCGCGCCGATAGGCGAGCCCGCGAACAACTGCTGCTCGGCTACCAACAAGCCGACGATGATGCCCATCGTCTTCTGCGCGTCGTTGGACCCGTGCCCCAGGGAATATGCAGCGGCCGACCCGAGCTGCAGCACGCGAAACACGCGGTCCACCCGACGCGGCAGCGAGCGCCGCAGCATCCAAGACAGCGCGACCGTGAGCGACAGCGCAATCGTCAGACCCATCACCGGCGCGATGACGATGAAGATCAGGGTAGAGATCCACTTGCCGGGGAACAACAGCGCGGTGAAGCCCGCCTTCGCCACGGCCGCCCCCCCGTAGCCGCCGATGATCGCATGGGACGACGACGTCGGCAGCCCCAGCCACCACGTGATGACGTCCCATACGATCGCCCCGACGAGGCCGGCGAGGATGACGTTGGCATCAACGACTGCGAGATCCACCAACCCCTTGCCCATTGTCTTGGCAACCGCCGTCCCGAACAGGAAGACGGCGATGAAGTTGAAGGCCGCCGCCCAGACCACGGCGGCTAAGGGCGACAGCACACGGGTCGAGACGACCGTGGCGATGGAGTTTGCCGCGTCGTGGAATCCGTTGATGAAGTCGAAGGCGAGCGCGACCAGGACGATCGCGAGCACGAACGTCGCGCCGTGCGTCATCAGGCGTGCTTGAGCGTGATGGACTCGAGCACGTTCGCAACGTCTTCCGACTGGTCGAGCGTCATCTCCAGGTTGTCGTAGATCTCCTTCCACTTGATGATCTCGAGCGCGTCGCGCTCCTTCTCGAACAGCTGGCCGAGCGCCTCGTGGTAGATCGCGTCTCCTTCCTCCTCCAACTGTTTCGCCTCGATGCAGTAGCGCATCACGTCGTCGCCCTTCTTGAGGCGTCCCACCGCTTCGCCGAGCACCGCCACCATCCGCTCGATCACCTCCGTGAGCTGCTTCACACCTTGTGGCGCCGCACCGAGCCGGAAGATCTGCGAGCGCCGCGCCGTACCGTCCATCGCGTCCATCACGTCGTCGAGATCCGAGGCGAGCTGATGGATGTCCTCCCGGTCGAGCGGCGTAATGAACGTGCGGTCGAGCCGGTTCACCACTTCGTGGGTGACCTGGTCGGCCTCGTGCTCGAGGCGCTTGAGCGCTTCGACGTGCGGCGTGCGGCGCTCCGGCGGCGCGGCGAACAGCTCGCGCAGATGTTGCGCGGCTTCCTTGTTGCGGTTGGCCACTTCGACGAACAGGGCGAAGAATTCCTCATCCCGCGGCAGTAGGCGCACGGCGATCCCCTCGGCTGGCGAAAGATGCGCCGGAGAACATAGCGGCCTCCGGCCGTAGCAACTAGGTTACCCACGGCCCCGCAGACCACAAGGAGCGCAGCCACATGGCGACCACGCAACAGCCGCGCACCGAATTCGTCAAGGCGATCTCGCGGCTCGATGCCACGGCCCTCGTGGTCGGCTCGATGATCGGCTCGGGCATCTTCATCGTCTCGGCCGACATCCTGCGGCAGGTGCACGCCCCGGGCGTCATGCTCCTGGTCTGGGCCCTCTCCGGCGTCGTGACTCTGATGGGCGCCCTCGCCTATGGCGAGCTCGCCGCCATGTTCCCCCGGGCGGGTGGCCAGTACGTGTACCTGCGGGAGGGGATCTCCCCCCTGTTCGGCTACTTGTATGGCTGGACCCTCTTCCTGGTGATCCAGACCGGGACGATCGCCGCCGTGGCGGTGGCGTTCGCCCGCTTCACCGCGGTCTTCTTTCCCGGCTTGTCGCCCGACGTCTTCCTCGGCACCACGATCAACCTCGGCAGCGGCCCCATCCAGGTGGGGCTCTCCCCTCAGCGGATCCTCGCCATCCTCTCGGTGATCGTGTTGACGTGGATCAACGTGCGTGGCGTGAAGACCGCAGCCGTCATCCAGACCTCGCTCACGGTCATCAAGACGACGGCGCTCGCCGCGCTCATCCTGCTCGGCGTCACGATCGGCCGCAACGCCGCGGCGATCGACGCAAACTTCGGGCCCGCGTTCTGGCCGGCCGGCGGCGTCGCGGCGGGACTGTGGCCGGTTATCGGTGCGGCGATGGTGGGATCGCTGTTCTCGATGGACGCCTGGAACAACGTCGGCTTTGCCGGCTCGGAGCTGAAGGACCCGAAGCGGGACCTGCCGATCGCCATGGCGGCCGGCACGCTCATCGTGACGGTGCTGTACCTGCTCGCGAACGTCAGCTACCTGAACGTCCTGCCGGCGGACGCGATCGCCCACGCGCCGCAGGACCGAGTCGGTACGGCCGCCCTGCAAGCGATGTTCGGCGACGCGGGGTTGTACCTGATGGCCGGCGCGATCATGATCTCGACGTTCGGCTGCAACAACGGCCTGATCCTGTCGGGCGCCCGGGTCTACTACGCGATGGCGCAGGACAACCTGTTCTTCCGCTCGATCGGCGTGCTCCACCCCGAGCACAAGACGCCCGCCGTCGCGCTCGTCGTCCAGGCGGTGTGGACCAGCCTGCTGTGCCTCTCGGGCACCTACAGCGAGCTGCTGAACTACGTCATCTTCGCAGCCTTGCTGTTCTACATGTTAACCGCCGTCGGCCTGTTCTTCCTGCGAGCCCGGCGTCCCGACGCCGAGCGCCCGGTGCGGGCCGTCGGCTACCCCTGGCTGCCGGCGCTCTACGTCCTCGGCACGGGCGTGCTGTGCGTGAACCTGCTGTTCCAGCAAACCCGCTACGCGGGCCTGGGGTTGATCATCGTGGCACTGGGCGTGCCGGTGTATTTCGCGTGGCGCCGGATTGTGGGAAGCGCGCCCGCGCCGTAAGACCGCGCCGTCACCCGCGCGGCGTGAAGCGCGCGTACTCGCCGAGCAGGGTGATCACCGCGCCCTGCGTCGCCAGCGCCGCGAGCGCCGAGCGCATCGCGGGCTCGCCGGCCCGCCCTTCCACATCGAGATAGAAGAGGTACTCCCACGGCGTCGAGCGGTCGGGACGGCTCTCGAGCTTCGTGAGGTTGAGCCCCGCTTCGGCGAAGGGAGCGAGCGCGCGCGCCAGTGTGCCAGGGCGGTGCGGCAGCTTGAGGCGGAGCGTGGTTTTCGCCGCGACGTCCGCGGGCGGCGTGGTCGCGTCGCGCGCCACCAGCAGAAACCGGGTCTGGTTGTGCGGCTCGTCCTCGATCCGTTCCGCGAGCACGTCCAGACCGTAGCGGCGCGCCGCCAGTACGCCCGCCACCGCGCCGAGCGACGCGTCCTTGCGCCGGGCGACCTCCGCCGCCGCGCCCGCGGTATCGTAAAACGCGACGACCTCGACCCCGGCCAGCTCGCGCAAGAACCGCTCGCATTGCGCCAGCGCGACCGGGTGCGAGAGCACCCGGCGCAACGCCGCGCGCTGCGCCCCGGGCACGCCCAGCAGACAGTGATGCACCGCGCTCACCACCTCGCCCACGATCGCGAGCGCCGACTCGGCGATCAGGTCGAAGTTGGTCGCAATCGATCCTACCACGGAGTTCTCGATCGGCAGCAGCCCGAGGTCGGCGCGGTGCTCGAGTACCGCCCGCGCGACATCGCGGAACTCGCGATGAGGCTGCGACTCGGCATCCGGTGCCAACAGGAACAGCGCCTCCTCGCTGTAGGCACCCGGCTCACCTTGAAAAGCTATCCTCTTGCTTGGCATTCGCTTACGCTAATAGGCCGGCGCCCTTGCCGATAGCTTGCTTCGGAATAAATTCGGGTGAGAGTTACACCGAACGAAACCCGAAAACCAAGGGGTGCGCGCATGCAGGCGCCTCTCGAGTTGCCCAATCCCACACCCAGTGCTCCCCGCTCCCAACCGCCCTCCCACTCCTCGCCCTGCCCGGACTGCGGTGCGGGGCTCACGCGGCAATCGGGCTGCCTCGTCTGCGTACAGTGCGGCTGGGCGCGGTGTGGCTAACTGCTAGACGGGTAGACGATGAACGGCAACAGCGACCAGCTCGGGCTCCATCTGTCCGACTATCCAGCTATCCGCCCGTCCCTGCCGGTTCTCGACTCGCGCCTCCGCGGCACGAAGTTCGTGTCCCTCACGCCGAAATCCATCCTCAACTCTCCGCAGCAGACCGGCGTGGATTTCTGGTCCCTGAACCCGTACGTGGGCTGCGAGTTCGGGTGCACCTATTGCTACGCCCGCTACGCGCATCGTTACGTGGTCGAGCGCGCGCGCGATGCGGGGAAGCTCTCCGACGGTGAGGTTCAAGATTTCCGTGGACCGCACGGCTGGGAGGCATTTGAGCGCAGGATCTTTGTCAAGGACCAACTCCTGGGCGCCCTGGAAGCCGACCTGCGCCGCTATTATCGGTCCATCAGTCCCTCGGTTCGTGAGTCCGTCCCGATTGTGATCGGCACCGCGACCGACCCCTACCAGCCCGCCGAGCGCCGGTTCCGGCTCACACGGCAGATCCTCGAGCGCCTAGCGCGCTGCGAAGGGCTGAACGTCGGCGTCATCACGAAGAGCCCGCTGGTAGCTCGCGACGCCGACGTGCTGCGCCGGCTCCAGGACCGCAACGACCTCGAAGTCTACGTGTCATTGATCTCGGTCGACGCCGCACTCATCCGCAAGATCGAGACTCGCTCGCCGTTGCCAGCGGTCCGGCTGCGCGCGCTCAAGCGGCTCACCGATGCGGGCGTCAACGCGGGGCTCATCGTGGCGCCGGTGCTCCCGGGCATCAGCGACGACGTTCCCCACCTGGAAGCGCTGTTCGGGGCGGCACGGGAAGTCGGTGCCCGTTTCGTGCACGCGGGACCGCTGCGCCTCTACGCTGCGGTGCGGGACCGCTTCCTGCCGGTGTTGGAAGAGCATTTCCCCGAGTTGCAAGAGCGCTATCGGCGCGCCTACGCGCGGACGAGCGGCGCGCCGCGGAACTACGCAGCGGCGCTCGCGCGGCGCATCAAGCGGTTGCAACGGAAATACGGCTTCCGGACGAACGACGGAATGCAGGATCGCTACGAGCGGCGGCTCGCGCCGCGGCAGGGAGACCTCGGGCTATGACAGCCGGCTCGCGCGCTGATCGGCGACCGCGACGATCTCTGCCCAGAGCGCATTCAGGTCGAGCGGCTTCGAGAGGAAGCGCTCCGTTTGCACCGGGCCGTCGAAGGAGTCGGGCAGGATGTCGGCGCCGCAGTAGAAGAAGCGGCCGCGCAGCTCGGAGCGGAGGGCGGTGGCCTCCCGCCAGAGCCAAACGCCGCCGCGCGGCAGCATGACGGCGTCGCGACGGCGGTTACTCGGCACCCACGACTCTGGAGGTCGCGCTCCGGGCCCACGCGAGGGCTGCAAGGGCCCCGCAGCCGTGCGCTTCACGCGACGCCGCTCGCTCCTGTGCCGGCCCCGGGCTCGTAATGCCGGACCAGCTGCCGTACCCAGCGGGGGGGCGTAAGCCGACGCACCGCGTACGACTCGACGAGCAACGCGGCGAGGTGGCGTCCCATTTGCTCCGTCTGCTCAGGGGAGAGGTCTCCCGACACCTCGTTCAACAGGCGGATGAACTGGCCGACGTTCGGAGGTCGGGTGACGCGCCCCTTGCTGGAGAGCCAGCGCTCGAGCTTGGTGCGCGTGGTGCTCCGCGGCGTAGCGCCGTGCAGGAAGTCGCGCACGCCGTTCGGGCTCATGGAGATCTCCTTCGCGACACGTCGCAAGGAGATCTGGCCCGCTTCTCGCGCCACCGCATCGCGCAACAGCGCGATCGGCAAAGTAGGAACGGTCTGGCGGCCAGCGGTCACGCGCCGCCCCGAGGCCGGCGGTCCACATTACGACTTTCGTGTCGGAGGGTAATACGCGACGAGTTCCCGGACCCAGCGCGGCATCGGCTGGCGGCGTTCTCGATACGCGTCTACCAACGAGCGCGCGATGCCCCGGCCGATCAGCACGCCGTCGTGCGAGCCGAGGCCGTCGCTCAACGCCTCGACGAGGCGCACGATCTCCACGACCTTCGGATGCGAGGCTTGCTTGGTCGCCCAGGGGCGAGAGGCGCTCGTCCCTCTGGTGGCGCGCGTGCCACTGCGCTTCACCCGGCTCCTGACATGTGGTTACCGCGTGAGTGCGGGACAACTGCACAAACTGCACAATCCAACTATTAGGTAGCACCACAGCGGCACGATCGCAAGCCCCGCTCAACGGCCCGCCTCAGGCGACTTCGCTGGCGGCTTTGCCCCGCGGCCGACGGAACTGGCGGAGCAGCTCCTCCACCCAGCGGGGCGGCTCGAGCCGGCGGGCCTCGTACCCGTCGGCGAGCAACGCCGCGATATCGCGCCCCAGCTGCGCCGTCTGTTGGGGAGAGAGGTCCCCGGAAAGCTCGTTCAGCAGGCGGACGAGCTGACCGACACTCGGGGGACGGGTGACTCGCTCCTGCCCGGCGAGCCAGCGCTCCAGCTTCAAGCGCGTGGCGCTGCGGGGAGCGGCGCCATTGAGGAAGTTGCGGAGGCCGTTCGGGCTGATGGCGATGACTTTGGCCGCGCCTCGCAACGAAATCCGCGCCGTTTCACGCGCGACCGCGTCACGCAGCAGCGGCACAGGCAGCGTGGGCACGCTGCGACGACTAGCGCTCAAACGACGCCCCTGTGGCGTGCACTTTGTGCGGTTTGCCGGCGATTACACGGTGATACCGTAGCACTACTTGGGGTACACCGCAACTATGCCTGAGCGCCCTGCCCGCCCACGCACATCTCGGCCAGCGCGCGGATCGTCCCGGGCGCGTTCCCTTCGGCCCGGTTGTTCACGTGGATCACGGCCTCGATGCCGCGGCGCCGGGCTTCGCCGGTGAGGCACAGCAGGTCACGGCGCAGCTCGGGCAGCACCTCGCGCACCCGGTCGTAGGGCTCGAACGCCCGGACCGCCTCGGCGTACTTGCGCCCGGGCTTCATCAGCGCGCGGGCAACGGTGAACCCGGCCGCGAGCGTCCACGGGAGATGGAGCTGCGTGCCGATCGGCGGCATCTCGGTCCAGGAATTGAACACGTGTGCCACGCCGTGCCGCGCGAGCACCGCGCCGTGCCGGTCGGTAAGGAGCTCGGCGTTCCGCAGCTCGACCGCGTACCGAAATTCCTTCGGCAGTTGCGCAAAGAAGCGATCGAGCCGCTCGGCCCAGTCAGCGTCGCTAAGAAGATCCGCGCCCCGCATCGCCTGGAATTGGAATACGAAGCAGATCGACTGCCGGTGGAACACACGCTGATAACGCGCCAGCACGCTGTCGAGAAACAAGCGCGCATCGAGGAAATCGGGATTGAGCTGCCCGGCGAGGTCGCCCCAGCGCCGGTCGCGGATGAAGCGGCGCGCCGTGATCCGGTCCCACACCTTGACGACGCAGGAGTAGCCGTCCGGCAGCGCGCGAGCGTACGCGTCGAGAATGCGCTCGGAGGGAGACTCGTAGAACGCGGTGTTGATGCCGACGGTACGGAACAGCGGATACCGCACATATTCCTCGAGCCGCGCCGCCGGTTGGGCTCCCCGATAGCTCCGCTGGTACACCTCGCCGGCCCAGCCGTCCTCGGTCCAGCTCGCCGTCCCGAACTTGATGCCCGGCGGCAGTGCCGCTGCCAGCGCGACCAGCTCCGGGCGCGGCGGCGGCATCGGCGCCGCGGGCGAGCCGCGCCCGGTCAGGGCCCCTCCCCGGTCAGGGCCGCGACGAGCGCGCGGATCGTCTCCGGCGCGTTGCCCTCGAGCCGGTTATTGACCAGGATCAGCGCCTCGATCCGCCGCCGCATCGCCTCGGCGACCAGCCGCAGCAGGTCCTGGCGCAGCTCCGGCTGGGGATCGCGGATCCGGTCGTACGGCTCGAACAGCTTCACCGCGTCGGCGTAGCGGCGTCCCGGTCGGAGCAACGCCCGCGCGATGGTGAAGGGCGCCGGGAAGGCCCATGGCAGCTCGAGCTGCTCGCCGAGCGTGGGCATCGCGGTCCAGGAGTTGAAGACGTGCGCCACCCTATGGTGCGCCAGTACGGCGCCGTGCGTGTCAGTCAGCAGCTCGCGGTTCCGCAATTCGACCGCATAGCGGAAGTCGCGCGGCAACTGCCGCAAGAAGTCGTCGAGGTCGCCCGCCCAGCGCGCGGGATCCGGGAGGTCTTTGCCGCGCATCGCCTGGAACTCGAACACGAAGCAGCCTGCGTGGTCGCGAAACGCGCGCTCGTAGGGACCCAGCACCGCGTCCTTAAAGAGATCCGCGTTCAGGAAATCGGGATTCACCCGCTGATCCAGCCGCTTCGTGGTGATCCTGTCCCACACCTTGCTGACGCAGGGGAAACCCGGCGGTAAGGCCTGCGCGTACGCGGCGAGCACCGGCTCTTCCGGTGGCCCGTAATACGCGCTGTCGATCCCCACCGTCCGGAACAACGGGTAGCGGGCGTACTCCTCGAGCCGGCGCGCCGGCTGCGCCCCCCGATAGCTGCGGTGATAGACGTCGCCCGCCCAACCGTCGTAGGTCCAGGTGGACGTGCCGAACTTGACGGTGGGAGGAACGCGCCGGCCGAGCTCGACGAGCGCCGGCGCGGCTGGAGGGAGCACGGTGATATTGTCGAACAAGCTCTGCTGGTGCTGAGACATTGAAGTCGAAATATATCAACGGGTTATCCACATGGGAACAGGGCTTGCGATCGGTGCGATCTTCGGGATATATTCGGGTCCCATTGAAACTGCGATGCCGCGCAATCACCTGGCGAGCACGACCGCCGCCTGCTGCTGGATTCCCCTTTTCGCCCTGAGGTGCGAGGAGGCGCGGCGGCCCGAGCTCACCTCCCAACCCAGCGCGTTGCTCGCGAGCGATACTGCCCGCCGACTGTGGCAGGTCTCACCGCTCGCGCGTCGCGCCGGCGTGAAGCCCGGGATGACAGTGAGTCAGGCGATCGGTCTCTGTCACTCGCTCCGGCTGTGCGAGCCCGACCCGGTCCATTACGACGAGCAGTTCGCGCGGCTGCTGGCCGCGCTGAGCGAGGTGAGCCCGGTGGTGGAGCCGGCGGAGCTGGGGGGGGCATACGTAGGCACCGACGGCTTAGGGGGACTGTATGGTGAGCCGGAGGGGATCGTCGAAGAGATGCAATTGCGGATTGTGGATTGCGGATTGCGGATTGGAAATACAGGCGTCGAATCCACAATCCGCAATCCGCAATCCGCAATCCGGGTGGGGTGGGGACTCGGAAAGTTCGTAGCCTGGGTTGCGGCAAGCCGGGCGCAACCAGGCGGAGCAGTCATCGTCCGCCCGGGGGACGAGGCGCAGTTTCTCTCCGCCCAACCGCTCGCGGTGCTCCCGCTCGATTCCGACACACACCGCCGGCTCCGACAGCTCGGGCTCAAGACCCTCGGCCAGCTCGCCGCGTTGCCGGAGGAAGCGGTCGTCTCGCAGTTCGGCGGGGCCGGCCGCCGCCTGTGGCGGCTCGCGGCGGGGGTGGCAGTCGAGCGGGTCGTGGGCCGTGAGACGCCCGAGCCGATCGTCGCCGCGATCACCTTTTTCTCTCCGGTCGCCGAGCGCGAGCTGCTCGCGCGCGCGCTGGACCAGCTGCTCGAGCGCGCGCTCAAGCATCCGCGACGCATCGGCTGGCGGGTGCAGGTGGTGCGCGTGCGCGCCGAGCTCGAGCACGGCGCATCGTGGCTGGTCGAAGCGATCCTCAAAGATCCATCCGCCGACCGGGATCGCATCGCCGCGCCGCTCCGGACCCGGCTCGAGCAAGCGCCGCCTACGGGGGCGGTGGAGCGGCTCGCCGTCGAATTCACCGCGTTCGCGCCGGGCGCCGCCGATCTGCAGCTCTTCGCACGCGACGCGAGCGCCGCCGCGCGTGCCGACCGGCGTCGCGCGCTCCGCACCGCCGCCCGGGAGATCAAGCTCAGGCTCAAGCGATCGCTGCTCTATCACGTCATCGAGGTGCAGCCATGGTCGCGGCTCCCGGAGCGGCGGTATGCGTTGATTGACTATGAGCCATGAATCGATTGCGGATTGCGGATTGAAGACCGACCGGCTCCGGACGATCAATACGCCCCAGCGCGTCGAGGTAGAAGTCGACGCGAATGGGATGCCGTTGATCGTGAAACGGGAATCGGGAAACGGGAAACGTGTGGAGGCAGTCGGAGAGATGTGGCGCATCGACGACGAATGGTGGAGGGATCCGATCGCTCGCAGGTGTTACGAAGTCGTGCTCGACGGCGGTGGTCGAGTGGTTCTATACGAAGATCTGATCTCCGGAGAATGGTTCGTACAAAAACCGTAGCAATGTGATTGCGGACCGGAACCGCAGTAAATAAATCTGCAATCCGAAATCCGCAATCCGCAATTGTATGTACACGGAACTTCACTGCCACTCGGCGTTTTCTTTCCTCGACGGTGCATCCCTCCCCGAGCAGCTCGCGCTCACGGCGTCGCAGCTCGGTTACTCCGGGGTAGCGCTCACCGACCACAACGGCCTCTACGGCTCGATGGCGTTCGCGCACGAAGCGAAGCAGCTCGGACTCCAGGCGATCACCGGCGCCGAGGTGACGCTGCTCGACGGTGCTCACGTGACGCTGCTCGCCGAGACGCCCGTGGGGTACGCGAACCTGTGCCGGTTGACCACCGCGGCGCATCTGGGCCGCGCCGACCGCCGCGATCCGCGGCTCGACTTCGCCTCGCTCGAAGCGCGACACGAAGGGCTGATCGTCCTCTCCGGCTGCCGCAGCGGCCTCTTGCCGAGCGTGTTGCAGCGTGAGGGACCAACTGCCGCCCGCCGCTTCGCCGAGCGCTGCCGCGTGGTGTTCGGCGCCGATCGGTTCTTCGTCGAGCTGCAGCGCAACTACGTGCGGGGTGATCTCGCCCTGACACGGGCGCTGCAAGCCCTCGCGGAGGACACGCACCTGAGCGTCGTGGCGTCAGGCAACGTGCATTATCACTCCCGCTCCCGTCACCGATTGCACGACGTGCTCACGGCGATCCGCCACCGCACCACGCTCGACGGCTCGCACAGCGTGCGGCGGCCCAACAGCGAGTTTTACCTGCGGCCGCCCGAGGAAGTCGCCGCGCTGTTTGGTGACTGTTCGGATGCTGTCGCGAACACCCTCGCCATCGCCGAGCGCTGCCGGGCGTTCGACCTCACGCGGGATCTGGGCTACGGGTTCCCGGACTTCCGCGGGGCCGACCGCGCGCCTGCCCCGCTGGCGCTCGCCGAGCTGTGCCGCGCCCGGCTCGGCGAGCGCTATCCGGAGGGCTCCGAGCACCGGGACGAGGCCGAGCGGCGGCTCGCGGAAGAGCTGACACTAATCGAACACCATCGACTCAGTGGATTCTTCTTGGTCTATCATGACCTGTTCGACTTGGCTCGCGAGGTAGCGGCGGACGTGCGCCGGGACAGCCGGCGGGCCCAGGGGAACCTGCTCCCCGGCCGCGGGCGCGGCTCGTCGGTGTCGTCGATCGTCTGCTTCCTGCTCGGCCTGTCGCACATCGATCCGATCGCCAACCGGCTCTTCCTGGGCAGGTTCCTGAACGAGAGCCTCGCCTCGGTGCCCGACATCGACCTCGATTTCCCGCGTGAGATCCGCGAGGAGCTGATCCGCCGGGTCTACAAGCGGTACGGCGACGAGCACGTCGGGCTCGTCTGCTCGTTCCCCACCTATCGGCTCCGCTCCGCCGTGCGCGAGATCGGCAAGGCGCTGGATCTGCCGCTGGGCGAGATCGAGCAGGTCGCCAAACTGGCGGACCGGCGGTCGGGCGGTCTGTCAGACGAGTTGGATCAGCTTCCGGGCTTCGCGGGACGGAAGCACGCCCCACTGTGGAAGGAGCTGTGCGAGCTGGCCGAGGAGATCGCGGGGCTCCCACGCCACGTGTCGCAGCACGTCGGCGGGATGATCATCTCCAGCCGGCCACTCGTCGAGGTCGTGCCGCTCGAGCGCGCGGCGATGGAGGACCGGGTGGTGTGCCAGTGGGACAAGGACTCCTGCGACGACGCGCGCTTCGTCAAGATCGACTTCCTGGCGCTCGGTATGCTGTCGCTCGTCGAGGAGTGCGTCGAGCTGATCGCGGCACGCGCAGGGAAGCCGCCCGACCTCTCGCGCATCGACTTCGCCGACACCGCGGTCTACGACCGCATCTGCCGCGGCGACACCGTGGGGCTGTTCCAGATCGAGAGCCGGGCGCAAATCCAGATGCTGCGCCGCACCCGGCCGCGCAACCTCGAGGATCTCGCGGTCGAAGTCGCGATCGTGCGGCCCGGGCCGATCGTGGGCGGCGCGGTGAATCCCTACGTGCGGCGGCGCGAGGAACAGCGCCGCGCCCGGGCTCGCGGCCGCCGCTACGAGCCGCCGGTGGACCACCCGCTCCTGAAAGACGTGCTCGCGGAGACCCTGGGAGTGATCCTCTATCAGGATCAAGTGCTCCAGGTGTGCCAGGCGCTCGCAGGGTTTACGCCGGGGCAGGCGGAGGCGCTCCGGCGCGCCATGAGCCGCCGCCGCAGCCGCGAGCTGATGGCGGGATTCTGGGAGGAGTTCAAGGACGGTGCGGCGGCGCGCGGCGTCCCGGAGCACGTCGCCGAGCGTGTCTTCACCCAGGTGATCGCGTTCTCGGAATTCGGGTTCCCCAAGTCTCACGCCGCGGCGTTCGGGCTGCTCGCCTACCAGTCAGCGTGGCTGAGGCACTATCACCCGGCCGAGTATTACTGCGGGCTGTTCAACAACCAGCCGATGGGGTTCTATTCGCTCGACGCGCTGGGGCGGGACGCCAAGCGGAACGGGATCGAGATCCGGCTGCCGGACGTGAACGTGAGCGACGTGTGGTGCACAGTTGAATACCAGGAAAGCGGCCGGTGGCAGGCCGGGGAAGGGGGAAAGGGAGCTTGTGCCGTGAGGATAGGCCTCGCGTTCATCCGGGATTGGAGCGAAGAGACGGCGACCGCGGCCGTGACGGAACGCGCGCGGTGCGGCCCGTTCCGGAGCGTCGGCGACGTGGTGCGGCGCGCACCTCCCAAGCTCAAACGCACCGCGATCGAGCACTTGGTGTGGGTGGGAGGGTGCGACGGCTTTGGGCTCACACGCCGCGAGCTGCTGTGGCAGGTGGGGCTGTGGCTCCCGCCCGAGGCGGAGCGCGGCGGCGACGCGCGCGGCCGGCGCCAGCTCGAGCTGGCGCTCGACCACCCGTACGAGCGCATGCGCTTCGGCGGCCTCGCGGCGGACGAGCGGCTGCTCGCCGAATACGCGGTGCTGGGGTTCGCGGCGAGCGGCCATCCGCTCGAGCTGCTGCGCGACGTGCTGTCGCCCGGAGTGGTGCAGAGCGACGCGCTCCCCCGGCTCGAGCACGGGGCGTGGGTGGAGGTCGCGGGACTGGTCGTCGCGCGCCAGCGCCCCGAGACCGCGAAAGGATTCATCTTCGTGCTGCTCGAGGACGAAGCGGGCATGGTGAACGTGATCGTGCGGCCCGACGTGTACCAGGAGCACCGCACGGCGATCCGCGGCGAGCCGCTGCTATGGGTGCGAGGTAAGCTCGCGAAGGACGATGGGACCGTGAACGTGCTGGCGGAATCAGTACAAGGCCTGCGTTTGAAGCGCGGCTCAAGCCGCGACTCGGCATCTGCCGCTGAAGCGGCCGGTTTACTGGCAGACGCCGAGCCGCGAGTTCACTCGCGCACCCAGTCGCCGTATTCCTTCCTCAAGTTCATACGCCAGGTCGCGCCGGAGTCGAAGGATTGGGGGTGAGAGTGGCGCAATCGAAGCGGATTCGCAAACGTATAGAAAGCTCCCACCGCAGAGGCTCCGCATGCTTCCCCCCAAACCCGGCGACACCGCCAAGGATGTGCTGAAGGCTCTGGTCCAGCTGCGCGACGCGGCGAACCAGCTTCAAGAGGCGAGCAAGCCTGTCGAGGACAGCGCCCGCCGCCTGGTCGCAAGCGTCCGTACGGCAACGGACCACCGTGCGGAGTTCGCACCCGTCCGGGTCGCCGATTTCCCCGGCCTCGACCTCGACTTCTACGCCCGCACGGAGCGCGAGCTCGCCGCAGCGGGCGTGCGGGTGCTGGGCGACTACGAGGACGCCGCGTTCAACCGGCGCTCGCCCGACAAGCGCAGCTTTTATCGGCTCGGCCTGAGCGACGACGGTGCGGTGGCGGCGAGCTGGTTCGTCTACCCGGGCCAACAGCCGATACGCTGTCTCGTACTCCACTCCTGGGCCGAGGACGGGCGCGTGTTCCTGACGATGCGTGGGGGATCGGAATCGAGCATCCCGACGCCGCCCTGGCTTCACAGGCGGCGGCTCGGCGCCGAAACCGGTACCGCGGATGCTGTCCGCTCGCACCGCGAGCGTGTCGCCGCCGCGGAGGGCGCGCTCCGCTCGCTCACCGGCGTCAATCAGCTACTGGCCGCGCGCAAAGCCGAGGAAGCAATGATCGCCGAGTTCCGCAACGCGCAGGGCCTGGAGCTGTTCGAGCCAATGTTGCGCAAGATGTTCGGTGACGACTTCGAGGAGCGCGGCCAGCCCAGATTGGACGCAATCCGGCGACACCCCGAGTGGTGGACCGGGCAGCGGCCGGCGCCGTCCAGCGGTGCGCGCGACTCGCGGCCCGACGTCACGCCCATCACCATGTTCCTGCGGTCGCGCGAGAAGGACGGCGACCGAGCACACCTCACCAGCTTCGGACTGACGATGCACGGCCTGCCCGAGCTGCAGATGAAGCGAGTGGCCGCGAACCATTGCCGCGCCGCTCGGTTCCTGATGGACACCGTCGCCCGTAAGCTGCTGGCGCACGTCGCCCACCTTCCCCCGAGCGGTGAGCCCCTGGAGCAGCGGATCGCCGACCTCGAGCTCCCGCTCACCCGCGCCGACGTTTCGCCGCGCGGGAGGTTTGTGGTCCCCGGACGCTATCCGGAGACGGATGAGGAGGGGCCGGTGCGGGTGCGCCTCGTCCTCGAGGGGTTCACGGGAGGGAGCGGCCAGAAACCAGGCGTGCTCTCGGGCCTGCTCTCGGCCTTCCGGTCCGATCCTAAGTTGCTCCATGTCACCCAGCCCGGCAATCACGCCGGCACCAAAGACGAGTGGCTCCGCGAGTCCTGCCGCCGCCTCGGACACGATGCGCCCCCACCCCTGCCGCTCAAGCAGCTGGAAGCGAACATGCAGGTCGCCAGCCGGAAGGCGCGAGAGACGCTGGCGGAGTGGCGCAACCGCTTCCGCAGTGGGCTGCCCGCCGATCAGACGCTCGCCATCAAGGTGGGGCTCGCGACCACGTCGGGGGCCCGAGAGTTCGTGTGGGTCAGGGTCACGGACTGGGGGCAGGACGGGATCATCGTCGGCACGCTGGAGAGCAAGCCGCGCGACTGCCCCGGCTATGAATCGGGTCGGGAGATGCGGATCGCCGAGGCAGACGTGTTCGATCGCTCACTCTACGAGAAGGCCCGGGGCATCGTCGTGCCCGCCCCGACCGACATCGTCGCCGAAGAGTTCGGCGTCGACCTGTAGACGGGTGTTAGCTTACGCGAGGACCAGCGGGAGGTGTGACCATGCCGCAGCTCGAAACCGCCACGCTCGCCGGTGGCTGCTTCTGGTGCCTCGAAGCCGCGTTCCAGGATCTGAAGGGCGTCGAGCGGGTGCAGTCCGGATACGCGGGCGGCCACGCCCCCAACCCATCGTACGAGGACGTGTGCACTGGAACGACCGGTCACGCCGAGGTCGTACAAATCACGTTCGACCCGGCGGTGGTATCGTTCCGCGACCTGTTGCACGTCTTCTTCACCATCCACGACCCCACGACTCTGAACCGCCAGGGACCGGACGTCGGCACCCAGTACCGTTCGGCCGTGTTCTACCACACGCCGGAGCAGAAGGCGGTCGTGGAGCAGGTGATCCGTGAGCTCGAGGCCGAGCAGGTGTGGGATGACCCGATCGTCACCGCCGTCGTCCGATTCGAGGTGCTCTACCCGGCGGAGGAGTACCACCGCGACTATTACCGCCGCAATCCGAATCAGGGCTATTGCCGCGCCGTCATCGCCCCCAAGGTGGCCAAGGTCCGCAAGCTCTACCTCGACAAGCTGAAGCAGCCGGTGGGCTGAGCGCCCGGCGTGACGCGTCTTCTCAAAGCCGCGATCAACGGCGGCCGCATGCGCGCCGAGCACCAGGGGATCCCCGTCACGCCAGAGGAGCAAGCGCTCGCGGCGACCGAGTCGGTCGCCGCTGGAGCCGGGGCGATCCATGTGCATGTCCGTGCTGCGGATGGAAACGAAAGCCTGGCCGCGACCGACGTGGCCGGGGCGCTGACGGCCATCCGCGCCGCGGTGCCCGGGATCCCGATCGGGGTCAGCACCGGCGCGTGGATCATTCGAGACTCCGACGCCCGCCTGCGGGCCGTCACGGAGTGGACACTGCTGCCTGACTTTGCGTCGGTGAATTTCCACGAAGCGGGCTCGAAGCCACTCGCCGAGCTGCTGCGCACCCGTGGCGTGGGCGTGGAGGCGGGGCTGTCGAACGCGCGCGGCGCCGAGTTGTTCGTGGACAGCGGTCTCGCCGGGCGTTGCCTGCGGGTCATGTTCGAGCCTCAGGGCGACGCCGACGCGGCCTTGCGAGCGCTGGCACAGCTGGAGGCGACACTCGACGGCGCCGGAATCAAGCTGCCACGCCTGCTTCATGGGACTGGCCCGACCGTGTGGCCGCTCGTCGACGAGGCAATCGCGCGCGGCTACGACATCCGCGTGGGGTTCGAGGACACGCTCACCCTGCCGGACGGCACGACGGCCCCCAATAACGCGGCGCTCGTCGCCGCAGCGCGCCGGCGGATCGAGGCGCATGGCGCCCGCTGAGCTCGTCATCGCCAGTCGGCGCGTGGCAACCCCGGACGGGATCGGTCCGGCGGCCGTGGAGATCGCCCACGGCGTGATCACCGCGGTCCGAGCGTATGGCGAGCCCCGGGACGCTACCCGGCGGCTGGACCTGGGTGATGCCGTGGTGCTGCCCGGCGTGGTGGATACGCACGTCCACGTGAACGAGCCAGGGCGCACCCAGTGGGAAGGCTTCGTGACCGCGACGCGGGCCGCGGCCGCAGGTGGGGTCACGACCATCGTGGACATGCCGCTGAACAGCGTTCCGGTGACGACCACGGTTCAGGCCCTGGAGCAGAAGGCCCGGTCGGCGGCCGGCCACGCCGTGGTGGACTACGCGTTCTGGGGCGGCGTCGTGCCCGGCAACGCCGACTGGCTCGCGCCGCTCGCTCGCGCGGGTGCGCGCGGCTTCAAGTGCTTCATGGTCGCGTCGGGGATCGACGAGTTCCCGCCGGTAGCGGAAGCCGACCTGCGCCCGGCCATGACGCGACTCGCCGAGCTCGGGCTGCCGCTGCTCGTTCACGCCGAGCTCCCCGGGCCGATCGCGCAAGCCGCGGCCGCTCCTCCCACCGACCCGCGCCGCTACGCCGCGTATCTCGCCTCCCGGCCGCGTGCCGCGGAACTCGACGCGATCGACGCGATCCTCGGGCTGTCCCGCGAGACCGGATGCCGTGTTCACATCGTGCACCTCTCGGCTGCCGATGCGCTGAGCCGGCTGCGAGACGCGCGGCGCGCCGGCCTCCCGCTGACGGTCGAGACCTGCCCGCACTACCTCACCTTCGCCGCGGACGACATCGCGGACGGCGCCACCGCCTGGAAGTGCGCCCCGCCGATTCGTGAGCGGGAGAACCGCGAGCGCCTGTGGACCGGTCTGGCCGAGGGGACGATCGACTTCGTGGCGAGCGACCACTCCCCAGCCCCCCCGGAGCTGAAGTGCCTCGAGGCCGGCGACTTCTTCCGCGCGTGGGGCGGCGTGGCCTCGCTCGAGCTGGCGCTCGCCGTCACGTGGACCGGCGCGCGCGCGCGCGGCCACGACCCGCGCGACCTCGCTCGCTGGCTCGCCGAGCGGCCGGCCAGGCTCGCCGGTTTGCGCGGCAAGGGCCGCATCGCCCCGGGGGCCGATGCCGACTTGGTGGTGTTCGATCCGGACGCGCAATTCACCGTCGATCCCGCGCGGCTGCGTCAGCGACATCCCATCACCCCGTACGCCGGGATGACACTGTACGGCGTCGTGCGGCAGACGTTCGTGCGGGGAACCTGCGTGTATCGTGAGGGAGAGTTTCCGGCCGGAGCCATAGGAAGATGGGTCCGGTGATTCGACAGGCTGAAGCCTGTGCTCGGCACGGCACTACTCTGCAGGGTGTGAACACGTGATCCACGACGGCCTCATCGACCTCGCCGCCGCGCGCGTCGGCGGGCGGGCGCTCCTCGCGAGCGACGAGTTCTTCGCGCCCAAGGAAAACCTGCTCGAGCCCGGGCGCGGAGTGTTCCTCGAGGGCAAATACACCGATCGGGGCAAGTGGATGGATGGGTGGGAGACGCGGCGGCGCCGCGGGCCGGGCCCAGACCACGACTGGTGCATCATCCGCTTGGGCATTCCGGGAGTGATCCGGGCGGTCACGGTGGACACCAATCATTTCAGGGGCAACCATCCCGTGGCATGCTCGCTGCACGCAGCGGAGCTTCGGGGCGCTCCCACCGCACAACGGCTGCGCGCCCTGGGCCACGCCTTCGTGGAGCTCGTGCCGCGCTCACCGCTCACGGGACACGCCGAAAACGACTTCTTGACGGGGAGCGACGCCCGGTGCACGCACGTCCGCCTCAACATCTACCCGGACGGCGGCATAGCCCGGTTGCGCGTCTGGGGTGAGGCGCGCCCAGACTGGCGACGGATCACGAGTTCCGGGCGGGGCGCGATCGACCTGGTCGCGGTGGAGCACGGTGGCCTCCCCCTCGCCACCAGCGACCAGTTCTTCAGCGAGCCGCTGAACCTGATCATGCCGGGTCAGCCGCGCGATATGGCCGACGGCTGGGAGACGCGGCGGCGCCGCGACCGCGGCCACGACTGGGTCGTGCTGCGGCTCGGCCAGCGGGGCGTGATCGAGCGGATCGAACTGGACACGACTCACTTCAAGGGCAACTTCCCCGAGAGCGCGGGGCTCGAGGGGTGCGACGCGCCCGCGCTCGGCGGCGTCGCCACGCCTCCCGACACCGCCGACTGGCGCGAGCTGCTGCCGCGCGCCAAACTGCGGGCCGACGCGCGGCACCGCTTCGTGCTCCGTCGCCCGGCACGGGTGCCGGTGACGCACGTCCGGCTGAACATCTTCCCGGACGGCGGGCTGGCGCGGCTGCGACTCTGGGGGCGGCCGGTGGACCTCGTGTGAGCGCCCCGCGTGGTTCACAGGCTGAAGCCTGTGCTCGGCACGTCACTACCCCTAAGGGTAGCGTCCCCCCGAGCGCCCTCTTCAGGGTGTGAACAGGATCGCCGGGTATTTCAATGGGCTCTCCGAGCGCGACGCCCGCGCGGCGTTGCAGCGCTGCTGCGGCGCGCGGCGCTGGGTGGACGAGATGCTCGCCGCCCGCCCGTTCGCGAGCGACGCCGTGTTGCTGGCACACGCCGCGCGCGTCTGGTGGGCGCTCGAGCGGGAGGATTGGCTCGAAGCGTTCGCGCGCCACCCACGGATCGGCGAGCGGACCGCGGAACAGTGGTCGCGCCGCGAGCAGGCCGGCGTGGACACAGCCCCGGCCGCCACCCGCGCCGCCCTCGCCCGTGAGAACCTCGCCTACACCGAGCGGTTCGGGTATCTGTTCCTGACTTGTGCCACGGGGAAGACCGCCGGCGAGATGCTCGGCGAGCTGCGCCGCCGCCTCGCACACGACCCGGCCACGGAGCTCCGGATCGCGGCGGGCGAGCAGGCGAAGATCACCCGGCTCCGACTCGAGAAACTGGTGTCGCCATGAACGGAATCACGACCCACGTCCTGGACACCGCGCGCGGACGGCCCGCCGCCGGCGTCGCCGTCTCCCTGGCGTGGAAGACCGGCGACGGTTGGACCGAGCTCGCCTCCGGCCGGACCGACGCCGATGGCCGCGTCGCCGATCTGCTACCGGCGCGAGTGAAGGACGCGGCCGCCACCTACCGCCTTCGCTTCGACATCGGAGCCTATTTCGCGGCGCAGGGCGCCGCGCCCCTCTTCCCGTACGTCGATGTCGTGTTCGACATCCGCGACGCGGGGCGCTATCACGTGCCGCTCCTGGTCAGCCCGTTCGGCTATACCACCTACCGCGGCAGCTGAGCCCCGGCGTGGACACGCACCTCGGTCAGTGGCTCAACCTGGCGCTCCGCTGGGGCCACGTGATCACCGGGGTCGCGTGGATCGGAACGTCGTTCTACTTCAACTGGCTGAACAGCCGGCTGGCGCCGCCCCCGCCCGAGCGCGCCGAGCCGGGGGTCGCGGGCGAGCTCTGGTCGGTTCACGGCGGCGGGTTCTACCGGGTAGTCAAGTACGCGGTCGCCCCCACGCGCCTCCCCCCTACGCTCCACTGGTTCAAGTGGGAGGCGTACGCCACCTGGCTCACCGGCTTCGCGCTGCTCGTCTGGATCTACTACGTGGGGGCAGCGGCCTACCTCGTGGACCCGCAAGTCTCCCGGCTCGGCCCGCGTGCCGCGATCGCCGTCGGCCTCGGGACGCTGCTCGGCGCTTGGGTGGTGTACGACGCGCTGTGCCGGTCGCGGCTCGCGAACTCGCCGCTCGCCCTCGGTGCGACGCTGTTCGTCCTCGGGACGGGGCTCGCCTGGGGACTCACGCAGCTGCTCGCCCCCCGTGCGGCCTACCTCCACGTCGGCGCGGCACTCGGCACGATCATGGCTGCCAACGTCCTCATGGTGATCATCCCATCCCAGCGGGACATGGTCACCGCCCTGACGGAGGGGCGGGCGCCGGACGCAGCTCGGGGCACGCAGGCTGCGCTCCGCTCGCTCCACAACAACTATTTCACGCTGCCCGTCTTGTTCATCATGGTCAGCTCACACTACCCCGAAACGTACGGCCACACGCTGAGCTGGTTGATCCTCGCCGCGCTCGCGCTCGTGGGCGTGGCGACGCGGCATTGGTTCAATCTGCGCAACGAGGGGCGCCCGAACGGGTGGCTCCTGCCGGGAGCGGCGCTGGCCATGGTGGCGCTCGCGGTCGTCACGGCTCCACGGCGTGCCGACCGAGCAGGGGCGGGAGGGAGGGCGGGGGCGAACTCGCCGGCAGGGAACATGGCGTCATTCGCTGAGGTGCGCGTGATCATCGCGCGCCGTTGCGCACCGTGCCACTCCGCGGCGCCAACGGTGCCTGGCCTCACCACACCGCCGCGCGGCGTCGCGTTCGACACGCCCGACCAGATCCGCACCCGCGCCGAGCGGATTCTCGCCGTGGCGGCCGTGACCCACACCATGCCGCTCGGCAACCTGACGGCAATGACGGACGACGAGCGGGACGTCCTGGCGCGCTGGATTCGAGCGGGGGCGCCCCTCCGCTAGCAACGGCTACTTCAGAGACCAATCGCCGCCCCGATGCGGTACTGGAGGGCGGCGAGCGCGCCGGCCGGCCCCGTGCCGGTCGTGCCGGCCACGCCCGCCATCAGCCAGACCTCGCCAAGCGCTGCCGACGCCTCCAGCCCGAGCTGCCCGAACAGATCCGGCTGTGCGATCTCGCGACCCTCGACGAAATGGACAAGGCCCGCCTGCGGGACCGCGCGGATCGTGAATACGCGGGTGCGAACGAGATCGACGCCGACACCGGCGAGCGCCGCGATGAGGCCGGTGCTGTAACTGAAGTCCAGGAAATCGATCCCGAGACTCAGCCGCAGCCCCTGCACCCGACGCTCCGGAGCGAGCTGCTGAAAGGCAATCGTGTAACCGCGGAAGTCCGGCTCCCGCCGGTACGCACTTCCAAACGGATGGAGCGTGTTCCCGTACAGAAGCACCTGCGAGCGGAACCGTCGCCCCGCGGCGCGCTGCGCGCGCGCGCCGAGCGTTACCGCCGTGTAGGATCCGTATGTGCTGAACGCGCGGTGCACCTCGAGCGCCGCCTGACCCCGTTCCGAGCCCATGGCGAGCCCGAGCCCGACGGCGAGCCGGGGGTAGACCCCCGACTGGATGTCACGGTACTGGGGCGAGAAGTAGTCGCTGGTGAACACGCCTTCGAGGCCCACGGAAGCCGGCACGTACACGGTCAGCGCGGGAGTGCCGAAGCGTATCAGGCCCTCGAGCGCCGCCCCTACCGCCTGTGAGCGCCCACCGCCGTCGTCGTCGTCGCGAAACTCGACCCGCACGCCCGCGGCTCCAACCCGCCCCACGGGACTGAGGTGCCGGACGAAAAGGAGGGGGCCGTTGAGGGACGACGGGTGCCCGAAGTACATGCCTGCCCCGGCCTCGGCGAGGGACTGGGCGGGTAAACGCGGCGGCGCTACGGAGAGGATTAACAGGAAGGCAAGAGCAAACCGGCCGATCATGGCTCGCGCTCCGCTGGGAGTCACGCGGCTTCTTGGCAAGAGTCGTACCGGTGCAAGCGTACACGCCTTGCGTGCGTGTTATCGGAGCCGCGTCCTCGCGCGCGGACGGGTCTGCGGGAAGACGTGTGTGGCGCACCCGCCCCACCTCCTCACCGAGGCGCCTCGCACGTCACCGCCAGCCGCACGGGCCCCGCAGATCATCGTACAGGACCCGGGCCATCACACGCCGCCGGTACTCCGCGGTGGAGCGCAGGTCGTCGATGGGGGCGACGTCGCTCGCGATCGCGGGGAGCAGGTCGTCGGGAGCGCGCAGCGGCGTCGGTACTTCGAGCAGCCGCTCGATCGCAGGACAGCGGCGGATCGTAGGCGCCATACTCGCCGCCACAACGCGCCATCCGGCATCCGAGCGCGTGACCGCGAGCCCCACTTTCGCGATCGCCTGCGCCCGGCGCGAGCCGACCTTCTCGAACACCTGGTACGAGTACGGGCGGCGCGGGAAGCGGATCGCCACCACGAGCTGGTCGGCGCGGCGCCGCATCTCCTTGTAGCCGGTGTAAAAGCGATCGAGCGGCACCTCCTCCCGGCCGCGCCACGACTCGAGGACGACCACGGCGTCATACGCCATGAGCACGGGCACGCCGTCCGCCGCCGGAGAGGCGTTCACGATGTTCCCCGCCCACGTGCCGCGCGCCTGGATCTGGATCGCGCCGACTTGTCGCGCCGCTCGCACGAGCAACGGGAATTCCCGTCCGATCCGTTCGTCCCGGATTACGTCCCAGTAGGTGGTGAGACCGCCCAGCACGAGCTCGCGGTCGCTCCAGCGCGGCGGCTTCAGATCCTCGAGCCGCGACAGATCGACGTAGGTCCGGTCGTGCGCCTCGACACGGACGGGCCAGTGAACCAGCAAGTCCGTGCCCCCCGCGACGGGGATCGCCGCGCCGTCGCCCGCGAGCAGGCCCAAAGCCTCGGGGACACGCTCAGCCAGCAGTACTTTCACGCTTCCCCGTTCCCCCTTCCCCGACTTCCCCGATCGTCGTCGCCACGGCGTCCACGATGCCGTCGTAGCCGGTGCAGCGGCACAGGTTCCCCGCCATCAGCTCGCGAACCGTATGCGTCTCGAGCAGCTCGGAATGGGCGCTGATCCACAGCGCCGTCATCACCACGCCGGGCGTGCAGGCGCCGCACTGTGTCGCGCCCTGCTCGAGGAACGGTCCGAGCTGGTCGGGATCGAGCGCCTCAATCGTCTCCACCCGCGCCCCACGCACTTGATAGGTCGGTACGAGGCAGGAGTTCACGGGCAGGCCGTCCAGGTATACGGTGCACGCCCCGCACTCGCCCTCCCCGCAGCCCTCCTTGGTTCCCGTGAGTCCCAGGCGGTAGCGCAGCGTGTCGAGCAGCCGCTCGGGCTCCTCCACCGCCACCGAGACCGGCCCGCCGTTGAGCGTGAAGGCCACCGTGAGGCTCATCCCCCTCCCCCCACGTGCGGAACGCGGAGTGCGGAGTGCGGAGTTGATCGACGAGTGTCAAATCCCCGGCGCGAACTTCCCATGCTACTCCGCATTCCGCACTCCGAATTCCGCACTCTGTAGTTGCATCAGTCGCTCCGGCGTCAGCGGGACCGCGCGCGGGTCCGCCCCCGTGGCCGCCGCCACGGCGTTCAGGATCGCGGGCGCGGGGCCGTCGATCGGCAGCTCACCGAGCCCCTTCGCCCCCTGGGCGCCGTGGGGGTAGGGGTTCTCGACGAACGCGACACGGATCGGCGGCACGTCAACGCTCGTGGGGATGATGTAGTTGGTGAGCTGGTTGTTGATCATCGCCCCGTCCTCGACCTTGCATTCCTCCATCAGCGCCCACCCGAGGCCTTGCACCACGCCGCCTTGCACTTGGCCCCGCGCCAGCGTCGGGTTGATCACTTTCCCGACCTCTTGCACCGCGACGAAGTCGATCACGCGCGTCGTGCAAGTGCGGAGGTCCACCTCCACCTCGGCGACGTAGGCGGCCCAGGCGAATGCCGCATAGGCGTCGCCCTGGTAGCGCTCCTCGTCCCACGAGATGCCGGGCGGACGTTCGTAGACCGCCTCGCCCACCAGCCGTTCACCGCGGTGCTCCCGGTGCCATCGCAGGATGGCGTCCTGCACCGCCGCGCCGCGCGCCCGGTCGTCGAGCCCGACCCGGTTTCGCAGGTCGTCCACGGCGCGCTCGATCAGACGCCCGACCACCATGGTGGTGCGCGAGGCGACGGTGGGCCCGCTGTTGGGCACGCGCGCCGTGTCCGGCTCCCCGATGACGACCTCCTCGGGTGCCAAGCCGAGCCGGTCCGCCGCGATCTGCGTGAACACGGTGAGTGTCCCCTGTCCCATCTCGATATTCGCGCTCAGCACCTCGACCCGGCCGTCCGGCAGCCCGGCCACCTGGAGCCGTGAATTCAGATGCACCTCGCCGCCGCCGGTGAACCCGGCGCCGTGGTAGAAGGTCGCGAGCCCGATGCCGCGCCGCTGCGAGCGCTGCGCGGCGTTGAACGCCTCGTGCGAGCGTTGCTTTTCGCGGTAGCCGGAGAGCGCGAGCGCCCGCTCGAGCACGGCGATCCGATCGGTGCCGTCCCGGATCACCTGGCCGGTCGCGGTGGTCTGGCCGTCCCGGAGCAGGTTCCTACGCCGCAGCTCCACCGGATCGAGCCCTAGGGTCCGCGCGATCACGTCCATGTGACGCTCGAGTGCGAACAGCGTTTGCGGGGCGCCGAACCCGCGGAACGCGCCGAACGGCACCGCGTTGGTGAACATGGCGCGACCCACGATGCGGACGTTATCGCAGGCGTAGGGCCCCGCTGCGTGGATGATGCCGCGTGATAGCACCACGGGCGACAGGGTGACGTACGCGCCGCCGTCGAGCACGACCTCGATGTCCTGGGCGAGGAGCCGGCCATCCGTGGTGAGCGCCGTGCGGTGGCGCACCAGGGACGGATGGCGCTTCGTCGTGGACGCCATGTCCTCCGGGCGGTCGTACACCATCTTGACCGGGCGGCCGGCCTTGAGCGCCAGCAACGCCGCGTGCAGCGCGATCGTGGACGGGTATTCCTCCTTGCCGCCGAAGCCGCCGCCCGTAGGGGTCTGGATCACCCGGACGCGCCGCTCGTCCCTTCCGAGGGCGTGCTGCAACGCATTGAGCACGTAGTAAGGGCACTGCATCGATCCCTTTACCATGAGCACGTCGTCCTCGAGCCAGGCGATCATGCCCTGGGTCTCGAGGTACACGTGCTCCTGCGCGCCCGTCTCGTAGACGCCCTCGACGACGACGGGCGCTCGGGCGAGCGCTTGCTCCACGTCGCCCTTGGCGATCTGCAGCCGCTTGAGCACGTTGTCCCGCCCGTACTGGATCTGCTCCGGCCGCGGCGAGGCGCGAAAATCCAGCGCCGGCGGCTCGGGCGCGACCACCACGTCGACCGCGCGGGCCGCGCGCCGTGCCATTTCCCGCGAGGGATGCGCCACCAGCAGCACCGCCTCGTGCACGTGGCGCACGTATCCGGCGGCGAGCACCGGCTGGTCGCGCTCGATGAGGAGGATTTCGTTCGCGGCGGGAACGTCCCGGTGATCGACGACGACGATCTCCGACCAGTCCACCTCGGGTCGGAAGCGGACGAGTGTGACGCGACCGCGCGGGGCGGGACTCCGGACCGTCATCCCCCACAGCGCGCCCTCGAGCGGTAGGTCGTCGACGTAGCGCTCACGCCCGGTGAGCTTGGCGAGACCCTCGCGGCGTTGCATGAGTCCGGCATTAATACCGTTGCCGAGTCGTTCTCGCCACTCGCCCGGCTGCTTTATCGCCACTTGACCGAGGCGCCGTACCTCGGTCAGTCCTACTCTGCCGGAGGGAGCCATGTCGTATCTCGCCTGGGCCAGCGACGCGGAGGGCAAAGCAGCCGAGCGGGGGTTGCGCCGCGGCGCCTGGTATCCCGTGCTCGAGACTTCGGACCGGTTCGTGGTGCTCGACGTGAACGACATCCAGGTGAGGTTCACGCGTGAGCGGCTGCGGTTTCGCGCCGCGCCACCGAGCGGCTGGACCGTAGTGCAGCTGTCGCCGGAGGAGGCCACAGCCGAGGCGCGAGCGCACGGACATCCCGACAGCGAGGTCGTCCGCGTCTACCTCGTCTGTCCGGGCTGTCACGCCCGCTACCACCTGCGTGAGGTTGCGCGGGAGGCGCGCTGCGGGGAGTGCGGCAACACGTACCCAGTCCACTGGGTGACAACGGCCTGAGAAGGCACGGCACGCGCGTTTGCGGCGGGGCGCCGGTGCCCGCAGCTTTAGGGCCCGCGACCTGAGGAGGGAGCCATGACGCGCTGGCCGATGCTCGCGGTGCTCCTCGCGGCGCCCGTCTCGGGCGCTGCGCAGGCGCCGCCCGCCGGACCGAGCGAGCCGTTCGTGGTGGAGTATTACTACAAGGCCCGCTGGGGCTATGCCGACGAGTTCATCCGACTCTTCAAGAAGAATCACTACCCGGTTTTGAAGCGCCAGATGGAACTGGGGCGGATCCAGGAAATCACGGCGGCGGCTCCCAGGTTCCACGCCACGGAGGAGGGTCGCTGGGACTATCGCGTCACCATCGTGTGGAAGAACGCCGCCGCGCCGCACGAGCCATTCCCCGAGGCGGAGCTGCGGCGCCTATTTCCCGACCAGGAGACGTTCAAGCACGAGGAGCAGCGCCGCTTCGAGATCCTCGCGGCGCACTGGGACGTCCCCGTCGTGACCGTGGACCTGTCGCGGCCGTAGCGGCGCTACCGCCCTGCCCGCGTCTTCCCGAGGTAGGTGCGCACCAGCGGTGCGACCCGGCCCCGCACGAGCGCCGTTCGAAGCGCTTCCGCCTCCTCGGCGGTCACTTGTGTGAGCAACCGCTCCCCTCTCCCCTCGCCCTCCTTCACCGCTACCGGAATGCCGTCGCGGTACAGAACCCGGTTCGTCGCGAGAGCCGGCACGGCGTCTCCCGGCGTGATGATGCCGACCAGATTGAGGGGGTCGGCGCCACTCAGCGTGACGAGCGCACCGCTCGTCTCTTGT
>Ga0209159_1000435_pt1 | contig 38307 bp, 40 predicted proteins | sample GraSoiAngelo_144_FD_185901 | JGI IMG/M metagenome (GOLD analysis project Ga0209159, IMG submission 185901) | Grasslands soil microbial communities from the Angelo Coastal Reserve, California, USA - 14_1009_02_40cm (SPAdes) (version 2) | ecosystem: Environmental > Terrestrial > Soil > Grasslands ...
GCGCGGATTGGCGGAGATGCTCGAGGACTTCGCCCACCGGGTGGACGGGAATATGCAATATGTGTACGGTACCCGGCTCCCGGACGAGACGACTCCTTGGAACCGATTTGCGTTGCTGGATCGGGACGTACCCGGCCGGGGGGGATGCGGAAACGCCCATCTCGCAGTGAACGCGGCACCTGGGGCCGACTACGATCGGGAAAACCCGAGGACGGTGCCTTCTTCCTGTCCGGACTTCCTCAATTATCCGGACCTGACGGGCACATTCGTAGACCTCAACTGCTCGGCCTGGGGGTGCACCACGATCGGCTATCTCGAATGGTGGTTGCACCATCTACCGAGGAGCACGGGTCGGACGGACGGGAAACTCAACAATTGGTGGGCTTACGTCATCCACCTGCACTAGGCGGAATCACGATTCGACGCGTTTCCGAAAAGATGCCTGTGGCGAGCGCACGAGTGCCACGAGGGACGCGGTTGCTCCGGCCTGAGGCGGAAACGTTCCTCCCTCGATTCCGGAGAGCAAAATAGAAATACCCACGGACCGTAGCTTCGGCCCGGAGGAATACTATCCCCCTCGACCTCGACCTGACGCGGATGCGATTCGGCACCGAACTGCTGAAGCGCGGGTTCGCGAAGATGCAGAAAGGGGGCGTCGTGATGGACGTCACGAACGCGGAGCAAGCGGCGATCGCGGAAGAAGCGGGCTCCGTCGCGGTGATGGCCCTCGAGCGCGTTCCGGCGGACATCCGGGCGGCCGGCGGCGTTGCGCGCATGGCCGATCCGATCCGGATTCAAGAGATTATGGATTCCGTGACGGTCCCCGTGATGGCCAAATGCCGGATCGGACACGAGGCCGAGGCCCGGGCCCTCGAGTCCATGGGCGTCGACATGATCGACGAGTCCGAAGTCCTGACGCCGGCCGACCCGTTTTTCCACGTCAACAAGAGGACCTTCAGCGTTCCGTTCGTGTGTGGATGCAGGAACCTAGGCGAGGCCGTCCGGCGAGTCTGGGAGGGCGCCGCCATGATCCGCACGAAGGGCGAAGCGGGGACCGGGGACATCATCGAAGCCGTCCGCCACGTTCGGCTCGTGAACAGCGCCATCGTGGAGCTGACGAGCAAGAACAAAGAACAGCTGTACATGATCGCCACCAAGTTTGCGGACAGCTACACGGTGCTCCTCAAGGAGGTTCGGAGCACCCACGGCGAGCTGGCTTCCGTCTCGGAGGCGGACGTCGTATTCGCCAACGAGAACCTCGACACGATTACGGAGGGGCTCTTCCAGATTCTCACCGAGGTCAAGAAGATTCAGCGCCTGCCCGTCGTCAACTTCGCGGCGGGTGGAGTCGCAACGCCGGCCGATGCGGCCCTCATGATGATGATGGGCTGTGACGGCGTCTTCGTTGGGTCCGGCATCTTCAAATCGGAGAATCCGGACGGCCGCGGCCGCGCGATCGTCGATGCGGTCGCGCACTTCGATGATCCGGCGACCGTCGCGGAGGTCTCGAAAGGCATCGGCCTCGCGATGAAAGGCATGGACGCTAAGGCGCTGCCGCTCGAGGCGCGGTTGCAAGACCGCGGTTGGTGACCTGCTCCAAGAGCAAGTCCAGCACCTCGCGCACGCCCGACCCCGTCATGGCTGATACTCGAAACTCACCCGAGCGAGGGCCTTCGCCGAGGTCACTTTTCGTCGCCGCGACGACGATCGGCACATCCGGGAACAGCGTCCGGACTTCTTCGAGGAGCCGACGCTGGGCATCGAGCGGATAGCCGCACGTTTCGGTCGGGTCCAGGAGAAAGAGCACGCCGTTCGCGAGATGGGCGAGGGCCGCGATCGCTTGGCGTTCCATCTTGTTCCTCTTGTCCATCGGCCGATCGAGAAGCCCGGGTGTGTCGAGGATTTGGAAGCGGTGCACGCCCCGGTCGAAGTGGCCGAGCGACACGCCCTTCGTCGTAAAGGGGTAGTCCGCGACCTTCGGACGACCGGTGGAGGCAGCGCGCACGAACGAACTCTTGCCGACGTTCGGATAGCCCGCGACCACAATCGTCGGGATCGCAGGGTCGACCTCCGGGATCCGACGCAAAGCCATGCGAGCGGCAACCAGGGCATCGAGGTCAGGTGCGATCTGCTTCACCACGGACGAGAGACGGCCGTACGCCTCCCGGCGTAGTTCGCCGACGGCGTTCCCCGCGGCCCGACCGATCTGCCTCCGGTAGTTCCGGGTGATGTCCCGCGCCTTGTCCGCGGCCCAGTCGAGGGCCGCGAGATGTTTTTTCAGTCGGCCCAGATCGACGAGGACATCGACGAGTTCGCGGTAGAACGGAGGCAGGCGGTCCAGGCTTGGGAAGCCTTTCACATATCCGCGTAGCGTCGACGCAATCGCGTCCCCGGCGCCGCGCACCCGAGCGATCGCGAGGTTCCGCGCCCGCGCCGCCCGGTCCGGTCCCGCGGCGGTCGCCTTGGAGGCCCGTCCGAACGCCTTGTCCAGGAGGGACTCGGCCGTCAGGATCGACGGCAGCTCGAACACGGTCGCTCGAATCACGCAGGCGGGATAAGCCTGTGGGTCTCACACATGGATGAGGTTCGCGCCGATCACGAACGCCATCGCGAGGATCGCGACTCGATTGACGGCCGCGAGGAAGTTCGCGATCAGGAACATGTTCCTCTCGAGGGCCTTTCCTTCTTCGTTGAAGAGCGAGTAGACGTAGATGGGGATCGTGTCGCTCATCATCGGGACGCTGAGGAGGAGGTACAGGCCGGTGTAACCGGTCTTGCCGACCAGCCGTTCGGCCTTCGCCACGAACCACCGAGCGATCCGCCATCGCTCGGACCACTTGCGGACGGAGCCTTCGAGGTTCAGGCCCAGCCAAAAGATGAGCCACGCCCCGACGGTCTTCCCGGCCGCGATCGCGAGGCCGATGCTCGCGAGGTATCCCCAACGACCTTCGATCAGCGGCAACAGAAGGGCGATTTCGATCGGGATCGGCAAGACGAGCGCGACGAGGATCGCATAGCCGAAGGCGATTAGCAGGTACAGCCACGGGGTGTTGTAGGCGTCGTTCAGGATCTGGAGGAGGTCGACCACGGCGGTCGGATTCGTATCGGGTGTGGGTAATAAAAGGCGCGGCCGTGGATTCGCTCACTGCGGAATAGGATGGAGTGCGCCGTCCGGCGTCAGCAAGACCACGCGGCTGTCATCCCGCTCTGCCGCGATCTGGTAGCCGACCCGATCCGCAAGGCGACTCGCGAAGGTCCGGATGGAGGCGTGGCTGGGGACGTTCTCCGCCTGAAGCCGGAGTCGGCTCTCGCCGACGAAACTGTATCCTTTGCACTCAATGAACATCGGCTTCCCGAGCCGATCCAGTTCCGCGTACTCGTCCTCCCAACCGAGATTCCAGCCCTCTACTAGCGTGTGCCGGACCACGGTGCGGGTCGGCAGCGTTGGGAGGAGTGCGAGGGTCTCGCGCAGTTTGTTCCACTCGTGGTCCGACTTCGCCGCTACCAGTTTGCGGTAGATCTCTGCATTTGGTGCGGCGACCGTCACATAGAGCTGCGTCGGTAGACGGCCCTCGGCATGCATCCGGCGGAGGACCGCCGGCGTCGTTCCGTTCGTCACGAGGAACGTCGACATCTTGCGTCGCTTGAACTCGTCGATCATCTCTCCGAGCCGCTTGTACAAGGTTGGCTCACCCGTCAGGCTGATGGCCACGTTCGTCGGGTGCCACGCCTCAAGGAACCGCTCACGGCTCACGTTCGGATTCCCTTTGTAACCCGTCAGCAGCTCGCGTTGTCCGCGGATCGATTCGTCGACGATGAAGGCCGGGTCGTCCGCGGCCAGGAGAGAATTCGATCCCCATTCCTGGGTGCGCCAGCAGAACTGGCAGGCGAGATTGCACGCATCCACGGCGGGGGTCATCTGGAGACAGCGGTGACTCTCGATCCCATAGAAGGTCTGCTTGTAGCATCCGACGCCTTTCGTGAGGCTCGCCTTCGTCCAGTGGCAGAGCTTCACTCCGCTGTGCTCACCGACGATGCGGTAACCTTGGCGCTCGAGGACTTCCTGCTTCTGCGGGTCCACTTGCCGCGGCATGACGGAGCCGGGTTAAAGGGCTTTCGCGGTGTAGCCCGATTGAAGGCCAGAGTCCCTCCGAGTCGTAGCACGCAAGGCGAGCAGTTCAATCTCGTCCGGATGAAACGTAAAGGTCCTGAACAGCGCACGCTTCGCGGTGATCTCTTCCAGGCGATCGAGTTCCGGGGAGAACGCGAGATCTCGGACCTTGTAGCGGCGGCCTCCATGGCGGAACGGAGCTGCGATGTTCGTCGCGAAGACCGCTTCGACCCATGCGCGGTCGACGCCCGAGACCCGCCGAAACACCCACCACGGGTCAAAGTGCACGAGCTCGTCAAAATCTTGGAGTGGGACCGATTCGATTCGTCGCAGGTCACGGACTCGGAGCGCGGTCCGAAAACGAAATCGATCCGGTCGGAAGGGCGCATCGAGGACCATCGGTCGACCTTCCGAGAAGTTCACGACGACGAACGGCACCCGCCACCTTCGATCCACGAACGGGAACACATGGGAAGCCGCCCGCTCCGAATCCAGGAAGACGATGCGCCGATCGACGAGCCCGCGCTGTCGGACCCGGCCCTCAATCGGCATCGTCTTCCTCGTCGAAGGAGGAAAGCCGACCTTCCCCGGGTGCGCTGCCCGGACCCCTCACCTTCGCTGCCTTCTCCAAGAGATGCTTCACCGCATGGCTCGTCTCCGTTTCGTTGAGGAGGAACGCCGCTTCCCGTTCGTCGAGGCCGAGCTCCGCGGTCAGGTGGACCCGCAACTCCTCGTCGCCCTCGAACAGGGTTCGGATCGTGGGCAGGAGCTCGCTGCGGACCAGCGCCTGCGAGACGTGCAAGGCCAGGGCCAGCTTCTTCGCGAGCGAATTGCGCGCGCCCCGCTGGGCACGGGACCGCGACATCTGGATCAGGTAGTACGGGAACTCAAGTTGGCTCCCGCGGGCGCGCCCCTTGCGGGCCACGGCGACGCCGCTCGACATCATCTCGCTCGCGTACGACCAGAGGCCGTACCGCTGCCGGCGTCGCGTCCGCCCGAGGTAGATGTCCGCTCGGCTCAGGGCCTCGTACCCGCGCACCAGGTCGTCGGGTCGCGAGAATTCATGGCCGAGATTCTGGTCGACCCAGAGGATCAAGTCCTCCGGGGATTCGTCGAGCTCCCGTACCGCATCGCGGGCCCGCCGCGCGTCGCCGGAGCGCAAGATCTCCTCGAGGACCGGGAAGATCGTCCGCGCGCGATCCCGGTAGCCCAGGGCCCGCGTGGCCTCCGCGAGGACGGACCGTTTGCCGAGCGCGAGCGACTCGAGATCGTTGATCGCGGACCGCAGGTCTCCGCTGGACCGTTCGACGATCACCTCGAGGACTTCGTCGGCAATGTCGACGCCTTCCTTGGAAGCGATGGTCCGTAGTATGTTTTTCATCGCATCCTCGTGAACGCCTTGAAATTTAATGGTCTTACATAATCGCTTCAGAGACGACGACCGGCGTGTGAGGGCGTAGTAGTCATTCGCCACCAAGATGACCGGCTGCCGGGTCTCCTGGATCATCTCAACGATCGCGCCGATCCCACCTTTGTCCTCGCGGCCGAACACGTTGTCGGCTTCGTCCAAGATGATCAGCTTGCGGCCTCCCTCCCGGGAACGAACGAACTCGCCCGTTTCGGTAAAGGTCTGCAAGACGGCCCCGCGCGTCGCAACTCTACGGATCGACTCCGCGTTGCGGCTGTCCGAGGCATTCATCTCGACCGCGCTCCATCCCATCTCGTTCCCAAGGGCGAGTGCGGCGCTCGTCTTGCCGATGCCGGGATCGCCCTGGAGGATGACCGCGCGCTTGTCCGGTCGACCCTTGTCCCAGGCCGCGGCCCACTTTCGGAGTTCCGCGACGGCCGTGGGATTCCCGACGATCTCGTCGAGGGTCTTGGGTCGGTACTTCTCTGCCCAGCCGGTCATTGATTTCCCCGGAAAGGGGCTGGAGCCATCATAACTCTATCAGCGAGGGAACCGAAAACGGAGGGAATCGGAGAGAGCTATGTTTTGTCTAGCTGTTACATGACCATATTAGAAAATATACGTGGGAGCTAGACTCACATTTCCTCGCCACTCCGTGAGCGTTCGTACAGCTCGCAGAGCTCAATCAGGAACTCGTCGTAGGTTTTCCGGAACTTCAGGCGGTAGAGCCGATCACGAGTTTGCGGAGTCAGTTGTATCGTCGTGACTTCTCTGATACGTTTTGCCACGATGACCTCCTCGAACCATAGTGATATCTGTACACATAGTACTATGTGTTGTCAACGCGACCTCCCCGCCGCTCCCATTGCTATTCGGATTACCGAATGTGAACGGGACCAGGGCACGGGAGGCGAAGAAATCGTTCGTTCACCGGGGAGTTTCGACAAACTCTCCGCGCGGCCCGGAAAGAGACGTGGATCTCCGCCCTGGATCCTACTCGCGGTAGTCTTCTAGGCGTAGCTGGGGAGGCTCGGCCTTTCGTTGGTCCGGTCGTCGAATTCGACGTTGCATCTCGTTCTGCACTTTGTTGAACGTATCGATTTCGATCAGCGGCTCATGCTTTCCGCGTTTGATGCCGCCGTTCAAGCGCGCCAAGCCGCAGTACACCGGGTTGCTCAGGATATTCGCGATCGTCTGGCTTGCCCAGGCACGACCGGTCTTCGTGCGGTAGCCGTCCCGGTTCAGCTCCTGGCAGATCTTGGCGATTCCCTTGCCCTCGAGGTACCGACGGAAAATCAACGAGACAACGCGCGCCTCCTCGATCTTCACCTGGAGCACGCCGTCCACATAGTCGTAACCATAGGGACTCGCGTAGGTCAGGAACGCGTTCGCCTTCTTCACCGCGTTGTTGAGCGCCTCCGCGCTCTGCAGTCCTCGCGCCCGGCGCAGCACTTCGCGCTCGTTCAGGTCCCGTTCGACGCATAGCTTTCGAAGCGCCTCGTCCTCCGAGTCCGACGCATAATGCTGAAGCATCTCGCGCGTCGACCCGAAGCGCATGTAGACTTCCCAGAACAAGAGGACGTCTCCCGGGGATCCGTCCACGCAGTGCTTGCAGAGGAGGACCTTCTCCCGCCGGACGGTCGGATCCGCTCGGGGGTTCGCGTCGACCTCGTGGCTCACGAGGTTCTTCGCGCTCCAGCACCGTTGACAGCGGCCGTCCACCGGTCACGCCTCCAGGATGACCGGAGGCGCGTGTGCATTCGACAGGAGCGCTCGGGACCTCAGACGCTCTTGCACGTGGTTGAAGGTCTCCATCGGCACGACCGGATCGTGGTCCGCTTTTCGCACGATTCCATCCCACCGCAGGAAACCGGCGTATACCGGGTTATGGAGGATCCGGTACACCTTGATCGGAGTCCACGCGGTGCCGCGTTTCGTCCGTCGTCCGTTCTCGTTCAGGTCCGCCGCGGTCTCCTCGAGCGTCCGGCCTTCGAGGCAGAGATCGAACATCTCTCGCACGACCTCGGCTTCGGCCTCGATCGGGACCAGCCGGCCATCCGTGACGTCGTAGCCGAGGGGCGGATGGAATCCAAGGATGCCGGGGCCGACGCGAGCTTTCTGCGTCATCCCCATTTTCACCCGTTCCCCGATTTGCTCGGATTCGAGCTGGGCGATCCGCTGGATGATGTCCATGACGAACCGCCCCATCGCGGTAGAGGTGTCGAGGGACTCGGAGGCGGACACGAAGTCTTTCCCCCACTCCTGGAGGTTTTCCATCATCTCCATGAAGTTCCGCGAGTTTCGGTGGATCCGATCCATCTTGATGACGAGCAACGCGTCCCACGCGTCCCGTTCGGCCATCATCCTCTGATACGCCGGACGGCGGATGTTCCGGCCGGAGTGACCCTCATCGATGTAGCGGGCTGCGACGGACCAGTCCCGGGCGAGGCAGTACGCCTCGAGCCGTTCGCGCTGCGCCTCCAGGGAGAAGCCCTCTTTGGCTTGGTCCTCAGTGGATACCCTAGTGTAGATCGCAACGCGGACCGTGTGCACCCATCCCGCCGCGCGAAGGAGCGTCAAACTAAAAAAGACTGCCGGTCGGACGAAAGTCTGACGCACCGATGTACGATAAGCATCTCTCACAGATGACGTGAGAGACTCGGACAGGCCTCGACTTTTATCGGTCTGTATGGATATTTACGGCGACCCGCGGCGCGCTTCGTGCTACTTCGTAACACGGAAAATCGCAACGCCGGTCGTTCATAGAAAAGTATCGCCGGTAGCGCCTCAAGCACGTATATTATTGGTCTGAGCTGCTCCACCGCGACGCGAATATTTTCTGCCCGAGGATATTCCTCATTTGGACTTTCGCGACCGGAGTTCGGTGAGGACTTCTTTCGCTCGGTCCATCCGCACCTTCCGCTCTTTCACGAGGATCTCGGCCACTCGGTCGACTTCCTCGCCGACGGCTCCGACCGTCGCCGCGACGTTGCGCGCATGGAGCGACATGTGCCCGCGCTGAATCCCTTCAGTCGCCAGAGCCCGTAGCGCCGCGAAATTCTGCGCCAACCCGACGGAGGCGATGACCTCCGCGAGTTCCTGCGCCGTCTTGACCCCGAGGAGCCGTACGTTCGCCTTCGCGGTCGGATGGACCGCGGTGGCGCCGCCGACGAGGCCGACCGCCATCGGCAATTCGATCGTCCCGACGAGATCTCCGTGGGCGTCCTTCTCCCACGACGTGAGGGACCGGTACCCGCCGGACTTCCACGCGGCGTACGCGTGGGCACCGGCCTCGATGGCCCGCCAGTCATTGCCGGTCGCGACGACGACCGCGTCGACGCCGTTCATGATGCCCTTGTTGTGCGTCGCGCAACGGAACGGGTCCGCATCCGCGAAGGCGTATGCCTCGAGGATTCCCTCGACGACATCGTCTCCAGGGATGTCTTCGGTCCGGATGGCCTCTTTCGCGAACACGGCCCGGGCGCGGACGAGGCGTCGGACCGCGAGGTTCGAAATGATCCGGAGGTAGACGCGGCCGCCGGTCCACTGCTCGATGTGCGGCGCGACGGCCTCCGCCATCGTGTTCACGGCGTTCGCCCCCATCGCGTCGCGGCAGTCGACGACCAGATGCGTGATCACCATGTGTCCCCGTTTCGTATCCACGACTCGGACCTCGACGTCCTTTGCGCCGCCGCCGACCTTCAGGAGCATCGGATCTTTCTCGTTCGCGATCGAGAGGATCTCGTCTTTGTGGTGCAAGATCGTCATCCGTGCCCCGTGGGGATCCGAGACCCCGACGAGCTGAATCTGCCCGATCATGATCGGGCCCGAGGTGCTCGCCGAGAATCCGCCCCGCTCCCGCGCCATCCGAGCCGCATTCGAGGCCGCTGCGACGACGCTCGGCTCTTCAATCGCCATCGGGACCAAGTAGTCCCGCTCATTAATTCGAAAATTCACCGCGATCCCCAGGGGGATGGGCATCGCCCCGACCACGTTCTCGATCATCCGGTCGACTTGGTCGAACTTCAGTGCCCCCGTGTTCCGGATCGTCTCGACTTCCGCGTCCGAGAGCTCGCCGAACGATCGGATGATCTGCCAGCGGTCCTCGGGGGTCTTCTTGTAGAAACCGGACACGTCCGAGCTCTTCATCGCGGCACCGGTCGCGGGAGTAGAGCGTCTGCGCCATAAAGGCATCGCGCGCGTCGACGGCCCATTCCGTCCGCCGGGACCGCGATCGAGTTCCCGCGCCGAAGGACACTGGGGCGACGGACCTGCTCATGGCGGCGATGACGGTCGCGTCGACCCAGGTCAGGATCCCCGGCCCCCAGAGAGAACACGAATGCCGCCGTCGCCTCCCGTCGGCCATTCGCTGCCCCCGCGGACGCGCGCATTCGCTCATAATGATATAAATACGGCTTGGGGGATGCCGCGCGACAGAGACCGCATCGGGGGTAAGCGAGATGCCCGTCGTCCTGGGAGACATCGCGATCCCGTTTCAGGCGTCCGCGTCGGCCTCGCCGGTCGGGTTCTGGCTCTTCCTCCTCGCGCTCTACGTCGCCTTCTTGCTCATCGCGCTCTGGGTGTACCAGGACGCCCGGATTCGCGGCATGAACAACCTCTTCTGGTTCGCCATCGTGTTCTTGGTGCCCGTGTTCGGCCTCGTCGGCTACATGATCTACCGAAGAGATCGTCCTCTGTAGGAGCCTGCCCATCGTTTGCGTCGTCGCGACACGAGGGTCGGGACGATCTGCGTCTATTGCAGTTCGAATCTTGGCCTAACCATCGTCAAGTTTGGGCCGTGGCCAGAACGTTTAAACCATGTCAGAACATGACGCCCCCGGGGTTATCATGGAGGAGCCGGTACCTGCGGCAGCGAAGCCTGTCCCGAAGAGCAGAGCGGTGTGGATTGCGGTTGCAGTTATCGTCGTGATCGTGGTCGTCTTGCTGGCGGCTGCGCTTGGCGGGCTTTTTAACCCCGCGGCGCCGGCAAAACCAGCGCTTCGAATCGGCACGTTGCTCTCAATCACGGGTGCACTCAGTGATTATGGACCTGGGGACACGCAAGGCGCGTATCTCGCCGTCAGGCAGATCAACGCGGCGGGCGGCGTCCTAGGGCAGCCGGTTACCTTGTATACGGAGGACGATCAGACTGATCCGACCGCGGCGGCCGCGGCCACGACGAAGCTCATTACGCAGAACCATGTGAACGCGATTGTCGGCGCGCAGTTCTCCGGCGGCACAATCGCGTCCATTGGAATCGCTAAGGCCGCGGGTGTTCCGATGGTCTCTCCCTCCGCCACGTCGCCGGCGTTGTCGAACCTCACACTGACCGGTGGCTACTTCTTCCGAACCGCGCCTTCGGACGCTCTTCAGGGCGTCGTCGCGGCCACCTACCTATACGGCTCTGGCGGAGCTAATCGCTCGTTCCGGTACGTTAATTTGGTCGGACGCGACGATTCGTACGGGCGAGGCCTGGTGGGAGTGATCAAGACCAAGTTTACGGCGCTCGGGGGTCACGTGAACACGACCGTGATCATCGATCCGAAGGCTACGACCTTCACAACCGACCTTCAAACCCTGTTCTCGACGAACCCACAGGCCGTGTACTTCGCCGGTTTCCCGGGCGAAGGGCTCCCCTTGATGAGCCAGTGGCGACAGGGCCTATCGAGCAATCCCGGGTGGAATCGCCCTTGGATCTTCTCGGAAGGACTGGACAGTCAGGACTTCATGGACAAATTGCACGCGACATCGGTCAATGTCGACGTCACGAAAATCACGGGCACCTCGCCGGTCTCGCCTTTCGGCGCGATCCACGATGCGTTCGTAGTGCAGTACCGGGCGCTGACGAACAACCAGACTCCGGTCCTTTACGCCGACTACACGTATGACGCGGTCTACCTCATTGCCCTCGCCGCGCAGAAGGCAGGCTCCGTCGACGGAACCGCGATCCGGGCGAATCTCCCCCTCGTCGCCAAGGGGACTGGGACGGTCATTAAGCCTGGACAATGGGCGCTTGCGTTGACCACCCTGAACCAGACCGGAGGCTCTGTGAACTGGGAGGGAGCGGCAGGTTCGGAGGACTTCGACGCGAATGGCGACGTCCGAGGCAGCTACGAGATCTGGGGTGTAAACAGCACCTCGTTCCAGATTGAACGGCTCGCCTTCTTCCCGGAGTCGATCATCCAGACCTCCGTGCTGATGACGTCGAGCCAGACCGCTGCGTCGGTCCCGAACGGGTTCGTAACGAAGGTTCAGATCGCCGCCATTTCCCGGCGGGACTGAACCCCTTTTCCTTTTCCCGAGTCCGACGGGTCAGGCTTGGCCACCCAGGTAGAGCTTCCCCACGTCCGCATTGTGGAGCAGCCATTCTCCGGTGCCCGCGAAGCGATTCCGACCGGTTTCGAGGACGTACCCGCGGTCTGCGATGGCGAGCGCCTTCTTCGCGTTCTGCTCGACCATCACGATTCCGGTCCCGCCCTCGTTGATTTCGACGATCTTGGAGAAGACCGTGTCCACGAGCTTCGGGGCGAGACCGGCGGACGGCTCATCGATGAGGAGCACGTCCGGGTCGAGCATCATCGATTTCGCCAGCGCCACCATCTGTTGCTCCCCACCGCTCAGGCTCCCCGCGGGTTCGCGGAGCTTCGGCTGGAGGTTCGGGAACATCTCGACCGTCTCCATTGCCCGCTCTCGGATTTCGGCATCTTTCATCATCCGCGATTGGGCTCGCCGCCGGTCGGAAGCACCGCGCCACCGGAGTGGAAGGGGAGAGATCCTCCGCGTAATCGCGCCCATCTCAAGATTCTCGAGCACGGAAAGAGTCGGGAATGTGTTGTTCGTTTGCGGGACATAGCCCAACCCCATGATGACGAGGTCCCGGGGGTGGAACCCGGTAATGTCCGAATCCCGGAGGAGAATCTTCCCTTCGGTGGGATGGAGCAGGCCGAAGATGGTCTTGATTAACGTCGACTTGCCCGCTCCGTTCGGTCCGATCAGGGCGACCATCTCCCCCTCGTCAAGCGCCACCGAGACTCCGTGGAGGATTTCCATCTCCCCGTACCCCGACCGGACGTTCTGCGCTTGGAGCAGCACGCCTATCCCCCAAGGTACGATTCGATCACGGTTGGGTCCGCTTTCACCGCCTCCGGGCGGCCCTCCGCGATCCGGCGGCCCTGATGCATGACGATGACCCAATCGCATCGATTCATGACCACGTTCATATCGTGCTCGATCAGAAAGAACGTCCTCCCGTTCTGCCGAAGTTTCTCGATTAAGTCCATCAGACTCCCGGCCAACGCCGGATTTACCCCTGCGACGGGCTCGTCGAGAAGGACCAATGTCGGGTCTGACATCAAGACCCGCGAGAGTTCGAGGAGTTTTTTCTGCCCGCCGGAGAGGGTTCTCGCATGCTCGTTCGCGAGTCCCTCGAGCTGCGTCAACTTAAGCACTTCGCGGGCCCGGGCCCGCCATTGCTTTTCGTCGCGCTTGACTTCGAGCGGACGAAAGAAGAGGTTGAGCAACCGCTCGCCTGCGTTGTCCTTCGCCGCGAGGACGAGGTTCTCGAGGACCGTCAGGTTGCGGAGCTCGTGGGGAATCTGCCACGTTTTTGTGAGCCCGAGGTGCACAATCTCGTACGGTGGCAGGCCGTCGATTCTCATCCCGTCAAACCAAATCTCCCCGCCGTCGGGGCGATAGAGCCCCGCGATGATGTTGAACAGAGTGGATTTCCCCGCTCCGTTCGGCCCGATGAGGCCGGTAATCGATCGGGGGAGGACCGTCAAGCTGCACCTGTCAACGGCCTGGATTCCACCGAACGCCTTTTCCACGGCGCTCACCCGAAGAATCGACTCGGAGGCCATCGCTGGGGGTCACCTCAACACTCGTTTCTGCTCCCGCAGGATGCCCTCGGGACGATAGATGATCAGGAGGATGAGCAGGACGCCGATGAACATCAGCCGAATGTAGAAGATGGTGTCCCCGATCGCTCCCGGTGCGTACTGCTCGAGGAGGACGAAGACCCACCCCAGTCCGTAGAGCGCGATTGCGCCGATCACGCCGTTTCGCGCCAACCCGCGTTCCTGGATTCTCTGCATGACTCGGTGCCAAGCTGACGTCGGCCGGTGTCGGCTGAGGAGAACGAGCACCACGGCACTGATCGAAGCGATGAAGCCGACGACGATCAACAACCCACGTATGGTTACGAAGCCAGCCGCGAGCGCGATGGGCACATAGTCCTTCAGTTGGACGGACAGCCATTCCAATCCGTAGATGAGGAATCCGCCAACGATTGCCCCTCGGTTGTTGCCGGAACCCCCGACGATGACCATCACCCAAACGGAGAACGTTACCGCCGGGGCGAAGCTGGATGAGGGTGAGACGTATCCCAGGGTGACCGCGAAAAGGGCACCGGCGAGTCCCATTAGCGCGCCGCCCAGCGCGAATGCCTGGAGTTTGTAGTTGAACGTGTTTTTCCCGAGGGCCATGGTGGCCTCCTCATCTTCTCGGACCGCTCTCAAGACCCGACCCCACGGCGATTCCGCCATGAATTGGAGGAGGAGCAGCAAGAACAGGAGAACCAGAGACCCGATTCCGACGATTGTGGCCGCGTTGAGGAATGGCGCGTCGGCGCTCTGAAACTCAACCGGCTTCGGGATCCCTGTGATTCCAATGCTGCCACCGGTAACGGACTGCAGGTTGTTTGCGAAGATTTGCAGGATCGATGCAAATGCCAGCGTCGCGATTGCCAGGTAGTCGGCGCGTAGCCGCAGGGCGGGAAGGGCAATCACGGCGGCCGCAATCCCCGATGCAAGCATGGCGAGGACTACCCCCACGGCCAGGGGGAGCGAGTACCCGCCGAGGTGCCCCGGGTACACAGGAATGCCCCCAATGACGATTGGGGGGGACGGCGCGGTGATGGCGATTGCCATCGTATACGCCCCGATGAGGTAGAAGCCGGCGATCCCCGCGTTGAACAGCCCGGTATAACCCCATTGAAGGTTGAAACCCAGGGCAAGGATGGCGAAGATGATCGCGATGCTCGCGTAGAATCCGACGTTCGTCAAGATTCCTTGCGGCGAAGCTCCCGCCAAGACGCCTGCGAGGACGCCCGCGACGACGATCGCTGCGATGGCGGCGAATGCAATGATCTCGCTCCATGGTAGCTTGTGCGCGGCCGGCTGCTTCGCGACCTCGCTCGACGGTGTGGATGCCACTGCTCACCGGCCCCCATTGGCTTCGCCGGGCGAGGTGTCGATCGCGCCGCGCTCGCCGGCGAGTGTTCGGGTGATCCGCTCAATGAAATACGACCGCCGGGCGAACGCAGGCCTCCGACCGGCGATGCCCCAAGGCCGGAAGATCAAGACGATGATGAGGATGATGAACGGAATTGCCACCTTGTACGCGCTCCCGAACTGCAGGCCGATGACATCGGGACGCTCGAGCCAGACCAGAAACGGCACCGACATCTCCTGGGAAAGTCCGACCATGAGCCCGCCCAGCATCGCCCCGTAGGGTGAGCCAATTCCTCCGACGATGACGGCCGCGAAGATAAGCAGGAGGACATCGAAGCCCATCGTCGGCTTGACTGCCGTCCCGAGGCCGAGCAGGATGCCCGCAGTGGAGGCGAAGGAGGAGCTCACGACCCAGGCCGCATAGGTCACCCGTTTCGTGTCAATGCCCGTCGCCTTCGCGAGCTCCAGGTTGTCCGCCGTGGCTCGCATCGCTTTGCCGAGGTTCGTGTACTTCAGGAGCACATGGGCGGACAGCACGAACGAAATTCCGACGACAAGCGTGAGGATTCCGCTTATCGGGTGGATGCCGAGGCCTGGGACGATTACGACATTCTCGGTGGCCGGGACGGGATAAATCCGTTCGGTCGTCCCCGCGACGGCCCGGATTCCGTTCTGGATGATCAGGGCGACGCCGACGGAGGCGACGATCGGAGGGACCGGACCGCGGCCTTCGAGGCGGGCGAAGATCACGACTTCGAGCAGGATACCGACGATTGCGAGGACGAGAAATGAAACGATGGCTCCCCAGACGAGGGAGAGTCCGTTGAGGCTCAGCAGCAGCGCCAAATACGCCCCGAGGGTCATCAGATCTCCGTACGCGAAGTTCGCGAAGCCTCGGATGCCGTAGAGCACCGTCAGGCCGATCGCGGCGACAATGACGATGCTGCTGACGACCAATCCCCCCATGGCGTACTGGAGGATGATGATGCCAAAGACGAATGCGAGGCCAGCGACGACCGCGACGGCGATCACCGCGACGACGCCGGCTTGGATGAGTTGTCGACGGAACCGAGGCGTCGGGCGCAACGCCGTCCATCGCGGCCGCCGGCGGTTCGGTCTGGATGGCTGCGACCCGGAGACTTGGGCCATGGTTCGGTCTGACATGCGAGGAAGGTCGGGAACCCCATTAACCTTTTGCAGCATGAGAGGAAAGTCTTACGGCCGGAGGCGCTTGTCGTGTCGTGCACCCCGAACGGGTCGTGCTTCTCGAGCTCTCCGGGGCAAAGCACGTCGTCATTTTGGATCGGGACATTGCGAACGTGCCTGGCGTGGGCGTGGTCCGGACGGATATCCTCCGCGCAGCCGTCGGCCGGCGATGGTCAGTCGGTGGGCGGGCCTTCCTTGTGCTTACGCCTTCAATCCGAGACACGGTTGGCGCTGTGCGACGTCAGGCACAAATCATTGGCCCGAAAGATGCGCCATCGTTGGTATGGAATTGTGACGTGAAGGCGGGCGACTTCGTGGTGGAGGTCGGAGCCGGCTCCGGTGCCTTGACCTTGGTCCTGGCTCAGGCGGTTGGTCCGGATGGCCACGTGGTGACCTATGACCTCCGTCCCGACTTTCTGGAGGTCGCGCGCGCAAACGTTTCGGACGCAGGACTCGCCGGACGCGTCGAGTTCAAGCTTGGCGATGCTCGGATGGCGATCCCCGAAACCGGCGTGGACGCATTCGTGCTCGACATCCCGGATCCCTGGGAGGCCGTTGGGACCGCGGCGAATGCCCTTCGGCCTTGTGGCCACTTCGCTTCCAACTCACCGAACGTTGAGCAGGTGAACCGCACGGTTGCCGCGCTGCGTGCTGGGACGTTCGTGGAAATTCGCACCGTAGAGATCATTGAGCGAGAAATCGAGGCTTCCGAGTCCGGGACACATCCGTCGTTCGCCCCGCTCGGCCACACGGGGTACCTGACCTTCGCGCGCCATGTCCTCGAGAAGCTCTGAGGTCTAAGCGCTTTGCGAAGGGATCAACTAGCTCATCCGACCGTCATCGGTTCGAACCGAATCGGCTGGACAACTCGGCGGGCCAGCTGGGTAAACCGCTCCCCGTGTTGCGTATGGACCGGCATCACAGCCTTCGCGTCGATTGTGCGGATCATCTCGCCGACCTCGCGTTCGCTGAGGTGTCCCGAGGCATGCAGCTGGTGTCGCTGCAAGCCGAATCGATCGAGCCAGTGCTGCAGCACCGCATCGTTGACGTCGTCCTCCTCGAACGGCTCGCTCTTCGAATGGATGAACGGAGAGCCAGGCGGCGGCCGCAAGTCGACGAGCTCCGGCAAGTGCCAGAAATCGAGCTGGACGAGGTAGTCCGACGGCCGAGCCGCGATCTGTTCCGCCGTCACGACCCGGTCTTTGAGCTTCGCCTGCAGCTCTTTCTCCCACGGATCCGTCTTCCGCATGAGGCGGTCGAATAGGATGAGGTCATTCTCTCGAGTCACGTCGGGCACCGCAATGTGGGTGTCCTTTTGGAGCGTCAGGAGAAGATGCGCGGTCTTCGCGTTCACGACGAACTTGCGACCGACCGCTTGCGCGGCCTCGAAGAAGGTGCGGATTCGGTCCACGTCGCGTCCCGGAAACGTGACGATCGCCAGCTTTTCTTTGAGCGGTGTGAGGAGCAGGATCGCGTCCGCCTTGACGTCGGCCTCAGTGAGAGTCCCCCGCGGATCGTCCGGCGTGACCCGGGTGCCTTCCGTGATCAGGACGATCGGTTTCGCCGCGGCCGCGGCGGTGATGAAGTCCTCCGTCAAGGCCTTCTTCGGCCCGTGATGGCGGAGGTCCCCCGTGTACGCGATCGTGCCCTCGCTCGTGTGCACCAGGTAGCCGTACGCCGCCGGGGCGCTGTGGTCGACGTGGATCGGCTCGACCTCGAGGCCGTCGACGGTCGTGCCCTGGCCCGAGCGGAAGGTCTGGTACGCGTGGGTCCCGAGCTTCAGAAAGGGCGCTCGCGCGGTCGTGTCGAGCGACTCGAGGATGGTCCGCGCGCCCTCCCCGAGGTGGACCGGGATGTTCGGGTCGACGAACCGAAGTTGCTGCGTGTGGTCGTAGTGGACGTGGGTGATGAAAATCCCCGAAAAAGCCGGCGGTTCCCAGGCCATGTCGGTCGGGTCCAGCGATTCCGAGGAGTAGAGGCCGGGGATCCGCCGCATCAGATCTAGGGCGAAGTAGTCCCTCAGGCCGAACCGGTCCCGCGGTTGCAGGAACTCGACGAAGTACTCCTCGCCGAGGTCGAACGGCGCACCCATGTCGAGCCAGACCCGAGCGTCGCGGTCCTCGACGAGGATTTTGTTCCCGCCGATTTCGCCGACGCCGCCGTAGAACGTGAGTTTCGCCACGGCACCCACCGGCCCGCGCTCACTCCGCGAGCTGCACCACGATCACGTCCCGAACCGATTTCATAGACCGGAAGCCGAGGATGAGCCGTCCTTCGGGATCCGTCTTGAAGAGGCGGGTCTCGACCGTTTCGGCCGGCGTCACCAGGAGCGATGGGATTCGACCGGTCTTCGTCTCGACGAGGAAATCCGCCAAGACCCCGAGGATTTGCCCGTCCTCCGTCATGACCGTCTTACCTCGGAGCTCGGTCGCGAAAACCTTCATTCCCGCCGCGGCGCGTATCCTCCGATGCTTATTTTTCCTTTCTGGCTTGCGGTGGTGTGACGTCGATGCGAAACCGTCTGAACCTAGACCAAACGAAGTTTCGGAACTCACGACGTCACTTTCTTATACGGCGGGCGGCGTTGCGTCGCCCCCTTATCGGAGGCTCCCGCCATGGACAATCTCATCGTCGAACGGCCGGCGTTCGTAGGCCTCGTCACCTCCGCGGTCGAGGCGTACAATCGAGAGACGAACGGATTCCTGGTCGGGAACCGGGGTACCCGGATCATGAGGCAGCGCCCCCGCGAGGTGACGGTCCTTCGCGCCGCGTATCCGCTGCAGACGGAGGACCGCAAACCGAACTGGGTGAGCCACGGGAACGAGAAGGCGTTCAAAAGGGCCCGAGGCGCGATCGAGAACCTCGACGTGGGCTATGCGGTCCTCGGCGGCTTCCACTCCCATACGGGCGACGACGGCGCCGCGAGCCTCTCTCGGACGGACCTCGATTATGTGGCCGACGAGCTGCGGCGAATCTCTCGGGGTCGGCCCGCCGAGCGCGTCAAGTGGCTCGAGGTCGTCCTGGCGCTGAAGCGCCGGGAATGGTCGCGGAACCATGAACCCGGCTGGACGACGCGGGCGTACCGGAGGAAGCTCGGCTGCACGGTGGCCCTCGATCCGACGCACGGCTATGACATGACGATCGGCGGCTTCTGGGTCGAAGGCGAACCAGACGGCGAACCGGGTCGGTGGGACGTCGTCGGCACGAGCGAGGTCCGATTGCTGCTACCTTGGAACCAGTGACGTCGGCCGACTACCGGGTCGCGGGCGGTTGCTGCCCACCCGGCGGAGGACCGGACCACCCGCGGCGGCCGAGGCGGCTGCTGAGGAGTTCCTGCACTTGAGCCGGACGGGAAATCATGTCGAGGTTCATCGTGTCGTCCCCCGTGTCGACGACGATCGTCCCGATCCGAAGAATCCGCTGCCCGAACGTCTGCTTCAGGTCGACCCGCTCGAGCTGGGTGTAGGGAATCATCACCGTATTCTTGTTGAGGATCCCGTCTTCGCGGATGATCTTGTTGTCCGTGATCACGTAGCGCGTCGTCTTGCGTTTCAGCTCGGCGACGAGGAACGTGATCAGGGCGAGGAACAGGAACAAGGCGGCGAGGATCGTACTCGCCGGCAAGCTGCCCAAGGTCGGGTTCCCGAGGGTCGAGGAGAACCGCCACGGGAGCTGGACGAACAGGACGCCGGCTAAGATCAGGGCGAGGACCATGGCGCTCCACCATCGGAGGGCGATGAGCCGCGTCGGTCGCGTCACCAGCAGGGTCTGTTCGCCCGCGTAGGACATGGTCTGGCCGTCCGCGGCGTCCATCCGGAGAGGTCGATAAAACAGTTTCGACCGGACGTCCCAGGCGATCTCCGGGAGGATGCGGTTCGAAAGAAGAAACTTCTTATCGTCAGGGTTCTCTGACCGCATCGGCCGTCATGACGATTCTCTTCGGAACGCTCGGGTGGAGGCCCCAGAGTCTCCTGCCGTCGATTCGCTCGACCGAGAATCTCGAGCGGGTCGTGTTCTACCACAGCGACCACGCGAAGAGCCGGGACGCCCGTTCGAAGGTGATGGACTTCTGCCGCTCCCTCGGCGTCACCGCGACCGCGGTCGAGGTGAGCGACGCGTACGACCTGTTGCACGTCGCCGGCCAGATCCGCGGGGACATTCGAAAGGAACGCGCCGCGGGGGCCGACCTTCGATTCAACATCGCGGGCGGGACGCGACTGATGAGCAGCGCAGCCCTGCTCGTCTGCATCCTGGAGGGCATCCCGGCGACGTACGTCCACGACGAGACGTACCAGGAGATCCCCCTGCCGCTCTTGCGAATCAGTTACGGCGAGGGACTCACGCCGAAGCAACGGGAAGTCCTCTCCTTTCTGGTCCGCAACCGCGACAAGGACTTCACGGAGACCGCCTTGGCGAAGGCGCTCGACGTCCACAAGGCCACGATGAACCATCACGTGCGCGAGCTCGAGTCGAAGGGGGCCGTTGCGCGCCTCTCTGATCCGCACGACGCCCGGCGGCTCATCGTGAAAGTCGCACCGGGCATGGACCTCCTCATCGGGTGAGGCCGTGGCCCTCCGCACCCTCATCGCCACGATGGGCTTCGACGAGCGGCACGTGCTCCCGTCGTTGCGGCTCATGCCGTACGACCGGCTCATCCTGGTGGCGGGACGAGACACGTTCCGGTCCGCCGGCTTCCGCCGGCTCAAGGCCCTCGAACCGGAGCTCCGCACGGTCCGGGTCGACCCGTTCGATCTGACGGACGCCCTCGAGTCGATCCGGGAGGCGGTTCGTCGCGCGGCGGCGGAAGGCCCGGTCCGGATCAGCGCGAGCGGGGGGACGAAGATCCTGACGAACGCAGCGATCCTCGCGGCGTTCCAAGAAGGAGTCGAGACCTGGTATTGCGATCCGGAACCGGTCCGATTGCCCGTCCTTTGCGGAGTGCGGATTGGCGCGGCGTTCTCCGCGGCGGAACGAGCGATCGCGCGGGCGCTCCACTCCCCGATCCGGCATGACCGTCTCTTGGCGGTCATCCGCGACCAAGGGTTCGCGCGTCGGACCGTCCTCGGGGCGGTGCATTCGCTAGCCGCGAAGGGCTTGATCGAACTCGAGGGAGAAGCCGGCGGCGTGCTGGTCCGACCGTCCCCGAGGTTCGCCCTGTTCCGCGACCACCTTCGGGAAGTTCCCAAAAAGGCCTAAGAGGGCGGAGCCCTTGCCGACGCGAGGACGTCGCCATGGTCCGAGTCCGGGTCGAGATCCGACTCAAGAAAGGCGTCACGGACCCCGAGGGCGACAACGTCCACAAAGCCCTCAGACTCCTTGGATTCGAGGGCGTCCAGGGCGTCCGAAGTTCGAAACTGTTCCTGATCGACCTCCAGACGAAAGACGTTCGAGCGGCGCACAAGGAAGTCGAGGAGATGTGCCGCCGACTCTTGGCGAATCCCGTGATCCACGAGTACGCGATTGCGGTCGAGAAGTGAGGCAGCCGTTGCGCTCGCCGAATCTGGGAATCATCAGGCGTAGCCGCGGATCCGCTCGCGCCGCACGGGCTCCTGCAGATGGTCCGCGGACATGAGGGTCGACTTCTTCAACTCGCGCTCCGCGGCCTGGGTGAAGTCCGCCATCGTGATCCGATGACGTTTCCCGCGTCGAAGGGACGACCGCATCGCCTGTCGCACGACATTCAGGATCGAGCCGCCGCTCATGACGTACTTCTTCGCGAGCATCTCGAAGTCCACGTCCTTGCCCAGCGGAGCCTCGTTCGGAACCAAACGGGCGTAGATCTTCTGCCGCAGCCCCGCATCGGGAATCGGGAACTCGACCGCGATGTCGACGCGCCGATCGAGGGCCCGGTCCATGACCTTCGCGAGGTTCGTCGCGAGGACGACGACGCCCGGATAGTTTTCCATCTGAGCCAAGAGGACGTTCACGTCCCGGTTCATCCACGGAGTCGCCATGAAGCCACGCCGTTGGAAGACCGCGTCCGCCTCGTCGAAGAAGAGGACGGCCCCTGCCTCGAGGGCCGTGTGGAAGACATGCTCGATGTTCTTCTCCGTCTCGCCGACCCACATGTTCTCCAGCTGGGCATAGTTGACGACGTGAAGCGGCCGTCCGAGTTCGCTCGCGATCGCCTCGGCCGCCATCGTCTTGCCCGTCCCCGGCGGGCCCGCGAACAACAGGCTCAGCCCTTTCGTCTTCTTCATCACTTTCTTGAGGCCCCATCGGCGGTACATGAGGCCTTTGTGCCGCAACTCGGTGAGGGCATCGAGGAGTCCCTCGCGCGTCGGCTCCGCGAGGACGAGGTCCGCCATCGTGAAGCGCGGCGTGACGATCTGCGCGACGGGCCGCGGCGCTTCATGGAGGTGCGACTCCGGCGGCTCTCGCTCGTCCTCCGCTTGGTACACTTCGACGCCGGTATCGAGGAGTCGAATGATCCGACGGACATCGTCCCGGGAAACGTGCCGACACGACTCCCGGATGCGCCCGCACTTCGGGCACTTCACGATCCACTGGTCCCGGTCCTCTTTGCCCATCCTCAATTCCCCCGAGGCACCTCGGCCGATGACGGCCGGACAGGTGTGAGGCGCAGAGATTCGCGGAGCTATTTAAACATCGCCGGGGCCGACTTCCCATTTGAGGCGACGTGGGGAGTCGCTCGGCGCGAGCGGACCGCATCATCGGGAACCGTGCGACCGGTTGGTCCCGCCAGGCTCCGTCGCGATTCCCGGGATCGCGGGGCCTTTCTCTCCCCCGTGCCACGATGGGAACTCGCGGGCCATCTGCACCGCGAGGTCGAAGTTGTGCGCCGAGACCTCCTCGATATTCACGCCGAGCGGGACCGGCGGCTGCGATTGGGCGGCGGCCGCGTGGAGGTGGGACCACAGGGTGTGCGCGACGTCCAGCGATGCCCGTCCGGGCGGACCTCCGGGGGAGGGAAGGAGCGCCTCCTCGGTCCTCGGCGAAACCGTCGCCCCCAGCCAGACCAGGAACTCGATGTCTTGGTAATCCGAAACCGGGGCGAAGCTCAGGAGCACGGTTGCCGGCTTCAGATTCTGCGAGGAGCAACGCCTCCCGTAGGCCCGGAGGACCGTCGCCATCGGCTCCGCCTCGAAGAGCACCTGGGTCGTGAAGAAATCACAGCCGGCCCGGGTCTTCTCGACGAGCCGATCGACTTCGTGGTCGCGTTCCGCGATCGTGATGTTGCCGAGGGCGACATCGCTCCGCCCCTTCGTCGTGGTGCGCAAGATGCGGTTCGCCTCGACCACGGGTGGACCGGGATACCGCGCCCGACTGCTGTTTCCGCCGACCAACACGAAGTTCCGAACGCCGTGCTCTTCGAGCGATTCACGGATCCAGCGTCGAAGGACCGATTCCGACGGAACGTGGGCGACGACCTTGTTCACGATCGGGTCGACTCCCAGGTCCCCCAGGAGCGCCGAGAAGTCGCGTGGATCCAGATCGCGGTAGAACGGTTGCCCGGCGTGGTTCTCCTCGAGGACCTCCGGGATGTTCACGGCGTCGAGGTTTTCCAAGGAACGGACCGAGCCCCGGACGCGTTCGACGAACGCGTTCACGGCCTTCTCGCTCACCCGCCTCCCGGGCGGGACGATTTCCAGGACGACGGGGGTGGACGTGAGCGCGTCGCGGAATGGACGACTCATGCGGGCCTGCATGGGGACGCGGAGATACTTGAACGTTCTCCGTCCTGCGACGGGGTCCGACCCTTTCTCCGAGACGAAACGGGAAGCATAATGTATTGCGGGCGATTGTCCGAATCGAGGCGAAGGGTTGGGCGAGCGAATCCGACGGCGGCCCCTCCCGTTCGCCCTGCACGATATCGCCTTGCGGGACGCTTCGCCGAACGAGCTCGCTCAGCTCAGCGACCGGATGGGGCTTGCGCTGAGCATCGACGAAATGGTGCGGATCCAGGCGCACTTCGAGGGGCTCGGACGCGACCCCACCGAGGTGGAGCTGCAGAGCCTCGGACAGGCCTGGTCCGAACATTGTTGCTACAAATCCTCGAAGGTGTTCCTGAAAGAATTCATCTTCCCGGTCCAGGCTCCCTACGTGATCGACCGCGGGGACGCCGGAGTCGTCGAATTCGACGAGGACCATGCGTACGCCCTGCGGATCGAGAGTCACAATCATCCGTCCGCGATCGAGCCGTACGGAGGCGCGAACACCGGAATCGGCGGGATCTTGCGGGATGTCCTCGCGATGGGCGCCCAGCCGATTGCCCTCGCGGATCCGCTCCACTTCGGCCCGCTCGATTACCCGATGGAGAAGTTGCCCCGCGGGACGAAGCATCCGAAGTACCTCTTCGGCGGCGTCGTCGCGGGCATCCGCGACTACGGGAACCGCGTCGGCGTCCCGACCGTCGCGGGCTGCATCGTGTTCGACGAAGGCTATGTCGGGAACATCGTGGTCAACGTGGCATGCGTCGGCTTCGGGAAGAAGTCGCAGATCGTGCGCAACCGCGTGGGCTCTGCGAAGGACGTCTTCATCCTCGGCGGAGGCCGCACGGGCCGCGACGGTATCCACGGGGTCACGTATGCGAGTGTCGACCTCACCGACAAGGCCGTCGAAGGATGGGAGGCCGGCGCCGTCCAGCTCGGCGATCCGATCCTGAAGGAGCCGCTCATCCAAGCGTGCGTCGAGTCCGCCCAGGCGGGGCTGCTCGACGGCCTGAAGGATCTCGGAGGGGGCGGCCTGTCCTGCGTCATCGGCGAGATGGCCCTCGCCGGGGGTTTCGGGGCCGAAGTGGACCTCGAGAAAGTCCCGCTGAAGGAGGAAGGCCTCGCGCCGTGGGAGATTTGGGTCTCCGAGAGCCAAGAACGGATGATGCTCGCGGTACGCCCGGAGAACGTGGATTCGGTCCTAAAGATTTTCGATCTGTACGACGTGCCCGCCACGGTCATCGGTCGCGTGATCCCTGAGAAAGTTTGCCGGGTCCGCTATCAGGGGACCGTGGTCCTCGAGATGGATCTCCCCTTCTACACCGGCGGCCCGGAGTATTCGCGGCCGTACGAAGCGCCGGCGGCCCTCCCGAGTCAGGACCTCCGCCTCCCGCGAGAGCCCCAAGACTATCGGTCGACGATCCTCAAGATCCTGGCCTCGCCAAACGTCGCATCAAAGGAGTACGTGATTCGTCAGTACGATCACGAGGTCCGCGCGTCGACGGTGCTGAAGCCGCTCCAAGGGGTCATCGGGAAGGCGGCCCACGGAGACGCGTCAGTAATCCGCCCTCGGATCGATTCGTGGCGGGCCCTTGCAATCGCGGTCACCTCGACCCCAGCCTTCACCGCGATCGATCCGTACCGAGGGGGGGCCACCGCGGTGGATGAGGTGTGCCGGAACCTGGTGTCGGTCGGAGCGAGCCCGCACGCGCTGACGAACTGCCTGAACTTCGGCAATCCGGAGAAGCCCGACCGACTCTGGTCTTTCCGCGAGGCCGTGCGGGGAATCGGGACGACGGCCAAGGCCCTGGGAATCCCGATCCCTTCCGGAAACGTGTCGTTCTACAACGAATCGACGCGCGGTCCCTGCCCGCCCACGCCGGTCGTGCTCGGCGTCGGGATCGTCGAGGACTTGCGGCAGTGTGTGACCTCGGATTTCAAGCGGGCGGGCGACCCCGTCGTGCTGGTCGGGTCGACGCAGGCGGACCTCGGCGGGTCCGAGTACCTGCGCCTTCGCGGCGGGACGGCTCCCGTACCGTCCGTCGATTCGATGGGCCATCTCCTCCGTGCGATTCGCGAAGGGACCGTGGCCGCAGCGCACGACCTCAGTCATGGAGGCCTCGCGATCGCTGCCGCGGAGATGTGTCTCGGAGGGGATGTCGGGGCGGACCTCAAGACGACGGCGATGGACCCGATGCGCTGGGACATCCAGCTCTTCTCCGAATCGAACGGCCGATGGTTGATCGAGGTCGCGGGACACCGATACGACGAGTTCACGCACCTGATGGAGGGGATCCCGGCGACGTACCTGGGGACGACCGGCGAGCGGTCGTTGCACCTGGGACGAGGCCGCCAGTGGACGTCCCTCGCGATTCCCGTGATGCGGAAGGCGTGGGGCGAGGCAATCCCGAACCAAGTGGTGGTCTCGTGAAACGCTCGAACATCCGCGTGGCCGTCGTCTACATCGAGGGCACGAACTGCGAGGACGAGTCGGTGGCGTACTTCCGCCATCTCGGTGCCCAGGCCGAGAAAGTCCACCTGAAACAGCTGACGGGCGATGCGCCCCCGGAGTTGCGTCGCGACCTGGACGACTACGACCTCCTCATGATCCCGGGTGGCTTCGCGGCGGGCGATTACATCCGGGCGGGGACGATCTTCGCGGCGCGCATGCGATCGAAGTTATCGAAAAACCTGGTCGGGTTCGTGAAAGCGGGCAAGCCGGTGTTCGGCGTGTGCAACGGATTTCAGGTCTTGGTCGAGGCGGGCCTCTTGCCGGCCCTGAGCGGCGTGATGACGGCCGAGCCCGAGGCGGTGCTCGCGACGAATGACTCGAGCCACTACGAGTGCCGTCCCAGCTTGCTTCGCCTGGAGAACGACGGTTCCTGCGCCTTCACCCGGACCCTGAAGAGAGGCCAGGTCGTCACGTTCATCTCCGCCCATGCCGAAGGCAAACTCCTGTTTCCGGCACAGCGCGAGAAGCGGATCCTGAAGGAGCTCATCGACAACGATCAGGTCGTGTTCCGGTTCGTCGACGACCGCGGGAAGTACGCCGGATACCCGTGGAACCCGAGCGGGACGACCTTCAACATCGCGGCCCTGTGCAACCGGGAAGGGAACGTCTTCGGCGTGCAGCCGCATCCGGAGCGTTGCTTCTTCCGTCACCTGCGACCGGACTGGACACGGCAGCCGGACGGAGACCCATTGTACGGCGACGGGAAGTCGGTGTTCGAAAGCGCCCTGCGGTACGTCGAAAAGAGATTCTAGGTCTAGGCCGCCGGCTAGATCGTGAAGGCGGACACCGTGAACGTCGCGACGTTCGTCCGCGACACGTATCGCTGGTAGTCCGTCGCGTTTCCCCATATGAAGGACGGGACGACCTCGTATTGCTGGCCGACCGCGAGCGGCTGTCCGGCATCCGTTGTCAGACCCCAAGAGAAAAGCCAGCTGCGGGATTCGCCTGGGGTGAGGATTTCGTCCGTCACGACCTGGATGCAAGCCCACCACTTCGACGAGTTGTAGACGGCGTGCTGCGTCTCGTCGACAACGAGGAACTGGACGAAACACGGGCTGCCGAAGTGCATCACGATCGTTTCGAGGCCGATGTTGGTCAGCATCACGCTGACGTTGGCGGACTCCCCTTGGACGTACGTCGCCTTATCCGTCCGGGCGGTGAATGCGAGGTTCGGTCCCGCGGCCCCACTCATGACGAAGATCGTCGTCTCGCCCGAGGGTCCCGGCGATGGCTTCGAGGATAGCACGACCCCCTGAATCCGATAGGAGCGGAAGGCCGGGACAGGGATACCCGAGTCGGACGTTTGAGTCCAGGTGAACCGGAAGACGCGCGCGTCTCCGGGTCCGAGGGTCAAGTTCGTGAACATCGGACCGCATGCGACGTGCGCCCGGTAGTCATAGACCACGGATCCATCGACGGCGAGGATCGAGAACGAGGCCAGGCAGGTACTACCGAACCACAGATAGGCGCTGCCGTCCCCTGCGTTCATCAATTGAACGGAGACGTGGACGGCCTGGCCGGGTATGTACGTCTCGTTATCCGCGGCCACCGAGACGACCAATCGGGCCGCGGGCCTTTCCTGGCTCGACACGGGATGGGGAGCCAGCACGAAGACGGCGACCGGCAGGGTGAAGATCGCGGCAACGGCAACCGCGACGAGAATCCAGTACGGTCCCATCGCCCGCACGGCGGGGGCGAGTTACGTCCAACACGATGAACCTGACGGCGTGGCTTGCGGCCTAGAGGCGATCAGAGGCTCACGATGAGCTCGACGATGTCGCCATCCTTCAATCCGAGAGAACCGCGAAGGTAGTGCTTCGAGATGACTTCGAGGACGTCCGTATGGTGCGTGCGGATCGGCATGATCACCGCGCAGTCCACGTGACCGACCGTCGCGAGGAAGCACTTCGCGCCGCCGAACGTCCGCCCGGCGGCTTCAAAGCCCGCGATCTCGATGCCGGGGCTCTCCTGGAGGATCTGCAATTTCGCGAGGTCCGAGCCCGCGATCTTGAGGTTCAATGTGCCTTCGTACGGCTCGAACCAGAGCTTCTTGCGGAACTGGTCCTTGTATCCCTTCTGCCGCATGTAGAAGGCGCCCTCGCGCAGGCCGCTCGCGACGGCCCCGGAGATCGTCACCGTTTCTTTGATCTCAAATATCCGCTGGTAGTCCGCGTACTCCTTCCGGATGACCTCCCCGCCGCGCGGCGTCAGTCGGATCCGCTGGCGGCGGGTCGCGAGGTCTCGGGCGACCAAACCCTCCCGGATGAGCTCGAGGATTCGCTGGGATGCGCTCTGCTGGCTCACGCCGACGAGCTTGCCGAGCTCGCCCGAAGACAGGTTCACGTACTCCTTCGTCCCGCCGAGGAGGGCGATCGCCTTCAGCGTCTCGACGTGATACGGCTTCAACCGCGCGGGGGAGGACCGGCGCGCGCTTATTCCTTTTCCCAGGGTCACAACCCTTCGGCGACGAGATGGTTGCGCGATCGGAGGAAGACGCGCGGAATGCCCGCGGCCTTCAATCGGTCCAGGAGCGGCTGGTCGTTGGTGACGACGACGGCGTGGTGCTTGGCGGCGAGGTCCATCAGTGCATCGTCGGCGGATCCTCGGCCTTCGATGATCCGGTAGTTCTTCGAGAGGCGCTGCGCGGCCCGCGCGTCCCGGTCGTGGTCCGCCAGCAGGGCGAGCTCGCCGAGGACAGGCGTCGGGACCGCCACGTCGACGTCCCCCAAGACGCGACGGAGTTCTGCATCGAGATGGACTTGGAATTGGAACGGCATGAGGAGGGCGTTCGCGTCGAGGAGGGCGAGTCGGGGCACCGTTTTCGTGCATCGATGCCGAACTATTTGGCCTTGCAGTGAGAATCGTCCGGTCGATTTTAAATATGCATGAGTACATAGTGTCGCTATGTAAGTAGCGAGATGATAAGGCGCTGCGAACAGGAACGGGATTACATGATGCGGATAACGGCGGCGGTGTTCGTCGCGTTGGCGGTGCTGGTCGTCCCCCTCGGCCTGGCCGCGACGGCGAGCGCCGTGACGACGGACACGAACCGCAACGTCACGCCGAGTGTCATCGGCCCCATACCGACGGATCGGTTCGGCGGCGGGATGATGGTCGGCGCACGGGCGGGGCAAACCACGTTTGGTGTCTTCTATGGAACGAGCGACCATCCGAATAACGTCGTGATCTTCGCGGAAGAGACGCGGATCCTCGGCGGTGCGGAGATCGTGGACGGATCCGGCCAGCGTCTCGCGACGCGAGGCATCCCGGTCCACACGGTCCTCGCCCAGAGCCTGAACCGGTTCATCGAATTCAACACGACAAATGCCAGTGCGGGCATCAACCTCGTCCCGGACTACAGCGGCCTGGCGGTCAGCATCCCCGTGAAGACGCTGAACCTGAACACGGCCGGCTGGACGCTGAGTCACATGGACTACACGACCGTGGGCAATATGACAACGATCGACTTGAACGTCACCGCCACGGACCTCCGCTACACTTGGGTCTCGCCGCTGTACAACGGCTCGGCCGAGGTCGGGGATGGGATGCTCAACACGCTCGCGTTCGACTTCCACCTCGTCGTGACCGTGCAGGACAAGACCCTCACGCTGCCATGGTACAAGGTCACGGTGAGCGGCCTGTCCCGTGAGATTACCGAAGTCACCTTCGAAGGCAACCGGACGATCTCCGGGCCCTCCATCGTGATGGGCGCGAAGTACGATCACGTGATCGAAGGCTGGGACTTCGCGGACCTCGGGAACCGACTTGCCCTCGAGACCCACCTGATCTTCGGGAACTACTACCCGGACCGCACGGTGGACTTCATCCATGCCGCGTACTACCGCGACGCCGCGAGCAGCGGGAACGATACCTGGCGGGAGGATGCCAGCACGGTGACGAACTTCACCGCCCCGCAGATTTACACCCGCGACCAGATCGTGTTCGACGACCAATGGACGCGCATCGGCCGCTTCGCCTGGTCATCGAACGTGACGGTGGACGGCGTCCAGGAGCGGATGCGGTTCCAAGTCCAAGGTGGGACCCGACTCACCGTGAGCCGCGGCGGCGCGATCTTCCAGGGCTTCGCGGTCCGGGCCGCGTTCCTGTATCCGGCGGGCCAGTCGATCATCCACGACCCCATGATGAGCGCGGAGTCGTTCATGCCGACCATCGCCTCGGGTTTCAACCTGACGCCGTTCGGCATCCTGCTGATCCAGGTCGCGGTTGTCGGGGTCGCCCTCATCCCCGCGCTCTACCTGCGCACCCGGGCGCGACGCACGCCGAAGTGAGCGACGCGTCGCCCCGTTCTCTTTCTTTTCTCCCCCGAATGATGTCTCGATCATGACGTCCGCAACCTTGCCACACCGAGTGAACGATGTCCCGCCTCCCGACCCCGTCGCGCCCCGAACGGCCATATAGCGCGTCCCGGATACGAGGCGGGTCCGATGGCGGAAGTCTCCCCCGAGTGGACCGCGGAACTCAAGAAAGGGTCGATCCAACTGTGCCTCTTGGCCCTGCTGGCCAAGGGGGAGAAATACGGGTTCCAGATCCTCCGCGAGCTCCGCGACAAGTCGAACGGATTCTTCGACCTCAAGGAGGGGACGCTGTATCCGGCGCTTCGGCGGCTCGAGGAGCGGGGATTCGTCCAGAGCCGGTGGCAAGCGCCGGAGAGCGGCATGCCTCGGAAGTATTACCGGCTCACGGACCGCGGGCGGACCGCGCTGACGGAGGCGCTCGCGATCTGGGACGCGATGACGGCCGGCGCCGAGCGCGTCTTGGAGGACGCCCGATGACCGCGCCCGATGAGTACCTCGGCCAGGTACGACGGGCGATGGCGGGGATGGAACCGAAGGTGCGGGATGACATTCTGCTCGAGCTCCGGAGTCACATCGCGGAGTCCGCCGCCGCAAACGGCGGGAACGTGAACGCGTCCCTTGCAGCGGTCGGGACGCCGGAGGATGTCGGCCGTCGATACCGTGAATTGTACGGGTTTGGCCGGCTCTACAAACTTCTGTTCGCAATCATCGCGTTCGTGTTGGCCATCCCATCCGTGCCGGTCCTTGCCGCTGGGCCCGAGAGCCTTTCCCCGTATGCCCTGTCGATCCTCTTCCTCATCGTCGTGGCCGTCTGGATCTTGTGGGTGAGCGTCGCGGCTGGCTCTCAGGCCGGAGTCCTCGCCGGCGTCGCGGCGATGATCTCACGGTTCGCGGCGTTCGGCGTCGTGGCGGCGACCCTGGCCGGCGCCGAGACAAGCCAAGCCGGTCTGGCCCTGCTCGTGTCCGCGTCCCTGATGCTCGCGCTCCTCGGATGGATTCCGGGTACCGCGAAAAAGGCATGGTCCGCGCCGCGGGCGGAACTCTAGAGCCCGCGCCACACCCGCACGATCTCGTTGTGATCGAACGCCATCACCGGGACGGCGGAGAGGTTGACCCGTTCAATCGCCGCAGCGTCGCTGCCGGCTTCCAGGCGCCCGCCTGTAGCCTCGAGCTCGTACACGATCGAGATGACGTGGCCGCGGGGGTCTCGCTTCGGATCCGAGAAGACTCCGACGAGCCGCTTCACGCGCGTCTCGAGACCGGTCTCTTCGTGGACCTCGCGGACGACCGCCTCGACCGTCGTCTCGCCGAGTTCGACGAAGCCGCCCGGGAGCGCAGGCATCCCTCGGTACGGTTCGTTCTTGCGACGGACCGCGACGAGCTTGCCGTTTTGGAGGACGATTCCGTCCACCGCCACCGAGGGATGGGCACCCGCCACCATGACATCACTCGCGGGAGGGCATCCGGATGCCATGCTCGTCCGCGAAGCGGATGGCGTCCTCGTACCCGGCGTCCGCATGGCGGACCACGCCCATTCCCGGGTCCGTCGTCAGGACGCGTCCGATCCGGCGTTCCGCGTCCTCGGTGCCGTCGCACACGACCAGGGCGCCCGCATGGGTCGAATACCCGATGCCGACGCCGCCGCCGTTGTGGATGGCGACCAGGTCCGCGCCCGCCGCGGTGTTCAGGAGCGCATTCAGCAACGGCCAGTCGGCGATCGCGTCGGATCCGTCGCGCATCCCTTCCGTCTCGCGGTAGGGGGAGGCCACCGACCCCGCGTCAAGGTGGTCTCGCGTGATGACGATCGGCCCGCTGAGCTCGCCGGACGCCACCATGCGGTTGATCGCTCTGCCAAACTGCGCACGCTCTCCGAATCCGAGCCAGCATACGCGGGCGGGGAGGCCTTCCCACGGGAGGTACTTCTCCGCGAGGCGGATCCACCGGGCGAGCGTCTCGTCCCGTGGGAACTCCCGCAGGACCACGCTGTCCGTCTTGATGATGTCTTCCGGGTTTCCCGTCACCGCGACCCATCGGAACGGCCCACGGCCCTCCGCGAAGAGGGGCCGGATGAAGAGCGGGACGAATCCCTTAAAGGCGAATGCGTCCTCGACGCCGGCCTCTTTCGCCTGGCCGCGGATGTTGTTCCCGTAGTCGAACACGACGCTCCCGGCCCGGAGGAAGTCGAGCATCGCCCGGACGTGGATGGCGATCGACTCGCGCGAGCGACGCACGTATTCCTTCGGATCCTTCGAGCGCAACGCGTCTGCGTCTGGGACGGAAAGCCCGCGCGGGATGTATCCCCCGAGCGGGTCGTGCGCGCTCGTCTGGTCCGTCACGACATCGGGCCGGATCCGACGCTTCACAAGTTCGGGATGGATCTCGGCACAATTCCCGACCAGGCCGATCGACAACGGCGTTCCGCTCGCCTTCGCGTCGTGGGCCATCTCCAGGGCTTCGTCGAGCTCGAAGACGATCCGGTCGCAATAGCCGTTCGTCACCCGCCGCCGAATCCGGGCTTCGTCGACTTCCACGTCGAGGCACACGCCTTCGTTCATCTTGACCGCCAGGGGCTGAGCGCCCCCCATACCGCCCATCCCGCCCGTCAGGACGAGTCGGCTTTTCAGGGAGCCGCCGAAATGCGTCCGCGCGCACGCCGCGAATGTCTCGTAGGTGCCCTGGACGATCCCTTGGGATCCGATGTACGACCATCCGCCGGCCGTCATTTGACCATACATCGTGAGGCCCAGCGTCTCGAGCTCGTGGAACGTCTCCCAGTTCGACCATTTCGGCACGAGATGCGCATTCGCGATCAGCACCCGCGGCGCGTCCCGGTGTGTCTTGAAGACCGCCACCGGCTTTCCACTCTGCACGATCAGCGTCTCGTCGTCACCGAGGCTCCGGAGCGTCTCGACGATCCGGTGGAACGCGTCCCAGTTCCGAGCCGCTTTGCCGGTTCCCCCGTAGATGATGAGCTCGTCCGGCTTCTCCGCGTTCTCGAGGTTGTTCTCGAGCATGCGGAGGATCGCCTCCTGCCGCCAGCCCTTGCACCGCAATGTGGGGCCCCGCGCCGCCTTGATGCGCTCCATGTGGATTCCAAGATACCTTCTCTCCCGACTTGAGCCTTTCCCAACGGCGGGCGTGAAACGGTTCGGTCGGTCTGCGGGTGGCGGTGCCTCAAAGGCGGCTCGTCACGACCGCCATGGCCTCATGGCCGATCTCGTCGGCGCGTTTTAAGAGATTCTCCACACGGGCTTCGGCTTGGGTGCGGAACGCTTCGTCGCGGATCGATGCGAGGTTGATTGAGCAATTCAAACTGGCCCCTCGGATCGCCGACTCCGCCAGGAGGACTGCGACGGCCGCATCGGTGACGGCCCCGCGGTTCCCTTTCTTGACCGCGGCTTCCGCGAGCTCGAGCGCCTCGATGCATCGTTCCATCGTCTCGAGGGGGACTTCCGTCGCCCTTCGATAGGCGTGTTGCATCGCCTCCACGCGGGCGGCCTTCTCCTGGTCCGTTGACTTCGGCAACCGCATCGCGGCCATGACGGCGTCGTACGCTTTCGCGTCCTCGTCGATCAGCGCCTCGAGACGGGCCTGCGTCTTCTTCGCCCGTCCTTCGAGCTGCGCGAGTTCCGACTCCACGCTCTCGTATCCTTTCTTGCCGCGCGCGAGGCCGGCGACCATCCGACTTAGCGCAACGGACAACGCCCCCGCGAGGGCCGACACGCTTCCTCCGCCCGGCGTCGGCGTGGGCGCGGCCACCGCAGCCAGGAATTCCTCCAGCGTGCGGTCCTTCATTCCCACAGGCGGGTCTCCAGGATTTGCTCGCGATGGAACCGAGCGAGCTTGAAGTATTGGGTCGCTCCGTCGATGAGGGCATCGAGAGGCACGAGGCCGACGATTTCGCTCTCCGCGATCTCGACGCCTTCTTTTGCCGCAAGGGAGCGAATCGCTTCGTACGCCTGGACGAGCGACGTCTTGCGGTAATCCACCATGTTCATCGACACCTGTACGAGCCCGCGGTCCGCGAGCTCGAATCCCTTGGCCCGCACGGCCGGCAGCCCTCCGTCGCTCTCTCGGATGGCCTTCGCGATGCGCTTCGCGACGCGGATGTCCGCGGTTCGGAGGTTCACGTTCCAAGCGATGAGGACCGGTCGCGCGCCGACGATGCACGCCCCCGCGGTCGGATGGAGGCGGCGTGGCCCGAAGTCGGGCGTTCGATCCGGGTTCGTCTCGATCTCGGTCTTCAAGCCCTCGTACTCGCCACGCCGGACATCCGGGAGGGCCCGGCGATCCAGGCGGGTCGCGGCGGCCTCGTACAGGTAGACGGGGACCTGGAGCTCATCCGCGATCCGCTTGCCGACGGAACGGGCGAGGGCGACGCAGTCGTCCATCGTGACTCCCGCAATGGGGACGAACGGGAGGACGTCGAGCGCTCCGACCCGGGGGTGTTCCCCGTGATGCATGCTCATGTCGATCAGTTCCACGGCTTTCTGCGCACCGCGGAACGCCGCCTGTGCGACCGCGGTACGGTCGCCGACGAACGTGATCACGGATCGATTGTGGTCCGCGTCCATCTGCCGATCGAGGGCCCGCACACCGGGCACCGACGCAATTGCCTGGGCGATTGCATCGACCACCTCCTTGCGGCGGCCCTCGGAGAAATTCGGAACGCACTCGACAATCTCCGCCATGCCGGGCCTGCGAGGCGACGAACGTCCGGGTTCATTAAACTCTTTCTCGGACCATCGAGTCAGGATTCGTCCGCGGAAACATTAGGTAACGCGAACCTTGTGGCGCGGACCGCTTCTCCCTTCGGTGGTGTGGGAATGACGGGCCGCGTTCGGATGTTCGCGTGCCTCCTCACCATCGCCATTGTGGGCGCAGCTCTCTTCTTGACGTTTCCCGCCGCCGCGCCTCTGCCGATTTCGATGCGCACGCAGGGTCAGGCGTTTGACCGGGCGGGCGCATTCCTTCCGGTCAAGACGCCGATCCGCGCGTTCGTCGATGGGGTCGATTACTCAGACGATTCGCAGGTCCAGAACGGCGCAGGAACGTACTCGGTCCTCATCTCGGGCAATTCGAAGAACAACGCGAACGTCTCCGACACGCCGGCGGTCCTAGAAGGCGCGAACCTCGGGGATCCCGTGATCTACGCGGCGGGAGATTTCACGACGGCAACGGAAGTCTTCCGCGAGACGGTGCCGTGGTCTCCCGGCACGGTCCAGATGATGGACTTGCACGTCGGCTCAAGTACAACGACGCCGCAGCCTTTGAAGATCGAAGGCCTCGTGACCCAGCCCGCCCGCGGTGGGAACCAGTTCGCCTACCTATGCAATCCCACCGCCGGAGCGGTTTCCCTGTCCGCGTACTACCTCGAGACCGACGCACCCGGCACCTACCATGGGTCCAGCCTGTCCCTGAGCGGCGTCCTCAACCCCGCGTCGACGATTCGGCAAGATCTCCCACTGCCGACCTGGCTAAGGCCGACCGGAGATGCACTGAAGCTCGTCTACCGGAATCCGGGAGGGACGAATGCATCCGCATCCGGCCGCGACATCATCGTGGACCGCGTGGAGTTCAATGCGAGCCCGTTTGGTTCGCTCACGTGGGAGCCGGGGAATACGATCATGGGCGACGCGCCCGCACCCGGCCCGGGCCGAATCCTGGAACGCGTTGCGAGCTGCACGGACACGAACCAGCCGTCCGACTTCACAATCGGGATCGAACCGGGGCTCCCGGCAAATGGACCGCCGACCGTGGCGATCACGATGCCGACGAACGGGCAGGCGCTTCCGGCGGCGGGAGCGGTCACGCTTTCCTGGACGATGTCGGATGACGTCTTCCTCACGCGGTACCTCCACGTGTGGGTCAACGTGACCATCGGCAACCAAACGATTCCGATCCTAACGAACGGAGTCGGCAACACGTCCGTCCCTTGGACGACTCCGGCCATCGCGGTGTCCGATGTCGTCGTTCGCGTGGACGTCGAAGACCCGTTCGGCGCCCAGGCGAGCGATACGCGGACCATCAGCCTGACCCGGCAGTCGCCGCTCGCAATCATCGTCGCGGTCCTAATTGCGATCCTCCTCGGCCTGTTCCTCCTCTTCGCGTTCCTCCGAGCCCGCAAGAAACCGAAGGTGCCGGCGGAACCGCCACCGACTCCTCCTCCCGGCCCTGCAATCCTGCCTTTGGTCGGAGCCGCGAAGGTCACACCGGGACTCGCACCGGACAAGAAAGTTTGTCCGCGGTGCCACACCCACGTGAACGCGGACGACGTCACGTGTTTCTTCTGCGGATACAAGTTCCCAGAAGAAGCGAAGCCGCCACCGTAAGGATATTATCGCAATGCCTCTTTGAAGGTCGCATTCCCATGCGGAAGGACGAAGAGTTCAGCGAGTGGTACAACGAGGTCATCGAGCGCTCGGAACTCAGCGACAAGCGCTACCCGATCAAGGGGATGAACGTCTGGCGGCCCTACGGATGGGCGATCATGAAGCTGATCGACCAGGCGATCCGCGACGAGTTCGACTCGACCGGCCACGGCGAGGTCAACTTCCCGGTCCTCATCCCGGAATCCGAGTTCAAGAAGGAAGCGGAGCACGTGAAGGGCTTCGAAGGCGACGTCTTCTGGGTCACCCGCGGCGGCTTCAACGAGCTCGATGTGAAACTCGTCCTGCGGCCGACGTCGGAGACCGCGATGTACCCGATGTTCAAACTCTGGATCCGCAGCCATGCGGATCTGCCCCTCAAAGTGTACCAAATCGTCCCGGTCTTCCGCTATGAGACGAAGATGACGCGGTCCTTCATGCGCGTGCGTGAGATCCATTTCTTCGAGGCCCACACGGCGCATGCGTCGTTCGAGGATGCGGAGCAGCAGATTCACGAGGACCTCCAGATGAACGAGCGCGTCATGCGGATGCTCGCCCTGCCGTACATCGTGTCGCGCCGACCGGACTGGGACAAGTTCCCCGGCGCCGAATATAGCCTCGGCTCGGACACGCTCCTTCCGTCCGGGCGTGCGGCGCAGGTCGCGACGTTCCACCAGTATCGGGACAACTTCGCGAAGGTGTACGACGTCACATACGAGACCGAGGCGGGCGAACACAAGTACGTGTACCAGACGACGGACGGCATGAGCGAGCGGCTCCTCGGCGCGGTCATCTCGATCCACGGGGACGAGAAGGGACTCGTGCTCCCGCCGGCGGCCGCCCCGGTCCAGGCGGTCGTCGTGCCGATCCTCGAGAAAGGCCGGCAGGAGGAGATGCTCCTCGAGGCGCAACGGCTCTTCCTCGAGCTGCGGGAACGGATGCGCGTGAAGCTGGACGACCGCGACATCCGGCCGGGGGAGAAATACTACTACTGGGAGGCGCGCGGCGTGCCGCTTCGCGTCGAACTCGGACCCCGAGACCTCGCGAACCAAGCGGTCACGGTCGTCCGTCGAGACACGGGCGAGAAGAAGGAATTGCCGCGCGAGTTGCTCCCGGAGCGCCTCCGGTCGGTCCTCGAGCTCATGCAGGTGGCCATGTGGAACCGCGCCGAGAAGACCCTCCAAGACAACACGTTCACGATCACGAAACTGGAGGACGCCCGAGACGGTTTCAACCGGATGGGCTGGTGTGGCAAAGAGGCCTGCGGCAAGGCGATCGCGGAGCGCACCGGGATGAGCGTCCTCGGGACGCCGTTCTACCCGGAGCCGTTCGAAGGCAAGTGCATCGTGTGCGGCGGGAAGACGAAACAGGTCGTGTACGCGGCGAAGGCGTACTGATTGGACGTCCTGCCGCTGCGTCCAGGTAAAGGATCGCATCGATCGAAATCATGACTTTGGGGCTCACGCGGAAAGCGGGCAACGTC
>Ga0209159_1000437_pt1 | contig 38270 bp, 46 predicted proteins | sample GraSoiAngelo_144_FD_185901 | JGI IMG/M metagenome (GOLD analysis project Ga0209159, IMG submission 185901) | Grasslands soil microbial communities from the Angelo Coastal Reserve, California, USA - 14_1009_02_40cm (SPAdes) (version 2) | ecosystem: Environmental > Terrestrial > Soil > Grasslands ...
GAACAGCCAAGCAGGTTACGCCTGCTGCGGCGGGATATTGGCCGGATCGAAACGGAGTTATCGCAGCGCGAGAAACAAACTGAAGCGAAGTAACTATGGCTGACGAACTCCAACCACAATCCGCTCCCGGCTCTCTCACCCGCGGCTCGCGTAAGACGCGCACCGGCGAAGTGGTTTCCAGCGGCATGAATAAAACAATTGTAGTGCGCACGGTGACGCGTGTGCCGCATCCGAAGTTCGGCAAGATCGTCAAACAGATGAAAAAATTCTACGCGCACGACGAACAGAACGAGGCGAAAACTGGTGACAGGGTCCGTATTATGGAGACCCGGCCGCTCAGCAAGCTGAAACGGTGGCGCCTGGTGGAGGTCATCATCCAAAAGTAACTATCGATTTTATGGTGCAAATTCGATCCAGATTGGATGTGGCAGACAATAGCGGTGCGCGTATGGCCACGATGATTGGTGTCATTGGCAAAGCCACGCGTTACGCGGGGATCGGCGACGTGATTACTGCAAACGTCAAGGAAGCAAGCGCAACCGGGACAGTGAAGAAGGGCGAAGTGGTACGCGCAGTGCTTGTTCGCACCAAGCAGCCGATCCGGCGCGAGGATGGGTCGCTGCTGCGCTTCGATAACAATGCGATCGTGATTATCGATAAAGATTTGAATCCCCGCGGCACACGCATTTTTGGACCGGTTGCCCGTGAATTGCGTGAGCGGAATTTCATGAAAATTGTCTCGCTTGCGCCGGAAGTCTTATGAACCGCATCAAGTGTCACGTTAAAAAGGGCGATCAAGTCGAGGTCATCTCCGGGAATTTCCGCGGCTCTTCAGGGAGGATTCTGGCGGTGTTTCCGGGAAAACAGCGTGTTGTCGTCGAAGGCGTGCGGATCATCAAGAAACACCTTCGAAAATCCCAGGATAATCCGAGCGGGAAAATCGCCGAACGGGAGGGCCCCATTCATATCTCAAATGTGAAATTGATCGAGCGCGAGAAGAAGACTGAGAAAAAGGCTGCGAGGAAATCGAAGAAGGAAAAAGAAGAGCAAAAAGCAGCCTGAGTAACAAGAGATGTCTCGAGTTCGCTCGATATGACAAACTGAAAAATGGAAAACGAATTTCATCGCCACTACAAAGAGCGCGTTATGCCGGCGCTGCAGAAGCAGCATGGTTACAAAAACGTTCACCAGGTTCCTAAGGTGGAAAAAGTGGTGATTAACACTTCCGTTGGCTCGCAATCTGATGTGAAGCAAGCGCTGGAAGAAGCGAAAGCGGAGCTTGCGTTGATCACGGGGCAGCGCCCTGTCGAAACGCTGGCCAAAAAAAGCATTTCTAACTTCAAATTGCGCAAAGGGCAGGCCATTGGCGCGAAGGTGACTTTGCGCGGAGAACGCATGTACGAATTCCTCGAACGATTCATCAAAGCCGCGCTGCCACGCATCCGCGATTTTCGCGGTGTCTCTCCGCGCTGTTTTGATAGCCAGGGCAATTATACGCTCGGGGTTTCGGATCAATCGATTTTTCCAGAGGTCGAGCTGGATAAAATCAAGCGCAACATTGGATTTGATGTTACAATCGTCACCACGGCACGGACCGATGAGGAAGCCAAATCGCTGTTAAGCGAAATGGGAATGCCGTTTAGCGACCGGGCAAAGAAGCCCGCCGCGCAACCCGCCTGATTGTCATGAGCACTGTTACTGATCCTATTGCCGATTTTCTGGCGCGTGTCCGCAACGGGACGCGCGCGCAAAAATCGGAAGTGCTCGTGCCGTACTCGAAGATCAAGGCCGAGCTCGCTCGCATCCTGAAGGATGAAGGTTACATTTCCGATTACTCGGTCGACACGAGTGCTGCGCATCCGCGGATCAAGATTACCAACAAACTTGTGAACCGCTCCAGCGCCATTGCAGGGCTGCGTCGTGTGAGCCGTCCGGGATTGCGGCGGTACGTTGCCGCGGATGAAATCCCGAGGGTTCTCGGTGGAATGGGTTTGGCCATTCTTTCCACGTCGCGCGGCGTTTTATCCGGCCGTGAAGCGCGAAAGCAAAAGGTGGGCGGCGAGCTGCTGGCTTACGTTTGGTGAAGATTTAACGTTGTAACGATTTAACGAATCACGAACTCATGTCACGAATTGGAAATAAGGCGGTCGAGATTCCCGACAAAGTCAAAGTAAACGTTGACGAAGAGGGAGCCGTTTCAGTGGAGGGGCCGAAGGGAAAACTGCAGTGGAAACTTCCGCGTCAGATCCGGGCAAGCGTAAAAGACAATCAGGTATCGGTGATGCGCGAAGCAGAATCACGCGGCGTAAAAGCCTTGCATGGGCTGTCGCGCAGCCTCGTGCACAACATGGTGCAAGGTGTGAGCGAGGGATTCACGAAGCAACTCGAGATCGAAGGAGTAGGTTTCAAGGCTGCCGTTCAGGGTTCCACCCTTAACTTGACCCTTGGTTTTTCGCATCCGGTTCCATTTTCAATTCCGGCAGACATTAAAATCACTGTCGCCGATAATACTAGGATTACAGTTCAAGGCGTAGACAAAAAATTGGTTGGGCAGGTGGCGGCGGACATCCGTCGCTTTTATCCTCCTGAACCGTACAAGGGCAAAGGCGTTCGCTACGCGGGCGAGCAGATTCGTCGCAAAGAGGGCAAGACTGTTCAATAATTATGGCGACGATTCGTAAAGCAGCGCGACAAAGCGTTCATCGAAGGATCAGGAAAAAAGTGGCGGGCACGGCGCAACGACCGCGGCTGTCGGTTCATTTTTCTGGCAAACACGTTTATGCTCAGGTGATCGACGACGATGCGGGACGGACGCTGGCCGCTGCGTCGACGGCGGAGCCTTCCCTGGTTGGTAAAGACAAAGCCGCTGCAAACAAGACCGCGGCGGAACACGTCGGCAAGGCAATCGCGGAACGTTTACTGGCAAAAAAACTCGAGCGAGTCGTTTTTGATCGCGGCGGGTTCCTTTATCACGGAAAAGTGAAAGCATTGGCAGACGCTGCCCGTGCAGGCGGCTTAAAATTTTAATCCATGGCTCAAACAAGTTCAGGCAGACGACCGGACATGCGCAGGACAGATAAGGCGCCGGCGGCAAGGGGCGATACCACAGAGAAAGTTGTATTCATCAACCGCTGCGCGAAGGTCGTGAAAGGCGGACGCCGTTTTAGCTTTAGCGCGCTGATCGTGGCTGGAGATCACGATGGAAAAGTGGGATGCGGATTCGGCAAGGCCAACGAAGTATCCGAGGCGATTCGGAAGGCTTCTGAAGCCGCGCGCAAAGCCATGGAAAAGGTTTCATTGAACGAAAACACAATTCCCCACGAAGTGATCGGCGAATACGATGGAGCGCGAGTGCTGTTGCGTCCGGCGTCGCCCGGGACCGGAGTTATTGCCGGAGGAGGTGTTCGGGCCGTCGCCGAAGCAGCCGGGATCCGCGACGTGCTGGCCAAATCGCTCGGATCAAGCAATCACGCTAACGTAGTGAAAGCGACGATCGCTGCGTTGAAGTCACTTCGCCGCCGCGACCAGATTTATAAACTGCGCGGAATTCACTTTAACGATGCAAAGGGCAACCACCATGATGCGTCTTCATAATTTACAACCGCGTCCCGGCTCGCGACATCGGGTGAAGCGTCTGGGTTGCGGGGAAAGTTCAGGGCACGGCAAAACCAGTGGCAAAGGTCACAAGGGGCAAAAGGCGCGCTCGGGAGGGAGCATTCGGCTGGGCTTCGAGGGTGGTCAAATGCCGCTGATTCGACGACTGCCAAAGCGAGGGTTTAATAATGCCGCCTTTCATAAGCGGTATGCGATTGTCAACCTTGATGACCTCAATGTGTTTAAGGCTGGAACTGCCGTGAACGAACAACTCTTGCGCGACTCGAAGCTCGTAAGAGGTCATTTCGTAGGAATAAAAATTCTTGGTGATGGCGAGTTAAAACACGGGCTGAAAGTGGAAGCCGATAAAATCAGCACAGCCGCCCGGGAAAAAATCGAAAAGGCCGGAGGGACGATTACGCTTCGTGAGAAAGGTGCCGCCGTGGCCGCCGGCAGCTCAACGGAGGAACCGTCTGGCGCGCCTGCGCCAAAGGCGATCGCGAAGAAGAAATCGAAGAACTCGGCCAAAGCGAAAAAGAAAGCGTCGCGGGAAAGCTAGCTTCCCGGCGCATAATGTTTCACATTTAGCGGATGGTTTCGGCGTTTCTCAACACGGTCAAGATACCGGAATTGCGCCGGCGCATTTTGTTTACGCTTGCGGTAATCGTGCTTGTGCGTTTAGGAGCAGCGATCACGACCCCCGGAGTTAACCAGGGGGTGTTGCAAGAATGGTTTCGCACTTCACTGAGCCAGCGCACGGGAGGTGGTCTCGCAGCGCTTTTTAACCTGTTCAGCGGCGGCGCGCTGGAGAATTGCGCCGTATTTTCGCTGGGCATCATGCCGTACATCAGCGCATCAATCATGATGCAGTTGCTGACTGCGGTGATTCCACAGCTTGGGAGGCTTGCGCGCGAAGATGGCGGGCGGCAAAAGATTATGCAGCTAACGCGCTACGCCACAGTCGGGCTGTGCATTTTCCAAGGGTATTTGCTGGCGTTGTCATTTCAGCACCCGGAATCGTATCACACGATGCTGCCAGGGATTACCGACACGATCAGAAACCTCGGCGTCCCGCTGGTCGATGACCTGGGCTGGAAATTTCGAATCGTAACCGTGGTTTCCCTAACGACTGGGACGCTTTTGCTAATGTGGATGGGAGATCAAATTACTGAGCGCGGGATTGGAAATGGAATATCGCTCATTATTACCGTTGGCATAGTTGCGCGCCTGCCCGCTGCGCTCGCGCAGGCTTGGAAGACTTTTGTGCCCTCAGCGCAGACTGGATCCAGCCAGGTGAATCCGATGGTCCTTGTGCTCCTGGTCTTGTTCTTGATCATCGTCATCGCTGCAGTCATCACGATTACGCAAGGCGTGCGCAAGATTACCGTGCAGTACGCCAAGCGCGTAGTTGGCCGCAAAATGTACGGAGGCCAGACGCAATACATGCCTTTGAAAGTCAATTACGCCGGCGTAATGCCCATCATCTTCGCTTGGGCGCTGCTTCTCTTTCCGGCAACAATTGTCCAGTATGGATTTCGAAACAGCCCTACAGCTGCGCGGATTGCCAGCGCGCTTTCCACCGGCTGGCCCCATTACGTTGCTCTCGCGGCAATGATTTTCTTTTTCAGTTATTTCTGGGTTGCGACGCAGTTTCAACCAACCCAAATCGCGGATGACCTGAAGAAATACGGCGGATACATTCCGGGTGTGCGACCGGGAAAGCCGACTGCCGATTTTCTTGATTTCACAATGACGCGACTAACGTTTGCCGGTGCAATATTCCTGACGCTCATAGCGGTGTTGCCAAGTCTTCTGAGCCAGGGATTGAACGTGCCCATGATTACGGCGCAATTTTTTGGCGGCACGAGCCTGCTGATCATAGTTGGCGTTATGCTCGACACCATGCGTCAGGTAGAGACGCATCTTATTCAGCGGCATTACGACGGCTTCTTGCGCAAGGGTCGTATTCGGGGCAGAGCATTTGGTGCAGGTGCGTACAGTCGCGGCGAAACGGCAGCAAGCGGCACGCTGTTGTGGCTCTATGTTGGGATTGCCGTGCTGTTCATTGCCGGAATGGCCATTTTCCTTTACGGGCGATAGGTGAAAAGGCGGCTCGTTCTTCTCGGCGCGCCCGGTTCTGGAAAAGGAACCCAGGCAGAAATGATTACGCGCCAATTCGGCATTCCCGTCACTTCTCCGGGCGCAATCTTGCGGCGTGAAAGAGACCTCGGAACGCCCTTGGGAAAGGAGACCGCCGAAGTGCTGCAAAGCGGAGGGCTCGTCTCCGATAAAATAATCATCGAACTAATCGAAGACTGGTTACGTTTGCATGGTGGTCATGGATTCGTCTTCGATGGCTTTCCCCGAACATTGCGGCAGGCCGAGAGTTTGATGACTATCTTGGCGCGGTTGCGTACCGCCCTGGATTTAGCGATATGGCTTGAGGTATCGGATCAGACTGTGCGCGATCGCATCGCCGGGCGGCTCCAATGTGGGGAGTGCGGTTTTACAACGAGCTCGTCGAGCGCGCAGTTTTCGGAACGTCCCGTGTGTCCCTATTGCGATGGTCCATTAGTGCGTCGCAACGACGATGATCTGAGCGTGCTGCAAACTCGCTTGCAAGAATTTCGCACCAAGACCGAGCCGCTTGCATCCTTTTATGGAAAGATGTCGATATTGCATCGGATTGACGGCAACCGCGATCGCGAGGCAGTCTTTAGCGATATTTCGCGGCTGATTGAAGACAAAAGTGCAGCATGATCCCGATCAAGAACGCGAAGGAAATTGAGAAGATGCGACAGGCGTGCCGCACCGCGAGCGATATCCTCGACCGTGTTAGTGAGCTGGTTCGCCCCGGTATTACGACAAAAGAAGTGGACGAAGCGGCAGCCGACTTCATGAGCGACGCACACGTGAAAAGTGCATTTCTCGGCTATCGACTCGGGCACCGGGTTTTTCCAGGCAACATTTGCATTTCCCTGAATGACGAAGTTGTGCACGGCATCGGCACCCAACGCCGCATTCAATATGGCGACGTCGTAAAACTGGATATTGGCATCGTTCAGGAGGGTTGGGTAGGGGACAATGCGACTACTGTACCGGTGGGAATCATTGACGAGCGGACCGACCAATTGCTGCGCGTCACGGAAAATGCGTTGTCCCGCGCGATTGGGGCCGCGCGCGAAGGCCAGCGCGTCGGCGACATCTGTGCTGAAATTGAGGATGAAGCGCGCCGCTTTGGTTTTTCAGTCGTGCGCGAATTTGTTGGACACGGCGTGGGACGAAAAATGCACGAGGAGCCGCAAATTCCTAACTACGGCAAGCGCGGTAGCGGTCCGAAGTTAAAGGCAGGGATGACGCTGGCCATTGAGCCGATGATTAACATCGGCACGTCCGACGTGAGATTGCTCGACGACGGTTGGACGGTGCGCACGGCGGATGGGATGCCCTCGGCGCACTTCGAGCACACGGTTCTGATCACGAAGGACGAGCCAGATATTCTGACATGGCGCGCAAAGACGCAATTGAAATAGAAGGCACTGTCGTCGAGTTGCTGCCCAATACCATGTTTCGGGTCCAGCTGCCCAATGGTCACCGTGTCCTGGCCCATATTTCCGGGAAAATGCGGCTGCACTTCATTCGGATCTTGCCAGGAGACAAAGTTATGCTAGAGATTTCACCTTACGATTTGTCGAAAGGGCGAATTACCTATCGCCAAAAGTGACAACGCGGAGCCAGCTCCGCGTTTTCCGTCTCGCGGATTATGAAAGTACGACCATCAGTAAAAAGGCTTTGTGCCAGTTGCAGGATCGTGAAGCGCAAGAATGTGGTGCGCGTGATCTGCAAGAACCCGCGCCATAAACAAAGGCAAGGGTGATTGATGAGAATGATCAGTGATTGAGTCCTTTTTAACCTTGTAACTTTTAACTAATACCATGCCAAGATTACTAGGAGTCGAAATTCCAGCAGGAAAACGCATCGAAGCGTCTCTCACCTATATCTATGGAATTGGCTTTGCCACAGCTCGACGGATTCTCGAACAGACGAATATCGACCCCAACTTGCGGGCGAAAAATCTTACGCCACAGCAATTGAACGAAATCATTCACGCGATTACGAACAACAAGCTCAAGATCGAAGGTGATTTGCGTCGTGACGTACAGGGCCACTTGAAACGCCTGCAGGCAATCAATTGTTATCGCGGCATTCGGCATCGGAAAGGCTTGCCGGTGCGCGGACAACGCACTTCGACGAATGCCCGGACCCGCAAAGGACCACGCAAGACCGTGGGCGTTGTCCGCAATCCGGAAGCCAAAGCCGGCAAGGTCTAACGAACTAATTAGAGTTATGGCTGATCCAGAGAATCCAACCAACCCAAGCCCAGAAGAGCCGAAAGCGAAGGAGCCCACGCCCACGACGCCGCCCCCTGGTCCCCGGGAAGGCGCCTCAAAGGCTGACGCGCCCCCGAAAGCTTCCGGGGCTAAGAAATCAGGCAAACAAAAAAAAGAACGGCCAGCTCCTGCCGCCGCGGCAGCTTCGGAAAATCTTTCGCTTTCAGGCGGTGACGTCGAGAAGCCAAAGATCGTCAAGGCGAAAGGCAGCAAGAACGTTCATTCGGGCATCGCGCATGTGCTTTCGACGTTCAACAACACAGTCGTAACGATCACCGACATGAAGGGCAACGTGATCGGATGGTCGAGCGCTGGCAAAGTCGGCTTCAAAGGTTCGCGCAAAAGCACCGCTTACGCAGCGCAGATGGTTGCCCAAGACGCTTCACGACAGGCAATGGGCCATGGACTTAAAGAAGTAGAGGTTTTGGTTAAAGGGCCAGGAGCCGGGCGTGAATCTGCTGTGCGCGCGTTACAGGCGATCGGGCTCGATCTTACAGTAATCCGCGACGTTACTCCGGTACCGCATAACGGTTGTCGCCCGCCAAAACAGCGCCGGGTCTGATGCTATCGGCTATCAACTTTTAACTATCAACTTTCTAAAATGGGCAGATACACCGGACCAAAAACGAGAGTGAGCCGTCGCTACGGCGTGCCGCTTTTCGGTTCTTCCAAGGCATTGGAGCGAAAGAATTATCCGCCGGGCATTCATGGCCCGAGAGGTTCCCGGCGCAAACAATCGGATTACGCAATCGCGCTCGGCGAAAAACAGAAGCTGCGCTATCAATATGGGCTTCTCGAGCGGCAATTTCGGAGGATTTTCGAGAAGGCGCTGCAGAAGCGCGGTGTGACTGGTGAAACACTTCTTCAACTATTAGAAACGCGTATTGATAATGTCGTTTACCGACTAGGTCTCGCGAACACCCGCAGCGCCGCACGCCAGCTCGTGTCGCACGGCCACGTGCTCGTGAACGGGCGCGGCGTGAATGTCGCTTCCTACAATGTGAAGGCAGGCGACGAGATCACGATCAAGGACAAACCGAAATCGCGCCAGTTGGTGCTCCGTAACCTTGATCTTACACAGATCGTTCCCGTGCCCGACTGGCTCACCGTCGATCGCGATGGGCTCAGCGGCAAGGTTACGCGCATCCCATCTCGAGAAGAGATACAGCCGATCGTGAACGAGCAGCTCATCGTCGAGCTGTATTCACGGTGATCTATCGCTCGAGCAACTCGAGCGCTTTCTCGTAGCTCTTGCGCTGAAGGTAATGCGCTAGTCGGGGATCGATGGGCTGCGGCAGCGCTGCTTGTAACCGGTCGATCTTTTCCGAGACAGTGCGCAATCGCGCGATGTGTTTTGCCTCATCACGGCGGCTTTGCTCGTCGCGAATCACTGCGAGGCGTTCTCGCAGCGCCTGCGCTAAATCGACAAGAGCGTTTTCCATTTCACTAATAAACGGCGATTCGCGGCCGCTTTAGTTCTCATCTTAGCGGTGACTGGCTTCGGATACCAGCTGCCGCTTTGCTTCGAGCCAGTCGGACTCTGCGTCACCGGGCAGCGCAAATCGACGTCGTCGCTCCGAGATGAAGTAGGCTCGGAGCCGAATCGCTTCGTCCGACGGGTCTGCGATGCCCGCTGTCTCGAGTGGCATTGAAGCGTTTGCTATGGTCACGCTTTTCCTGGCGCTAGTCTCGCGCGGTTTTCGACCCGCTGTGGTGCGGCGTGTGCGATTGCTTTTACCAGATTTTACTTTAAAGGAGCCGCCGGTCTCGGGAGGCGTCTCATTTTTATCTTGGACAATTTTCTTTTTTTTCGGCACAGATTTTATCGTTGATGACTTTAATTCGTTTAGCGTTCATCAGTTGGTTGGCAAGTGCTTTCTCGCGCTTCTTTAATCGAGGAGTAAATTTGGAAACTTCACTGGCATGAGACATTTTGTTTTCCGCTGGATCGCGACCACAATTGCCGTGTTTGTGGCTGCGCCGATTGTCGGAATCAATTACGGCGACCGCCTCGGTTGTCTGCTGGGCGCATCGCTTCTGCTCGGTATCATCAACGCTTTTATTCGTCCCATTCTTCTATTGCTGAGTCTGCCTTTGATTCTCGTTACGTTAGGGCTTTTCATCTTAATTATTAATGCGCTGATGTTGAAATTCGTTGGCGAGATCATGCCATGTTTTGAAGTTCCAGGTTTCTGGCGAGCATTTTTTGGTGCAATTATCATTTCGCTCGTCAGCTGGCTGTTAAGCGCTTTCTTTCGTGGCAGCGATGGACGTGTCCACGTGCTCACACATCATAACCAAATCAAGCGAGTCAGCGGTCGCGTGATCGAGCGATAAGGAAGAAGCGTCAATCGTGATTAGTGAATCGCGAATCGTAATTCGAGATTCGCGATTGATAATTCGGAAGCCTGATCTCCATCGCGCGTTAACGGAGTGAACCCGATTCAACGATTCAACAAATCACGCGGGCCCGCCCAGATACTTGCTCAGTCGCGAGCGCAGTTCGGTGCGCGCGCGAAACAGAACGCTTTTTACAGCGGGAACTGAGAGGTCAAGAACCTCGGCAATTTGCTCATAACTTAGCTGCTCATATCTCCGGAGGACCAGTGCCATTCGCTGCGTTTCTGGAAGCTGAAGGATGGCTGTTTCGATCGTTCGCTGAAGTTCCCCTTCCAGCAAGGAAGCATCGGGAGCCGGGTTCGCCTCATCTTTCAGAGGCGGATCTTCTGCGCCCGCTTCCGGCTGAAGTGGAACATGCGCGTGACGCTTGGCGCGGCGGAGCTCGTTGAAAACGAGATTACGCGTAATTTTCAATAGCCAGGTCGTGAATTTTGCCCGCGGAACGTAGCGACGCGCGCTTTTCCACACTCGAATGAATACCTGCTGCGCGATGTCTTCCACGTCAGAATTGCTGCCCAGCATGCGCGCCACGGTGCCTGCGACCAAAGCTTGGTGTTTCTCGATCAGCTGCTCGAGCGCAATGGTGTCGCCTCGACCGATGAGCTGCATGAGGCGCACGTCGTCGGCGTCTTCTTCCGATCTCCCTTTATTTCCGTGATCGTTACGAGCCATCGGTCAGTGTAGATTACTGTCACTCGTGCCTTTGCTCATACCCCAACGTTCGGCTCTGCGGCAGGAGAAAGCGTAGGAACGAGCACGCCGACGCACTTCCACACTCTCCATTAGACGTTGGTGTCCAGCGAACTTTGGTAAAAAAATGCAACTGTCCAAAATTCGTCCTCCGTCACATTCGTGGCCGCCATGGTTTTTGTTGCAAGGCTCAAGCTGCCTGTGCAATGCTTGTTTCCGAGGGCATACCCTCAGGCTCCGCATGAATTACCAGCTTATTCCGAAAGAACTCAGGCCGATTGCAGAAAAGATTGAAGCGCGGCAGCGACTTTCAGAGGTGGACGCTCTTACTCTGTATCGCGCAAATGATCTTAATGCCCTTGGAATGATCGCCAATCTTGTGCGCGAACGAAAGAACGGCAACTACGCCACTTACATCCACAACCGTTACATCAATTACTCCAACATTTGTATCTTATCCTGCCAGTTTTGTGCTTTCGCGGCCAAAAAACGCGACACACACGCGTTTGAGTACGCGATCGACGAAATCGTTCGAGTAGTTGGAGATGCGCTTCCCCTCGGAGTTACCGAAGTGCACATGGTAGGCGGACTGCATCCCACACTAAAGAAAGAATGGTATTTGGATCTTTTGCAGAGGCTGCGCGCACTCGAACCGAACCTTCACATCAAGGCTTTTACCGCGATCGAGGTGCGACATTTGGCTCAGCGGATTTTCCGGATGCCAATCCGTGACACACTGGAGACTTTGCGCGCCGCTGGTCTCAGCTCGATCACAGGCGGTGGCGCAGAGATTTTTGATTCGGCCGTTCGCGACAAAATCTGCCGGGGCAAAGAAACCGCATCTGAATGGCTCGACGTTCATCGAACGTGGCACTCAATGGGCGGCCGCAGCACGTGCACCATGCTCTACGGGCATATTGAGACCCATGCTCAACGGGTGGATCATTTGCGTCAACTTCGGGAATTGCAGGATGAGACCGGCGGATTCACCGGCTTTGTCCCCTTCGCTTTCGAGCCATCCCAATCCCATGGAATCCTAGCCCAGATCAAGCGCGCCTCCGCGTTTGAGCAGCTTCGCAATCTCGCGGTAAGCCGCATTTATTTGGATAATATCGATCATTTGACTGCTTATTGGGTCAGCCTTGGGTTGCCTCTCGCGCAGGTGTCGCTCAGCTACGGCGTGGACGATCTGCATGGCACAATTTTGGAAGAGAGAATCTTCCACATGGCCGGCGCAACTACTCCGCAGCAGCAGACCGTAGCTGCTCTCGAATATGCCATTCGGGAAGCGGGCCGCGAGCCCGTACAGCGCGACAGCCACTATCGCCACATCTCACGGGGTCAGACGAATGCGACATCCGCGCCTGCAGAATTGGCCTGCGCTTGACCGTGGTGAGAGGTGAGACGTGAGAAGTCGCGACCGAAAGCTATTGTTCCTTGCCCACTTCTCACTTCTCACTATCACCTCTCACGGTGAAGGCCCTCCGCGTCGGCTGCGTAAAATATCTCAACGCCTGCCCGCTCATCCACGGCTGGGAAGGCGAGATGGACTTCGATCACCCATCGGCGCTCTGCAACAAACTCGCCGCCGGCAAACTTGATGTTGCGCTTGTCTCGAGTTTCGAATTTCTACGTAACCCGATCTACCGAGTCGTTGATAACGTTTCCATTTCCTCGAACGGACCGGTTTACAGCGTAATCGTCGCGCATGGTGGCGAGATTACGGAGATCAAAGAGATCGAACTCGATCCAGCATCAGAAACTTCTATCAACCTTTTGCGTTGTTTATTGGCGGATCTCGGATTGAATCCGCGCTTAGTTAGGCGTGCCGCTGGAGCCCCCGCCGTGACGAAGTCAGCTTTGGTCGGTCGCGCACAACTTCTCATCGGGGATCAAGCCATCTACGTCCGACAAGAGTACGCTAACGAATTTTCTTTCTGGGACCTGGGTGAACAGTGGCAGAAATTCGTCGGACTCCCCTTTGTTTACGCGCTCTGGCTTATTCGCCCCGAAGTCGCGGACCCAAAACAAATTGCGAACGCGCTGCGCGCCTCGCGCGAGGCAAACCTTGCTAATCTTGACAACTTGGTCGGGGAAGTTGTAGGCGGGGTCGACGCCTCCGGCCAACGGAAGGGAGTCGGTCGCGAATTCCTCTGGCGCTATTACACTGAACATCTTCAATTCGGGTTCGAGGAAAAGGAAAAGGAAGGCCTGCGAATCTTCGCAAATTTGTGCATAAAGCACGGTCTGCTTCCAGAGCGCGATCTCGCGTTCCGTGTTGTTTAGCGAGCTATTTCGTTGGTGAAAAACTATCGGCTTTGCCTCGCCCAAACCAAGGTCGATGTCGTAGAGTTTCCAGCCCGAGCCTGTGAAACGGAACCGGAGTTTGATACCCTCTCGTTCGACAACAAAAGTGCGCGGACCTGTAAAGAATGCGTGTTTTACTTTCGACCAATCTTCAGCTTTGCCGGTAGGGAAGCGGAACTGTTGCGGATGTTTGAGACTTTTCAGGACATCCGGATTGGATATCAACGCCGCAATGCCTTCCGGAGTAACGTAAGCGTCAATAATCGTGTCAATCAGCGATGGGCCAAGATCTTTCCACCACTTGTGACTTTTCGTTCCCTTAGTGAACCGCGCAACAAGTTGTTTCTTTAGTGACGCACGAATTGCGGGAAAATCCATGCGTGAACTCAGTGCCGCGCTGTCGCCAGACCGAAGCGCTGCTGTGAATCGCCAAAATGAAAAGTATGGCGACGCCCCGTAGACCAATAGAAGAAGAATGCAGATGAGCGCTAACCAGCGGAATCTCATTTGAATCTGATTCTCTGTGACGCGGCCGAAATTAGTGGCTCGAGGTTCGATGTATCTCTAACTGAAGGGTACCGGTCCAATTTTTTTCAACATTGAAGAATTCGTCCGCTTCTGTGATATGCCGCCCGCTACAAAACCGGTCTCGCTTTAATCATGGCGCTTTTTTGGAGTGAAAATCGTTCTCTGTCGAGCGTGATCGCGAGGAGTGGCGGATAAATTGATCGTATCTTGTCAGAGGACTTTCCGCAAATAAGCTGATCGGTGCAGAGCCGCGTAGATGGGAATCCAATTGATGCAGAGGCACGCAAAAGTCTTACGCGGCAAGACCGCGCAGAGGAAAATCCAGTTGCTGCGCAGTGTCGTGGGAAATTTACCCGGCCGCAAAGCCGATGGCTCATTGCGCAGCCTGAGGAGTTGAAGGCTGACGAGTCGGGAATTACGTGGAGCGAAATTTGCGGATCGGAGTGCATTGCACGGTTGCTTTTGCGAAAAGGGTTTCGCTGCGCCGAAGAAGTGAACGCATTTCTGCGGCCGCGGCTAAGCTCGCTGAGCGATCCATTTTTGCTGCCTCAAATGCACACAGCTGTTGCCCGCATCCTCGAGGCCTTAAATCGACGGGAACGCATCGTGCTCTTCGGCGATTACGATGTCGATGGTGTCACATCGCTGGCATTGCTTGCGGGGGTGTTGCGCGCTTACGGCAGCGCTCCTGAATTATTTTTGCCGTTGCGTATGGAGGAAGGCTATGGCTTGAGCGCCGAAAGTGTCGAACGTTGTGTCTCCCAATATCGACCTCAACTTCTGATCGCTATCGATTGCGGTACCTCGTCGGCAACGGAGATTGCCGATCTTCGGAAACGCGGTGTGGACGCGATCGTGCTCGATCATCATGAGCCGAAGTCGGCGTTACCCGACTGCATCGCGATCGTAAACCCGAAGACAACGGACTCCGGGTTTGAGTACCTCTGCAGCGTCGGCATTGTCTTCAAACTTTGTCATGCATTGCTCAAAACGGCGCCACTGCCTGGGTTCGATTTGAAATCAAAGCTCGACCTTGTGGCGCTCGGCACCGTGGCGGACATCGTACCGCTTCGTGCCGAAAACCGCGTTTTAGTACAGCGCGGTGCGATTGAGATCGGGAAGACCTCACGTATCGGGCTGAGGAAATTAATGCAGGTTGCTGGGGTCCGGCCGCCAATTTTGCCTGAGGACATCGGTTACCGACTTGGCCCGCGACTGAACGCTGCAGGGCGTTTGAGCACAGCGGAGAAATCGTTACGCCTGCTGCTCACCGACGATGACGGCGAGGCAACGATACTCGCGGCAGAGCTCGACCGGGAAAATCGCGAACGCCAGGAGGTGGAAAAACAAATTTTCAACTTAGCGATAGCGCAGATAGAGGGTCGGTTCGATGCGGCGCGCGACGCAGCAATCGTCGTTGGGGCGCCTGGTTGGCATCAGGGAGTGCTGGGAATTGTGGCATCACGGATCGCTCGAAGATATCATCGACCTACAATCGTCATTGGCTTTGACGAGAATGGAATCGGCAAAGGAAGCGGGCGAAGCATTGAGGGGTTGAATCTCGTCGAAGCGTTGAGCTGCTGCGCGCAGAGACTCGACAAATTCGGCGGACACGAAATGGCCGCGGGCCTTGCACTGCACGAGGAGAATTTCGACCTCTTTGCTGAAGCATTTCGCAAAGCTGCACGTGAAATTCTTAGCGAAGAGGCTCTTCAACCTTGCGTACGAGTGGATCACGAGCTGGCATTCACGGAGATCGATATAGATTTACTGCGCTGGCACGAAATGTTGCAGCCATTTGGAAATGGAAATCCCCAGCCGCTTTTCCTTGCGCGCGACGTCGAGCCGGTCGCGCTTCCCAGGATAGTCAACGAAAAGCATCTGATCTTTCGTCTGCGTCAGGGCAGTCGCCATCGCCGCGCGGTTTTTTTTGACGGCGTGACGAATGCACTGCCACCAACGCCGTGGGATATCGCATTTCGGATCCGCGCAGACGAATATGACGGCGAAACTCTGGTTGCCATGCAAATCGAGGCGGTGCGGCAGGCTGAACGCCGCGCTGGTGAACAGTGAACAGCGCGAAGTTATCTCACCGCTCACCGACTACTGATCACGGATCCCAGGCGTTTCCGAAAGAGTTGGCCAGCAGCGTTGCGATTTCGCAATCGCTCGAAGAATTAGGTTGGATCCCGCGCCCGAAGCTACTCGCGTTGCGGCGGCTTGGAATCGAGACGGTGGAAGATTTGCTTACGCATTTTCCGCGACGCCACGAAGATCGAACTGAGTTCCCACAGTTTCCACGCGAGGAGAGCGATGTTCCGATCTGTCTTTGCGGGGAGGTGACCAAGACGTCGCTGCGGCGTTTCGGCGGTTGGAGGAAAATTTTCGAGGTCACATTGCAAGAATCGAACCCAAACGCTCTGAGCGAGCCTCTGGTGTGCCGGTGGTTCAATCTGCATTACGTGCAGAAAATGATCGCTACCGGTCAACGCATGGTGGTCTTTGGCAAACCGCGGCTACGCGGAAAGCGAATTTGCATGGATCATCCAGAGTTCGAAGTCATTGAGAATGACGAGGAGATCTCAATCCATTTTCGTAGAATCACGCCGATCTACCCTGCGACGGAAGGTCTTTCGCAGCGCGTCTTGCGCGGCATGATTTACCGTCTGTTGAACGAACTTCCTTCCACTGATGCCGGGTTGGAAAGATTGACCCCAAGCAATCTTGCGAAGGGCGAGAGACGCGACGCGATTCGCGCAATCCATTTCCCAGCTAGCTGGGAAGCGCGTGATGCCGCGCACGAACATCTTGTGCTCACCGAATTCTTCGCAATGCAAATGCTGATTGCGTCGCGACGCGCCGACGCCTCGATTCGACAGGGCGAGAAACACTGTGGGGCAGGGGCGCTGCTTGATAGGTTGCTGAAGTCGTTACCATTCGAGTTAACTGCTGCGCAATCTAGGGTGATTAGTGAAATTCGGCATGATCTGGCAGCTAGTCATGCGATGAATCGTTTATTACAAGGCGACGTGGGTTCGGGAAAGACCGCTGTGGCTATCGCAGCGATGCTGCTCGCCGTGGAGGGCGGCTATCAGGCCGCCTTCATGGCGCCTACGCAAATTCTGGCGGAGCAACATTATGATGTCTTACAACGCTGGCTCGATCCGCTCGGCATACGCGTGGCGCTGCGAACCGCCGCCCGACAGGAAGAAAGCGGACCGTTGCCGCTGTTTGAGCATGCAGGCAATTCCGAGCGGCAGGAACCTCAGATCATTGTGGGGACGCATGCCCTGCTGTACGACAAAGTTTCTTTTTCGAACCTTGGGCTCGTTGTGGTCGATGAGCAGCATAAGTTCGGTGTTGCGCAGCGCGCCCAATTGAGCGCGCGCGAACCAGCGCCCGATGTGCTCGTGATGACCGCAACCCCGATCCCGCGCACGCTGACAATGACGATCTACGGCGACCTCGATGTCTCAACGATCGACGAGATGCCGCGGAACCGGGGAAAAATTATCACGGCTGTGCGCGATGAGTCGAAGCTCGGCGAGGTGCTCGCGTTTTTGCGAACACGGTTAGAGGCCGGCCGCCAGCTTTATGTGATCTATCCGTTGATTGATGAAAGCGAAAAACTCGATGCGAAAGCGGCCGCGGCCGAGTACGAATTGTGGAGAGAGCGTTTGCATCCGTTTCGCTGCGATCTGTTGCACGGCCGAATTCCTCCGTCGGAGAAGCAGGAAATCATGGAACGTTTTCGCAACGGTGAGACAAGCGCGCTGATCAGCACGACCGTGCTTGAGGTCGGTGTAGACGTCCCCAACGCCAGCGTGATGCTTATTGAAAACGCCGAGCGTTTTGGGCTTGCGCAACTGCATCAGCTTCGCGGACGAATCGGGCGAGGCGAGCACAAGTCGTATTGCATTTTGCTCACCTCGGCTCAGGCAAAAGAGGCTTCGGCAAAACTGGCAGTTTTAGAAAGAACAAGAGACGGCTTCGAAGTGGCAGAAGCAGACTGGGAATTGCGTGGCCCAGGCGATCTGCTTGGCACGGCTCAGAGCGGCCTGCCTGCACTAAAGATTGGTAACTTGAAGACAGACGCGCATTTGATGCGGCGCGCGCGCGCGGCCGCCGTATCGATTTTGGAAAGGGACCCGCCTTTGGAATTGCCTGAGAATCAACGTTTCCGGCGTTTAATTGTCGAACAACAGGGACGAACTTTTTCTAACGTTAGTTAATGAAAAACTTTGCGAAATTTTTGCTTTTTGTCCTGCTGGTTAGCGCGGGAATTTCTCTCCTGTACGACTATCGCCTGAAGCGTGGCGGCCTAAATCTCCCTTCTGGTCGAAAGCCGGAAAAATACACGCTGGCATCGAATCCGAGCGTGGATCCAAAGCAGGTCCCATCGCTGGAGGCGTTGAACCGGGAGCGGCGCACACTCGTCAAGAGCGTGATTCCATCAGTTGTTGCCGTCAAAACATCAAAGAAGATTGGGGTCCGACGGGAATATGGGCTTGATCCATTCGAATTGTTTTTCCAGAACCGGCGGCAATTTCGTAATCCGCGCGACGAGACCCTTGTGCAAAACTCGCTTGGCTCAGGTGTGATTGTAACAAACGAAGGCCATATCATCACAAACAGTCACGTGGTAACGGACAGAGAAGGCAATCAGGTTGATCAAATTGAGGTGCAATTGAGCGATGGACAAACGAAGAAGGCGCAGTTAGTCGGCGCGGATTCCGAAGTTGATCTGGCCGTGCTCAAGATTGACGATCCGGGCGTCAAGCCGCTCAAACTGGCTGACTCGGACCTCGTTCAGCCAGGAGATTTTGTCGTGGCGATTGGGAATCCATTTGGATTTGAGGAGACGGTAACGGACGGCATTATCAGTTCGAAAATGCGACCAAACCGCACCGACGGTTTCGGGGATCTGCTGCAAACAAACGCGGCAATTAATCCCGGCAACAGCGGAGGGCCATTGGTTAATCTTCGCGGCGAAGTAATCGGGATCAATACGGCAATCGCCTCGACCACCGGCGGCTCGCAGGGAGTGGGTTTCGCTATTCCGTCAAATACGGTCCGGACAGCGCTGGAAAGCCTGTTGAAGCAGGGGCGGATCATTCGTGGCTATCTCGGGATTCAGACGAGGGCCTTACAATCCGACGACACGAGTACGGAGACAGACGGAGTGCCAGTCGCCGGCGTGATGCCCGGATCGCCTGCCGCCCAGGCGGGCGTCCAGCCAGGGGATGTGATCCGCAAATTCGACGGCCGTGAGGTCAAGAATTTCCCCGCCCTGCGGACTCTCGTGGCACAAACACAGCTGAATAAACAAGTGGAACTGGAAATCGTGCGTAATGGCAAACCGCTCAAGGTAACGACACAGATTAAAGAGCAACCGATCGATTATGAATCGGCTCGTGTCTCACCGAAACGAAGCCCTTCGCAGCCGCAGCCTCCGGGGCAGTCGAACGATCAAGAAATGAGCAATCGCCCCCTTGCGTCAATTCACGTGGAAGAGCTGACTCCTGAAACAGCACGCCAGCTTGATCTGCCTGCAAATGTGCAAGGTGTTTTAGTTAGCGGCGTCGATCCTGACAGCGGGGTGGCCGAATTGCAAAAAGGCGACGTGATCGAAGAAATCAATCAACAACCCGTTACATCAGTTGCCGATTACAACAAGATCGCTGCCGCGCTTGATCCCAGCCAGCCGCAAGTCCTGTCAGTTTGTCGCCACAAGATGCGTTCGTTTCTCGTATTGCGCCCGCGGTAAGAGGCGGGTCGAGGCGTTAATGGCACCGCACCACACAGCCATGGCTACAACTCCATAAACGAACCGGTCTCAGCACGCGATGGCATGACGCCGGCAAACGCCCGAGAGCATTTCCCAGAGCGCGTCGAGAATGCGGTTTACTGACTCTTTCACTGATTCGAAATTGCGCTCATTGACGTAACGGTTCAGCATTTCACGCTCAGCGGTAGAATGTTCTCGATCCGTCTCGATGTGAATCGTGAAGTATTCGTAGTGCTCAGGCTTGGCGAATCCGTAGTGTTTTTTGAGCCCGTCAATCTTCGATTCACAGATGGAGGGAATTTGGCTCTCGTACGCATACAATGCGCCCAAACCTTCAGCCGTCGATCCCTGGCCACAAACCGAGCGGAATGTTTCAATCAATTTTTCCGTCTCCGTTTGTTTCGCGGTTCGCGCAAGCTCGGCATCGTCGATGCCGAGACCATCCGTAAATTTCTTCCAAAGCTCGGGATGATTCGGCGAGCCGGCCTCTTCATCGATCAAATTGCCGAGCAACTGTTTCCGGGTTGCTTGATCGTCACAGTTCGCGTGCACCGCCGAGAGATACGTCGGAAACGCCGCGACGTGATGATAGTACTGTCGCGCATAATCTGTAAGCGCCTCCTTGCTTAATTCACCGCGCGTCCACGCGAGATAAAACGGATGTTTCAAAAGATGTTTCACCGCTATGTCACTGTCGATCTTGTCGAGATATTGGTTCATAAAACTGGTTGAGTGTGCTTATAAGCGCAGGCTAGATCGCTGCAAGTATTTAATATGATCTATTGAAAAGAGGCCAGCGTTTCAACGCTGAGTCAATCTTGTTACATCATCCAGACGAAGGATTGCGATCACATTGACGGATATTTTAAACCGATTTCAAAATGTGCTTGATCCCGCGGACGGGGATCACGACCCAGCTGGGACGATTGTTTAGTTCGTAACCAATTTCGTAAACAGCTTTGTCGAGCAGATAAGCTTCGATCATGATTTGGAGATCTTCGCTGTTGTGAGGTATGAAGATGGCGCTGCCCGTTGTCTCCAAATAACTCTGTAGAAAGACGCTGCCCATGTGACGATACCAAAGATCGGCCCACCGCTCGAGGAACGGCACATCCTCTTTACGCATGGCCGGCTGCCAGAGAGCACTGTAGGCAGCGTATTGAAACGAACGCATCATACCTGCTACGTCCCGGAGTACGGAACGTTTCAGCTTCCGTTCACTCAGCGGTCGCGCCGGCTCGCCTTCGAAGTCCAAAATGACGAAGTCTTTTCCGGTGTAAAGCAACTGACCCAGATGATAGTCGCCGTGAATCCGAATTTTCGCGGCATTAGTGCGACGATCGAGTAGCCGTTTTTCACGTGCGAGGACCTCTTGTTCCGCGCTTAGTACTTCTTTTGCTTCATCACGGAAGGTCGCCGGAAGGTCGCATAATTTCTTTTCCAAAAGCGTAAACGCGCGTCGCAGCGACGCCCGCATGTTTTGGTAAACAGAGCGTTGTGCCATCGCGTTGAATGGCTCGGGCCGGAACGCCGGATCGTCCGGATACGAGGCGAGAGCTAGATGCAGTTCACCAGTGCGTTGCCCGAGCAGCTTCATTTTCTCAGGATAAACGCCACCGAACAGCTCATCGAGCAGCGCCCCCGGGGGCGCGATTTCATTCTGAAGATCGGCTTTCCGAGCGAGTACCCGCTCATAATAGCGACCGACTGCGTCCAGGGTGAGCGACCAGACATCCCCTTCGTTAGTAACGGCGCTCTGCAGTAAGCACACGACAGTCGGCTCCGCTTTCGGGCGGCGATATTCGATTGCACCGACAAACGCCGGCACATTTGGAAATTTGGTGTGTTCTGTAAGAAACCGCGTTATTTCAACATCAGGATTAACACCGTCCTCGATCTTGCGATAGAGTTTCAGGAAAAATTTATTATCAAAGAGCATCGAGGAATTGCTTTGCTCGGTGCCCATTACCTGCGAATTCCCAGGCAACGCAGATAGATCAGCTTCGAAAGCCTTGGCGGTGGTGCCGACGAGCTCGCCAGCGCGTCCCTTCATGGTCTGGCGTTTCACAATTGTGTCAAACAACCGAGATCGACATTCTGCATCCCAGGTTGCATCAAACAGAATGTCTTCTCCGTTACCTTCGAAACGCGCGATAATGGCGTGCGGAGCGGTCTGAGAAATGGCGCGAGCAGCGTCGCCGGACGCAATCTTGACCGGAAGAACATACGTCTCGGTGGGTGCATCGAGATAGTTGACTTCAACAAACCAAATTTGTGCGGCATCGGCGTCGTCCGCGATCGCGGGCTGCTCAATGACCTTCAAGTTGCGAACGGTCCGCGCCTTCGAACCGAACCAGCGACAGGTCTGAACATATCGAGGCAAAATTTCGCCTTGTATGGCGGCGCGTTGACCATTGGCCAGAAGCACCTTCAGCTCCTGCGGCGCACCGATCACTGGTACTGCTTTCTTTCGTGGCATACGGCGGCCATCAATCGGCGCGTGCAAAGCGAACCAGTAGTGCGCATGCGGACCCATGGTGATGACGTAACGGGATTTTCTAATTGGCCGAAAGAGGTTGCGGCTAAAAACTTCCATCGGCACGTAACCGGCGAAGCGCGAAAGCTCCAGTTCGGCCGATTGCGCAAAGCGCGAGAGATTCACTACCACTAGAATAATTTCGTCTTCGTAACGGCGAAGGAAGGCGAGAACCTTGGGATTCTCGGGATAGAGAAATTCTAGCGAGCCGCGCGAGAACGCCTTGAAATTTTTCCGCATGGCGATGACCCGTCGCATCCACCAGAGCAACGAAGAGAGATTTTTCTGCTGATTCTCCACGTTTACGGCTTCGTAGTGATATTCAGGGTCAATCGTGATCGGAAGATAAAGTTGCTGTGGGTTTGCTCGTGAAAATCCCGCGTTACGGTCAGGGCTCCACTGCATCGGTGTGCGGCAACCGTTGCGATCGCCGAGATAGAAATTGTCGCCCATGCCGATCTCATCCCCGTAGTAGATGATCGGGGTGCCCGGCATCGAGAACAGCAGGGTATTAAGCAGCTCGATTTTGCGACGGCTGTTTGCCAGCAGTGGAGCAAGACGCCGACGGATTCCAAGATTTATGCGAGCGTGGGGGTCGGTAGCGTAAACGCGGTACATGTAGTCGCGTTCCTCGTCGGTGACCATTTCCAGGGTCAGCTCGTCATGGTTGCGAAGAAACATCGCCCACTGACACTGTTCGGGAATGGACGGAGTCTGCTCGAGAATGTCGATAATGGGGAAGCGGTCCTCCATCTGCAACGACATGAACATGCGTGGCATGAGCGGAAAGTGAAAATTCATGTGCGATTCGTCGCCGTTACCAAAGTAAGCGGCCGCATCTTCCGGCCATTGGTTCGCTTCGGAGAGCAGCATGCGATTTGGAAATTTCGCCTCGATGTGGGCGCGGAGCTTACGGAGGTATTGATGCGTCTCTGGCAGGTTCTCGCAGCTCGTGTTTTCTCGTTCGTAAAGGTAGGGGATAGCGTCAAGGCGAAGGCCATCAACGCCCAGTCCGAGCCAGAAATCGCAGACTTTCTCTACGGCATCGTGCACTGCCGGGTTATCAAAGTTCAGGTCTGGCTGATGCGAATAAAAGCGATGCCAATAATAGGCTTTTGCGACTGGGTCCCATGCCCAGTTCGATGTTTCGAAGTCTTTAAAAATGATTCGCGAATCCTTGTATTTTTCCGGGGTATCACTCCACACATAGAAGTCTTTGTAGGCGAGATCGTCGCTGGAGATGCCAGCAGCAACTGCGGCAACAGCGCGTCGCGACTTTTGAAACCATGGGTTTTGATCGGAAGTGTGATTGATGACCAGCTCTGTGATGACGTGCAGATTTCGCTGGTGCGCCGCATCAAGGAATGCGCGGAAATCATCCAACGTGCCGAAATTTGGATTGACGTCGAAGTAATCGGCAATGTCGTATCCGTCATCTCGCAGCGGCGACGGATAAAAGGGCAGGAGCCAAATGGCGGTGATGCCGAGTTCCTGAAGATAATCCAGTTTCTCGATTAGTCCGCGAAAGTCACCCATCCCGTCCCCGTCGCTGTCGCAAAACGTTTTGACGTGCGTCTCGTAGATGATTGCGTCTTTGTACCAGAACGGATCCACGCTCGTTGGAGTCTCCCCTTGCGCCATGCGTTTAACTTTTGACGCACAAAACGCGCAACGCAATCATCCGTTCGTCAATTGTTCCGCAAGACTTGTGTCTTCTTCCCAGAACAGAAGCGGGGGCACGTTGCCGTAGCCACTTTCAAAAAAAATGTATGCGTTAACGTACATTGGCGAGTCTGTCTTGGAAACCGGTGGACGAAGTGGTCGGTGCAGCTTAAGAGACTTGGTGGTTCGTTCGCGTGCACTCTGCTGATTGATTATTGCAATTTCTTAACCTTTCATGGGACGATCCAAACTCATATCTACCACACGCCGCAAACCAAGGAAACGGGTGCGCGTCACAAAATCGCGGACGCGACCGTTCTCTGTCACCCCGCAACTCGAACCCGGAGCGCCGAGCGACTTGGAATTGATGAAGGCGATCCAAGCGGAGGATCCCGATGCGCTCTCTCAGCTCTACGATCGATACAACGGCATTTTGAAGGCGCTTATTTTGCGAGTGATTCATAACGAAGCGGAAGCTGACGATCTCTTACAAGAGATTTTCATGGAGATCTGGAACCAGGCGAAAAACTTCTCTTCACAAAAGGGCAAACCACTTGGCTGGATGGTGACACTGGCCCGGCGTCGGGCGATTGACGGGTTGCGGAAAAAGCAGGCTTATGCGCGTGCAGAAGAACGGTTGCAAAATGAAACCGAACAACAGCCTGATGCATGGGTCCATAATTCCACCGAAGAAGAAATCGTGCTTAGTGACACGCGCAGCCTGATCCGCCAGGTAATCAGTGGGCTTCCACCCGCCCAACAGGAAGCAATCGACCTGGCATTTTTTCGAGGTATGAGCCAGCGCGAAATCGCCGCCAAAACGAATACACCCTTAGGCACGGTAAAGACCAGGCTTGAATTAGGACTAAAAAAAATTTATGACGGCCTAAAGGAGTTGAAAGGTGAACTTTAAGGAATTCCAGAACCAATCGCGCCTCTACGTCATCGGGGCGCTGGAGACGGAAGAGTTGGAGGAATTCGAAAAAGCGCGGAAGAAATTTGGAAAAAAGGCAGAGGACTACATCGGTGAATGTTATGGGTTGCACGAAGCATTCGCGCTAAGTCTGCGTCCGGCAAAGTCTTCAGACGGAATCAAAGACCGCCTCATGGCAATGGTGCGTGCGCGAAAAGAAGTGTGATCGCAGGCCGTGGTCTCTCAACCGCCCAAGTCGCGCAGGATGAATTCCTGCAGAAAACCGTAGAGGTTTATCTGGAACAGACTCAGGTCCCGACGTGACCCAATGGGTGAGCGAAGGTGATCGCCCAATTCGCCTTCGGTGAAGTTATTTTTTGCCGCGATGACCAGACGCGCCTGATTGAGCGCGTTCAGCCAGGCATCGGCATGTTTGGTGGGAATGCGCAGGGTACGATTCGCGAGACTTTTTTCGTTGCCGTTTAGTTGCTCCAAATCGGCAGCCACCGTTTCGGTGGCGCTCTGAAAAAGGCGCCGCAGTTCAGGTTCGACGTACACCTTCCACTCTGCGCAAAGCTCGGTCTCTTTTCCGTTCGCTGGAGAACTGAAAAGACGTTGCTCGGCGGCTGATACCCCATCTGGGCTGGCGCTTGCGGGAATCTGCCGAAGGAGCTCGGCAAGAAAAGGGTCTAACTCGGAGATCTCGATATGGTCGTTGTGCCGGCAGATTTCCATATCAACTGATCTTTTCCAGTGTAGCGAGCAGGAGATAGCCGTGTAACTGCTGCACATAAAGTTCGGCAGGCTCTCGCATGCCGGCCCATAACACTGAACGTCCCTTTTGATGCACTTCTAACATGTGTTTTTCTGCTTTCTCGCGTGGATATCCGAAGACCCGTTGAAAAACCATGGTCACGTAGCTCATTAAATTCACAGGATCATTGTGGACCACTACCTGCCAGGGAAGGTCGATATCTTCTTCCGAATGCGTTTCCGTGGTCGGCTCCGCGGTTGTTACCGAGCCAGTCTCATCCAAAACACGAGTCGTTGCCTCTGTTTCTTCGCTCTGCGCCCGGCATCCGACTTCCCGCCGTGGCTCACGACTCATGGTGGAAACGCTAACATACGACGCTGTCAGTTCAAACAAGCTGTCTGCTATGGCCGACATCGGAGTACGTGTTTTTGGGGTCCATTCGGCCGGGATCACCGATCCGCGGATACAAGGTTGGCGGCTAAACAGTGCCACTACAGTCGCGCAGAATCTTTTCCTGTATCTTGTGCATTTTCCGTGCCCCGGATCGCGTTTGATCATCGAAGCCATGCAGATGTAGAAGCCCATGGATGATATAGAGGCGAAGTTCGCTCGCGGGCGAGTTCCCAAACGCGCGGGCGTGTCTCTTTGCTGTCTCAACGCTGATAAAGATTTCGCCGTGTTGAAAAGTCAGCACGTCGGTCGGCCCTGTTCGATGCATGAATTTTCGATGTAACTGCGCTATCCGGCGATCCGAGATGAGCCAGACTAAAACCCCATGCAATTTATCCAAGTCCGTCGGTTTTCGCTTGCGTAACTGCAAACAGCGGCGCGAGGCCTTCACGGCGAAATTTTGGAGCTCCGCAACGTTGACGGCGATTTTTCGTTGAAGATTACGTACGGAAATGTCCGGAGCTGTCATTCTGAGCGAAGCGAAGAAATTTTGATGATTTCCGCGGGGCAATCGAAAACAATAATCAGAGATGTTTCGCTTCGTTCAACATGACATCCATTATACCGGCGGTCTTTGCTCCGACTGGAAATTACGGGTGATCAATCGTGCGCCTTTATCGAACGTAAAATACGCCCAAGCCCATTGAAATAGGACGAGCAAGCGGTTTCGAAAACCGATCAGAAAAAAGATGTGCACGAACAACCACGCCATCCATGCCGGAAGACCGCGCAGGTGCATGAATTTTAGATCCGCAACCGCTTTGTTCCGACCAATCGTAGCGATGTTTCCCTTGTCCCAATAGTGGAAGCGCCGCGGTTTGCGTCCTTTAATCATCGCAAGAATGTTACGCGCGGCGTGACGTCCTTGTTGGATGGCGACGGGGGACACTCCCGGCAAAGGCTCTCCGGTCTGATGTGAAAAATTTGCCAGGTCACCGATGACCTGAACTTCGGGATGGCCGGGAATGGTAAGATCATCGTTCACAACAATGCGGCCGACTCGATCAATTGGTTCGCCCAGAGTTTTGCCAACAAATGACGCATTGTTCCCGGCTGCCCAGATTTTAACCCTGCAGGGTATGAATTCGTCGCCGAGTTGCACTCCCGCCTCAGTAAGATTCGTTGCTCTTACGCCCGTGCGCACATCTACGCCGAGATCTGTGAGCTGTTTTTTAGCACTTTGCGATAAGTCCTCGGGAAAAGCTGATAGCAAGCGCGAGTCGCCTTCAATGAGAATGACACGTGCCCGCGATGGATCGATATGACGAAAATCTTTCGCCAGCGTGTAACGGGAGATTTCTGCGATCGCTCCCGCCATTTCCACACCGGTCGGTCCGCCACCGATGATGACAAAGGTCATCGCCGCTTTGCGTGCCTCTTCATCGTCGATTTTCTCCGCGTATTCGAATGCCATCAGAATCCGACGCCGAAGTTCAATCGCGTCTTCAAGACTCTTCAATCCTGGAGCCAGCTTTTCCCAATCATTATGTCCGAAGTAGGAATGACGAGCGCCAGTCGCGAGAATTAGATAATCGTAGTCGAATTCTAAATCGGCCGTTTTTACTTTTTTGGCAGCGACATCCACGGACTGCACTTCGGCGAGGACGACCTCTACGTTCTTAAATTTGCTTAACACTGAGCGCACCGGAGCCGCAATGTCCGCCGGGGAGAGCGCTGCGGTCGCGACCTGATACAGTAAAGGCTGAAAAAGATGATAATTTGTGCGGTCGATCACTGTGATCCGCACATTTTTGCGACCAAGCTTCTTCGCCGCCTGAAGGCCGCCAAATCCGGCGCCGATTATGATAACGTGCGGTTTTTGGTTCTGTGATTCCTTCATCCCCGAAAGTTTCAGCAACGTTCAACTCCGAAATGATCGCGGGCAAGCGCTCTACGCAAAACGCAAATATCCAAGGAAAGCAAGGGGAGCGAACGACAAAAGACGGTTGTGAAAACCTAACTACCTAATATCTTATCACCTTATGCCAAAGCCAATCGCTCGCAGTAAGACCCGTAAAGCCGTGGCAAAACGCTTCAAGATCACGGCGCGTGGCAAAGTGTTGCGAGCGCACTCCTCGCGGCGCCACTTGTTGTCAACAAAAAGTGCAAAGCGGAAGCGCCATCTGAGCAAAGCAGCGCGCGTGGACGACACAGATGTCGCCCGCATCAAGGCAAATCTCCCATTCGGTTAAGAGACGTCCGGCTCGTTTGAGGAGTCGACTAACCTAATATCGGCGTACGCTCGCTGGAGGAGCGATTTTTTCGCTTCTAGCCGTTGTTGCCGTTGTGTGTGTTGCTGTGACACCGTACCACTGGCGCGCCGCTTCCAGGGAATCTGGTCCCGGTTCAGGACTGTAAAGATCGCGCCGGTTAACGAGCGTTGTACAGGAATTTATAGTGGCGAAAAGAAAAGCCAACAAAAGCCACGCGAAACATTTCACGGCGTCGATGCAAACAGAAGCGTCACAACTTGTCAATGTCTCCGCCTTTTCCAGGAAGGCGATCAGGGTTGCACGACGCCAATGTTAGAGCAAAATTTGACCTCCGTCAGGGGCTATGGATTGAGGACCTACGAATCCCGCCAGGGCAGGAATGCAGCAACGGTAGTCTGATCCTCCTTGCCGTAGTTCTCTGGCGGACTTTTTCTGGTACGGTGGGACTGACAGACCCGCCAGTCACAGCTGAGCCATGAAACTCCTTAAAACAAAAACGATACGCTTTTCTCAAATAGTGGAGAAATGCGGGCAACCAAATGTTTACACTCTTTGGGAAAAGCCCGCCGCAGATCGGCGTTTTCAAGCGCAGCTAAAGAACAGTCGAGTGATGACAGTCCAAAAGAGCGAGAGTGGGACAGACTTTGGAACGATTGGTTTCAAAGAGAGGAAAGGTGCGCGTTATCTTGTTTTCCCAAAATCGCTAAAAAGGTTCGCGGACAAGCGCGTCATTGGGATCGATTGGGCACGGGTTCGCGATTAGGGTGAGGTGAACCTCGTCGCGAACCTGCGAACCCGCGCAGCGCAATGGACAACGCTTGCGCTATTTCATCCCGGTGGCCAGGCAAGCGCGCGTTTGCCAAGAAGATGTACATGCAAATGCGGAACACTTTCACCCGCATCTGGCCCGCAATTAATGACGACACGATAGCCGTTCGACAGCTCGAGCTTCTTCGCCAGATCACGCGCAACCAGAAGCAATTTGCCGAGCAGCGGGCGATCTTCATCCGTCGCATCTGCAAGGCGAGGAACCACTCGCTTGGGCACGATCAGCACGTGGACGGGTGCTTGTGGGTCAACGTCGTGAAACGCGACTGCATCATCATCTTCCCAGATAATTTTCGCTGGAATTTGGCGCGAGATGATTTTTTCAAAAATGGTCATGGCGTGAAGTGGTTAACACCTGGAGATTTCGGGTAAATCTGCGCATTCTGGCCGTAATTCAACTGAGAAACGGTACGATTGCGAAAGTCTTTGGGAGGACGCCGGCGAAACTCGTTAGCGCAGGGAGCAATCAACCCTCTCAACTGCGGGATCGATTGCAGACGTTAGTTTTTCGCGCACGAAGCAGACAATTTCCTCGCGTAACGCATCGCAGGTGCGCGTCCACGTTTTCACCCCGCGAAGATGCTTTACACAAGGCTGCAGCGAGCAAAGCACGAGATTATCGGAGCCGATTTCCATGAGGCTGTTAATTCGTTTTTCCAAAAGATCAAAAAATGCGAGCTCGTAACCTGCGCCGGCATGGTGAGCGATATCGAGTAACGAGATGTAAATGGGCGGCGGCGCCGGCGCGAAAAAGGGCACAATCTCCTTATAACCGATCGCCTTTAGGACGTACCGTACGGTCTGGGACAACTGACTAAACGCAACGATGTTTTCGTCGTTTCGCAGGTGCAGGTAGAAGGCGATGCTTTCCGTCACGTGTTCAGTTAGCCACCAACTGGGATAGCCGGCTTCATGGGCCGCGCGCGTAATCGCCGCATGCAGCCAATCACGGTTGAACTCGAACAGTTGTCCTGAATCTGTGCGGAGATATGGAAATTCTTCCTTAAACGCGACCATGATTCTTACTGGTTGGGATATTTTGTGGCCCGGGTGCGGGCCTCTGCGCGGTCTCAGATGGAAACAACTCTCGCTGCGCCGCATTCGGCTTTACGCGACGCCCAAGAGTATGAATAGCATCTACAAATTGATCGACGTCCCGAAACTGCTGGTACACTGAGGCGTAGCGCAGATAGGCTACTTCATCGATCGCGCGCAGCTTTTCGAGCACTTTGGTGCCGATTGCGGATGAAGGAACCTCACGCCCGCTCGTTTCAAGTTCATGCACAATCTCATCCACAGTGTCTTCCAGGGTGAGAAGGCTGGTGGAGCGTTTTTCGAAAGCTTTCGCGATACTGGCAGCTAATTTACGCCGATCAAACGGTTCATGGGTTCTGTCACGTTTCACTACGCGCAGATCAGAGCGCTCGATTTCTTCGTACGTGGTAAACCGGTACTTGCACTTCAAACATTCGCGACGACGACGGATACTGGAGCTATCCCGCGACTGACGGGAATCGATGACCTTGTCATCACGAGACCCGCACTTGGGGCAACGCATAGTATGGAAGTTCCAATTACCATACCATTCGTTGTGGTGTCAATGCTTCTTTGATTGTTTGTATGAGTTTCGCGAGGCTGTCGGGAAAAGCGATGCGGGGATGAGAACGCGCTTCAAAAGCTCCTGCGAAACCGAATCAATCTCGTGATTGGATGTCGGGCACAGTGCGTTTGGAGTCCGGAGCGACTTCCATCGCTTTTAAGGGAGCGAGAGGATCATCCCTCATTGACGCGACGTACGGCCGACGATAGACGCTTCGAAATGCAAAACGGCACAACTCGCAGCGCTAACTATGGTCCTTGGTTGGTTGGTCTCGGCGCCGCGCTTTGGGGTACAGAGAGTGCATGGCGGATTCCACTTAACGAGTTGTTCGATGCGAAGGTGATCGTGTTTTGGGAACATCTGCTCATTCTGATCATGTTCCTACCGATTCTAATCCCGCGCTTACGCGAGATTTCAAAAGTGCACGCGCGGACGTGGGGTTATCTTCTTTTTTCAGGTTTCGCTGGCTCGGCAGTCGGCACAATCTTCTTCACCCTGGCATTGAAGTACGGGAATCCGACTGTGGTGAATGTCGTTTTGAATATCCAGCCGGTTATATCAACTGTTGGGGCGTTCCTGCTTTTTGGCGACCGGCTTGCCCATCGCTTCTTCTTTTACGCAGCCATCGCGGTCCTCGCCGGCATCTTCGTTTCTGTCACGCATCCAACCATGATTGGGGTCTCATTTGAACGCGCCGGTCTGAATCTTGGCTCAGGGTATGCACTGATCTGTGCGCTGTTCTGGGGACTTTCGACAGTCGCCGGCCGCGGGGTGATGATCGGGATGTCGCTTCGACTTGCATCGAGCATGCGCATCGTCATCGGTCTCGCATGCATGACGCTGCTTCTTCTGGCTTACGGCAAACTTCACGGTGCAGCGCTTTGGCCGACGGCAGCGCAAACGCACCCCGTTAAGGCAATCGTCCTGCTCTTGTTCCTGGCGTCGATCTCAGGCGGAATTCCGCTCTTGATTTATTTTCAAGGACTGCACCTCACTCGCGCATCAACGGCCGGCTATTTTGAAATGATGCAAACAGTCGCGGCAGTGTGCATCACATGGGGGATCTTTCACGCGACGCTCCATTTGCACCAAGTGATCGCAGCATGCGTGCTGATCGCAGCAGTGGCCATGGTACATCACGTGCAACAACGGGTTGAACCTGCAGGTCAGCGGGGCCAACCAAGCCGCGCCGCGAACCGAAAAAACTAGCTACTGCCGATGAGCGCCGTCTGCCTCAAGACGTGGCTGGAACGTTCTCCTGTTTGGATTCCTTCGTCGGCGCGGTTTTCTCCGGAAACTCGAAACCAACTTTTCCGTCTTCCAATTTCAAGTACGCGGAAAACGGGCGTCCTCTTTTCGAGATGAAACCGTCGAGCAGATCAGTTTTTCCCGCTGCCAGTAGCTTCTGGGCCTGCTCCTTTGGAATCTCCTTACCGAGAATTGTTTTGCTTAGTTTGAATCTACATGGCTTTCGGTCGGCCTGCGAATGCTCACAAATGTAACTATTCTCAGTTTCAAAAATCTTTCCGCCGCACTTTGGACATTTGCCGAGCGATTCTTTGCCCGTGAAATCAATTTTTGCAGCCGGTTCCCTGGGCTTTCGTTCCTTTTTGGTTTTTGGCTCGCGCTTTTCAAATTCGAAGCCGACATCTTTCTTGTCGGTCTGCACTAGAAATGCTTTGAACGGCCTGCCTTTGCGGGAAATGAAGCGCGGGAGCAAATCGGTCTTGCCGGTGTTGAGCAGTTTTGTCATTTGCTCGGGATCTACCGGTTGCTGCAAGATCACTTTGCCGGCTCGAAAGTCGCACGTCTTATTGGGACCTACTGAATTTTCGCACAAGTAGCTCATTCCTAACTCGAACACGCGCCCGCCACACTTTGGACATTTGCCAAGCGGCTCTTTTCCTGAGAAATCCACCGGTTGCGCTGCACCGTTCTCCTGACCATTCGGCCCGAAATCAAATTCAGCCTTGAAATCATCGCTTAGCTTGAGCACTGCCGGGAAGCGTTTGCCTTTTCTACTGCGAAAACCGCTTAAGGGACCGACCTGTTTGTCGCGGACGAGAGTCTCAAATTCTTCGCGGCTTAACAATCGACCCGCAATAGTCTTCCAAATCGTAAAATCGCATTCCTCGTTTGTGCAGGTGAAACTTTTGAACCGCTCGACGACAGGCGAACCACATTTTGGGCATGTGCCGAAGGGTTTGCTTTCCGGCATATGTTCATCGGGATGAAAATGCTTCGCCTTGCCGACGATTTCTTCTGTGAGATGGCGAATGTCGTGCATGAACGCCTTGCGCGTAAGCTTGCGATGCTCGATTTCCCGCAAACGAAATTCCCATTCGCCGGTGAGCTCCGGGCTTGTCAGCTCGGGCACCGCATTTTTCAAAAGAGTGATTGTTTGGATGGCCTTTGCCGTTGGCTGCAGTTCTTTTCCTTGCCGGGTCAGGTAGTGTGCTGAAATCAACGTCTCGATGATGGATGCGCGAGTTGCCGGCGTGCCGAGCCCTTTCTCCTTCATCGCGTCACGTAGTTCTTCATCCTCAACAAGTTTTCCTGCGGCCTCCATAGCACCAAGAATGGTCGCTTCGGTGTAGCGAGCCGGTGGCTTGGTCTGGTCGGTTTTGATTTCGACGCTAATCGTCGCAACGCGTTCGCCTTGCCTGACAGGTGGCAGATTTTCCTCTGGCTTGTCACCCGCGGCTTCACGGCCATAAACTTCCAACCATCCGGGCGCGACGAGAATTTTTCCTTCTGTCTTGAACGCCTCGCCTTCGACACGCGTGATCCGAGTCGTGTTCTCGTATTGCGCAGGCGGAAAGAATACGGCCACGAATCGCCGGGCAATGAGATCGAAAACCTTGCGCTCGTAATCATCGAGTGACGGTGAAACCGCGCCGGTAGGAATAATTGCAAAGTGATCTCCAACTTTTGCATCGTTGAAAATGCGTTTGTTAGGCTTCACCCAATTGTTGTCGAGCACCTTGCGTGCGAATGGATTGTCGATCTTGGTCAGGGTCGATCGTACTGTGGGGAGGTAATCCTCCGGCAACGCACGCGAGTCCGTGCGGGGATACGTAATTGCTTTATGCTTCTCATAAAGGGCTTGCGCGATTTGCAATGTGCGTTTCGCCGAGAGCCCGAAGCGATTGTTCGCTTCGCGTTGCAAGGTCGTGAGATCATAAAGTTGCGGCGCGACCTGCGTCGTCGGTTTTTTCTCTTCCAGCTCTACGACCCCTTGCTTGCCACTGCATTTGCGTTGAATGGCGTCCGCGATTTCGCCATGCCACAATCGCGGCGCAGCGCGGTGCTCGTCCCAGAGAGAACCGTTTGCAGCGTCAAGTCGCTGCTCGGCATCGGGCAGATTCAACTGAAGGCGACCCAGCAGTCTCTGCGTTCGCTCGCTTTCAGTCTCGTCCTTTTTAAATGGTTCATCGAACCAACGACCCGCGTATTCGCCCGCTGCAGCACGAAATTTGCCGATGATCTCGTGTAGCTCGCGCGGTTTGAACTCCAGAATTTTTCTCTCGCGGTCCACGATGATCGTCAGCGTCGGAGTCTGCACGCGCCCAAGCGAAGTGACCGTGCTTCCACGGCCGCCGCTAAGCCGCAACGTAAACGCACGCGTGGCGTTGATACCGACCAGCCAGTCTGCCTCGTTCCGGCTGCGGGCTGCGCTGGCGAGAGGCTGCATCTCAGCGTCGGTGCGCAATCGGTCAAAGCCGTCGCGAATCGCCTCCGGCGTCATCGATTGCAGCCAGAGACGTTTGATCGGCTTTTTTGTGCCTGCGTATTGGATGATATAGCGAAAGATCAATTCACCTTCGCGACCGGCGTCGCAGGCATTGATGATATCCAAAACGTTTTTGTCTTTGATAAGCTTGCGAAGAACATTGACCCGACCGCCCATTTTTTCGGCAGGCGCGAGTTCGAATTCCGGCGGCATGATGGGCAATTTCTTCATATCCCACTTGTCCTGTGCTTTCATCGAGGTGGGCACCGCGAGCTCGAAGAGGTGGCCGATCGCCCACGAGATGAGGTATTTCTCGTTCTCGTAGTAATCCTTGCCTTTTTTGAAGCCACCTAGCGCCTTGGCGATGTCGCCGGCAACCGATGGCTTCTCTGTAATTATGAGAGATTTGGACATGGGGGCTGGCAATCGAACCCACTTACAAGACTTTTGCAAGTGGGAGACATTTTTTTAGACACAGGGCCCGGAGGTAGTCCGCATAACACAGTACCTACCCTAGCTTTACAAAATATTTTCCCGGCAATTGTTTGACCAGACGCTTCAATTCCAATTGCAACAGAGTGGATGAAACCGTCGCGCTCGGCAGTTTTGTTTTGTCTGTAATGTCATCAATTGATGTCTCGGTTGGTTCGATGGCGTCGTAGATGCGGCGTTCTTCCTCAGAGAGCGACGGCAGGGGCCGCACGGCGGCTTCGGCAGACGGCTTTGCCTCAGGCAGAAGAATCTGCAAGTCATCCAGGATGTCGCTGGCATCCATGACCAGCTTGGCGCCTTGTTGGATGAGACGATTAGATCCCATCGCGCTCGGCGCGTTGATGTGACCAGGCACAGCATAAACCGACCTTCCTTGTTCGAGTGCCTGCGACGCCGTGATGAGGGCCCCGCTATTCAAGCCGGCCTCCACGACAAGAACCCCGTGACTCCAACCCGAAATAATCCGGTTGCGCATTGGGAAGGTTTGGCGATCTGGTTCAATTTCCATCGAAAATTCCGACACGATTGCGCCATTTCCTGCTCGAATTTTTTCGGCAAGCGCAGCGTTCTCCGGAGGATAGAGCCTTGCGAGTCCGGAGCCGATCGCCGCGATCGTCCGGCCTTTGGCTGCCAAGGCTCCTTGATGCGCAGCGGTGTCGATCCCGCGCGCTAGTCCACTGATTACGGTCAATCCCGCATAGGCGAGTTGATATGCGAGCTTTTTTGCAGATTCGACTCCGTAATGTGTGGTGCGGCGCGCGCCGATGACGCCAATTGCATGATGATCGCGTTCCTTTAGTTCACCCCAAACATAAAGCACAATCGGCGGCGCATGAATTTCCCGCAACGCCTTGGGATATGATCGTGACTCCTGAGTAATGACCGTGACTCCGAATTCGCGAATCCGGTCAAGCTCGGCGCCAAGATCGACAATCGATTCCCAGTTGCTAATTTGATCGGCAACTTCGTTGCCGATTCCTTCGACTTTTCGAAGCTCGTTGTGTTTAACCGCGAGGATTTCTTGCGGCTCCTTGAATACCTCAAGCAGTTTTCGCAACCGCACTGGCCCGACTGTCGGCAGCATGTTGAGCGCGATACATGCTTCCGTCGCGTTCATCTGTAAGCCGCAAGCTAGAGGCTAGCGCGATTTCTAGAAGGGAATTTCGTCGTCGTCTGGCTCCGCCGATTTAGCGGGCTTCGGCGGAGCAGTCGTCTTGCCGCCACCGCTTCGATCTTCTTCGGCGGTCTCACCTGCGGCGGCGCCCGGACGACCGCCTAGCAATTGCATGCTCTCGCCCACGACGCGAAGTTTGGTGCGTTTTTGCCCGGTCTGCTTGTCATCCCAGCTATCCATTTGCAGACGGCCTTCGATGAAAATGGGTCGGCCCTTCCTTAAATATTCGCCGGCGATTTCAGCCAGGCGCGCCCACAACACAACATCGACAAAGGTAACTTCTTCGCGCCTCTCGCCGCCCTCCGTTGTGTAAACGCGGTTGACGGCGATGCCGAGATCGCACACTGCACTGCCCTTGGGCGTATAGCGGACTTCCGGATCTCGTGTGAGGTTTCCAAGCAGAATGACTTTATTGAAACTGGCCATTCCTGGCTTATATCCAAGTCACTTGGCTTTCGCCATCTTTTTTGGAGGTTTTTCCTTCTTTTCCTGGAGACGCTGATAATTCTGGCGATAAACCTCGGGGTCGAGCTTGAATTTTGAGCGCAGTTTCGCAATCGACTGAGGCTCGGCGTTGAAGACAAAGTTGACGTAATATCCGGCGTTGAGGGGTCCCGAGGCATAGGAAAACTGCCTCTTATCCATTTTCTGCACCTGTTCGATCTGTGCGCCTTCTTGTTGGAACTCAGATTCCAATCGATCGATGATTTCTTTGACTGTCTCTTCCCGGCCTTGCGCGTTTAGCACAAGCAGGGCTTCGTAACGGTTTTTCATGGTTCTTCAGTTTTGTTGAAAATGTTCATCGCGGAAATGAGATCATTGTCAATCGCGCATTTTACCGCTTCTGCCGCGCGATCGATTGCGGATCTAACGATCGGTTTTTCTTCTTCAAAGAATCGGCTCAATACGTAATCGACTGATCCTGCAGCTGGAGCCTCCCCGATTCCGATGCGCAGACGGGGGATCTCTTCGGTACCAAATTGCATAATGACGGATTCAAGGCCGTTGTGACCGCCGGATCCGCCGCCGAGCCGCAATCTGAGGCGGCCAAGTGGCAACGCCATATCATCAAGCATCACAAGAATCTGGGGCGGGTCGATCTTATAAAACTGCGCTATTGCAAGGAGAGGATAGCCACTCCGATTCATGTAGCTGATCGGTTTTGTGAGAAACACACCTCCGCATTTGGCCAATAAGGCGTCCCATTTTGTCGATTTTTCCCAGGTCGATCCAAACTGCGCGGCAACCTGATCGGCTACCATGAAACCAATATTGTGCCGGGTGGACGCATATTCTGGTCCAGGGTTTCCCAGCCCGGCAACCAAGCGAATCTGTGGAGTTGATCCTTCCACGTCCGCTCAATCCGCAATCCGGTCCGAGCCGGACTGGCATTTTCCAAAATCCGCAATCAAGAAGACTACTTCTTTTGCTCTTTTTCCTTTGGAGCCTTTTCCTTTGCAGCTGGCGCGGCAGCGGTAGCTTCACCCTCTTCCTTCTTCTCAGTGATAACTTCTGGTCCTGCAGCCGCAGCTTCAGCCTCAACGGCAACCGGTTCTTCTTCCACAACTGGAGCCATGACGGAAAAGGCCGTCAAATCCGCCGGCACCTTTGCGGTAACCCCGGACGGCAATTGAATGTCGCGTACGTGAATGGAATCGCCGATATTTAATTGCGATACATCTACGGCAATTCGATCTGGCAAATCACGAGGCAAACATTCGATGGCGAGGGCGCGCAGGCTCTGCTCCAGAAGTCCCCCGAAAGTTTTAACCCCGACGGGAGTGCCAGTCGGTTCGAGGGGAACTTCAGCCTGGATGGTTTCATCCATGGAAATGGCGTGAAAATCGACATGGACGATCTCGCCACCCACCGGTGAATGCTGCACCTCCTGCACCAGCGCCGCGCGATTCGATTTTTCACCCGCGATCTCGAGGTCAACCAAGACATTTTCACCTGAGGCGTGGCTCATCATTGCATTGATGTCCCGGGCGGTGACTTGCAAGGGCTGAGGTTTAACTTTTCCACCGTAAATAACGGCTGGAATAATTCCGCGAGCGCGTAGTTTGTTCACTCCCGAGCGGCCGACGTTCGTTCGCGGCTCTGCCTTTAGCTTAACTTGTTTTGCCATTTGTTCCGTTCTCTATATTAAACAGCGATGAGACAGACTCGTCATTGTGAATCCGCTTGATGCCTTCCCCGAGAAGCTCGGAAACGCAT
>Ga0209159_1000443_pt1 | contig 38080 bp, 36 predicted proteins | sample GraSoiAngelo_144_FD_185901 | JGI IMG/M metagenome (GOLD analysis project Ga0209159, IMG submission 185901) | Grasslands soil microbial communities from the Angelo Coastal Reserve, California, USA - 14_1009_02_40cm (SPAdes) (version 2) | ecosystem: Environmental > Terrestrial > Soil > Grasslands ...
AAGTCCTGGCGGTTACGACTCGTAGCTCGCCGCCCGGCTCGTACGAATACCAGATCGGCACAGTGAGTGGTCCTCGCCCTTCTTCAGGAATACTGATGATCCCCACGTGAAGATCGGCCAGAAACCTCTCCCGTTCCTGCTTCGTCATCGCCAGCGACACAGTCGCCTCCCAGCCGTCACCTGCAACTAAATTCAGTGCCGTCTAACGCCCAGGATAACGTGCGGCGCGAAGCGCCGTCAGGTTCATCCTGTTGTTGGGCCGCTCAACCAGAGACGTTCGCCTATAGCTCATAGGCCGTGGGAGGATCGATCGGGCTGACGATGAGGATTTTGTCCCAGGAATGATCAAGTTGAAGGAGTTGCCGAAGTTCTTCACGCTCAGCGGCGCCTAGTGCTTCCCCTGCAGCATATTGGTTACCACGCTTCGTTATCATCGGAATCTGGTCTTTCATCGCTTGCTCTTAGCGCCAGTGAGCGGTGGCTTCAGCCGCGATACACGGCGCCCCTTCGCAGTGTATTCATTATCCGCGCTCATCCCGCGGCGGTGCGCGGTGAAGCGCTGCCGACCGACTACCGCTTGAACGGATCGGACGCCTCTGCGGCGGCCATGAGGCGGTCGGCGTCCTCCCTCAGCAGCAGGCGCTCGCGGACGAGGTCGTAGACGACCGCGCGCATGTAGCCGAGCCAGCCGCGGCGATCCTTGTAGCGCTCCTCGAGCGACAGGCGCGGATCCTTGGCCGCCTCGCGCTCGGCCTTCGTCACCGCGAACGGCACGAAGGTGCCGTCGCGATCACAGAGCTCGCCCGCCAGCTCCGGCGCGCCGTAGAGATTCCAGCCGGTGTGCGTCCCGAGCGGCGCCGCCACACCCGGCAGGCGGATGCCCGTCATCTCGTTGCCGTCGGCGTCCACCTTGATCACGAGGGTGACGTACGCCTTCGCCGCATCGGCTTTCGGCTCGACCCAGTCGCCGAACGGCGCGATGCGGTTGGCGGCGCGCGGCGCCTCCACGCCCGGGAGCGCCGGGAAGCCGAGCTTCGCGGCGTCGACGAGGGTGGCGTCGCGCAGCAGCGGGATGCGGTTGCGCGGCGGCCGCGTGCCGTCGACGACCCAGGCGTCGAGCGACACCAGCAGGGCGCGGAGCGCCGGCGTCGCGCTGTGCGGGTTGCGCGGGAGACGGCAGTTGCCGGCGTCGGCCCTCGCGTGTGCGCGGCCCCCGTGCTGGGTGCCCGCCACCAGGTAGACGCGCGCGCCCTCGGGCGGCGCCACGTCGTTCTTCCCGAGCGGATCGGTGTGCAGCAGCGAGGCGCCCTTCTGCCAGTACTCGGTGGAGGTGTTCACCTCCATCAGCCTGGGGTCCGCGTCGTCGCCGCGCAGCACGGAGAACGGCGGCGCGACCTCCGGGAAGTGATGGTCCTCGTGCTGGGTGCTGGTCCGGTTCGGCTGGGCGAACTCGGCGTTCATGAACATCTTGCCGGCGCCGGCGATGTGCGAGAGCACGCCGTCGAAGACGCGCCGGCCCGCCTCGTCGCGATTGAAGCCGCGCTCGACGTGCTCGCGCAGGTAGCGCCCGGCCTGCGAGATGCCGATGGCCAGCGCCGCGCGGATGCCGGTCACGTCGGGGCCGAGCATCACGGGGTTCGGCGTCCCCCCGCGGTCGGTCGCGTCGTGGCGGAGGAACGAGACGAGGTCGCGCGTGGCCGCGAAGCCGATGCCGAGCACCTTCGGGTCTTTCGCCGCGTAGCGGAAGTCGTAGATGAGGCCCGGCTTGAACGGCGTGCCCTCGGGCAGGAGCGCGATCGCGCGCGGCCCCTTGAAGGTCCACGCCGCGGACGGCACCGCGACGGGCGGATCGCTCTCGCGCGCGCGCACGGTCAGCCGCGCGCTCGCCGGCTCGAGGCTGGCCGCCTCATAGGACAGCGGCGCCGTCGGCGAGGCCGCGGGCAGCCGTGTGCCGAAAACGAACTCGTCGCGGATCGTCCGCACGATCGGCTTGCCGCCGTCCGTCGCGACCGGGACCCGGATCCGCATCCCGCCGTTGGCGGCCGGCGCGTCGGGATCCCAGCCGCTCCAGACGAGCGTGTACCCCAGCCGGAGCGCGAAGCCGTTGCCGGCGTCCTGGGGACGGCTCGGATCGTTCAGCGCGAGCGCGGACGCCTCGCTCGCGTCGTGCAGCCACGAGAAGAGCAGCTTGCGGCCGCGGTTGGTGACCTCGTAGAGGATCTTGCGGTTGCCGCGGTTCGGATCGGCGGGGCGCAGGACGTAGAAGTCGACGTCGTAGTCGACGCGGCCCCGCTCGTTGCGCGGGGCGCGGTCGAGGTTGACGATGCCGCGATTGGCGGGCGCGGCGGGGTCCAGCTCGCCGCGCGCGACGCCGACGACCTTGACGTAGGCGCCGGTGGCCCCGAACGTCGCGCCCTCGGCGAACGACTCGGTGCGCTGGATCTCGATGGAGGTGATGGCCGCCGCCGCGGGCGCGGCCGCGACGCCAGCGGCAGAGAGGACGAAGGCGAGCGAGCCCACGAAGCGCATGCACCGGCTCCTAGAGGTCGGGGCGGCAGACCACCCGGAAGTTGCACCAGCGGCAGATCCTCAGCTCCTCGGTGCGCTCGAAGGCGTCGATCACCGCGACGTTCGCGTCGGGATCGGCGAGGTACGCCTTCATGCCGCGGATGGAGAGGCGCAGCTGCTCGCGGATGTCAGCCAGCCGCGCGTCGTCCCAGCGGTGCGGGGTCACCGTCGGCTCGCGCAGGTTGACCTCGAGGAGGTCCACCTTCTCCGGCTCCACGCCGAGCATGTCCCTGGCGTAGAGCGCGTAGCAGCCGAGCTGGAACGCGGCGGCGTCGGGATCGGCGGCGCCCGTCTTCCAGTCGATGAGGGCGAGGCGGCCCTCGTCGGTCCAGAAGCCGAAGTCGGGCGCGATCCAGATCGGCGTGCCCTCGAAGTCGAGCACCTTGGACCAGTGCTCGATCGACCAGTGCTCGGCCGCCGTCGTGCGGATCTCCGCGAGCAGCGGCAGCCTGAAGAAGTTGCGCAGGCACGCGGTGACGTTGCGGCTGAGCGCCTGCCAGACCTCGGGCTTGAGGTCCAGCCCGTATTCGTGCTCGAACAGCGCGAGGGTCTTGGGGTTGTCACGATAGCGGCCGTCGCGCGACGAGCGCCAGTCGCCGCGCATGCGCTGAACGACGTCGGCGATGAACGGCTCCACGGGCACGTCGCGCCCGGCCCCGAAGATGTGCAGCGCCATCTCGATCGCGTCGTGCACGACGCGCCCCGCCCACATCTGCCGCGAGGCGAGCTGCTTGAGCACGTAGAGGCGGCGCACCTCCTCGGTGGCGCCGGCCTCCCAGCCGCCCCAGGCGCCGTAGTAGTGGTAGAAGTACCGCCGCTTGCACTCCGAGAAGACGTTGTCGCGACTGCGGGACCAGGAGAAGTCGTTGGTGAGGTCGGGCATCGCTCCGCATTCTATGCTAGCCTCGGCACGATGACGACGGGCACGTTCATCGTCGAGTGTCCCTGCTGTCAGGCAAAGCTGACAGTCGATCCCGAGGTCCGGGCGGTCATCGCTCACGAGGAGCCGCCCCGCAAGCGCACGGTCGCCGATCTCGACACGGCGTTCGGCGCGCTGGGCGCCAAGGCCGCCGAGCGCGAGGAGCGGTTCCGCCAGGCCAGGGCGTCGGAGGCGGACAAGGGCAAGCTGCTCGATCGCAAGTTCCAGGAAGGGCTCAAGAAGGCCAAGGACTCGCCGGACCCGCCGCGTCGCCCCTTCGACTACGAGTGACCGACCTCGTCGGTGACCTGCTTCGGCGGGTCAGCCGGAGCTTCTACCTCTCCCTCGCGGTCTTGCCGCGTCCGCTGCGCGAGCCCATCGGCCTCGCCTACCTGCTGGCGCGCGCGAGCGACACCGTCGCCGACACGCGGCTGCTGCCGCGCGCCGAGCGCCTGCGCCACCTCGCGACGCTGAGCGCGGCGTACGCCGTCGCGCCGGGGGGTCCGGACGTATCGGCGGTGGCCCGCGCCTGCGCGCCGCTCCAGAGCCACGCGGCCGAGCGCGAGCTGCTCGAGCGCGTGGCCGAGGCGCTGGCGCGGGTCGAGCGGCTGCCGGCCGGCGATCGCGCGGCGCTGCGCGCGGTGCTGGCGACGATCACCGAGGGGCAGCGCTTCGACCTCGAGCGCTTCCCGGGCGAGGACGCGGCGGGACTCGCCGCGCTCGACACGCTCGCGGACCTCGACCGCTACACCTACCTCGTCGCCGGCTGCGTCGGCGAGTTCTGGACGCGGCTGCACATCGCCCACCGGCCGCGGCTCGGCGGCTGGGACGGCGCGGCCATGAGCGCCACCGGCGTGCGGTTCGGCAAGGCGCTGCAGCTCACGAACGTGCTGCGCGACGTGCCGGCGGACCTGCGTCACGGCCGCTGCTACCTGCCCGCGCGCGAGCTGGCGACGCTGGGACTCGGCCCCCGCGACCTGCTCGACCCGAAACGAACGCCCGCCGTCCGGCCGCTGTTCGATCGCCTGCTGCGCGACGCGCTCGAGCACTACGACGCCGCCTGGCGCTACACCCTGGCTATCCCGCGCCCGGAGTGGCGGATGCGGCTGGCCTGCGCGTGGCCGCTGCTGATCGGCCTCGGCACGCTCGCGGCGATCGCGCGCCATCCGAATCCGCTCGCCGTCGAGCGGCCGATCAAGATTTCGCGCGGCGCGGTGCGCGCGATCCTCGCGCGCTCGTCGCTGGCCGTGTGGTCCGACGCCGCGCTCCGCCGCGAGGCCGGCCGGCTGCGCGCAGCCGTGCGCGTCTGAGAATATCCTTGCGCCCGACGGTGCACCGTGTGCACCGTATGGCGCAGCACGCATCCCCTGGAGGTCGGCATGGAACGCATGATGGACGGCGGCAGCGGCGGCTACGGCAGCGATCCCATGACCCCCGGCTCCGAGATGGGCATGCCCCCCGAGGAGCGTCCCGCGCGGAAGCGGACCGCCCGCAAAGGCGGCAAGGCGCGGCGGAAGAAGGCGACGAAGTCCAAGGCGCGCGGGCGAAAGAAGGCGCGGCGGGCGAGCCGCCCGCGGGCCCGCGCGCGCGGCAAGAAGTCGTCGAAGCGGCGGAAGGCCCGGAAGCGGCGCTAATCCGCGAGTCGTAGGGCGAGGAGCGCGGCCGGATCGATGCGGGCGCCGCCGAGCTGGGCGCCGAAATGCAGGTGCGGGCCCGTCGCCCGTCCGGTCGCGCCCACCGTGCCGAGCGTCTGGCCGCGGTCTACCCGGTCGCCCTCGGCGACGGCGACCGAGTCGAGGTGGAAGTAGAGCGTGTAGAGCCCGAGCCCGTGGTCCAGCGCGACCAGGCGGCCCGGGAAAAAGTAGTCACCGACGAGGGCCACCCGTCCCGCGTTGGCCGCGACGACCGGGGTGCCACGCGGCGCCGAGTAGTCGGCCCCGCTGTGCGCCGCGCGCGGCTTACCGTTGATGATCCGGCGGGCGCCGAAGCCGCTCGGCGGCTCCGTGCCGGCGACGGGCCGGGTGAACGGGCCGCGCCACAAACGCTCTGGAGAGACCGTGCGATAGAGCATCTGCAGGTGCTGGCCCTCCGCCACCGCGCGCCGCTCCGTCTCCGGGTCGGGATCCGCCATCCCCGGCGGCACGGTCAGCCGCTGGACCGGGAACTGTCGCGGCACCACGGTGACTTTGCCGGTGAGCGGCCGCGGGTCGAGGCCGGGCTCCAGCACGGCCAGGCGCCACGGCTGGACGCCGGGCTTGACATCGATGTCGAGGCCGACGAGCGCGGCGTAGCCGCCCGCGTACGGAAAGAACGCGAGCGGGCGGTGGCCGACCGAGCCCTCCACGACGGCCGTCTCCGAGGCGCCGCGGAGATGCAGCCATGCGACGTCGCCGATGCGCGGCCGCGCGGGGTGCCAGGTCACGACGAGACGATCGCCGGCGGCGGCCGTGAGCGGCAGGAGCGCCAGCGCGAGCAGGGCGGCCACGCGCGCGGCGCGGCGGCCGGTCACTCGGGACGCTGCTGCTGCCGCAGGAACTGCTCGATCTCCTCCACGAGCTCGGACGCCGGCGGCAGGTCGCTCGCCTCGGCGGGCGTGGCCTCCTCCTCGACGTCGCGCGACTCGAGCTTGCGGATGTAGCTGGCGATCTTGTCGTTCTGCGCGACGATCTCGGTGAGGTTCTGGTCGAACTGTCGCCCGGCGTCCTCGAGGTCGCTCAGGTCGACGGTGGCGTTGAGGAGCAGGAGCACGCGACGCACGAGGGCGAGGGCGGCTTTCGGGTTCTCGATGCCCGAGATGTAGTGCGGGACGTTGGCCCAGAGGCTCGCCGTCGCCAGCCCGTGCTCGCGGCACGCGATGTTGAGCGCGCCCACGATGCCCGTCGGTCCCTCGTAGCGCGTCGGCTTGATTCCGAGGATCCGCGCGAGCTCGGGGTCCGCGGCGCCGCCCGACAGACGTACGGGGCGCGTGTGGGGGACCTCGGCCAGGAGCGCGCCCAGGGTCAGGACGAGCGTGGCTTCGCAACGGCGCGCCAGCTCGATGATGGCCGCGCAGTAGGTCTTCCACTTGAGGTGCGGCTCGGTGGCCACGCCGACGATCAGGTCCCGGTCCAGCTGCGGCGGTTGGGCGATCGAGAACTCGGTGGCCGGCCAGACGATCTCCCGCTCGGTCTCGGAGCCCGTCTTGAACCGCACCGTCGGCCGGGAGAGCCCGAAGTGATAAAACTCTTCCGGGTCGATCTCCGCGAGCTTTCGGGCGTTGAACGTGGTGGCCAGGTACCGGGCGGCCGTCGTCGCCGATTCCGCCGCGTCGTTCCAGCCGCTGAAGGCGGTGATCAGGATCGGGCGCCGCATACGGGACGGCATCGCATGGATGGTCAGCGCGTCCATCGGTGACGAGTCTACCATTTGAAGCCTCGACAACTCGGGGGTAGCATGTCCCCGGCCATTGGGCCGGACGACTTCATTTGCCCGGAGGACCGAGTCATGCGTAGCAACCTGTGGCGGGTTCTGCTGATCGGCGGTGTGCTCGTAGCACTGGCTGGCTGTGCGTCGAACGACGAGTGGGCGACGTGGAAGCAGCACCCCACGCACTACGCCTCGGGTGACCACGGCTTCTTCTCGCTGCGGAATCGTGAGGGCAAGTCGGCCACGGTGACGCGCGACGACATCGCGCTCGCGCGCGACCAGGGCTGGTGGGGCAGGCCCATCACCGTAGCCCAGGAGCAGATCCTGGAGCGGTAATGCCGGCTTGACAAGGCCGGTGTCCCGGGAGTGACGCTCCCGGCACCGGCCTCGGACCTCGGGTCGCGCAACTACCTGCCGAGACGAGGCTGGCCATTGTGGCATCCCCAATGCAGAGGTCGCGCCGCATGATGATGACACGACTCGCCGCCATCCTCGCCGTGTTGCTGCTGTTCGTGGCTGTCGCCCAAGCGGCCTCCCCGTCCGAGGACCGCATCCTCGGGCTCGACCGCTATACGTCGGACAAAGGGCGGACGCTCGCCGCCACCTACGGCGCGACGCTCAAGCAGATCAACACCTCCATCTACCACTGCATGCCGTGGCTCGAGGTGCCGAAGGAAGGACTCGGGTTCTACAAGCCCCGCGACGCCGCGCGCGACGACCGGTACCTCTCGCTGCGCGTCTACATCGAGCAGGAGCCGTCGACGCAGTTCGCGGCGATGCCCATCGAGCAGCGCGCGTCGTCGATGTTCTCGCGCTACGTCGGCCCGCTGCTGCGCCGCATGACCGGCAATGGCGCCTTGCTCAACGACGCATCGCTCGACGGCTTCACGGTCATCCTGGAGTGGCTGAAGGAAGCGCCGATGTCGGGCGGACGCCCCGTGCACGAGACGATCGCCGTGTTCCTCGACAAGCCGACGGCCCTCGAGTACCTGCAGGGGATGGTGAAGCCGCCCGACCTGGCTGATCGCTCGCGCGTCTACGGCTGGGACGGTGAGTCGCCGCTCGGCCGCCTGCGCCTGGCCGCGTGGGACGACAACTTCGTCTCCACCTACAAGGTCGCGAACTACCAGCTCGCCCCCGGCGTCACCTGCCACTGATCCCTTTGTGAGGAAGCGAGCGGGGAACCGTCTTCAGGGTTCCCCGCTCAGCGTCCTTCGCAGCAGTCGTCGCAGCCCCGGAAACGCGATCGCCCGCCACGGCACGCCTGCGAGCGCGAACCAGCGCACCTCGGACACGTCGTCGGCCGCCCGCATCGTCACCGACGTCGGCGTCACCCGGTAGACGGCAGCCAGCACCGGGAAGCCGCCTGAGCCGTAGCGGTCGGTGGCGAAGCCGACGAAGCGCGCGCGCCGGACGCCGACGCCGATCTCCTCCCGCAGCTCGCGGCGCAGCGCCCGCTCCGGCGTCTCGTCTGCTTCGAGAAACCCGCCCGGCGCGTCCCACGTCCCCGCGTACGGCGGCCGTGCGCGGCGTGTCAGCAGCACGCGCCCGCGGCGCACGATCACCGCCGCCACAGCGGGCACCGGGTTCGCGTAGAAGGTCCAGCCGCAGCGCGGACAGCGCCGACGCCAGCGGCCCTCAAGTCGTACGCGGCGCAGCCGGGCTCCGCACGCCAGGCAGAAGCGCGCGATCACGCGGGCCGCGGGGCCCGGGGCGCCGGTGCTCCGGCTCGAGCGAGGGCCGCTGCAACGGTGCGCGCGATCGTGGTGAGCGCCCGCGCGGCCTCGCAGGTCGGCGCCGACGCGACGAGCGGCTCGCCGAGGTCGGCGGCGGCGGCCAGCGCCGGATCGAACGGGACCGCGCCCAGGAACGGGATGCCGGCCTCGCGCGCGAGGTCGATCCCCGAGGGCCCGGGGAAGAGGCCGGCCATGTTCTCGACGAGTCCGAGCACCGGCGCCTTCGCCTGCGCGGCGATCGTGATCGACTTGCGCACGACGAGGTGGGCGACCTCGGACGGGATCGTGACGACGATCGTGCCGGACAGCGTGGGCAGCAGCGAGGCCACCGTGACGAGCCGGTCGGTGCCCGGCGGCAGATCGAGCAGCAGCACGTCGAGCGCTCCCCAGGCCGTGTCCGCCAGGAACTCGCGCAGCGCGTTGGCTTCCATCGCGCCACGCCACGTGTGCGACTCCGCCTGCGTCGGCGCCTCCCAGACGAGGGGCGCGTCGTCGGATGGCAGCAGCAGGTCCATCGACATCACGCGCACGCCCAGCGCGCCCTCGGGCGGCGTGACGCCCTCGGCGCCGACCACGAGCCGCCGGCCGCGCACGCCGAGCATCGTGGCCATGGACGGGCCGTTGAGGTCGGCGTCGAGGACACCCACGCGCCGGCCCTCGAGCGCCCAGGACGCGGCGAGATTCGCCGTCAGCGACGACTTGCCCACCCCGCCCTTGCCCGAGACCACGGCCACGATCGCGCGCACCTCGGCGAGCCGCGCGTGCAGGCGCGCGTGCTGCTCGCTGACCTGCCGCTCGATGTTCGAGCCGCCGTCGCCGGCGATGTCCTTGTAGCGCTTGGGCATGAGATTAGTCGATCGCCTTCTGATCGGCAGTCCATGCTGCGATCGCGACGAAGAGCAGGGCGACGATGGTGACGAGGAAGAACACGGCGGCCCCGACGCGGTAGGTGATCTCGCCGCCCCAGGGCGCCGCCACCGACGCCGTCTCGGGCGCCAGCACGACACCGAGGACACGATATGCGCGGTATGCCATGAAGGCGGCCACGACGCGGGCGAAGTCACGTCGACTGAGAATCCACCGCTCGAACCAGACGCGTCGATGCAGCAAAACGTATGGGATGCCGACGAGAAATACCAGGCCCATGACCAAGAACCCGATGCCCCGCGCGACCATCGAGCCGCGGGCACCGACGCCATGAAGCTCCAACCACAGGCCGCCGAGCTCAAGGACGATCCCGTACACGACGTAGGCACGCGCGGCGTCGCGGTAGCGGTCGCCGGGATCGAACCGGGGGCGCTCGGGAATCATGACCTCGATCCTACGCCCGAGACTACGCTTGGGGGCGGAAGCGGCCGCCCCACCTGGCGCGGACGTCGGCGAGCAGCGCCGGCGTGATCACGCTCTCGCCGCGCGAGCGCGCGTACGCCTCCACCGCCCTGACCACCATGCCGCGCGCGAACGACGGGATCGCGTCGAGCCGCTCGCGCGCCGCGAGCTCCCAGCTGAGCTCGTAGTCCACCGGGAGCCCGAAGGTGAGTGTTGCCGGCAGGTCAATGACGCTCCCGCCGTGAGCGCCGGGCTGGTAGCCGCACGCGGGGTCTTCCGCGAGATAGTCGCCGTAGGTCGCGTAGGCGCGGCAGCGGCAGCCGCCGCAAATCTTCGAGAACTCGCAGGCGCCGCAGCGTCCGCCGAGCTTCGGATCGCGCAGGTCGCCGAAGACCGGCGACGAGCGCCAGAGGTCGGCGAAGCCCGCGCTGCGGAGGTTGCCCGCGCTCACCGGCATGTAGGGGCACGGCGTGACGTCGCCCTCGGGCGTGATGCGGCAGTAGTACTTGCCGGCGGGGCACGAGCCGTGGGCGTAGTTCTTCAGCAGGGCGGACGAGGGATTCAGCTGCCACAAGATCCGACGGAAGTGCGGCGCGCACTTCGCGCGGATGAGCAGACCGTCGGCGCGGCCGACCGGCGTCGACCAGGGGTCCTCGAATTTCTCGGCCGGCGCCGCGTCGGCCATGCCGAGCATGCGCCGCACGAACGACGGCGGCCCCTGCCCCACGCCCTGAGCCTTCGCGAGGTACGTCAGGATCTCCTCGTAGGCCGCGGCGTCGATGTCGGTGAGATCGCGCCCGCGCCCCGTGCGCACGAGGAAGAAGAAGTTGAGGACGTTGGCGCCCAGCTCGCGCGCGAGGTCGATCATCGCGGGGACGTCCTTCACGTTCCAGTCGGTCACCGACATGTGGAGCGAGAAGTCGAGCCCCTCGTCGGTCAGGACCCGCGTCGCGCGCACGGCGGCATCCCAGGCGCCGGGCAGGCGGCGGAAGGCGTCGTGCTTCACCCGGTCGGTCGAGTCCAGGCTGATGGAGGCGCCGAGCACGCCGTGCTCGCGCATGAGCCGCGCTTCCTTCTCGCGCAGCAGCACACCGTTGGTGCCGAAGACGGTCGTGAACTTCTTGGCCACCGCGTAGGCGGCGACGTCCCAGACGTCCCGCCGCAGGAGCGGCTCGCCGCCCGTGAGGATCAGGAACACGTTCGGATTCACGGCGGCGATCTCGTCCATCACCCGCCGGCACTCGGTCGTCGTCAGTTCGCCTCGCGTGTCGGCGCCGGCGTGCGCCGACATGTAGCAGTGCGCGCACTCCAAATTGCACCGCTGAGTCAGATTCCAAGAGACGGAATACGCCGTGTAAGGAGAGGCCGAAGAAGCAGCCGCCGGAGACATCGAAGGAGTGACCGGCCCCGTCATGAACGAAACCCGAGGCACTCGACGCCGACGGCGGCGACCGCCGGGGCGGGGCGGGCCTGGGCCTCGTGAGGCCTGTGTTTCGGGTATCGCGTCGGCTCCGGCCATATCAACGGTGCACGATGACAGGCGCGGCCCAATGTCGATTTGCGTGGCCGAACGAGGCCCAGGCCCGCCCCGCCCCCGCGCCCGCCGCCTCCCACACGCTACCTCGGCTTCTTGTTCGAGACGTAGCCCGCGATCACTTCGTTCATGGTCTCCCGCGCGTGCCCGATGCCTTCCTCGCACACCGCGAGATCGATGGTCGTCACGCCCTTGTCGGTGGCCACCTTCTCGACTTCCTCGCGCGTCATGTCACGCATGAAGCCCGCCGGCACGCGGTTGAGCCGCGCCGTAGCGTCCTCCGTCCACGTGAAGGCGCCGGCCTCGGTGCTCACCGCCGCGGGCGCCTGGGCGGGCTCGAACTTCGTGCGCGCCAGCAGCGTGTCCCAGCCGGCGCCGAGCTTGTCGCGGCCGACCGTCTCTTCGATCATCGGCAGCGCGAGCTGGCAGGTGATGACGGGGATCTTCTTGCTGCGGGCGTATTTCTCGACGCGCGCTTTCGCGCGGCGGCGCAGATAGGCGTCGGTCACCTCGCGGAGCGCGTCGCGAGCGTCGGCCGACCACTTGACCTGCACGCCCGGCAGCGCCTCTTCCTCCTGCACGCCGCCCTCCTGGGCGGCGATCGCCTCGACGACCTCCCGGCTGATCACCTGGAACTTCTCGGGCGCCGCCTTGCAGACGGGGCACGTGACCACCGCGTTCGGTCCCTTCACCGTGTAGCCGCACACCGAGCAGATGGCCGTGGCGGGCTGCGACTGCGCGCGCAGCTTGGCCACCGCGAGGTCCTCGGCCATGAGCTGCATCTTCTCGGCCATGCGCGTCGGCATGAAGATGGCCATGGCCTCGTCGATGACCTTGTTGGTGATGACGGTGTGGCCCTGCTCGATCGCGTAGCGCAGCAGCGCCGTGCGCGCCACGCCCTTGACTTGAGGGGGCACGCGCTCCATGCGCGCCTCCGCCTCCTCCGTCCACGAGATGATCTCCTCCGCCTTGACGTCGAGCGGCGGATAGAAGCGGCCGCCCGTCAGCAGCACGTTGCACGGCGCCAGCCTCAGGAGATTTTCGGTGTTGGAGCCGAGGTCCTTCTCGGTCTCGTCGGAGTGTACGCCGACGCGTCCCAGGATCAGCAGCCACGGCTGCTCTTTGCGCGCGAAGGTCAGGACCTTCTCGAAGCACTTGCCATCGAGCAGCGTGATCGAGAGATCCACGCCGTCCTCGGCCGCCAGCTTGCGCGCGATCTCGAGGTGCGACTGGTAGATCTTCGCCAGCCCGGTGTCGATGATCTCCTCGTGGAGCTGCTCCTGCTCCTTGAAGCGGAAGATCTTCGACGCCTTCTCGTTGAGCACGCCGACGATGCCGTTGAACATCGCGTAGTGCAGATAGGGGTCGTAGACGGCGATCGCCTGCAGCGGGCGAGTCAGCGCCCTGGACAGCGCGAGGCCGATCTTGAGGCCGTGGAACGACTGCGGCGAGCCGTCGAGGCCGACCACGATGGCGCCCTGGCCGCCCTGGAGCGCGTCGGGGTTGCGCACCACGAGCGTGTCGCGCTCCACGCGGCGCACGAAGCGCTCGGTGACGGAGCCGAGCTGGCTGTCCTTCACCGCGCCCATGCCGAGGGCGCCCATGACCACCAGGTCGTAGTCGGAGGCCAGGGTGTCCTCGATGAGCGCCTTGTAGTGCTTGCCGTCCATCATTTTCGGGGTGAAGGCGAGGCCCGCCGCCTCCGCCTTCACCTTCATGACGTCGAGGTAGGACTCGGAAATCAGCTGCAGGCCCATGGCGATCAGCGAATCGTGGATCTTGCGCTGGCGCTCGAGCTCGTTCTCGTCCTTGTATTCCTCGGGGAGCGTGTACTCCATCTGCTTGAACCGGTAGTCGTGCAGCCGCGCGGCGTAGACGTGGGAGCCGGTCAGCCGCGCGCCGAACGCCTTGCCCAGCTCCACCGCGAGGTCGATCGCGCGGTTGCTGTGCTCCGAGTTGTCCACCGGTACATAGACGTGCTTGTACATGCGCTCCCCCGTTTACTTGAGTTCGAACTCGACGGTCGCGGCGCCCTTGGGCGCGATGGTGACGTGCCTGGTGATCGTGCGCGGCTCGTCGTAGAGCGGCCGGCCGTCCTTGTCGACGCCCCTGGGCCGGAACCCCTCGTGCCACATCGTGACCTTGTACGTCCCCGGCGGGACGTCGGCGATGCGGAAGGCGCCCCGGTCGTCCGTCACCGCGACGTACGGGCTGTCGTGGACGATGAGCCACGCGAACATGTGCGGGTGCGCGTCGCAGCGCACGCGCACGACGCCCGGCCTGGTGAGGCGCCGGGTGATGTCGACGAACTGATCCCGGTTGGGCAGGGCCAGGTTGAACACGGTCGGCTTGCCCAGGAAGCCGTGGGTGTTGTGCAGGATGCCGTCCGAGTTCTTCACTCGCGCCTTCTCGCCGGCCGCCAGCGCGCTCACGTGGGAGACGAACAGACAGCGGTGATTGTCCAGCAGCGCCTCGCCCGTCGCCTTCTTGCCCTTCGCCACGCCCCCGATGAGCACGACGCTGCCGCGCACGCCGCGGTCGGGGCCGACGACGAGCGCCTCCGAGGCCTTCTGCTCGCCGCAGACCTCTCGGTTCCGGTGCACGGGCAAGGGGTCGAGCTTCGGCGGCGTCCCGGCGAAGCGCACCACGCCCGAGAGCGTGCCGCCGTCCTTCAGCGCGATCTCTTCGTAGGCGGCCTGGGCCGCCGACGCCGTCAGCGCCAGCACCGCCATCGCGAACAGGGCCCGCCTCACGCGCGCACCCTCACGGATTCGGATTCAGTCCGTACTCGACGGCCAGCCACAGGCTGCGGCTGTACCGGAAGAACCACAGCGGGAACACGACGCAGAACGGCAGCCAGATCCAGAGCTGGGCCGCCGTCGAGAGATCGGTGCGGGCCCACAACAGGAAATAGCCGGTCACCGCCACCAGCGTCGTCACCGCGTAGTTGACGTAGATCGCGCCCACCCAGTAGCCCTGCGCGCGCTCGAACTTCAGATAACAGACCGGGCACACCGCGTTCATCGTGAACCAGCCTCGGTAGAGCGGCGCCCGACCGCAGCGCGGGCAGCGCAGGCGCAGCCCCCGGCCGAGACCCGTCACCACCCGGCGCAGCGCTTCGGCCACCGCGGGCTCCGTCCACGAGCCGCCGGCTCAGTGCTTCGCCGCCGCCGGCGGGGCCACCTTCTTCTCGTCCGACGTCTTCTTGGCGACCGCGAAGCCGTCCGGCAGCAGCACGAACACGAGCAGCGTCGCGATGGCCAGTGGCGTGACGGCGATCAGCCCCAGCGTGCGCGCCTCCAGCTTCAGGTGCATGAAGTACATCGCCACCAGCGCCGCCTTCCAGACCGCGAAGATGCAGAGCAGGACGGCGATGTAGATCTTCGGGATCGGCATGAAGATCACGGCCAGCTCGATGGCGGTGAGGATCGCGAGATAGTAGAAGATCGCCATGTAGTTCGGATGCTTGTGTTCGGCCATGGCTCCCGTCCCCTAGAGGAGATACATGAAGGTGAACACCATGATCCACACCAGGTCGACAAAGTGCCAGTACAGCCCCGTGATCTCGACGAAGTTGTACGAGGCCATCGGATCCGGCCGGCGCGACACCACGCCGATCGTGGCCAGCAGGTAGATGACGCCCGCCGTCACGTGCAGGCCGTGGAAGCCCGTGACGAGGAAGAACGAGGTCCCGAAGAGCGAGGCGCCCCACGGGTTGCCGTTGATGTGCAGGCCGCGATGGATCAGGTGCGTCCACTCGTAGGCCTGCAGGCTGACGAAGATCGCGCCGCCGAGCGCCGTGAAGGCGAGGAACATCTTGGCCTTGTCCTTGTTGCCGCGGCTCAGCCACTCGAGCGCCTTCACCATCGTCACGCTCGAACAGATCAACAGGAACGTCATCAGGGCCGTGAGGTTGATGCCGAGCACGTCGTAGGGGTTCGGCCAGTCGGCGCTGGTGGCCCGCATCGCGCCGTAGCCGGCGAGCAGCGTGCCGAAGCCGACGGCGTCGCCGGCCAGGAAGATCCACATCCCGAGCTTGCCCCACGATTCCGGTGTGAGCGGGGACTCGGCGGGCTCCACCGCCGCCCCGTGCGCTGCGGTCGCAGTGCTCATGTCGTCTCCGTGTGAGTGCTGGGTGAAGGATCGCCGGGCGCGGTGCGATTGACGAGCGCCGAGGCGCGCGCCGCCAGCTGGCGCGGTCGCCAGCCGAGCTGCCACGCGAGGGCGCCGATGATGGCCGCCACGACGATGAACGGCATCAGGATGAGGCCGATATACGGCCACGTGTAGCCGCGGTCGCCGAAAGCCGAGCCGATGCAGACGGCGCAGGCGGCGGCGCTCGGCGGAAGGCCGAGGACGAGGACGGCGGCCGCGAGAGCGCGGCGCACGGTCATATGAGGTACACCGTGAAGTACAGCACCGGCCACACCCCGACGACGAAGTGCCAGAACATCGCGCACGCCTGCACCGGCGCGCTGCGGCCCTCGCCGAACCGGCCGCGCGCGACGAGGGCGGTGGTGACGAGCAGCCAGACCAGGGCGGCCAGCACGTGCAGGCCGTGCAGCCCGATGAGCGCGAAGAACGTCGTGCCGTAGACGCCGGACGCGAGCGTGAGGCCGAAGCCGATCAGCCGGATCCACTCGTACCCCTGCACGGCGAGGAAGAGCGCGCCGAGGGCGGCCGTTCCCCACAGCCAGCGCACGTGCCGGGCGGGCTCGCCGCGGCGCCGGGCGCGTCCCGCCGTCACCAGCGTCACGCTCGAGGCGAGCAGCACCAGCGTGTTGAGCCCGGTGACCGCGATCGGCAGCCGCGGCTCGAGCGGGGGCGGCCACGCGGCCATGCCCAGGCGCAGCACGAGCAGGGCGGAGATCAGCGCGCCGAAGAACATCGCCTCCGCGCCCATGAAGAAGAGGACGGCCAGGCGGAGATTGTCCAGCCCGCGGCGCGGACCGTGCTCGCCCTCGCCGTCGCCGTCGTCGCCGAAGTCCGGCGGGGCGGGCGGGAGGCGGCCGTTGGTACGGCGCTCCGCCGGCGGCCGTGGTGGCGCTTGCAGCGCGGGCGTCATGCCGTCACCACCGGATCCCCGCCAGCAGCGTGGCCACGGCGAGCAGCGCCGCGATGGCGAGCAGCACACGGAGCGTCAGCCTGTTGCGCGTCTGGAGCTCGCGGCCGACGGGACTCACGCCTTGTCCAGGGCCAGCAGCGTCAGGAGCGCCGGCAGATAGAGGAGCGAGGCGAGGAGCACGCGCCGCGCGCCGCTCACCGACGGCGCCAGCGCCTGCCGCGCCCCGAGCGCGACGAAGGCCAACCCCAGCGTCAACGCCCCCGCGAAATAGACGCCGCCGGCGAGGCCGGTCAGCGTCGGCAGCAGGCTCACGCCGAGCAGCGCCAGGCAGCCGGTCACGATCTGGCGCTCGGTGCTCGTCCCGTGGGGATCGATCACCGGCAGCAGCCGCACGCCGGCGCGGGCGTAGTCGTCGCGATAGAGACGCCCGATGGCCAGCGTGTGCGGCAGCTGCCACAGGAAGAGGATGCCGAACAGGATCCACGCCCCGACGCCCAGCTCGTCGCGCGCCGCGACCCAGCCGGTGACCGGCGGCAGCGCGCCGGGGACGGCGCCCACGATGGTGCAGAGCGAGGTCCGCAGCTTCAGCGGAGTGTACGCGAAGAGGTAGAGCGCGAAGGTCGCCAGCGTCACCGTGGCGGCCGGCACGCCGACGAACGCGGCGAGGTACACGATCCCGGCCGCGGTGATCGAGCCGCCGAACACCAGCGCCTCCAGCGGCATCAGCCGTCCGTCCGGCAGCGGCCGCGCCCGCGTGCGCTCCATGCGCGCGTCCACGTCGCGCTCCCAGTACTGGTTGAGCGCGAGCGTGCCGCCGGCGGCGAGCACGGTGCCGAGCGCCAGGTGCAGCAGCCGCACCCAGTCCGGCGCGCCGGTGAGGCCGACGTAGTAGCCGACGAGCGTCGTGACGAGCACCATCAGCACCACGCGCGGCTTCGTGAGCGCCACGAGGTCGGTGAGCACCTGCCGGCGATCGCGCACGAGCGGCGCGACGATGACTTCGCCGGGAGGCGTCATACGCGCGACTCCCGACGGATCCGAGACGGATCCCCCATAGCCCCTGATGCGCTCGCAGGCCGGGTGTCCGTCCGCCGACCTGTCCATTCCGTACCAGACTGCGGTTGCCAACCGTTCAGGCGCACGGCCAGGACGACGGTCGCGGCGAAGAGCAGGCCGCCGACCAGCCGATGCACGACGGGCAGCGCGAGCATCGTCGCCTGCTCGCCGGGAATCCAGAGGGGCGAGAAGCGCGCGAGGTAGGCGCCGATCCCCAGGACGAGCTGCAGGCCGAGCAGCGCCAGCAGCGCGCGCGCGAGCGGCGCGGCGACGGCGTCACCCGTCCGGCGCGCCCGCGCCGTGACGATCGGGACGATCGCGAAGACGGCCACCGCCCCCCCGACGTGCAGCCAGAGCCAGCCCGCGTGCGTGAGCAGCGCGCCGAGCACGATCTGCGCGTACGTCACCGCCGCCGCCACCACGGCGAGGTGGCGCAGGCCGCGGTCGATCGGCGCCGTCGCCCGCGCGCCCGGCGAGGTCAGCAAGGCCAGCGTCGCGACGAGCGCCAGGAACGCCTGGGCGAGCGGCCCGTGGATCAGCGCGAGCGCGTCGCGCAGCAGCACCACGCGCAGCCCGCCGAGCACGCCCTGGGCGACGACGGTGGCGAGCGCGACGAGGCCGAGGACCCGCAGGATCCCGCCGCTGCGCCACAGCGCGGCGGCGAGCGCCAGCGTCAGCAGCCCCACCGTCGCGCCGAGCAGGCGGTGGCTGTGCTCGTAGAAGATGCCTCCGACCATGCCCGACCACGGGTAGAGGAACAGGTTGTGACCGAACGTGTTCGGCCAGTCCGGGACGGCGAGCGCCGCCCCCGTGTTGGTGACGAGGCCGCCGAACACGATGAGGACGGCAGTGGCGACCACCGTGCCGAGGGCCAGGCGATGAGCGAGCATCACGCCGTCTTCCGCGCGCCCCTCAGTGGCGCCGCGCCCCCGCCCCGACGGGCGGCTGGTTCTGCGGCAGGAAGTCCTCCCGCGCGTCCGGGTCGCTGTACTCGTACGGCCCGCGGTACACGGTCGGGATCCGGTCGCCCCAGTTGAGGTGCGGCGGCGGCGACGGCGCCGTCCACTCGAGCGTGTTGGCGTTCCACGGATTCAGCGGCGCCTTCGGGCCCGCGAACAGCGACCAGAAGAAGTTGATCACGAACGGGATCTGCGAGACACCGAGCAGGAGCGCCGAGTACGTGATGAACACGTTCCAGTGCTGCTGGTGCTGCAGGAACTCGTACTGCATCGGGTTGTAGATGCGCCGCATCTGCCCGCCCACGCCGATGATGTGCATGGGGAAGAACGTGGCGTTGAAGAAGATGAACGTCCCCCAGAAGTGCAGGTGGCCGAGCACCCCGTTGGTCATCCGTCCGAACATCTTCGGGAACCAGTAGTAGATGGCGGCGAAGGCGCCGAAGATCGAGCCGCCGAAGACGACGTAGTGAATGTGGGCGACGATGAAGTACGTGTCCTGGATGTAGATGTCCACCGGCGTGCTGGCCATGAAGATCCCCGACAGCCCGCCGATGACGAACATGGACACGAACGCGATGGCGTTCAGCATCGGCACCGTGAACTGGATCCGGCCGCCCCACAGGGTGCCGAGCCAGTTGAACGTCTTGATGGCGGAGGGGACGGCGATGATCATCGTGGTCACCGTGAAGGCCATGCCCAGGGCCGGGCTCATGCCGGACACGAACATGTGGTGGCCGTAGACGACCCACGACAGGAACGCGATGGCGATCATCGAGAACGCCATGGCGTGGTAGCCGAAGATCGGCTTGCGCGCGAACACCGGGAGGATCTCGGAGGCGATGCCCATGGCGGGCAGGATCAGGATGTACACCTCCGGGTGGCCGAAGTACCAGAACAGGTGCTGCCAGAGCAGCGGCTCGCCGCCGCCCGACGGCGCGAACCACGACGTGCCAAGCGTGCGGTCGAAGAGCAGCATGGCCACGGCCGAGGTCAGCACGGGCAGGGCCAGCAGCAGGAGGATGGCCGTGATGAAGAGCGACCACACGACGAGCGGCATGCGGAACAGGTGCATGCCGGGGGCGCGCATGTTGACGATGGTCGTGATGTAGTTGATCGAGCCCATCATGGAGCCGACACCCATGACGAAGAGGCTGATGCACCAGAGGTTCTGACCCCAGTTCACGCCCGTGTACTGCGCCACCGCGGAGAGCGGCGCGTACGACGTCCAGCCGGCGGCGGCGTGGCCGCCTTCGACGAAGAACCCGCTGAGCATGATGAGGCCGGCCGTGAACGTCGTCCAGAACGACAGCATGTTGAGGAACGGAAAGGCCATGTCGCGCGCGCCGATCATGAGCGGGATGCAGAAGTTGCCGAAGGCGCCGGCCAGGATCGGCATGATCACGAAGAAGATCATGATGGTGGCGTGCATGGTGAACGCCATGTTGTAGGTGGACGGCTCGAGGATCCCGCCCGTCTCCCTGAGGATGCGGCCCATCCCGGGGATCGCCGTCTCCGGCCAGGCCAGCTGCCAGCGGACGATGAGGGCCAGGAGCCCGCCCAGGATCATCATGAAGAGCCCGAGGAACAGGAACTGGCGCGCGATCATCTTGTGATCGGTCGAGAAGATGTACGTGCGCACGAAGCCGGTCTCGTGATGCTCGTGCGCGGTGTGCGCGGTCGCGGCGTGTGCGCTCATTTCTTCGCCTTCCCTCCCGGCTTCGTGTCGGCGGGCTTCGCGGCGTCCGCGGGCTTCGCCGTCTCGGCGGCCTTCGCCTTCGCGGTGAGGTTCTCGGCCGCCCACTTCTTGTAGTCCTCGGGCGAATGCACGTAGATCCAGCCCCGCATGCCGGAGTGGCCGAACCCGCACAGCTCGGCGCACGGCCACTCGTACTTGCCCGGCTTCACGACCTCGAACCACTGCTTGATCTCGCGTCCCGGTACCGCGTCCTGCTTCATGCGGAACTGCGGCACGAAGAAGCTGTGGATGACGTCCTGCGACTTGAGGTGCACGTGCACGACCTTGTTGACGGGGACGTGCATCTCGTCGAGGAAGACCTGGTCAGAGTTCGGGTATTTCACCTGCCAGTTGAACTGCTTGGCCGTGACTTCGACGACGACGTCGCTCGGCGGCATCGACATCTTGATCTTCGACCACGCCGGAGCGGACAGGGCCGTGAGGACGACGAGGATCAGCGCCGGCACGATGGTCCACACGATCTCGAGCGTCGTGTTGCCGTGCGTGTACCGCGCCCGGCGGCCCGGCCGATCCCGGTACATGATCAGGAACGCGATGAGCGCCGCCGCCACCAGGATGAAGGTGACGCCCGTGATCGCGTAGATCAGGTGGAACAGCCAGTCGATCTCACGGCCGTACGTCGAGACGTTTTCCGGCAGCCACCAGTCGAGCATGGGCTCTGGATCTCCTTACTTGCCCTTCATCTCGAAGGTCACCTTCGTCGTCTGCCCGGCCTTCACGTCCACGTCCTTGTCCTGCTTGCCGAGCGTCTCGTGCCAGACCTCGATCTTCTGCTTGCCGGCGGGCACGTTCTCGAGCTTGGCCACGCCGTTGCCGTCGGTCACGGCGGCGATGCCGGGCACCACGGCCACCCAGCCTTGCATCCAGGAGTGGACGTCGCAGGTGAGCTTGATGATCTCCGGCTTCTCGAACTTCTCCGTCATGACCTTCTTGAACTTCGGCTGCGCCTTGTTGATGGCCGGGTTCGCCGTCGAGTACGTATGGATGTTGTGCAGGATGTCGTCCGAGTTCTTGAGCTCGAGCTCACCCGGCGTCATCACGCTCACGTGCGGCACGAACTTGCAGCCGTGCTGGTCCACCATGCCCTTCACGGGCTTGGCGCCCTTGGTGTTGGGCGCGGAGACGACGGCGTTGGCGAGCCCCTTGTTGGAGCCGACCACGACCTTCTCGATGGCCGTCTCCGTCCCGCACTTCTCGGTGTCCTTGTTGACCTTGAGCTTTTCCACGACGGGCGCGCCGTTGTACTTCACGTCGACCTCGACCGTGCCGCCGCCCTGCGCGCCGGCGAGCCGCGGCCCGGCCACGAACATCGCCGCGCTGCCGACGAGCGCCATTGCTGTCAGCGCCACGAACGTCTTGCGCATGGATCGTCCTCCTGCGTTCCGTATTCGATTATTGGATTGCGCGGCTCCGCGCCGCGCGCACGATCATCCCCAGCACCGCGAACGTGAGAAGAGCAACGACGGGAGGAATGACGAATTTCCGGTTCGACTGCGGCTCCTCCAGCCGCAGATAGTACCACGACGTCAGCGACATCTTCGGGCCGGTCTCCCCCGCTCCGCCGTCCCACGCCTGGAAGGCGACGGGCGTGAACACGCCGGGCCGGAAGGTGGGCCGCTCGGCGCCCGCGGCGGCCAGCGGACGCTTCATCACGAGCGCGTACTGACCGTTCTTGAACACCGCTTTGCCCGCCGCCTCACCGCCCGGGATGGGCGCCAGCTTCGTCGGCCCGTGCGCGCTCACCTCCGTCACGCCCTTGCCCTGCTCCCAGCGGAGCAGGTAGACACCATCCGTCGCGTCGCCCATCAGGAAATAGGGCCGCTCGGTCCCCGGCGGCTGCTGCGGCGCGAACTGCAGCGCGATCGCGTCGGGAAACGTCGCCTTGCCGTCGCCCTTGCTCTCCGCCGGGTCGTCCCACGTCAGATGAAACGCGATCTCTTTGTCGTTGTGAGCCGCGCGCACGCTCACCAGGTCGATCGCCGGATTGAAGTTGCGCGGGTCGACGATGACCTGCCCCTCGAGCAGGATGTTGCTCGGCGTGATCTTCTTCCAGAAGTCGGCGCCCGGATCGTCGGGGATGGCGTCCCTCACCGCGCTCACCGTCACCAGCGTGGCCGGCTGCGGCGAGTCGGGGCCGAGCGAGACGATGTAGTTGGTCAGGTGCCAGATGTCCTCGGGCTTCTCCACCGCCTCGAGGAAAGCGGGCATCGGCGTGCCGAGCACGCCGTTGGCGAGGCGCGTGGCGATCTCCGTGCGCGCGCGGCCGCCGCGGAAGGTCCAGCGCCTGGTCAGGTTGGCCGGCGCCACCGGGTGACCCCACTCGTCCTTCAGCTCCGGACGCGAGGGCCCGTCGCCGCGCCCCTCCGTGCCGTGACACTTGTGGCATTCGATCGCGTCGAACATCTCCTTGCCGCGCTTGATCGACGCCTCGGAGGACGACACCTCCTTCGGCAGCTCGAGCTTCTTCGGCGCCTCCTTGAAGACCTCGGGCGCGAACGACTTGATGTAGGCCACGAGGTTGTGCCGGTCCTTCTCGGGGAGAACCGCCCACGCGGGCATGGAGGTCCCGGGCATGCCCTCGGTGATGATGCGGAAGAGGTCCTGGTCGGTGGGCGTCTTGTTGACCGTGGAGCGGATCTTGTAGAGGCCCCTCGTGAAGTCGCGCGGCTTCGGCAGCAGCAGCTCGGCCGAGGGGCCCTTGCCGTCGCCCTTCTCGCCGTGGCAGAGGAGGCACTTCCGTTCGTAGACGGCCTTGCCGGCGTTCGCGTCCTGCGCCCAGGCGGGCGCCGCGCCGGCGAGCAGCAGCAGCGCGGCGGCGATCCTAATGCCCGCCATGCTCGCCCGCCTCCCAGCGACGCGGCTGCTGGCCGGTCGCCTCGTACAGATAGATGATGACCTGCCAGATCTGCTCCTCGCTCAGCCGGTCTTCCCACGCCGGCATCACCGAGTTCCACGGCGTCGACTCCTTCGGCAGGCCGGGACCGCCCTTGGCGATGCGCCAGAACAGGTAGGCCTCCTGGAGCATCGCGATCGTGCCGGGATCCTGGAAGTTGGCGGGCGGGGGATTGAAGCCGGGCGCGAAGTGGCCCTTGCCGTCGAGGTTGTCGCCGTGGCAGTACACGCAGTTGCGGATGTAGATCTCGCCGCCCTTCGCCGCGTGCTCCTTGAGCCTGGCGGCGTCCTTGCGCAGCGGGTTCTCGGCGCCCGAGATGTTGAACTCCTTGCCCTTGAGCTGGATCGACGCGGGCGGCGCCGGGTGGACGGCGCGCAGCTCGGGCGGCGCCTGCGGCCTGGCCGCGGCCTGGGTGTAGGCGTAGTAGCCCATGAGGAGCGGGAGGACGATCACGAGCACGGTGCGGAGCACGCGCCGCTCCGGCCGCACCAGCGTGGACCAGATCGGCGAGATGAAGTCACGCCACGAGTCGCGGTCGGAGGACACGAAGATCAGCACCGCCATGAAGATGATCGCCATGTAGAGCGTGAGCACGCTCCACGGCGCCGGGGGCCGGATGCCGAAGCGGAGGATCACGAAGGCGAGCACGAGGACGAGGACCGCCTGCACGAAACGCGAGCGCAGGAAGCTCATCGGGTCACTTGAGCGTCAGGAGGAACGCCACGAGGTCCACGTACTCCTTGGCGCTGAGTCGCGTGCCGAAGTCCTGCGGCATCACGCCGGGCGGAAAGTTGGCCACCGTCCCCGAGCCCTTCGGGTCCAGGATCTTCTTCATGATGTAGTCGGGCGTCTGGATCTTGGCGATCTGCGAGAGGTCGGGACCCACGGGCGCGCCCGGAATGTCGCCGGCCTTGTGACACGCCAGGCACGTGCCCTTCCCCATGAAGACGGCCTTGCCCGCCTTGGGATCGCCGGGCACCTTGATCTCCGCCGCCGCGCCGCCGGCGCCGCCCGCGCCCACCGTCGCCGGGATGTCGTTGAGCGTGACGTCCACCGTGCCGCCGAGCGACTCGAGGAAGGCCACCAGCGCCCACACCTCGGAGCGGTTCAGCGCGATCGGCGGCTTGTCCACGGCCGGCATGATCGGCGGGTAGCCCTCCACGACGTAGGCCTGCGGCTGAAGCAGCGACTCGAGGATGTAGGCCTTCGCGCTCATCCCGGGCTTCGTCTTGCCCGCGCGCGCGCCGATGCCCGCCAGGTCCGGCGCGCGCGTTCCCTTCTGGCCGATCCGATGACAGATCTCGCACGTGCCTTTGGTCTTGTAGATTTCTTCGCCCGCCTTGACGAGCTGGGCCGGCGTGACGTTGCCGCCCTCGAGGGAGAGCTCTTGCGGCGGCTTGGACTCGATCTGGGGAATCGAGTTGGCGAAGCCCGAGTAGGCGGCCATGACCAGCACGGCGAAGGCCCCGACCTTGACGACCACCGGAATGCGCATCAGCGCTCGGGGCCGCGGCCGGCGGCGATGGCCGGCGCCGCGTGCCCGTGGGCCTCGGCCTGGCCTTTGTCGCCGAGCCCGCCGAGCCAGAAGATGAAGAGCACGAGCAAGAAGAACGCGAGCGTCACCAGCGTGATGACGTTGGCCGCGTAGCCGAGCGCGGGCGTCGCCGCGTCGACCGAGGTGTCGCGCATGACGCCGTAGACGTGCCAGTGCTGGCGGATGCCGGAGCGCGCGAAGCCCATGAGGCCCATGAGCCAGGTGAACGTCACCGCCAGCAAGATCAGCACGTACTGCGAGTGCGGCGCGATCGTGCCCCAGCGGATCTGCCCGGTGGTCCGCGCCCCCTTGAACATCGGGATGTCGATGGCCATGACGAGCACGATGGCGCCCAGCACCGCCACGACCTGGTAGACCGAGAAGCCGATGCGGACGATCGACTCGACGAAGTAGCCGTAGACGCCGTAGAACACGACGACGCACGCCGCCGCCGCGAAGGCCGTCCACTGCACGGCCATCCCCGTGCGCACCCACGGCTTCGTCGGGATCTTGTTGGCGCGGCGATAGAGGATGAACGACAGGAACGTGGTGAGGATCATGAGGTTCACGACGGTGTTCTTGGCCGACATCACGCCGAAGAAGCCGAGCAGCGGGTGATGCGTGCCGCCCATCGCGCGTGCCTCGTCGAGCGTCACCACCATCGAGCGCGGGGTGGCCCAGATCATGAAGCCGAGCGTGAGGATGATGAGCATCGGCGGGACGTACTTGCGGTAGCGCTCCGAGCCGGGGATGCGCTCCATACCGAGCCACAGGTAGTAGTTGCTGCCGAGGAAGAGAATGCCGATGAGGATGGCCTGGATGATCCACAGCCACGACATGAAGCCGCCCATCATCGTGATCCCCATGGTCTGGTTGAAGGCGTAGATTTCGCGGCCCAGGTAGTAGCCCGCGAACGGCAGCACGATGAAGGCCGCCAGCGCGATGAAATTCCCGATGTAGCCCATCCAGTCGTAGCGCGCGCGCTCCTCGTCGCTCTTCGCACCCAGGAATCGAAACGCCGCGTACGCCGCGCAGATCGTCCCGCCGAAGACGATGTTCGCGATCAGCCGATGGATGTTGATGGGCATCCACGTGTAGTTGTACATGGCCGCCCACACCCCGCCCTTGAGCGCGCCCGACTCATCGATGCCGGCCGGCGAGATCATGAAGGTGACCCACGAGTTGGCGACGACCAGGATGGCGGTGCCGAAGAGGTTGCTGAGGATGCCCAGCCCGACGTGGATCCACTTGCGTGAACCCGACAGCCAGTCCCAGCCGTAGTACCAGAGGTAGACCGTGAAGGTCTCGGCGAAGAACAGCGCCGCGTAGATCCAGTAGGTCGGGAAGAAAATCGAGGTCATGTACGTCCAGAACTTGGGGTAGTAGCCGACGAAGAGGAACAGGAGGAGGGCGCCCAGCAGCGCCGTCGTCGAGAACGCGGCGAAGGTGAGCTTCACCAGCTCGTGCGAGAGCCAGTCGTAGCGCGCGTCACCCGTCCGCCAGCCGATCGCCTCGATGATCACGGCGAAGATCGGGACGCCCAGGATGAACGCCGCGAAATTCAGATGCAGCTGGGCGACCGCCCAGACGGCGAGACGCGAGCCGAGCACGGGAAACGCGCGGTACGCGGGGTCCCTGGAGGCGCCCTGAGCGGCGGTCTGGGCCTCGACGGGAAGCGCGGCGAGGACGGCGAGCGCGACGCCGAGGAGGACGAGCAGCCAGACGCCACGCCGCGCAATCGTCACGATTGGAAAAACCCTCTCGAAAGACGAGCTTGTTCCCGAAGTCACATGAGCGTCGACGCTTGTTGTATGGCCAACTCCCTGGTGTGTCAAGCGAATTGTACCCTGCCAGAATTGACACGGCCCACAACCGCGGGCTAGCATGACGAGGGAAGCCCGATGAAGCCGCGGATGTCCCAACGCATCCAGTTTTCCCTCGCCTACCTCCTCGTGGCGGTGATCGTTCTGTCGTTCTTGCAGAGCTGGCTGCTCGCGCCGCGGACGATCGAGATCCCGATGTCGAAGTTCTTCGAGCTCCTGAAGGCCGACGAGGTCGAGAAAGTGGCCGTCACCGAGCGCGAGATCCGCGGGATCGCCAAGCCGGGTGCCCTGCCCTCGCCCCCGAGCGCCCCCGGCGATCGGCTCCGCAAGCTGCTGGGCAGCGAGGAGGAGACCCGCGTCTTCGTGACGACGCGCATCCCGCTCGTGGACGACCAGCAGCTCATCAACGAGCTGCGCGCGCACAACGTGGAGTTCGCCGGGCGCATCGAGACGACCTTCTGGAAGGACCTGCTCTTCGGCTGGGTCATCCCGCTCGCGGTGATGGTCGCGATCTGGATGTTCCTCATGCGCCGCGTCGGCGGCGGGCCCACGCAGGCGCTCTCCTTCGGGCGCAGCAAGCACAAGATCTTCGACCGCAAGGAGCTGAAGACGACCTTCGCCGACGTGGCCGGCGTGGACGAGGCCAAGGCCGAGCTGGTCGAGATCGTCGACTTCCTCAAGAACCCGCGCAAGTACCAGCGCCTCGGCGGCCGCATCCCCAAGGGCGTGCTGCTGGTGGGGCCGCCCGGCACCGGCAAGACGCTGCTGGCGCGCGCGGTGGCGGGTGAGGCGGACGTGCCCTTCTTCACGCTGTCGGGCTCGGAGTTCGTCGAGATGTTCGTGGGCGTCGGCGCCGCGCGCGTGCGCGACCTCTTCGAGCAGGCCAAGGACAAGGCGCCCTGCATCATCTTCATCGACGAGCTGGACGCCATCGGCAAGTCGCGGGCCGGCGCCAGCGGCTTCGTGGGCGGCCACGACGAGCGCGAACAGACGCTGAACCAGCTCCTCGCCGAGATGGACGGTTTCGACTCCTCCAAGGGCGTGATCATCATGGCCGCCACCAACCGCCCCGAGGTGCTCGACCAGGCGCTGCTGCGCCCTGGGCGCTTCGACCGCCAGGTCGTGGTGGACAAGCCGGACATCCGGGGGCGCGAGGCCATTCTGAGACTGCACGCGCGCGCCGTCGTGCTGGCGCCCAACGTCGAGCTCGGCGTCATCGCCGCGCGCACGCCCGGCTTCGCCGGCGCCGACCTCGCCAACATCGTGAACGAAGCGGCGCTGCTGGCCGCGCGAAAGGAAAAGAACGCCGTCGAGATGTCGGATTTCGAGGAAGCCATCGACCGCATGGTGGCCGGACTCGAGAAGAAGAGCCGCGTGCTGTCGGAAAAGGAGCGGGACATCGTCGCCCACCACGAGATGGGCCACGCCTTCGTGGCCGCCACGGTGGCGCACGCCGATCCCGTCCACAAGGTCACCATCATTCCGCGCGGCATCGCGGCGCTGGGGATGACCTACCAGCTGCCGACGGAGGACCGCTTCTTGCTGACCCGCAGCGAGATCGAGGATCGCATCGCCGTCCTGCTCGGGGGCCGCGTGGCCGAGGAGCTGGTCTACGGCGAGGTCTCGACGGGGGCGCACAACGATCTCGAGCGCGCCAGCGAGCTGGCGCGCCTCATGGTCACGAAGTACGGGATGTCCGAGCGGATCGGCCTCGCCACCTACGGCGAGCGCACCCCGCTCTTCTTGAAAGGGAGCGGGTTCGGCGGCGAGCGTGATTACAGCGAGGCGACGGCGCGCACCATCGACGAAGAGGTGCGCGCCATCCTCGATCGCACGCACGACCGGGTCCGCGGACTCCTGACTACGAAGAAATCGGCGCTGGTCGCCGCCGCGACCGAGCTCAAGCGCGTGGAGACGCTCGAGGGCGAGCCACTCCGTCGCCTGCTCAACGGCGACGCCGCCGGGACGAACGCCTCAAGGAGGGCACCACTCCCATGATGCAGCTCAAGCGATCCTCGTTCGTGGCCGCGCTGGCCGTGATGCTGGTGGCCGGCGTGACCCTCGGCGCCGTGGCCGGCGGTCGCACGGACCGCGTGGCGCCCCCGGTCATGACGCCGACGGCGCCGGTGCTGCCGGTGCAGATGCCGCTGAACACGGGCAGCTTCGCCGGCGTGGCCGAGATCATCAAGCCGGCCGTCATCAACATCAACACCGTCTCCAAGGGCGGCCTGCCCGGGGGCGGCGGCCGCACGCCGTTCGAGGAGTTCTTCGGCGAGGACTTCTTCCGCCGGTTCTTCGGCGACACGCCGGAGCGCATCCCGCAGCGCAGCCTCGGCTCCGGCGTGATCGTCGACGCCACCGGGATCGCCCTGACCAACGCGCACGTCGTCGAGAAGGCAACGGAGATCGAGGTCATCACGCTCGACGGCGGCAAGCACAAGGCGAAAGTGGTCGGCCTGGACAAGAAGACCGACCTCGCCGTGCTCAAGCTCGATGACGGCAAGGGCCAGTTCAAGTTCGCGCGGCTCGGCGACTCCGACCGGATGCAGGTCGGCGACTGGGTCATCGCCGTGGGCTCGCCGTTCGGCCTGCAGGCGACGGTGACGGCGGGCATCGTGAGCGCCAAGGCCCGCAACATCGGCCAGGGCCCGTTCGACGACTTCATCCAGACGGACGCTGCCATCAATCCCGGCAACTCCGGCGGCCCGCTCGTCAACATGCAGGGCGAGGTCATCGGCATCAACACCGCGATCGTCGCCGGCGGCTCGGGCATCGGCTTCGCCATTCCCTCGAACATGGCCAGGAAGATCTACACCGAGATCAACAGCAAGGGCCGCGTCACGCGCGGCTGGCTCGGCGTGTCCATCCAGCCCCTCACGCAGGAGCTGGCGCGCTCGTTCAACGCCAAGGACACCAAGGGCGTGCTGATCTCCGACGTCGTTCCCGACAGCCCGGCGGCCAAGGCCGGGCTCAAGGCCGGCGACATCCTGATCGAGTTCGACGGCAAGAAGGTCGAGGCGCCGGCGGACCTGCAGCGCACAGTAGGGCTCGCCCAGCCCGGCCATGACGCGAAGATGAAGGTCTGGCGTGACCAGGGCGAGAAAACCGTGGACATAAAGATCGGCGAAGCGCCCGACGAGAAGGAGGTCAGGCAGCAGCCGAGCGGCCGCGCGACGCCGAGCACGCTCGGCCTCGACGTGCGTCCGCTCACGCCCGAGATCGCGCGCCAGCTGAGTCTGAAGTCCACGGACGGCGTGATCGTCGCGCGCGTGGACGAGGGCAGCGCGGCCGGCGAGGCGGGGGTGCAGCGCGGCGACGTGATCCGTGAGATCAATCGCCAGAAGGTGCGCTCGCTGGCCGACTACGAGCGCCTCACCAAGGACGTGAAGGAGGGCGACCGGCTGACCGTGCTGCTCCAGCGCGGGCAGATGTCCCTCTACGTCGCCTTCACCGCGTCCGCGCGCGGCTGATCTCGGTAGCTGAGGGGGGCCTCGAGAACCTCGGGGCCCCCCCGTGTCTCGGATCTGCTTGAGTGGCGAACACTCAATTGACCTGCTACACTTCGTGTAGGATTTAGCCGATGGCCGTCGAGTTCAAGGACTATTATCGAATTCTGGGCGTCGACCGGAGCGCGGACGAGAAGACCATCAAGTCCGCGTACCGGAAGCTGGCCCGCAAGTACCACCCCGACGTCAACAAGGGGCAGGACGCTCGTTTCAAGGAGATCGCCGAGGCCTACGAGGTCCTCTCCGATCCCGAGAAGCGCCGGCGCTACGACACGCTCGGTCCCGACTGGCAGCGGTACGCCCAGCAGGGCGCGCCGACCGGGGCGGGTCCCGGAGGCTTCAACGTCGAGTTCGGCGACGCCGGGAACTTCTCAGAGTTCTTTCGGACGATCTTCGGCGACGTTGCCGGATCTCGCGGGCGCGGCGGCGGCTTCGAAGACCTCCTCGGCGGTGGCGTCGGGCGTGCCGCGCGCCGGCGGCGCGGCGAGGACGTTCAGGCGGGCGTCGAGATCTCGCTGGAGGAGGCCTTCGGCGGGACGCGCAAGTCGTTCTCGCTCGAGCTGGACGAGCCCTGCGCCACGTGCCAGGGCAGCGGCAACGTCGGCGGCAAGCCGTGCGCGACCTGCCACGGCACCGGCTGGCAGCGCGCGCGTCGCGAGGTCGACGTGCGGATTCCCGCCGGCGTGCGCACGGGCCAGAAGGTGCGCGTCTCGGGCGAGGGCGGCGGCGGCACCGGCGGCCGCGGCGACCTCTACCTGGTCGTCTCCGTCGCGCCGGACACGCAGTTCGAGCGCAAGGGCGACGACGTGCACGTGACGCTGCCGATCACGGCGCCGGAGGCGGCGCTGGGCGCGACGATCGAGGTGCCGACGCTGCGGGGCAAGGTGTCGATGAAGATCCCGCCGGCCACGTCGAGCGGGCGCACGTTCCGGCTGCCCGGGTACGGGATGCCGCGGCTCAAGGGCGGCGGCGCCGGCGACGAGCTGATCACCGTGCGGATCGTGATGCCCGCCGAGCTGACGGCGGCCGAGAAAGAGCTCTACGAGCGCTTGCGGGCGCTGCGGACCGATTCACCCCGCGGGTATGCGCAGGGGTAAGAGAGGCCTGCAAGGATAAGACGGCCCGCAATGATTCGCCGACCGTCGGGCACCGGAGCCCTGCGAAGGTGCCCCGACGGTAAATAAGAAAGACGACGATGAGACTCGACAAGCTGACGGTCAAGGCCCAGGAAGCGCTGCAGGCGGCGCAGGCGCTCGCCAGCGAGCACGGTCACCAGTCGATCGAGCCGGAGCACCTGCTCCACGCGCTCGTCGCGCAGAAGGATGGCGTGGTCGCGCCGATTCTCGGCAAGCTCGGGGTCCGCGCGGACACGCTCGCCTCCCAGGTCGACGCGGCGCTCGAGAAGATCCCGCAGGTGCGCGGCGGCAGCGGCCAGTACATGGGCGAGCGGCTGCGTGCGGCGCTCGAGCGCGCCCAGAAACAGGCCGAGTCGATGAAGGACGAGTACGTCTCGACCGAGCACCTGCTCGTGGCCATCGCCCAGGACCGCGACGGCGCGGCCAGCCACGCGCTGGCGGCCGCCGGCGTGACCCCCGACGCCATCTTCAAGGCGCTCGTGGACCTGCGCGGCACCCAGCGCGTGACCGATCAGAACCCGGAGGACAAGTACCAGGCGCTGCAGCGCTACTCGAAGGACCTCACCGACGCCGCGCGCCGGGGCAAGCTCGACCCCGTCATCGGCCGCGACGAGGAAATCCGGCGCGTCATCCAGGTGCTCTCGCGGCGCACGAAGAACAACCCCGTGCTGATCGGCGAGCCCGGCGTCGGCAAGACAGCCATCGTCGAGGGGCTCGCCCAGCGCATCGTGGCCGGCGACGTGCCGGAGGGCCTCAAGGACAAGCGGCTCGTGGCGCTCGACATCGGGGCCATGGTCGCCGGCTCGAAGTACCGCGGCGAGTTCGAGGACCGGCTCAAGGCCGTCCTCAAGGAGATCACCGAGTCCTCGGGCCAGATCATCTGCTTCATCGACGAGCTTCACACGCTGGTGGGCGCGGGCGCCGCCGAGGGCGCCGTCGACGCCGCCAACATGCTCAAGCCCGCGCTCGCGCGCGGCGAGCTGCGCTGCGTCGGCGCCACCACGCTCGACGAGTACCGCAAGCACGTCGAGAAGGACCCCGCGCTCGAGCGGCGCTTCCAGCCCGTGATGGTGCGCGAGCCGAGCGTCGAGGACACCATCGCGATCCTGCGCGGCCTCAAGGACAAGTACGAGGTCCACCACAAGGTGAAGATCAAGGACGCCGCCCTGGTGGCGGCGGCCGTGCTCTCGCACCGCTACATCGGCGACCGCTTCCTGCCCGACAAGGCCATCGACCTCGTCGACGAGGCGGCCGCGCGCCTGCGCATGCAGATCGACTCGATGCCGCAGGAGATCGACGAGATCACGCGCCGGATCATGCAGCTCGAGATCGAGCGCGTGTCGGTGGCGCGGGACCAGGACGATTCCGGCGCGCGCGAGCGCCTGGGCAAGCTCGACGCCGAGCTGGCCACGCTCAAGGAGAAGGCCGACGTTCTCAAGGCGCAGTGGCAGGCCGAGAAGCAGGGCATCGCCGGCATGAGCGGGGTGAAGGAACAGATCGAAGCGGCGCGCCAGGCCATGGTCGACGCCGAGCGCCGCGGCGACCTGAACCGTGCCGCCGAGCTGCGCTTCGGCACCCTGCCCGCGCTGGAGAAGAAGCTCGTCGAGATGGAGAAGGGCCTCGCCGACCAGCAGAAGCGCGGCCGCATGCTGCGCGAGGAAGTCGACGAGGAGGACATCGCTCACACCGTCGCGAAATGGACCGGCATCCCCGTCACCCGTCTGCTCGAGGGCGAGGTCCAGAAGCTCGTGAAGATGGAGGAGCGCCTGCGCGCCCGCGTGGTCGGCCAGGACGAGGCGATCCGCGCGGTGGCCAACGCCGTGCGCCGCGGCCGCGCCGGGCTCAGCGACCCGAACAAGCCGATCGGCTCGTTCCTGTTCCTCGGTCCCACCGGCGTCGGCAAGACCGAGCTGGCGCGCGCGCTCGCCGAGTTCATGTTCGACGACGAGCGGGCGATGATCCGCATCGACATGTCGGAGTACATGGAGAAGCACACCGTGGCGCGCCTCATCGGCGCCCCGCCGGGCTACATCGGCTTCGACGAGGGCGGCCAGCTCACCGAAGCCGTCCGCCGCCGCCCGTACTCGGTCATCCTCTTCGACGAGATCGAGAAGGCGCACGCGGACGTCTTCAACGTGCTGCTGCAGGTGCTCGACGACGGGCGGCTCACCGACGGCCAGGGCCGCACGGTGGACTTCCGCAACACCGTCGTGATCATGACCTCCAACCTCGGCAGCCACATCTTCCGGGACTACGAGAAGCCCGACAAGGTGCGGCCGCTGCTCATGCAGGAGCTGCGCAACACGCTGCGTCCGGAGTTCCTCAACCGGATCGACGAGATCGTGATCTTCACGCCGCTCGGGCGGGAGGAGATCGAGCGCATCGTCGACATCCAGCTCGAGCACCTGCGCCGGCGCCTGGCCGCCAAGCGCATCGGTCTCGAGGTCACCGACGCCGCGAAGGCCGTCCTCGCCCGCGAGGGGTACGACCCGACGTTCGGGGCGCGGCCGCTCAAGCGGACGATCCAGCGGCTGATCCAGGACCCGTTGGCGCTCAAGCTTCTCGAGCACGAGTTCGCCGAGGGCGACACCGTGACCGTCGATGCCCACGGCGACGAGCTGGTCTTCGAGCGGAGCGCCGCGTCCGAGGTCGTCGAGTAGAAGAGTCGGTCGGTCTTCCCCGGCCAATCGGCGGTCGCACAGGCGGCGGGTTGGCCGGGTGAATCGCTGCGGGCGCGTGCCATCATCTGAAAGCCATGCCGTCTCCGCGCCGGCTGCATCCCGCCTGGATCGTCCTCGGAGCCCTCACGCTGTGCATGCTCGCCTCCACCGGCGTGCGCGCCGTCTTCGGCGTGTACATCAAGCCGATCGAGGACGAGATGCACTGGAGCCGCGGCGCGCTCTCGACCGCCGCCGCCGTCTCGCTGCTGCTGCTCGGCGCCGCGGGGCCGTTCGCCGGCCGGCTCGCCGACCGATGGGGCCCGGCGCGCGTCATCGTGCTGGCCCTGACGCTGCTCGGCGTCGGTTCCATCGCCTCGGGCTTCGTGACGAAGCTCTGGCACCTCTTCGTCACGGCGGGCGTGATCATGGCCGTCGGCGCCGGCGGCGCGGCCCTGAGCACGGGCTCGGCGATCGTCGCGCGCTGGTTCGACACGCACCGCGGCATGGCCATGGGCCTCGCGGCCGGCGGCATGTCGGCGGGCCAGCTCCTGATCGTCCCGCTCGCCACCATGCTCACGTACACCTACGGCTGGCGCTCGTCGTTCCTGTGGCTCGGCATCGGCCTGGTCGTGCTGATCGTCCCCGTCGGCCTGTGGCTCCTGCGCGACACGCCGGAGCAGCGCGGCCTGCGCCCGCTCGGCGCCACCGGCCCCAGGCCGACGGCCGCGGACATCGCGGCCGAGCAGCACGCCGGGCGCGTCTCGGTGTCGGAGGCGGCGCAGACGCTGCCGTTCTGGCTGCTCATGGGCTCGTTCTTCGTGTGCGGCTACACCAGCAACGGCATGGTGCTCACCCACTTCATGCCGCACGCGCTCGAGCACAACTTCACCGCGATGCAGGCCTCGGCCGCGCTCGGCGTGATGGGCGCGATGAACATGATCGGTACCATCGGCTCGGGCTGGTTCTGCGACCGCTTCGGGCGCCGCGGCCCGCTCGCGATCTATTACTTCGTGCGCGGGCTCTCGCTGCTCTTCCTGCTCTACGTGTGGGACGTGCCGTCGCTGCACGTGTGGGCGGCGCTCTTCGGCCTCAACTACATCTCCACGGTGCCGCCGACCACGACGCTGACCGCGAACATCTACGGCCGCTTCTCGGTGGGCGAGCTCTCGGGCTGGATCTTCTTCGCCCACCAGGTGGGCTCGGCGCTGGGCGCGGCGGGGGCCGGCTGGATCTTCGAGTGGACCGGCTCCTACTCGAGCGCGTTCGTGTCCGCGGCGATCATGGCCTTCCTGGCCGCCGGCATGGCGCTGATGATCCGCGAGGTGCCCGTGCGCAGCCGTCCGCTCACGCCGGCGCCCGCGACGACGTAGCGACGCCTCACTTGCCGACCTGGGCGAGCGGCAGCGTGCCCTCGACCTCGCCCTTCATGAGCGGCCGCTGGCGGCCGCCCTCGGCGCGCGCCTTGCGATCCACCTGCTCTTCGACGTACTCGTACAGCTCCGAGACGGTCACGACGCCGTCGCCGTTGCGATCGGCCTTGCCGGCGAGCCCCTGGAGCAGGAAGTACGTGAAGACGCCGTGGCCCAGCTCCGAGGACTCCAGCGCGACCTCGTTGGGACCGCTCGCGGTGATGATCACGCGGCCGCGGCTGCGCGTGAGCCGCTCGAGGAACTGGTCGTTGATGCTGCCCGCGCGGATCTGCTGCCGCATGAACGTGCGGCCGCCCGCGGTGCCGCTGTAGCACGTGTCGAGCAGCATGACGATGCGCTCGGCGGGGATGCGCGCGAAGATCCGCTGGATCTCGTCCATCGGCAGCGCCGTGCTGTAGAGCGACTCCGGCTCGGCGTCCATCGGGATCAGGTACTTCGCGAGGCCGTCGGTCTCGTTGCCCGCCGTGTCCACCTCCGGCGCCCCGTGGCCGGCGTAGTAGATCAGCACCATGTCCTCGCGTCCCGGCTTGCGGTAGAGGAACTCGCCGAGGGCGCGGCGGATGTTCTGCAGCGTCGGCTTCTGCCCGGCGCCGTCCGTCAGGAGCAGCACGTTGTCCTTGGGGTAGCCGCCCTTCGTCGTGAGGAAGCGGTACATCGCCTCCGCGTCGCGCGTGGCGTAGCGCAGGCGGGGGATCGTCGGGTTCGCGTAGGTGCCGACGCCGATGATGACGGCCCAGCGGTTGGCGGTCTTCACGACCGGCGCGGGCGACGGCGGCGCGACAGCCACGACCCGCGTGATGGTGCGCACGACCTGGGCGACGTTGCCGGCCTTGTCGGTGGCCGTGATCTCGATCACGTTGTCGCCGGGCCGGAGCGTCGCGGGGACGCGGATCGCGCGGCCCCGAGCCTCCATCCCGCGCTCCTGCGGGACCTCCACGCCGTTGACGGTCACCTGCACCCGATCCACGCCGACGTTGTCGCTCACCACGCCCAGCACGACGATCCGCTCGCTCTCGAGCTTGATGTCCGCCGGCGGGTAGTTGATGACGATCCTGGGCGCCTCGGTGTCGCCGGACGGCGTCGGGGGGGCGACGCGTGCCGGCGGCGCGGGCGTGGCGACCGGCGGTGTCGTGGCGGGCGGCGGCGGCGGCGTGGGGCCGGTGGCCATCGCGGGCGGCGTGGCCTCGATCGAGGCGACTTCGAACGACAGCCACCCGGTGCCATCGTCGTCGGCCTTGACGAGCTGCCGGACGGCCGGCGCGTACCAGGTCGAGAATTGCCAGACGGGCGTTTGCCGCCCGCCGGCGCCGGTCTGGAACACCTCGTAGTCGATGCGCCACGCCGTGAAACGGCCGGCCGGCACGGTGACGTCCTCGGGCGCGCGGACCTGCCACGTGACGCGCAGCCCGCCCGCGGTGGAAAGGCCCGCGACGTTCTTCGGCAGGCGGCTCACCCGCCAGTTCGTCTCGCCCGAGCCCCACAGTCCCGCGCGCAGCGGCCACTTCAGGCGCGGCGGAGGACGAAAGTCCACGTAGTCGGCTCCGCGGCGAACGCCGGCGACCGCGAGCTCGGGAGTCAGTCGGAGCTCGCGGCCGGGCCCGACGAAGACGTAGTCGCGGCCATCGAGCCGCTTCAGCTCGTACGTGCCGTCGGTGAGGAACCACTTGTGACCGATCGCGTACGCCGGCCGCTCCGCCGCCTCGACCGGCGCCGCGGGCCGTGGCCCCGGGCGTCCGCCGGGCCCCGGCGGCGGCACGCGCTCGTCGCTCGCCGCCGCGGGAGCCGCTACCACGGCCAGCAGCGACAGGCCGACGAGCGTCCGCCAGGGCATGAGCGCAGGATAGCCGACTCGAGGTGCGGGGCGCCGCGGCGTCAGCGCGCGATGGCGTGCGAGCCGCGGCGCGGATCGGCGCCCGTCCAGCGCGCGCCGTCCTCCGCGATGCGCACGCCGCAGACCGCGCCGGCGCGCCACTCCCACTCGGGCCACTCGCTGACCTCGTGGCCGCGCGCGGCGAGCGCGTCGCGCGTCTCCTTCGGGATGCGGCGCTCGACCTCAAGCTTGCCGGGGGCGAACGCGTGCGGCCAGAACGAGTCGGGGAACGAGCGCGAGGCCGCGCGCGGCGCCTCGATCGCCTGCTGCAGCGGCATGTCGAAGACGACGTGGTTCAGCAGCACCTGGAGCATCGCCTGCTGCTGCACGTCGCCGCCCGGCGTGCCGAACGGCATCACCAGCCGGCCCTCGCGCAGCAGCATCGCCGGCGCCGGCGTCAGGCGCGGCCGCTTGCCCGGCGCCACGACGCTCGCGTGCGCGGGATCGAGCCAGCCCTGCGAGCCGCGCGGCGACACCACACAGCCCACGCCCGCCACCGCCGGCGAGTCCACGTTGGGATCGCTCGGCGTGGCCGAGAAGCCGTTGCCCTCCGCGTCGACGACGGCGACGTAGGAGGTGTCGAGCGACTCGCCGGAGCCGCCCGCGATGGCGGCAGCGCCGCGGCGCTCGCCCACCGGCGGCATTTCGCGCCACGCACGGTCGCGGATCAGCGCGCGCCGCTCGGCCGCGTGGGCCCTGGAGAGCAGGCGCTCGGCGGGCACGTCGACGAAGTGCGGGTCGCCGTAGCAGGCGTCGCGGTCCGCGAACGCGACCTTCGCCGTCTCCGCGAGCAGGTGCAGGTACGCGGCCGAGTTGTGACCGAGGGCGGCGACGTCGGTCCCCTCGATCAGGTTCAGCATCTGCAGCCGCACCGGGCCCTGGCACCAGAGCCCGCACACGC
>Ga0209159_1000444_pt1 | contig 38079 bp, 39 predicted proteins | sample GraSoiAngelo_144_FD_185901 | JGI IMG/M metagenome (GOLD analysis project Ga0209159, IMG submission 185901) | Grasslands soil microbial communities from the Angelo Coastal Reserve, California, USA - 14_1009_02_40cm (SPAdes) (version 2) | ecosystem: Environmental > Terrestrial > Soil > Grasslands ...
TGGGCACCTCGAACTTCCCCACTTTCTCCACGGCCGAGACGTACGCCAGCTCCGACGTCATGGCCGCCACGTAATCGGTCTTGGACGCGATGGACGGATACTGCACGTAGGTCAGCGTCTCACCGAGTTTCTCGTGGCAGCGGTGGAGATAGCCGATGACGGTGTCGACGCCGACGACGGTTTCGCCCTCGAGGACGAGGAGCGCGCGGAAGACGCCGTGAGCGGACGGGTGCTGCGGCCCCATGTTCATGATGAGGCGCTCGTTGCCCCCGTAGCCGATCTCGACGACCTTCCGCGCTTCGGAATCCATCGCGTCTCAGGCCATCGGTGACGCCGGCGTCGGCACGAGGACGATGGCCTGCATGTGAGCCAGCAGCGGCGCGCTGGCGGCGATGAACTTCTGCCACTCCGGATCCTGGCCGAGCTTGGCTCGTGAGGTCATGCGCTCGTTCAGATCCCGATACACCCACAGGTGAACGACCTCGTTGAGCTGACCGAGCTCGGTCTGCCAGAGGCCCACCCGCCGCATGTACTTCTCGCGCGTCGGCATCACGGCCTTGAACAGATCGAGCCACTCTCCGGCCCTGCCGACCTGGGTGCGATACCAGCGCAGCTCGTAGATGTTGCCGGTGTCCCTGGGCGGCTGGAGCGGCAGCACCGCCGAGAGGATCTTCGTCTCCTGGGCCAGGAGGAGCGGCCGGATCTGCGGGATGTACCCCTTGGTCCACTCGTCGTTCCTGGCGAGCTCGGCGCGCAGTCGATTGCGCTCCTCGAGATCGGCGTAGCCCCAGAGATGGACGTACTGATTGATCGTCCCGAATTCAGTCGTCCATCCCCCCTCGAACTTGCCGTACTTGTCGCCCCGGACCTTGCGTCCGACCTCCCCGTTGAGCTTGAGGTACTGCGGCTGCTTGCCCGGGATGAGCGTGTAGGTGCGCAGCTCGTAGATCATGGGCGACTCCTCTCCGGCACGGCGTTAGCGGTAGGGAGCATGCGGCGTGTCGATCGCGTAGTCCTTGCGCAGCGGATGCCCTTCCCACTCCTGAGGCAGAAGGATGCGGCGCAGGTCGGGATGGTCGTCGAAGACGACGCCGAACATGTCGTAGCACTCGCGCTCCATCCAGTCGGCGCCGCGATAGACGGGCACGAGGCTCGGACAGTGGGTGGCCCCGGCACCCAGTCGAGTCCGGAAGAAGATGACGAGGCCACTCTCGAGGTTCTCGATCCGACACACCACCTCGAGGCCTTCCGCCTTCCAGTCCACCGCGGACAGCCAGTTGAAGTACCGACAGCCGAGCGTGGTCTTCGCCCACGCGACGACCTCTTTCCATTGGTTGACGGGCAGGGCAACGGTCACGGTGGGTCCGTCCACGACCGGCTCGACTCCAAACGTCTCCCGGATCAGAGACACCGCGTCGGTAGGGTTCACGCGGCGCTCACCCCTCCTGCGCGGGGGTGGACTTGCGGCCCAGCTTCTGGAACTCGGCGACCTGCTCCTGGAGCTTGAGCAGGCCGTACATGAGCGAATCCGGCGTCGGCGGACAGCCCGGCACGTAGACGTCGACGGGGACGACGCGGTCGACGCCCTTGACGACGTGATAGCCGTGGCGGAACGGTCCGCCCGAGTTGGCGCACGAGCCCATCGACACGACCCACTTGGGATCGGGCATCTGGTCGTAGATGCGCTTGAGCATCGGTGCCATCTTGATCGTGACGGTGCCGGAAACGATCATCAAATCTGAGTGGCGAGGTGACGCCCACGGCACCATGCCGAAGCGCTCGACGTCGAAGCGCGATGCGAACGTGGCCATCATCTCGATCGCGCAGCAGGCGAGCCCGAAGGTCACCGGCCAGATCGACGAACTCCGCGCCCAGTTGAAGATCTTGTCGGTCGTGGTGACCACGATCCATCCGCCCGGCATGTGATGGATCGCGTCGGCGATCGACGCCAGCGTCTCCGACGTCTTGTCCCCGTCCTGTCGCTCCTGGTGATACTTCTCCCACTCCTGCAGGTCCTTGATGTCGCCCCAGACCGGCGCGGGCACCTGGGGGATGGGCGGCTTTACTTCCACTCCAGGATTCCCTCTCGGTACGCATAGATCCAGCCGAGTCCCACGATGCCGATGAAGGCCGCCATGACCCAGAACGCGCTCAGCCCGAGCGGTTTCAGGATAAGCGCCCACGGGAAGAGAAAGACGGCCAGCGTGTCGAAGATGATGAAGAGCAACGCCACCAGGTAGAACCCGACCGGGAACCGAACCCACGCCGAGCCGATCGGCTCTGCACCACATTCGTAGTTCGCCAGCTTGACCTCGTCGGGACGGGACGGCCGAGCCAGTCGGGCAACTGCGAGAGAGACGACACCGAAGGCCACGATCAGGATGGCAAAGATCAGAACCGGTAGATATGCGGACAAACGCTTCCTCCGTTCAGAATCAGCCCGAGAACAAAGTATATCATCGTGGTCAGACCACAACTAGAAAGCCGCGACGACTGCCGATTACCTGTGCAATGCCGCCGGGGCGTCGATTACCCTAGCATGCACGGAATTGCTGCTCGGGAGGTGCACAGCCCGGGCTCGCTTCGCCGTTTCTGACCGTTCATCTCCGCCATTGGCAGGTTGGGCACGGAGATTGCGTAGTGAGGAGATTGGAATGAGTCCGGGCGGTCATCTGGTGACGACGGTTGCCGCGTGTGCGGCCTCGGTCGTTCTCACACGCAATCTCCCGATGGCCGACACCGTCGCCCTCGCCGGCGGCATCGCGGCGGGCGGCTTCCTGATCGACGTCGACCACGCGATCGACTACGTATTCGTCGAGGGGCAGCGCGACCTGCGGCCGAGCGCCTTTCTCAACTATTACGTGGAAGGCCGGATGTGCCGCACCGTGCTTGCGCTGCATTCGTACGAGCTCTTCGCCGTCCTGATCGCGGCCATGCTGTGGCTGAACTGCCTGCCGTTGACCGGCTACGTCCTCGGCGCGCTGATGCACCTGACGCTCGATCTCGTGTTCAACGCCGAGCTGACTCCGCGGAGCATTGCCGCCTTCTACAGCTTCACGTATCGAGCGGCGCACCGGTTCGAAGCGGTCGCGTTGCTGGGCCGGACCGATTTGAGGCCCCCGTCGGGCTTCTGGGCCACGTTCTTCAACGGGGCGCAGCCCACACGCGCCACGGCCGTCACGACGGCCGCGGAGACGACGCCTCGCGCATAGCCCGCCCGCCGGGCGGCGTGCTAGACTGATTCCCCGCATGCGAGTCCTGGTCGTCGAGGACGAGCCGGATGTCAGCGCCGTCTTTCGCGACTTCCTGATCGAGCTCGGACACGAGTCGGTTCTCGTCCGGAGCGCAGAAGCAGCCCTGGCCAGCCTCGAGCACGAGCGCCCGGACGCGATCATCCTCGACATCCACCTCCCCGGGCTCAGCGGCCTCGACTTCCTCCAGCTCGGGCCCGTTCGTGAGTCGGGTCTGCCGGTCATCGCGGTGTCCGGAGTCGCCACCGAAACTCAGGCCCGGGAATGCTTGCGACTCGGAGCCTTCGACTTCCTCGGCAAACCGGTGGCCTTCGATCGCCTGGGAGAGGTCCTGGCCACTCTGGAGCCGCACGCGCTGCACCGACAGCTCTCGATGGTGGGCCGAAGCCCGGAGCGCCGGCGCGCCTCGCGCATCGAGGTGGTGTTCCCCATCCGGATCCTGCAATTCCACGGAGCCGAGTGGCAGGGATGGGCTCACGATCTGAGTCCGTTCGGCGTCAACGTCAAGGGCGACGCGACCGTGCAGCCGGGCGAGGCGGTGAAGCTCTCGTTCACGCTGCCCGACGGCGGGCCGCCGGTGCGCGTCAGCTCACTCGTGCTACGAAACGACCGGGGCGCTCAAGCCTTCTACTTCGTGAACCTGACCGCGCAGGACTTCGAACGACTCGGAGAGTTCACCCGCCGGCACCTGACCCTGTGATGGCGGCCCGTGCCGCGTCCGGCTCGTTCTTCTCGAGCCGGGAGATGACGTCGGCGGCCAGCGCGGCCGCCTTGGCTTCCTGCTCGGGCCCCTGCAACACGAGCCGCCGGTAGGCCGCGGTCAGCTCGGTCGCGACCGACGCGTGTCCGCCCTGCAGCGTCTCCAGTGATCCGGCCTGCAGCGCGCGCTGGATGAGATCGTCGAAGGCGCCGGTCATGCGCCGCCGGACCTCCCCGTAGCCTTTCACGAGCTGGGCGGCGCGCGCGACCTCGCACGCGAGCGCACTGTTCCACTCGGCACAGCGCCGAACCGCGGTAAGCCAGCGCTCCATGCGCTCGTGCTCCCACTGGGCGCGGTACGAGACGGGACGGAGTGGCCGGAGGCGAGCCAGGAGCCACAGTCGAAGGAAGCCGAGGATCGTCGTGGTCTTCACGCGCTGGCCGACCGTGGGCCGCCCGCGCGGCCACCGCCGCTCGGCCCAGCGCGCGAAGGGCGCGACGAGTCGGTAGGGCAGCACCCCGTAGATCTCGTCGAGGTCGGGCTTGAGGAAGTCGGTCACCTCGACCTCGCCGTCCTTGACCTGCGCCTCGCGCCGGATGCGCTCGAAGCGGCTGGCCCGCGTCTTCAGATCGGCGACGCGAATCGCATCCTCGTACGTCATCCACACCGCGAGCTGACGCGCCACGATCTCGGCCAGCGCGGGGTCACGATCGCCGCCCACGAACCGGGCGAGGCGCTCGAGGTAGAGCGTGGCGTACTTCTCGTCCTGATAGTCGATGAGCCGCGTCAGCGCCTCGCCGACCAGCGGTCGGAGCGCGTCGGGAAAGACGGTCAGCGACTCCGCCAGCGCCGGCGGAGCCCGGAACGGACGCTTGGCCGACGGACGCGGCGTCTCGGCGCGCTGACGGCCCAGCGTGAGCCCGACGTCGAAGCCGCGCAGGTTGGCCTCGGCCTGGATCCCTTTCCGCTCGATGGCCTCGCGGAACGCCTCCGGCCCGATGGGCAACGCGTCGCTGGCCGCCAGCGCCCCGAGCAGCACCGCATTCACCTCGGAGCCGTGCTCCCGCGCCACGGCCAGCGCGTCGAACGCCACCAGCGTGCGCGAGAAGGCGCGCGCGGCAGCTTCGAGCTCGCCCGGCGGATGGATGGCGCGTCCGGTGGCCATCTTCTCGTGGATGGAGAAGAGCCGATGGGTCGAGGCGACGATCGTCGTGCGCTCGGGCGAGGGGAACCCGAGCTCGATGGCGCGGCCCACTTCGAGAAACTCGGGAGCGAGCAGAACGTCGAGCGCGCCCGGGACAGGATAGAGCGAAAAGGTCGGCGGCTCCGCGCGGTCGCCCGCGTAGATCTCCACGTAGTACGTGGTCGATCCCGTACGCTGAGCGACTCCGGGGATCGACGTGCCGTGGGCCGCATGGCCGGCGACGAGGCCGGCGTCCACGAGCCACTCGGCGAGGACGCCCCCGCCCTGCCCGCCGACGGCGGGAATCAGGACGGAGAGTAGCCGGCCCTCGGTCACGCCGTGGCCAGGCGGGCGATGACGGCCCGGCGGAGCCGCGCGAGCAGTCGGCGCCACCGCGAGGGATTCTGGACGATCCGCACCTCGTAGAACGAGGGACAGAGCACGGCGGCGTGCGCGACCTCGCCGCAGACGCCGCAGCCCACGCACGTCTCGTCCACGTGGGCGATCGGATCGTCTTTCAGCGGATCGGGGCTCTCGGCCAGTGTCAGCGACGGGCAGCCGTTGAGCCGGATGCAGGAGTGATCCCCGGTGCAGACGTCGGGATCGACGCCGAAGCGCGGCTGCACGACTTCGGCGCCGGCGGCCGCGCGCTGCCGACGGAGGGGACGCTCACGCCGCTGGCGCTCGAGCTGGCACTCGCCGCTGGCCACGATCACCTTCAAGCCTTCGTAGCGCGTGGTCAACGCCTCGCGCAGCGTGCCGAGCATCTCGGCGATCCGGTAGGAATTCACCGTGCGGATCCAGCGCACACCCACGCCTCGCAACGCTTCCGGGATCGTCATGCCGGTGGGCTGACCCCGCGGATTGGTCCCGGTGGACGGCACGTGGTGCTGGCCGGTGGCGGCCGCGTAATTGTTGTCGAGGATCACGAGCACCGAGTCCTGCTTGTTGAACATCGCGTTGGCCACGCCGTTGCCGAGGCCGTTGTGCCAGAAGCCGCCGTCGCCCATCACCGAGATCACGCGCTTGCCGAAATTTGGCGCCACCGCGCTCGACGACGCCAGCCCCATGCCGTAGCCGAGCACGGAATTGCCGACGTTGAAGGGCGCCTGGGTGGAGAACGTGCTGCACCCGATGTCGTGAGCGACGTGCGTGTCGCCGATCGCGGGCTCGTTGGCGCGCAGGATCTTCATGGCGCTGAAGACCGGCCGCTCCGGGCACCCCGTGCAGAACGTCGGCGGGCGCTTGGCGATCGGACGCGACAGGACCGCGCGGACACGCTCCTGATGGCTGGTCAGCCGTCGATAGCGCTCCTCGATGAGCGAGGCGCTGAGCGCTCGTGGCTCGGCCGTGGTCAGGAAGCGCGTGAGGCCGCGGATGACGAGCTGGGGCACGTACTCGCCGTGGGGCGACAGCACGTCCTTGCCGTGGATCTCGACGTCGAGCCGGGCGTCGTGGGCCAGCGCTTTCAGCTCCTGCTCGATGTAATTCGGCATCCCCTCTTCGACCACGAGCACGTGACGCTTGCCGCGCAGGAACCCGACCAGCTCCTCGGGCACGGTCGGATGCAGGACGTTGAGCACGAGCAAGGGCACCGGGGTCCGGCCGTGGACGGTCGCCAGGCCGAGCACGTGGAGTCCGCGCAGGGTCGTGTTCCAGAGACCACCTTGCATGACGATGCCGAGGTGCTCTTCCTCGCCGCGGTGATGCTCGTTCAGCCGGCGCTCGGCGATGTAGCGGCGCGCGGCCGGCAAGCGCTGCTCGAACTTCTGCGCCTCCATCGCGTAGGTGAACGGCGGCAGGTTGATGCGCTCGATGCTGAAGCTCGGGTTTCTGAGCGGCGACAGCATGCTGATGGCCGGGCGCACGTTGTCGCGGCACGGCAGCTCCCCGCGCATGTGACAGGCGCGGATGCGGATGCTGAAGAAGACCGGCTGGTGGCACGTTTCGGAGAGACCGAACCCCTCTTCGACGAACCGCGCGAACGACGGCAGGCTGTTCTTCGGATCGATGAGAGGAACGCTCGACTTCAGCGCCGAGGAGTGCGTCCGTTCCTGGAGGATGCTGGCGCCCTCACCATAATCCTCGCCGATGACGATCAGCGCGCCGCCGACGACGCCCGCGGACGCGACGTGAGAAAGCGCATCGGAGGCGACGTTGGTGCCGACCACCGACTTCCAGGTGACGGCGCCCCGCATCGGATAGTTGATGGACGCTCCGAGGAGCGCGGCGGCCGCCGCCTCACTGCCCGACTGCTCGAAGTAGATCCCCATCGGCCCGAGCAACGGCTCGTTGGCGTCGGCCAGGACGTCGAGCAGATGCGAGACGGGAGCACCCGGATAACCACCGACGTAGCTCACGCCCGATTGGAGGAGGGCCTTGGTGATGGCGAGGATGCCCTCGCCACGCAGAACTTCGCCTGCCCCGTAGCCGAGCTGCTTGACGTCCTCGGCGAAGGTCCGCTCGCCCATCCGGGCCTCATTCTGGCATAGCTGCCAGGAGTTTTCGATGGAGCCCAACGCGCGTCGTCGTGGTGGTAGTATGGGCGCTCATTTTCGACCGCGTGCCGGAGTGGAGGAACTGGCAGGCTCGCGGCGCTCAAAACGCCGTGCCCGCAAGGGCGTGTGGGTTCGAGTCCCACCTCCGGCACCAACCTCCACCCGCTGACATTTTTGTTTCGGGACAGCGAGCGGCGCCGGATAGGCTGGCCCCCGGGGAGGGCATGGCATGCCCTGGCATCGCATCAGACTCGGAGGCGGGGCGTTTGAGTCGGCCTCCGAGCAGCAGTACTTCGTGAACCGGATCAGCGACTGGATCGAAAAACGATCGGCGGCGCTGTCTCAGCTCGGCGTGAGCCTGCGCACCGAACAGGCCGAAATCTATTCGGAGTGGGACGGCGATGAGAAGGTGTGGCACCTGAACGACGTGGCGCTGGACGTGTACCGAGAAGTCGGCGGCGGTCGTGAAGTCGAAGACGTGGTGGACCGGCTCCCACCTGGCCGTCTGCAAGGCCTGCTGCTCAGATCAGCCGTCTCGGTGGGAGAAACCTGGCAATCGAGCGGACGTGACTTCTAAACCCCCGCCTTTCTTGACATCATTTCAGCGTGCTTGTAGGGTGAGTCGTCGCGTGGGGCTGTAGCTCAGTTGGGAGAGCACAAGGCTGGCAGTCTTGGGGTCAGGGGTTCGACTCCCCTCAGCTCCACCAATCTCTGACGCGGGGTTACGGAGTCTTCGTAACCCCGCGTTTCTGTCCCGGGGGCCGCCAGATTCTGGTCGACTGACGGAAAGTCTGGCGCTTTCGTGGTGCAAAGGTGGGAGTTGCTTGACAACCCCGGCACCCGGGCTCCAGAGTTCTTTCATTAGCTAATATGCGTCGACCAATTTCGCGATGATCTATCGTCTCTTTGCGTTTCCCGACTCCCCGGCGACAGGTCTGCTCCAGGCGCTCCCCGACAATTATCAGTGCGTGGCGCTGCGGGAAGGTGGCGACTCCCTGATCACCGGCCCGGGCGTGGTGGTCGTCGCCACCCCGGCCGAGCTCGAGGCCGCTCTCGTCGTCAGGCGCCAACACTCCGCCATCGAGATCGTGACGCTCACTGAATCGGAGACGCTTTCGGCAGCTGGCGAGGTCGTCTACGCCGCGCTGGCTCCCACTCTGCCGATCGCTGTCATCACGCAAGCGCTCGCCAATGCCTACGCGCACGCGCAGCTCCGGGAAGAGCAGGAGCGCACGAAGAACCACCTGGCGCGGCTGACCACGGAGTTCCAGGATCTCAACGCCATCGGTATCCGGCTGTCGGCGGAGCGCGATACCGCCAAGCTCCTCGATCTCATCGTGGCGAAGGCTCGTGAGATCACCTACGCGGACGCGGGCTCGCTCTACCTCGTCGAGCCCGGGGACACCGGCGAGCCGGTGCTGCGGTTCACCATCGTCCAGAACGACAGCATCCCGACGCCCTTCAAGGGGTACGGGATCGAGGTCAGCTCCAGCAGCATCGCGGGCCACGTCGCCCTCAGCGGTCAGCCGCTCAATCTCGACGACGTCTACGCGCTGCCGCCGGGGTCGCCGTTCGCCCCCGACCGCACCCACGACCGCCAGATCGGGTATCGGACGAAGTCGATGCTGGTCGTGCCACTCAAGACGCCCGACGCACGCGTGATCGGCGTGCTCCAGCTCATCAACTGCAAGCGCGACCGCGTGCAGCACTTCACCAGCCGCGACGAGATCGAGCGTGACGTGCGATCGTTCCCGGCCCGCTTCGAGGACCTCGCGTGCTCGCTGGCGTCCCAGGCCGCCGTGGCGGTCGAGAACAACCGGCTCTACAGCGAGCTGCAAGCCGCGATGGCTCGGCTGGAGGCGTCCCAGCACAGCACCATCCAGGCCGAGCGCCTGCGCGCGCTGGGTGAGATGGCCGGCGGGCTCGCCAACGACTTCAACAACACGCTGGCCGCGATCCTCGGCCGCGCCCAGCTCCTGCTCGCCCAGAGCGCCGACTCCGAGGTCCAGCGACAGCTGCGCGTCATCGAGCAGGCGGCCCTGGACGGCGCCCGCACCATGCGGCGCATGCTGGAGTTCAGCCGCACGCGCGGGCGCCGGCCGTTCCAGCCGGTGGACTTCAACCAGGTCGTGACCGACGCGATGGAGCTGACCCGGGGCCAGTGGCGTGAGGACGCCCAGGCCCGCGGCATCGCCTACGACGTCCGCATCGAAAAGGCGCCGGCCGCAGCGGTCGTGGGAGACCGCTACGAGCTCGGCGAGGCTCTGACGAACGTGATCGTCAACGCGCTCGACGCGATGCCGTCGGGGGGACGCCTGACGGTCCGGACCACGATCGACGCCAACCACGTCGTGGCGTCGGTGATCGACTCCGGCTTCGGGATGACCGAGGCCACGCGCGCCAAGATCTTCGAGCCCTTCTTCACCACCAAGACGGACAAGGGCAGCGGCCTCGGACTGAGCGTCACGTATGGCATCGTGTCGCGTCACGGGGGAACCGTGGACGTGGAAAGCACGGCGGGCGAGGGCACGAGCGTCACGATCTGTCTGCCGATCGCGCCCGAGCCGCCGGCGCCGGCGAAGACCACGGGGGTGGGATCACGGATCCTCCTCATCGGCGAAGATCCCACCGACGAAGTGCACGTCGGCGGGCTGCTGGCCGACGCGCTCTCCGCCGAGGGTCACCACGTGGTCGAGTGCGCCGACGGCGATCGTGCCCTGGCCGTCTTCGACGAGCAGGGCTTCGACCTCGTCATCACCGAGCTCGAGACGCCCGGTGTCTCGGGCTGGGACGTGGCGAGAATCGTCAAGACCGCGCGCCCGGAAACGTCCGTCGTGCTCGTGACGGGCTGGGGGGACCGTGTCGATATCGACGCGGCCAAGCGGCGCGGCGTCGACCTCGTGGTGACGAAGCCGTTCGCCGTCGACGAGATGGTCGCGATCACCCGTCGCGCGCTGTCCGCCCGCCGCCAGTCACCTTCGCGCTGACCCACTCCCGCAGGCGCTCACCGAACGATCGGACGTCGCAGGGCAGCCGGTGGCGGAACTTTGCCGCGAACCTGGCGTTGGCGGCGCGCCGATCGGCGAGGTCGCGCCGCTCGACGTCGCGGCGCCGCGCGAAGTCGGTGGTGCGTGTCCCGCCGCCGCGGTGGTGGAAGGGCGCGTGCACGACGTAGCAGCGGCGCCCACGCTCCCGCACGGCCAGCGAAAGATCCTTGTCGTAGCAGTGGTAGAACCCGTACGCCTCGTCGATGCCACCGATCGCCTCCATCAGGGCTCGCGGCAGCAGCATGCAGACGCCGTCCACCACGGCGACTTCCTCGGCCGGCGCCCGGACCGTCGGAGCGTCGGCCAGGCTGTGGACGATCGTGCGGCCGACGTAGGTCCCGTCGCGGCGAACGCGCTTGACCCCGTAGAGGCCGGTGAGGCCGGTGTCCGCCGCGCCGAAGGGCGCGAGCAGTCGCTCGAGCCAGCCCGGCTCGAGCATCTCCGTGTCGTTGTGGAGCAGGCAGATGAACTCGGTGTCGGCCAGGCGCCAGGCGCGATTGTACGTGGCCAGGACCGACTGGTTGGCCGCATTGCGCTCGAAGCGCAGCGGGTACGGATAAGGGAAGCGCGCGAAGAACTCGGCCGTTCCGTCGGTGGAGCCGTTGTCGATCACGACCAGACGAAACGGCTCGCGGCTGGCGCGCAGGCTCTCGAAGCACGCGCGGGTCAAGGCGAGCTGATTGAAGACGGACATGACCAGCGTGACGCGCACGGCGTCAGCGCGCGAAGAACGCCGCAAACACTTCCAGAATGTAGTCGAGCATGGCCGGCGTAAGCCCGGGGTAGACCCCGAGGAAGAAGGTCTCGTTCATCACGGTGTCGGAGGTGGTGAGCTCCCCCACGACCCGGTGACGGATGTCACGGAACCCGGGCTGGCGCAGCACGTTGCCGGAGAACACGAGGCGTGTCTCGACGCGCCGTGACTCGAGGAACCGCACGAGCTCGAGTCGCGACACCCCACCGCGCACGGTGACCGGGAAGCCGAACCAGGCGGGATCGGCCGCCGGCAGCCAGCGCGGCAGCAGCAGGCGGTCCTCGAAGCGTCGCAGGCCCTCGTACAGATGCCGGAAGTTCGCCCGGCGGCGCGCACAGAAGTCGGGCACCTTCTCGAGCTGGGCCAGCCCGATGGCGGCCTGCATGTCGGTGACCTTCAGGTTGTAGCCGAGATTGGAGTAGATGTACTTGTGATCGTAGCCGGCGGGCAGGTCGCCGAGCTGCCACTCGAAGCGCTTCCCGCACGTGTTCGATTGCCCGGGGGCGCACCAGCAGTCGCGTCCCCAGTCCCGCATCGACTGAGCCGCGCGGTTGAGCCCGCTGCGGTTGACGATCACGCCGCCGCCTTCTCCCATCGTCATGTGGTGGGCCGGGAAGAACGAGAGCGACGCCATGTGGCCGAACGTCCCGCAGAGGCGCCCGTCCCACGTCGAGCCGAGGGCGTCGCAGCAGTCCTCGAGGAGGACGAGGCCGTGGCGCTCGGCCAGGGGCGCCAGGCGGCCGAGGTCGAACGGATTGCCCAGCGTGTGGGGCAGCATCAGCACGCGGGTACGCGGCCCGATGGCGGCCTCGACCGCCGCGGGATCGACGTTGTACGTCCCCAGCTCGCAATCGACGAACACCGGGACGAGCCCGTTCTGGACGATCGGCGTCAGCGTCGTCGGGAAGGTGACGGCCGGCGTGATGACTTCGTCGCCGGGCTCCAGTCGGCCCGCCACCATGGGCGACGTGAGCGCGGACACCATCACGAGGTTGGCCGACGAGCCGGAGTTCACGAGCAGGAAGTCGGCGGCGCCGAAGAACTTCCGCATCTCCTTCTCGAAGCTCTGCCCGTAGGGCCCGGCGGTCAGCCAGAAGTCGAGCGCCGACTCGACCAGGTTGGTCAGCTCACGGTCGTCGTAGACTCGGCCAGCGTAGTTGATCTTCGTCGTTCCCGGCACGAACGGCGCCGGCGCGTGAGCGACGGCGCAGTACTCGCGGACGAGATCGAGGATCTGGCGGCGCAGCGCCTCCGCGCGCTCCATCAGCCGTGGCGGAGGTCCCAGCGATACGGGATCGCCGGCGTGGCCGGGTCGAGCCGCTCGATCTCGCCGGGATCGTGGGGCTCGGTGGCGCAGTTGGCCACGATCGCCGGGACCGTGCCCACGCCCTTGAAGCCGTTCCAGATGCCGGGCGGGATCGTGACGAGCGCATAGTTGCTCTCGCCCATGAACAGCTCCATGACCGCGCCGCGCGTGGCCGAGTCACCGCGCTCGTCGTAGAGGGCGAGCTTCACGGTCCCGACGACCACCGCGTAGTTGAGCGTCATGCGCCGGTGCAGGTGCCAGCCCTTCACGACCCCGGGATAGACCATCGAGAAGTAGATCTCGCCGAACTTCTCGAAGTGCGGGTCGTCGGCGCGCAGCATGTGCATGATCATGCCGCGCTCGTCGGGGATGCGCCGCAGCGGGCGCACGCTGACACCGGCGATGGCCGGCCGTTCGGTCACCGTCCCTCCGCCAGGAACGCGCGATACCACTCGATCGTCCGGGCGAGGCCCGCGTCGAGGGCGATGCGCGGCGTCCACCCGAGCAGCTTCCGGGCGCGACTCGCGTTCAGGTACTGGTCGCGGATCTCGCCCGCCGCCTCGTTGCGGATATCGGGCCGCAGGTCGGTGCGGCCGAGCCGACGCAGGAGGCGCTCGACGATCTCGAGCACGGTCTGCGGCTGCTCATACGAGACGTTGATGCCTTCGCCGGCCACGTGGTCGCCTTCGGCCAGCGCTTCCGCCACCAGCAGGTAGGCGTCGACCGCGTCCTCGACGTAGAGATAGTCGCGGATGAGCCGGCCGTCGGAGCGGATCACCGGCCGCTCACCGGCCAACGCGGACCGGATCGTTCCCGGCACGATCCGGTTCCAGTTGAGATCCCCGCCCCCGAAGAGATTGCCGCACCGGGTGACCGCGACCCGCAGCCCGAACGTGTGCCAGTAGGACTGGGCGATCAGGTCCGCCGCGCTCTTGGAGACGTCGTAGGGGTGGCGGCCGAGGAGCGGCGCCGTCTCGTCGTAGGGCAGCGTGTCGTGGTCACCGTACGCCTTGTCGCTCGACGCGACGACGACCTGCTGCACGGTCGGCACCCGTCGCGCCGCCTCCAGGACGTTCCACGTCCCTCTGACGTTCGTCTCGAACGTGGAGAGCGGCGCGCGGTTGGCGATGCCGACGATCGTCTGCGCCGCCAGGTGGAACACGCATTCGATCTCGTATTCGGCCAGCACGCGCTCGACGAACACGTAATCGGCCACGTCGCCCGAGGCGACGTCCACGCGCTCGACGATCCGCTCGCGGATGAGCCGGCTGCGCGGCACGCCGTCGCGGACGATGGCGACGACGTGGGCACTCCGCGCGAGCAGGCTCTCGACGAGCCACCCACCGAGGAGTCCCGTCGCCCCGGTGACGAGGACGCGACGATGGCGCCAGAGCTCAGGCGCCATCCGCCCACACCTTCCACGGGGGCCGGGGCCTCTGCCAGGACTCGGCCAGGTGCTGGAGGTCGCGCGGCGTGTCCATGCACTGCCAGTAGCCGTCGTGCGGATACATCTCGAGCTGACCGTCCTTGGCCAACCGCTCGAGGGGGTCGCGCTCGAGCACGCACCCGTCGTCGGCCGAGAGGTACTCGAAGAACTCGCGCTCGAAGATGAAGAACCCGCCGTTGATGAAGCCGTTCGAGACGGACGGCTTCTCGCTGAACTCGACCACGCGCGTGCCGCTCGACACCAGCTCGCCGAAGCGCGAGGGCGGCCGCACGCCGGTGACCGTGCCGATGCGGCCGTGCCGCTCGTGGAACGCCAGCAGCTTGCCGAGGTCGATGTCGGCGACGCCGTCACCGTACGTCAGCATGAATCGCGGACCGTCCACGTAGCGCTCGACCCGCTTGACGCGGGCGCCGGTCAGCGCGGAGGCGCCGGTGTCCGCCAGCGTGACCGTCCAGGGCTCGACCGCGCGGCCCCCGTGCAGCGTGACCTGGGACGGCGCGCCGAGCCGGACCGTCACGTCGCGGGTCATCGCTTCGTAGTTCAAGAAGTACTGGCGGATCGACTCGCCCTTGTAGCCGAGCGCGAGCACGAACTCGTTGAACCCGTAGTGCGCGTAGATTTTCATGATGTGCCAGAGGAGCGGGCGGCCACCGACCTCGATCATCGGCTTGGGGCGGAACTCCGTCTCGTCGCGCAGCCGTGTGCCGAGACCACCGCACAAGACGACGACTTTCATGCGCTCGAAGATAGCACAGGGCCTTGGCCGGCCCGGCTTCCTACCCCCCGAGGTAGAGGCGCTTGACCTCGGGGTCGGCGAGCAGGCGCGGGCCGGCGCCTTCGAAGCGGTTGCGTCCGAGCTCGAGGACGTAGCCGCGGTCGGCGATGGCGAGCGCGCGTGCGGCGTTCTGCTCGACGAGCATGAGCGTGAACCCGGCGTCCTTCATCTCGACGAGCTTCTCGAAGATCATCGTCACGAACTTCGGCGACAGGCCCAGCGACGGCTCGTCGAGCAGGATCAGCGTGGGCGACGTCATGAGCGCCCGGCCGATCGCCACCATCTGCTGCTCGCCGCCCGACATCGTCCCGGCCTTCTGGCGCCGGCGCTCGCGGAGGATCGGGAACAACGCGTAGACCTGCTCCAGGGCCTGGGTCACTCGCGCCCGGTCGCGCTCGATGTACGCGCCCATCTCGAGGTTCTCGAGCACGGTCATCTGCGGAAACACGATGCGCCCCTGGGGCACGTAGGCGAGGCCGCGGCGGAGCACGAGATCGGGCCGTAGCCCGGTGATGTCCTCGCCGTTGAAGCGGATGGTGCCGCCGCGCGGATGCAGGAAGCCGACGATGGTCTTGAACGCGGTGGACTTGCCGGCGCCGTTGGGCCCGATGATGCTCACGATCTCGCCGGCGTCGACGTAGAGCGAGATGCCGTGGAGGATGTCGATCTTGCCGTAGCCGGCGGTCACCCCGTCGGCGACGAGCAGCTTGGCGCCCGGCATCAGACGGCTTCCCCGATGTACAGCACGTGCGGGTACGGCAACACGTCCACCATGAGGTGGCGGCGCACGCGGAACCCGCTCGCCTCCAGCGCACCGGCGAGCCGCGCGGCGCTCCAGTAATGCACCGGCGTGCGAGGCGCCATCGCCTTGTCGAGCGCCCACGTGAACCAGCGCTTGCTCGCCGGGCGCGTGTCCACGTCCTTCACGAGGAGCACGCCGCCCGGCGCCAGCGCGCGGCGAAGCTGGGCGAGCAGCGGCGCCACGGTCTCGGGCGGCACGTGGTGGACGATGTCGAGCATGTAGGCGGCTCCGACTTCGCCGTCGCCCTTGAAGTGTCGCGCGTCGGCCACCTCGTACGCGACGTTGTCGATCCCGAGCCGGGCTGCGGCCCGGCGTGCCAGCGCGATGCGCCGGGCATTCACGTCGATGCCGCGCAAGAACCGGCGGGGGCCCGTCGCCGCATAGTAGAGCGAGAAGAGTCCGAACCCGCAGCCCAGATCGAGCACGGCGCCCTCGGCCGGCAGGTACTGGCCGATCTCGTCGAGGAAGCGCTGGCGTAAAATCCAGAAACGCGCCCAGCAATAGGCGCGGACGAGCGGATCATCGTAGGCGCGGATGATCTTACGAACCGTCGCGCTTCGCATGGATCACGTAGCCGTCGCCGGTGACGTCGGGGCGATAGGCACGGTCGAGCAGCTGCCGCAGCTCCGGGAATGCGTCGACACGCTCGGCGCCGCCGTCGGGCCATCCCCGCTCGAAGACGACGATGAACCGCGGCGGGCGCGCGTTCAGCGCATTGACGAGCTCGGCGCGGAGCCCGCGGACGACCGGCGTGGTCACGTCGTGGAAGAAGTGGAAGTCGTAGAGGAAGCGCGACGGCTCCCTCACGCCGAGGCGGAGCAGTGCGTGGATCCCCCCCTCGGTGGTGTCCAGCACCTGGACCGTATCACCGGGGCCGAGTCGTGGCCGCAGGTCGGCGACGACGGCGTTCACGCGCCGGGCCTTGTCGCTGATCCATCCGCCTTCGGCGGCCGCCGCCGCCTCGGCGCCCTTGGTCTCCAGCATCACGGCGGCGATGAGCAACGCCAGAGCGACCGGCGCCGCCGTCGTCCATCGACGCATCGACAACGCAGACGCGAGCTCGGCGAAGACGAGCACCGAGGCGAACGCCGCCAACGGATACACGTGGTACTCCCACCCCTTGCCCTAAGCGATGTAGTGCACGAGGCCATAGACGACGCCGAGGCCGACGACGAGGTGCCGCGTCGAGAACCGTCGCGTCGCGATCGGGCCGATCAGGCTCAACACGACCGCGGCGCCCAGGGGGATCCAGACGTGCCAGCGATGAAACCCCCACACGGGCGGACGACCGAGCTTCGAGTAGAGCGGCAGCAGGTAATCGAGCACGATGGCGCGCCAGGCCGGGAGCGCACCGACCGTCGCAAGCCAGAGCAGGATCACCACGGGCGCGACCGCCACGGCGCTTGGAAATACCACGCCGGCGAGCGCGGAGGCGCTCGACCGCCAGACCTGGACAGCGACGACGATGGTGAGGAAGCCCGCGAACACGAGCGCGTGAGGCTTGACCGTCACCCCGGCGCCGAGAGCGAGGCCACCCCACGCGAGATCCACGATGCGACGCCGCTCCAGCCAGCGCGCGACGCCGAGAGCGCCCGCGAGCAGGAACGGACACAGCAGGAAGTCGCGCTGACCGGCTTGCCAGGCACCTCCCGCCAGGTGATACGCGGCGAACACCAGGGCGCCCCCGACGGCCGCCACCGCGCCCCAGGGCGCCGCGAGCGCGGCGATCAATGCCCCGCCGAGGGCGAGCCAACCGAGATCGAAGAGGCGCCAGGCACTGTCACCGGCGCCGAGGCCGCGCAGGACGGCTCCGTGCAACACGTACACGCCGGGTACGTTCATGTCGAACACGTCACGGTAGGGCGCGGCACCGCCCGCAATGCGCCAGGCGATGTAGTGCATGATGGGCGCGTCGTGGATCAGCGGCCAGCCCCGCGAGCGCCACGCCAGCATCGCCACCACGACGGCGAACGCGACCACGGGGACTCCGGCGAGCTTACCGGCCGAAGTACGCTTCAATGACGCGCTCGTCGGCCTGGATGACGCCGGGCGGGCCTTCGGCGATCTTGTCGCCGTGGTCGAGGACGAACACGACCTCGCACAGCCCCATGACGACCTTCATGTCGTGCTCGACCAGCAGCACGGTCTTGCCCTCGTCGCGCAGACGGCGCACGGCGTCGAGCAAGTCGTTGAGGAGGGTGCGGTTGACGCCGGCCGCCGGCTCGTCGAGCAGGATCAACGAGGGGTCGCGCATGAGCACCCGCACGAACTCGACGAGCTTCTGCTGGCCATAGGACAGGTTGCCGGCGTACTCGCCGGCCAGCTTCTCGAGCTTCACGAAGGTCAGCAGCTCGCGGCCTCGACGCTCGGCGGTGGCCCGGTCACCGCGGGTCACGACCAGGAGATTTTCGAGCGCCGAGAGCTCGGGAAACACGCGGGTCACCTGAAAGGTGCGGCCCACACCCTTCACCGCGATCTGCCACGGTTTCAGGCCGTCGATGCGCTCACCCTGGAAGAGGATCCGGCCGGCGTCACGGCGCTCGACGCCGGTGACGCAGTTGAACAGCGTCGTCTTTCCGGAGCCGTTCGGGCCGATGAGGCCGTAGATCCGTCCGGGCTCGAGGCGCAGCGAGACCCCGTTGACCGCCGTGACGCCGCCGAAGCTCTTCTTGACGGCATCGACCTCGAGCGCGGCCGTCATCTAGACAGTCCGTGGGAGCCGATACTTGATCTGGAGGATCCCCAAAACCCCGCGCGGCATGAGGAGCACGACGGCCACGATGATGGCGCCGAACAACAGCTGGTGGACGTAGGGAAAGCGTGCCCACACGATTTCCTGCGAGACGAACAGGACGACGGCGCCGAGCACGGGTCCCCACACGGTGCCCTTTCCGCCGAACAGGACCATCACGATCATGGTGATCGTCGTGGCCAGCGGAAACACGCTGATCGGTTCGATGTACCCCTGGTCGCGCGCGGCGAGCCCGCCCACGATGCCGGGACCGACGGCGGACAGCAGGAACGCGTAGAGCTTGTGGCGGGCGGTGTCGATGCCCATCGCCTCGGCCGCCACTTCGTCCTCGCGGATCGTCATGAGCCGGAGCCCGAAGCGCGAGGTGATGATGACGTACGTCAACGCGGTCACGGCGGCCGCGCACACGCCCATCACGTAGTAGATCGGCACGCTGGCCTGGAGCGTGGGAAGCGACAGCCCGGAGCCACCACCAGTCAGGCCCTCGAAGTACGACACCAGCGCCCGCAGCACCTCGTTGAGGCCGAGCATGGCGATGGCGAAGTACGGGCCCTTCAGACGCAGGCACGGGTAGCCGATCAGCAGGGCCAGCCCGCACGCGGCGACGCCGGCCACGATGCAGGCGAGCGGCCACGACCAGCCGGCGTTCGTGATGAGAATCGCTGCCGTGTAGGCCCCGATGCCGAAGAACGCGACGTGGCCGAACGACACGTACCCGGTCAGCCCCGAGATGAGGTTCCACGAGCCGGCCAGCGCGATCCACATGAAGAGCTGGAGGAGCGCCCGCACCCCGTACCCCGTGCCGAAGACTGGATACACGGCGAGCGCCGCGGCGATCAGCACGAGCCCGCCCTGGAACAGCCGCGTCGGACTCACGTCGAGCGGCCGCCCAGGATGCCGGTGGGACGGACGAACAGGACGAGGACGAGGAGCACGTAGGCCACGGCTTCCGAGAGCTGCGTGGTCAGGAAGAGCGACGCGAGCTGCTCGATGAGGCCCAGGAGCATGCCGCCGACGAGGGCGCCCGGATAGTTCCCGGCGCCACCGAGCACGATGACGAGGAACGACTTGAAGGTCCAGATCTGGCCCATCTCGGGCTGGATCGCCACGATGACGGCGATGAGCGTGCCGCCGGCGGCGGCCAGCGCGGCCGCGAACCCGAAGGTGATCAGATGGATGCGGCCCACGTTGATGCCGCACACCATGGCCACGTCTCGGCTCTGCGACGTGGCCCGGATGGCCTTGCCGAGCTTCGTGTTGCGCAGGAACACGAAGACCGCGGCCGTGATGATGGCCGCGAAGACGAACGCCACGAGGCGCGACTTCGACACCGCGAACGGCCCGACGACGAAGGACCCGGTCAGGAACTCGACGGCGCGCAGGTCGGACGTGAACGCGAGCTGGGCCAGGTTCACGACGGCGATCGAGATGCCGAAGGTGAGGAGCAGCGAGGACAGTTCGGGCGCGTCCACCACCCGGAAGACCAGCGTCCGTTCCAGCAGCATGCCGATCACGAAGAGCGCGGCCATCGACACCGGCAGCGTGAGGTAGGGGTTCACCCCGAAGGCGCTGTACAGGAAGAACGTGGCGTAGGCGCCGAGCATCAGCATCGGGCCGTGCGCGATGTTGATGACCCTCATGACCCCGAAGATGAGCGCGAGGCCGAGCGCGACCATCGCGTAGAGCGTCCCCGAGAGCAGGCCGGAGATCACGACCTGCCCGACCATGGCCGGCGTGATGACGACGTTCATTTGAAAGGGCGTGGGCACCCGGCGTTCATTGAACAGGGCACGGGCACCCGGGCTTCGCCACGCCCGTGCCCCGTCGCAATTTCACGCGAGGTCACTCTTTCGGCCGATCAGAGTCGCGAACAGGCTTACCGTTGGTTCCAGGGCGGCGTCGGAAAGTGCGGCTTGGCCGCGGCCAGCTCGTCCGGCCAGACGGTGAACTTCTTCCCCTCGTGCCACTGGAAGAGCACCATCTTGTGGGCGACCTGGAAGCCGTCCTGGTCGACCTTGTACTCACCGAACATCGTCTTCATGTCGAGCTTCAGCAGCGCCTCGCGCACCTTGTCGGCGTCGAGCGAGCCGGCGCGCTTGACGCCCTCGGCGTAGATCAGGCAGCCGGCGTAGCCCGCCGCCGAGTGATACGACGGCTCGTGGCCGAACTCCTTCTTGTAGGAGTCGAAGAACTCTTTGTTCCCGGGATAGGGCAGCGACGGCTCCCACTGCGTCGAGCCGTAGATGTACTCGGCGTTCTGCTTGAGCGTGTCGTAGAACTCGGGGAGATCGCCGCCCACGGTCACGCCGAACATCTTGGGATTGACGTTCAGCTCCCGCATCTGCCGCGTGAGGGCGACCGCATCGTCGAAGTAGGTGCCGGCCGCGATGACGTCGGGATTGAGCGACTTGACCTTGGTGAGGAGCGCCGAGAAATCCGTGTTGCCCTTGGGATAGGCCTCGGTGAAGACGACCTGCAGGCCCTTCTTCTTCGCGAGATCGGTCGCGCCGGCCGCCGCCGCTTTGGAGAAGAGCGTGTCCTCGTTGATGACCGCGACCGTCTTCAGCCCGCGCTTGGCGGCGATGTCGAGGAGGCCCTCCAGGTAGACCTCGGCCGGCGAGATGACCATGAAGATGTACTTCCGCCCCTTCCGGAAGATCGAGGTCGTGGCGGCGAGCGGCGACACCATCACCTTCTTGTACTTCTCGGTCACGTTGGCGGCCGCCTCGGTGACCGGGGACGAGTACGGTCCCATGACGCCGTCCACTTTGTCCTCGGTGATGAGCTTCTCGTAGAGCCGCACCGCGGTGGCGGGCATCGACTGATCGTCGTAGACGACGATCTCGACCTTGCGACCGAGCACACCGCCCTTGGCGTTCAGATCGCGCTCGCAGAGCTTGTAGCCTTCGTGCTGGTTCTTGCCGAGCTTGGCGTAGGTTCCGGTGAGCGACATCGACGCGCCGATCCGTATCGGACCCTGCGCGTCCACGACCGCCGCGGTGGCCGCCAGCACGGCGATGCCGGCGACGAACACACCGACCGTCTTGAACGTCATGGAAGTCCTCCCGCGGGGGCGCTCGGGGCCGATGACGAGATAGCACCCGCCCCCCGACGTGTCAAGGTTACCTGCTGCTCATGGAAACGCGCGTGAAGTAAACTCGGATCCACGATGCCAGGCGCCCTCGCCGGCCTCTCCGTCCTCGATCTCACCAGTCAGCTCTCCGGGCCCTACTGCTCGATGATCCTGGCCGACCTCGGCGCCGACGTCGTGAAGGTCGAGCGCCCCGGCCAGGGCGACGAGTCCCGGGCCATGGGGCCTCACGTGGCCGGTGAATCCGCGCCGTTCATGACCTTCAACCGCAACAAGCGGTCGATCACGATCGACCTCAAGACCGCCGACGGCGGCGCCATCGCCCGGCGGCTGGCCACGCGCGCCGACGTCGTCCTCGAGAACTGGCGACCGGGCACGGCCGCGCGCCTCGGCCTCGGCTGGGACGACGTCCACGCCCTGAACGCGCGAGCGATCTACTGCTCGATCTCAGGGTTCGGCCAGACCGGGCCCTACGCCCAGCGCGGCGGGTTCGACCGGATCGCGCAGGGCATGTCGGGGATGATGTCCATCAACGGCACCGAAGAGGGCCCGCCGTTGCCGGTCCCGATTCCCGTCTCCGACATCGGCACCGGGATGTTCGCGGCGATCGGCATCCTCGCCGCCCTCCGCGTACGGGAGCAGACCGGTGTCGGTCAGCGGGTCGACACGTCGCTGCTCGAGACGCCGATCGCGTGGGCCGTGTACGAGGCGTCGTCGTTCTTCGCGACGAACGAGGTGCCGCGCCGGCTCGGCCCGGGCCACCGGACGGCCGCGCCCTATCAAGCGTTTCGCACCGCCGACGGCTGGATCAATCTGGGCGGTGGCTCGCCGACGTTCTGGCCGATCATCTGTCGTGTGCTGGGCGTGCCCGCGCTCGTCGAGGACACGCGCTTCGCGACACCTCCGCTCCGCGTCAAGAACCGGGCAGCGCTCGCCGAACTCCTCCAAGCGCGCTTCACCACCGCGGGCACGGCGGCGTGGCTGGAGCGACTCGAGGCCGCCGGCGTGCCGGCGGGGCCGATCCTCGACTACGGCCAGGTCTTCGCGGATCCCCACGTGCGTCACCGCGAGATGGCCGTCGAGGTCGAGCACCCGCGCGCGGGGCGATCGCGTGTGCTCGGAATCCCCGTGAAGCTCTCGAGCACACCGGGAAGCATCCGGAGACCGGCGCCCACGCTCGGGCAGCACACCGACGAGGTGTTGAAGGAGCTGGGCTACGACGCCGCGGCCGTGGCGAACCTCAAAGCGAGGAACATCGTCTAGTCCCTGAACTCCTGGTCGAGGATCTCGCGAATGAACCGGTCGAGCGAAACCGGATAGAAGCGGGGATCGGGTGACACGATCACGCCGGTATTGATGACCTCGCGCTGGCTGAGTTCCTCCAGCACCCGCTCGAGCACGCTCTCGGGGTCCCGCTCCTGCCGCCGGATGTTGAGGTCCTCCGACTCCAGGCTCACGCGGGAGGCGTAGCGAAAGCTGAAGAAGCGCGCGACGAGCGCGTGATGCATCAGCTCGCGCTCGCCGAACAACTCGCCGTACGTGGGCCCGTCGCGGCCGGGGCTGATGACGAGCCTCGGCGAGACCTTGATGCGCCCCCGCACCTCCACGGACCGGCTCGGCCGCTCCGCCTCGGGGCCGACGATGATGTAGGGCAAGATGTGATACCCCGTGATGATCCCGCTCAGCGGCCGCCGGACGACGCGTGTCTCGTCGAAGACGTGGCGCAGCAACTCGGTGTCGTCCCAGGGCTCGCTCATGCCGCCTCAGTGTACGGCATTCCCACATTCTCTCGTTGACTTCGGGCGGGCGGCGGTGCCAGGCTGCCGGTGTGGAAGACCGCGCGATCGATCGCGGCGGGGGCGTCGTCGAGTGGATCCACATCTGCGAGCGCTGTGGCGAGCGCATGGATGAGCAGAAGTGCAAGATCATCTGCCCTCGCTGCCATCTCACACGCGACTGTAGCGATCCCTAGCTCGCGCGGCTGACGTCGCTCGACCCGTCACTCCGCGTCTCGGCGGCACGGCTCCTGCACTGACGCACGGCATGCCCTCGCCGGCCACCGTCGCGTGCTCGTTCTACCTGGCCGCGCTCCACTCGCTCCGCCGTTCCGGTATCGACTTCCTGGTCGGTGGCGCCTATGCGCTCGAGCGCTACACCGGGATCTCGCGAGACACCAAGGACCTGGACGTCTTCGTGCGCCCCGAGGATTGCGAGCGGGTGCTGGCGGCCTTCGCCGAGTCCGGCTTCGATACCGAGCTCACGTTCCCCCACTGGCTGGGCAAGGCACGGGCGGGCAGCGAGATGGTGGACGTCATCTTCAGCTCGGGCAACGGCTGCGCTCGCGTCGACGACGAGTGGTTCCAACACGGCGTCACCGACGAGGTGATGGGCGTTCCCGTGAGGCTCATCCCGGTCGAGGAGATGATCTGGTCGAAAGGGCTCATCATGGAGCGCGAGCGCTTCGACGGCGCCGACGTGATCCATCTCCTGCGCGCCCGCGGCGCCGGGCTCGACTGGTCGCGGGTGCTGCGGCGCTTCGGCTCGAGGTGGCGCGTCCTCCTCTCGCACCTGATCCTCTTCGGCTTCGTCTTTCCCGGCCACCGCGACGTCATCCCCACCGGCGTCATGCGTGAGCTCACCGCGCGCCTCGAACGCGAAACCGGGACGGCCGCCATCGATGGAGACGACGGACGAGCCTGCCACGGCACGCTGCTCTCTCGTCAGCAGTACCTGGTCGACGTCGACCACTGGGGCTACCGCGACGCGCGGCTCGGCCCCGAAGGGACCATGACCGAGGCCGACGTCGCGATCTGGACGGCCGCCATCGAGGGCCGGTAGCCGCCGGTGCGCCTCGCCGCGCTCGGAGACCTGCACTGCCCGCGCACACCGCCCGACGTGCTGGCGCCGCTCCTGGGCCGCGCCGCTCAAGAGGCCGACGTCCTGCTCCTGTGCGGCGATCTCACGGATCGCGGCCTTCCCGACGAAGCGCGTGTCCTGGTCAAGATGCTGACCGGGTCGGTCCGCATCCCGATCGTCGCGGTGCTCGGCAATCACGACTACGACGCCGGCCAGGCGGCATCGATCCGCACCCAGTTGATCAACGCGGGCGTCCACGTCCTGGATGGTGAGCCGGTCGAGGTCGCCGGCGTCGGATTCGCCGGCGTCAAGGGCTTCTGCGGCGGCTTCGGCGACCGGGCGCTCCAGCCGTGGGGCGAGGACATCATCAAGCGCTTCGTCCACGAAGCCGTGAACGAAGCGCTCAAGCTCGAATCGGCGCTGGCCAGGCTGCGCACGTCCCAGCGGGTCGCGGTCCTGCACTATGCGCCCGTCGAGGGCACGGTCAAGGGCGAGCCGCCCGAGCTCTTACCCTTTCTCGGCTCGAGCCGGCTCGAAGAGCCCCTGACACGCTACCCCGTGAACGTCATCTTTCACGGTCACGCTCATGGCGGCAGCCCGGAGGGACGGACCCGCACCGACGTCCCCGTCTTCAACGTGGCGCTGCCCCTCTTGCAGCGCGTCTATCCCGATCAGCCGGCGATCAGGACCGTCGAGCTTCCGAGCTAGTCTCCGGCGCCCACGGCTCGCGCCGGTCGCCCGTGCGCACCTTCGAGCGCAGCTCGACGACGAGGCCACGCGCACGGCTCATCATGTCGCGGGAGGTGCCGTCGACCTTCTCGGTCGTCTGACGCAGGTAGGCACGCGCCTTCTCCCGCACCATCTCGCGCCGCTGCCGGCCGTGCTCGCGGTCGAAGAAGTACATGAGTCCGGCGCCGGCCGCGGCGCCCGCGACGATCCAGAGCGGATGAACGCCGCTGCGGGGCGGCGGGGTCATCTTCACCTCGGGACGCCGCACCCACGGAGGCATGCGGACCGACGGCAACTGCGTACGCGGCAGGTTGTCGGCCATCTGCCGCACGTTATCGGCCATCTCGCGCACCCGGCTTCCCACGCGCTCGACCGTCCACTGCCCCGATCCAAGAGCCATGTCGTGTCCTCCGTTTGCTGTCATGCCGCACGATCGGAGCGCCGGCCGGCCGCCCTGGCCTGCCCGCGCTCGTAGCCGCGACGAAACGCGTCCGTATTGTAGACGTCCGGATAGCGTTGCTTCAGTTTATTAACGACATCATCATATGCGCGATCGCGCTGGCCGGCACCCAGCGCACACTCGAAACCCCGTCGGTAGTCGGGCTCGGCCGCGGCAAAGGGCTGTCCGGTGGACTCGTAGTGAGCCGCCTCGACGTCGCGGAGTCCTTTCCACCAGCGCTCCCGGAACGCGTCGAGGCTCTCGGCTCCGTTGGCGCTGAGCACTGCACGAGCCACCTCGGCTCGCTGGTCGTCATCGGCGAGCACGATGACCACGCTGCGGCCGTGGCGAAGCGCGTCCTCGTAGAGGAAGAGATCGTCCTTCGGCACACCCTCGGGCGCGTCATCGAACGCGTGACCGACCGCGGCGCCCAGGGCGCCGAGGAGCACCGTCCCGAGCGCGCCCAGCGCGATGACCGGACCGAGACCTGGCACCAGGAGTGTCGACAGCACGGTGCCGAGTTGCATACCGCCCGCGGCACCGGCCGCAGCACCGGTCACGGTGCCGAGCGCCGTGCCGATGCCCGGAGGCTCGGTCTCGCGCGTGGGAACCGTGGTGGGCCGCTCCGCGGGCGTTCCGGGAGTGAGCACGATGATGCGACCACGGTCGATGCCGGCCGGTTCCAGCTCGGCGGCCGCCCGCTCGGCGTCCTCGCGCCTGGTGAAGATGCCGACCACTGGATGCATGATGGGATCTCCTCTCGCCCCCGAGTCGCTGTATGCGGAACCCGTGCCACGGAAGTCGGTGTGACACGCGATGCGCTCGCCGCTGAAAAAACGACAAGGCGTGCTATAAGAAGCCGTTTTCGCCATGCCCGGCACCGCCGCCCAGTCGCCCTTGCTGGCCGTTCGTGACGTCACGATGCGTTTCGGCGGCATCGTCGCGTTGGATCACGTCTCCTTCGACATCGGCGATGGTGAGATCGTCGGCCTCATCGGTCCGAACGGCGCGGGCAAGACCACGCTCTTCAACTGCGTGAGCCAGCTCTACACACCCAACGAGGGCTCGGTCCTGCTCGCGGGCCGGTCGATCCTCGGCCTCGGCCCCCACCGCGTCGCCGCGCTGGGCGTCGGGCGGACCTTCCAGAACCTCGCGCTGTTCTCGACGCTCACGGTGCTGCAGAACGTCATGATCGGGATCCACGCGCGCACGCACAGTGGCTTCCTGGCCAACGCGCTGCGCCTGTCCAGCGTGCGCCGCGAAGAACGCCAGATGCACGACGCGGCCATGGAGCTGCTCGCCTTCCTCGAGCTCACCGCCGTGGCCCATCACCCGGCGGCCGGGCTGCCGTTCGGCACGCTGAAGCGCGTCGAGCTGGCTCGCGCCATGGCCGGCCAGCCGCGCCTGCTGCTGCTCGACGAGCCCGCCGGCGGGCTCAACCACGAGGAGGTGGGTGCCCTCGCCCAGCTCGTCCGTGAGATCCGCGACCGACGCGCCGTGACCGTGCTGCTGGTGGAGCACCACATGAGCCTCGTCATGCAGGTGTCCGACCGGGTCGTCGTCCTCGACTTCGGGCGCAAGATCGCCGAAGGCCCACCGACGACCGTGCAGAAGAACCCCGACGTGATCCGCGCGTACCTCGGCACCGACGGGGCCGCCGGCTGATGGCGGCTCTCCTCAGGGCGTCCGAATTGCGAGCCCGCTACGGGTGGACGCGTGTCCTTCACGGCGTGAGCTTCGAGGTCGAGGAAGGCGGGATCACCACGATCCTCGGGGCCAACGGCGCGGGGAAGACGACGACGCTCAGGGCGGTCTCGGGGCTGGTGAGCACGGAAGGCTCCGTGCACTTCGCCGGCGGGCGCATCGACGGGCGGGCGCCGGAGGACCTGGTGCGGGCCGGCATCGCCCACGTGCCCGAGGGCCGCGGCACCTTCGTCGGCCTGACGGTGGAGGAGAACTTGCGCCTCGGCGCCTACGCGCGGCGGGAGCGCGCGCGGAGCGACGACTTCGAGCGCGTCTACCAGTACTTCCCGATCCTGCGCGAGCGACGGCGGCAGGTCGCGGGCACGCTCTCCGGCGGCGAACAGCAGATGCTGGCCATCGCGCGCGCGCTCATGCTGAGCCCACGCCTGCTCCTGCTCGACGAGCCGTCGCTCGGGCTCGCCCCGCTCGTCATGCGCGAGATCTTCCGGATCGTGCGGGCGATCAACCGCGATCACGGCGTGAGCGTCCTGCTCGTCGAGCAGAACGCCGCCATCGCGCTGGAGCTCGCCGATCACGCCTACGTGCTGGAGACGGGCCGCGTGGTACTGGCCGGGCCGCCCGCCATCCTCAAGCAGGACGACGCCGTCCGCCGCTCCTATCTGGGGTACTAGGTGGACATCTTCCTGCAGCAGGTCGTGTCCGGTCTCGCCACCGGCGGCATCTACGCGAGCCTGGCGCTGGCCCTGGTCATGATCTACCAGGCCACCGACGTCGTGAACTTCGCCCAGGGCGAGATGGCGATGTTCTCCACGTATCTCGCGTGGTCGATGCTCAACGCCGGCCTGCCGTACTGGGTGGCCTTCACCGCCACGCTCGCGCTCGCCTTCGTGGGAGGCTTGCTCATCGAGCGGATTGTGATCCGGCCCGTCGAGAACGCTCCCGTGCTCGCCGTCGTGATCGTCTGCATCGGGCTGCTCGTCATCCTCAACAGCGTGGCTGGCTGGATCTACTCCTACATCCAGAAGCCGTTCCCCAGCCCGTTCCCCGGCACCCCGATCCGGTTCGGCAACGTCGTCTTCGGCGCCCACGACCTGGGGGCCATCGGCATCACGCTGGTCGTCCTCCTCTTCCTCTACGTCTTCTTCCGCTACACGACGCTCGGCCTGGCCATGCGTGCGGCGGCGCAGAACCCGGTGTCGAGCCGGCTGTGCGGCGTGCGCGTGGGGTGGATGCTCGCCATCGGCTGGGGCCTGGCCGCCCTCGTCGGCGCGGTGGCCGGCATGATGGTGGCGCCCATCGTGTTCCTCGACCCGAACATGATGGCGGGAATCCTGATCTACGCGTTCGCGTCGGCGACGCTCGGCGGCTTCACCAGCCCAGGGGGCGCCGTCGTTGGCGGGCTGCTCGTCGGCGTGATCGAGAACCTCGTCGGCACCTATGTGCGCTTCATCGGCACCGAATTGAAGCTGACGGTGGCGCTGGCCATCATCATCATCGTGCTCGTGGTGAAACCAAGCGGGCTCTTCGGGCGTGTTGTCGTGCGGCGCGTATGACGCCCCGATCCAGGCCGCTGACGCTCGCGCTGCCGCTCGTTACGCTCGCCGTCGCCGCCCTGCTGCCCTTCGTGCTCAGCAACTTCCGCCTCTTCCAGTTCACGCAGGTCTTCATCTACGCCATCGCGCTCCTCGGGCTCAACATCCTCACCGGCTACAACGGCCAGATCTCACTGGGCCACGGCGCCTTCTACGCGCTGGGCGCCTACACGAGCGGCATCATGATGGATCGGTGGAACGCGCCGTTCCTGACAACGCTGCCGGTGGCGGGAGCCGTCTGCCTCGGCGCCGGCTTTCTCTTCGGCATTCCGGCCCTCCGCCTCGAGGGCCTGTACCTGGCCCTCGCCACCTTCTCGCTCGCGCTCGCCGTCCCGCAGATCCTGAAATACTTCGAGCACTGGACGGGCGGATCGCAGGGCCTCGTGCTGTCCAAGCCCGAGGCGCCCTTCCGCCTGACGCTGTCGCCCGACCAGTGGCTCTACTTCGTCGCCCTGGCCACGCTGGTCCTCTCGATGATCCTGGCCTGGAACCTCCTGCGCGGTCGCACCGGCCGCGCGCTGATCGCCATCCGTGATCATCACATCGCGGCCGAGGCGATGGGCGTGAACAGCGCGCTCTACAAGTCGCTCGCCTTCGGCGTGAGCGCCGGCTTCACGGGCGTCGCGGGCGGGCTGAGCGCCGGGGCCATCGCCTTCGTGGCGCCTGACGCCTTCAACGTGTTCCTGTCCGTCACGTTCCTGGTCGGCATCGTCATCGGAGGCCTGGCCTCCATCGCGGGGGTCGTGTGGGGCGCGCTCTTCATCCAGTTCGTCCCCAACTGGGCGCAGGACATCTCGAAGGCGGCGCCGTGGGCGATCTACGGCGTCTTCCTGATCGTCTTCATGTACACGATGCCGCGAGGCATCGCCGGCACCATCCGAACCGTCTGGGCCCGCCGGCGCGTGAATGTGAGATCATCGCCGGCCAAAGGAGGACCTCCATGAGATTTCGCACCGTCGCGCGCTTGCTCGCCGTCGCGCTGCCGCTCGCGCTGGTCTCGGCCGCCGTGGCCGCCGACACCCCGGGCGTGACCGCGACCGAGATCAAGATCGGCAACACCAACCCCTATAGTGGGCCGGCCTCGGCCTACGGCACCATCGGCAAAGCGATCGGCGCCTACTTCAAGAAGGTCAACGACGAGGGCGGCATCAACGGGCGGAAGGTCAACTACATCTCGTACGACGACGCCTACAGCCCGCCCAAGGCCGTCGAGATGGTGCGCAAGCTGGTCGAGCAGGACCAGGTGGCCGCGCTCTTCCAGACGCTGGGCACGCCGACCAACAGCGCCATCCACAAGTACGTCAACCAGCAGAAGGTGCCGCATCTATTCGTGGCGACCGGCGCCACGAAGTGGAACGACCCGCAGCACTTCCCGTGGACGATGGGCTTCCAGCCCAACTACCAAACCGAGGGCCGTATCTACGCCCAGTACATCCTCAAGAACCTCCCGGACGCGAAGATCGGCATCCTCTACCAGAACGACGATTACGGGAAGGACTACCGCAAGGGCCTCCACGACGGGCTCGGCGAGGCGGCCAAGAAGCTGATCGTGATGGAGCAGACCTACGAGGTGACCGACCCCACCATCGATTCGCAGATCGTCAATCTCAAGAACAGCGGCGCCAACGTGTTCTTCAACGTGACGATCCCGAAGTTCGCGGTGCAAGCGATCAAGAAGTCCCACGACATTGGCTGGAAGCCGACCCACTTCCTGAACAACGTGTCGAGCTCGCTGGGGACCGTGCTGAAGCCGGCCGGGCTGGACGCGTCCAAGGGACTCATCACCGCCCTCTACCAGAAAGAGATCACCGACCCGCAGTGGAAGAACGACAAGGGATATCTGGACTGGGTGGCCTTCATGAAGAAGTACTACCCCGAGGGCGCGCTCGACGACCAGTCCAACGCGTACGGCTACCTGGCGGCTCAGACGCTGGTGCAGGTCCTCAAGCAGTGCGGCAACGACCTCAGCCGCGAGAACATCATGAAGCAGGCCGCCAATCTCAAGAACTTCGAGCTGGCGTTGCTCCTGCCCGGGATGAAGGTCAACACGAGCCCGACCGACTTCGCGCCGATCGAGCAGGAGCAGCTGGCGAAGTTCGACGGAGAGCGCTGGATGCTCTTCGGCGAGCTCTACGACGCGAGCAAGAAGTAACGCTGAGCGGGGTGGGGCGGGTAGCCCTGTTCGACCACGAGCGTTACGCCTAGCCTGACTGGCCGTCTCACCGCCTCGACCCGGGGCGGTGAACGGTCGCTGGGCAACGGGTCTCACAGGGCTTTCCGCCCCACCCCGGCTCACTTCTCCTTCCCCGCCTTCTCCTTCACTCTGCCGACGGGAGGAGGCCGCGGGCGGTGAGCCAGGTGACGATCGTGACGCTGAGGCGGCGGATCAGATCGGCTTCGTCGGGCTGGACGTGCTCGCTCGAAACCCAGATCAGCTCCTTCGGCGCCTTGGCCGCTTCGTAGAGCGCAAGGACGCTCGCCCTCGGCACCAGGGAGTCGTCGGCACCGTTGACCATCAGGAATGGTCGCGGCGCGATCCCGGCCACGTACCGCTCGGGCGCCAGCGGCGCCACCCCCAGCGCAAGGGCATGGCCGAGCAGCCACGCCCGCCACGGCGGATGGGGCGACGGCTGATCGGGATGGGTCAGCGCGTGGCTGACCAGCGCTCCGATCTTCCCGCCTCCATAGAGCGCGACGACCGCGGCTGGACGCGCGTCGATGCCGCCCGCGATGGCCACCGCCGGGGCACCCAGGCTGGAGCCGACGAGAAACAACCGCGTTTTCGCCACGTCGGGGCGTGAATCGAGATAGTCCAGCAGCAGCAGGATGTCGGCGACGGTGTCGAACGCCGCCGGGCGCAGCTTGAAGGGCATCGTGATGGCGCGCCAGCCGTCCCATCCTCCGCGCCGGGCCGGTAACGGGTAGTCGGGCGACACGATCACGGCGTGGCGCGCGATGGCATCCAGGCCGCGCACCCCCGCAACACGCCGCCCCCGGTTCACGCCACCGAGGAGCACGGCCGCGGGATGCGGCCCGGGGCCGCGCGGCACGCGGACGAGAGCCGACACGTCCCGCCCCGTCGAGCGCCGCAGCGTCAGCTGCGACATCGTCGAGATCGCGTCCTCACCGCCGGGAGCCACCTCAACGGCGGCCAGATGACCTTTGCGGGCCACCAGCGACGCCGGTGATCCCTGCCGGATCGCGACGCCAACAAGCGCTCCGGCCGCCACGACGACGACGAGCAGGGCGATGGCCAGCCGCCGGCGCCCTCGCAACCTCATCTTCGCAGCGCCGAGGCGTGAACGAGCCAGCGCCCGGGCCAGCCATCGATCGCCGCGTCGGCGGCGAGCGTGCCGCGACGCACGAGGCGCTCGAGAACGCTGGTGACCTCGGCCCCCGGCAACCGGAACAGCCGCGCCAGGACGCGCTCGTTGGTGAAGACGGCGCCCGCGACGAAGCGCTCGATCAGCCGTTCGATCGCGCGCGCCCGACCGAGGCGCCTACCCTCGGCGACGGCATCAGGCAGCCACGCTTCCAGCAGATCCCAGCGATAGGAGAACGTCGGCTCGTAGCGCTCCTCGGTCTTCACGATCCACAGGCCTTGCTGCAGCTCCGCCATGGCACGCTCGAACTCTCGCGTCTTGCCGGGATCGAGCATGAACGTGTTGGCGCGCAGGCCGCGCGTGTACTGGGGATGCTCACGCACCAGCGCGTCCATCAGCCGGCGCGCCGTGAGACTCAGGTGGCCGGCGTCGTACTCAGCACGGTAGTCACGAGCGCGCTGGCGTCCGCGCGTGACGCCGTAGAAGGCCGGGAACACGTCGAGGGCCACGAGCAGGGGCCGGCCCTTGAGGAGCTTGCCGTAGTAGACGTCACGCCGCGAGGGCAGCGTGTCCTTGAGCTGCCAGGTCAGGCCCACGCCGTCGTCGTGATGCGAGCGACGCGGCCAGCGCGGATTCCGGCGACCCACCACGGCCTCCCACAGGCAGGCCACGCCCTCGGGAAACCGATAGAAGGTGGAGCAGAAGCCGACATCGTGGATGAACGCGAGCGCGCTCGCGTCGCTTCGGACACGCAGGCGAGGCTCGCGGCGAAAGCGCCGATCGCGCAGGCGCTCGAGCGTCGACGCCGGCAGCCCGCCGCTCGCGTGCCGATTCCGCCGGGTCACTCTCTGATCAGCGCGTCGGTCCTGGCGGCCATGACGAAATCGTTGCGGTGCAACCCATGGATCGCGTGCGTCCACCACGTCACGGTGACCCGCCCCCATTCGGTCAACAGCGCCGGGTGATGGCCTTCGGCCTCGGCCGCGGCGCCGACGCGGTTGGTGAACGCGAGGGCCGCGGCGAAGTCGGGACACGTGAAGACTCGCTCGACACGGCGCACGCCGTCCCGCTCGACAACCCGCCACCCCGGGATCTCGCGCAGGAGCGCGGGCAGCTCGGCCTCGCTGACTGCGGGAGAATCCGGGCGGCACGCCGTGCATCGCTCGCTGGCCAGTTTGGTCACGTCGGCATTACACCGCCCCTCGACGGCGCGCGCAACGCTGGTATGGTTGACCCGTGTCGTGCTCGATTCTCCTCACCGGGCTTCTCGTTGTTGCTGCCCTGGGCGGCTGCGTGGCATCGAGGCAAGGCGACTGGTGGCTCGCGCGTCGGGACTCGTCGGGCCAGGCGCCCGATGCCGCCGTCACGACCGACGCCGTCCTGCAGGTGTACGCGGCGCGTGCCGTCGGCTGGCGCGGGCTCCTCGGCGTCCACACGTGGATCGCCGTCAAGCGTGCCGACGCGCAGGCGTACACCCGCTACGAGGTGATCGGCTGGGGCGTGGAGCGAGGCATCGCGGCGATTCGCGTGAACCGCACCGGACCCGACAACTACTGGTTCGGGGCGCGACCGGACCTGCTGCTCGATCGGCGTGGCGAAGGCGTGAACGAGCTCATCGATCGTGTCGAGGCGGCCATCGCCGCGTATCCGTACCAGGACGAATATCGGCTGTGGCCGGGCCCGAACAGCAACACGTTCACGGCTTTCGTCGGCCGCTCGGTGCCCGAGCTGAGGCTCAAGCTGCCCTCGACGGCGATCGGCAAGGACTACCTGCCCGGTGGCGCGCTCGTCGCCCTGACGCCCGCCGGCCGCGGCGTTCAGCTCTCGCTCTTCGGCGTGGCCGGCATCGGCGCGGGCTGGGATGAAGGCCTCGAGGTCAACGTGCTGGGGCTGGTCTTCGGCCTCGACGTCACCTCGCCCGGACTGAAGCTGCCCGGCATCGGTCGCGTCGGCATCCCCTGACCGTCAGCACGTCGGCCTGACCGTCAGCACGTCCGAAGAAATTCGAGCAGCGCGCGATTGAGGGTCTCCGGCTGATCGTGCGTCGTCGCGTGGCCGGAATCGGCGACGACGACCAGGCGGGCACCAACGATGCCCGCGCGCAGTGCCTCCGTCGCCGAGCGGGGAACCGTGGCATCCCGATCGCCGACGACGATCAGCGTCGGGCAGCGCACGGCGGCCAGCCGGGCACGCGCGTCGAAGCGCGCGAGCGCGCGGAGGCCGGCCACATAACTGGCGCGTGGCGTGGCGCCCAGGCTCGCCACCGCGCGTTCGTAGAGATCGCGCTGCTCACGCTTCGGGAAGAGGCCCCGCGCGACGTGGGCGGCGACGACCGGCATCGGTGCCATAGCTACGAGCGCGAGCCGGACCAGCACCCGCAGCGCCGCGCGCGGGCCGGCGGGTCGCAGTCGCGCAAACGCGTTGATCAGGGTGAGCGAGCGGACGCGCTCTGGCGCCTGCGCAGCGAGGGCCAGGGCCACGCATCCCCCGAGTGACAATCCCACGAGGTGCACGGGCCCCGTCGAAACGTGGGAGACCAGCGCGGACACGCGCGAGGCGATGCCGTCGATGGTGAGGCGCTCGCGTGGCAACGCCGAGCGTCCGTGACCGGGCAGGTCCACCGCGACGACGTGATAGCGCCCGGCGAGCGCCGGAATCTGGAGCGACCAGTCGCCCGCCCGCGCTCCGAGCCCATGCAAGAGAACGACGGACGGCGTCGCCGCCGACGATGGCCCACTCTCGTCCCACGCGAGCGCGGTACCGTCGATATCGAGCGTCGGCATCGGCCCAGTGTACTGTGCTAGCCTCCGGGCCACGCGCGTCGAGGTCCGCGTCCGATGAAGGAGCTGCGCACCGAGATCGAGATCGCGGCCTCGGCCAACCGGGTCTGGGCCACGCTGACCGACTTTTCCTCGTTTCCCGTCTGGAATCCGTTCATCCGCCGGGTCGATGGCGAGCTTCGCGTCGGCGCCAGGCTCGTCATCCGGCTTCAACTGCCGAACGCCCGCAGCATGACATTCCGTCCGCGCGTGCTTCGCGTCGAGCCGGGCCGCCAGCTTCGCTGGCGCGGCCATCTACTCGTGCCCGGCCTCTTCGACGGCGAACACATCTTCGCGATCGAGCCTCTCGGTGCTGGTCGGGCGAGATTCATCCAGCGCGAGATCTTCACCGGGCTCCTGGTGCCCCTGTTCGCCAGACGCCTCGACAGCACCACCCGCCGCGGCTTCGAGGCGATGAATCTGGCGTTGAAGGCGCGGGCGGAGGGCGTCTGATGGAGAACTACCCGGTTGTGATGGCGACGTTCGCCGCCATCTACGCGCTACTGGCGCTCGGGCTGAACCTCGTGGGGGCGATCAGCGTCGCCGGCAGACCTTCGTGCCCCTGATCACCATTATGTATATGGTCCTGGCGCTGATGGCCGTTGGGACCGGCAACAACTACGGCGCGGTGCCGGGGGCCGTCCTGGTGGTCTTCGTCATGGAGGCGACACGCTTCGTGACGGCCTGGCGGCGCGCGCTCCGACCCGTGCAAGCAGAAGCCCGTCGATCCGGTTCCGCATCTCCGCGCCGTCGCCGAGGCGTTGTGGCAGTCGGGTCAGCCCAAACGAACGTCCGCGGCGCTCGATCGCGCGCTCGCCGCGGTCCTCGGCTCCAAGCTCTTCACCGTCCTGCGCTATCACGAGGACACCGGCGAGCGGAAAATCCGTGACGGCATCCGTCGTCGCGATGTTCCTCCGGTATGGGCCCGGCGTCTGTGGTTGCGGTCGGATTGTCGTCGCGCCGGCATCAGTTCATCCAGCCCGCTCGGCGGATCTTCTTCCGTTCCTCTAGCGTCCGCGCTCAAGGAGGCGGTGCCCGGCATTTCTCGCGTCGTATTGTCCCAGCGCGGCACGGCGGCGAGCGCGGCGTAGAGAAGCCTGCGGCGATCCGTCGCGCTCAACTGAACGCCTCGTCCGGACGCGCCTCATCCACCCAGATCACTTCTCGGCAGGTGACGCACTCGAGCCCGCGGCAGATCACGCGCGGCAGGTGCTCGACCGGGTGGTCGGCGTGACGATCGCGCCAGCGCGCAAGCTCGTTGGAGTCGATCATCACGGCATCACGGCAGGGTGCCGGTGTACTTGGCGCAAGGACACGAGTGGCTGCGCCGGTCGTGGACTATGACACGCGGCGATGCTCTGCGCGAGGAGCTGGCGTTATGAGCCCTCGAAAACCCGGCGCGCGAAGCCGTCCCTGTATCACCTCGGCGTAGCTGATCTCCGCATGGAGCTCGGGCTCCAGCCACACCACGCCGCGCCTTGCGGTCTTGTCGGCGAACGGCGATGTCTCGCGCACGGCGTCATGGTCGTCGGCGAGCAGCGCTGGGAGCGCGGCACAAACGGCTGGCGCATCGTCTCGGAGCGGGAGGAGGCGCCGGCGAAATAACGAATCGGCGATGTGCTCCTACGAGTCCGCTAACGTCTCCATAGGCTGGTGGGATCTCGGGTCAAGGCGGCAAGCTCCTCGTCGTGATCGGGCACGAAGTATCCGACCACGATTCCCATCGCCGCTTTCGGCAGCGGTCGTCCTGTTGGGTTGTCGTACACCGCCGTGGCCTTGATCGCATCGTCAGCCCCGATCCGATATCCGCCGGGCGACGGGAAGACGACGACTGGAATAGACCGCAGGCGCCCGTCTTCACGGAGCGAGATGTCTAGGGTGGCGATGTGCTCTTTGCGCGTCGTGTTCTCGAGCCGCAGCTGTCGCCCGTAATCGTGGATATGCCCGCCGACGCCGAGAAGCTTGCCTGAATGGGGTACGACAAGCTCGCTCCCTTTGACGTGGAGCCCAGGCGGAAGGTCGTAGATCGTCGCACCACAGTGTGTGACGAGGAACCACGCCGGATAGATGTTCGTGAGTCGGCTCGTGCCCGGGAGGACGTAATGAATGTGCACTTCGAGGTATGCGTTTGAGACTTCTTCGTCGGTCGGATTGTGGAACATGACTGCGACGATGATGCGCTGTTCTTGGGTGACACGATAGCCGACACCCGGCAGTCGCGGCCAATCGGACAGCTCGCTGCCCGCGGCAAACATCCGTTCCGGCTGCAGGGGGCAAAGGAAGTTGCGGCGGTTGAGGTTCAGCAGCTCGACGTGGTGAAGGAGGTGTCCGGGCCGCGGATTGCCGTCCTTATCGACCAGTCGCGGCTCGTATGCGACGTACCACGCGTCAAATGGCACCCGTATGGGCGTGAGCGGCGGGCTCATGTGCTCCGTCCGTGGGGGCATTTTGAGCGGTCCCACACGGACGGTGAGGACGCCAACGCCCGTGTTGTCCCGAAGCTCGATGCTCGCTCGAGTGTCCTGCGATGGATGGGCGTGATGCTGATGATGCTGCGCGGCGATCGGGGTGGCCCAGGCCAGAACGGCGATGCAGAGCGACCATCTCAGCAGCCGTTCGAGCGTCTGGCTTATGGCTCGCCTCGTGAGAACGCGGTCTCCTCGCTGGCGTCGCGAGCGGGCACGGACAGCCGGAACGCGCGGACGGGATTCGGCACGTTCTTCAGCGCTTGCGGGCCGATGTCCTCCGCTTTGAACTCGCCGCCGATACGGGTCTGTGTTTCCTCGCTGATCACCACGGACCCGCCCTGCGCGAGCGCCGCCAGACGCGCCGCGACGTTGGTGGTCGTACCCGACGCCGTATACGTCCACCTCGTCCCGGCAGCGCCCTCGATCTTCGTCGCGCCGACCGAAGCAAGCCCGGAATTGACCCCGACCTTCATCATGATCGGTTCCAGCCGATCGCTCATCTTTGCATTGATCTCCACCGTTCGTTGCTGGATGCCGAGCGCT
>Ga0209159_1000446_pt1 | contig 38065 bp, 35 predicted proteins | sample GraSoiAngelo_144_FD_185901 | JGI IMG/M metagenome (GOLD analysis project Ga0209159, IMG submission 185901) | Grasslands soil microbial communities from the Angelo Coastal Reserve, California, USA - 14_1009_02_40cm (SPAdes) (version 2) | ecosystem: Environmental > Terrestrial > Soil > Grasslands ...
CCAGGCGATGGGCACGCCCAAACTCTAGGCCACGGCTGACGGCGAGGGAGGTGTTGCTTTGCCCGTTATACCTGACGTGCCGGCTCGAGGCGAGCTGACAGCCGAGACGTACCAGCCCGGTTCGGCAGAAGACTTCGACCGCCTGTACCGGACCGCCTATCCACGCGTGTACCGGACGCTGACGGCCATCCTCGCCGACCCCGGAGCCGCGGAAGACTGCGCCCAGGACGCTTTCGTGCAGGCGTTTGGGGCCTGGAAGCGCTGGCGCCCGGATGCCCCCGCCGAGGCGTGGGTGCATCGGATCGCGGTCAACCGGGCCATCTCCTACCGGCGAACCGCGAGGCTGCGCGGCGTCGGCGAGATCCTGCGCCGGCTCGGCCGGCCGGTCCACAGCACCGATCCCTCAGACGAGGCGACTCGGCCTGACCTGCTGTCGGCGTTGCGCTCGATACCTCCCAAGCTTGCCGCGGCGATCGTGCTCCGGCACTATCACGGCTACAACAACAGGGAGATCGCCGCCGCGTTCGGCGTTTCCGAGCGCACCGTCGGCACGCGGCTTCGCCAGGCCGGCGAGAGATTGCGCGCCGTGCTCGAACCGTCCTTCCCACTTGGAGCGCCTCCGGCGTTTCCTTCAGACACACGTGAGTCCTATGCCGAAGATTGAGGGCGACCCGCTCGGCCCCGGATTCGAGCGCCGCCTGCGCGGCGAGCTCGATCGGATCCAGCCGTCTTTCCCAGCGCCGCGCTACCTGTCGCCAACGCGCCGCCCTGCGCTCGCCTGGCGTCCGGCGCCGGTAGCGCTCGGCCTCGCCCTGATCGGCATCGCCGCGATCAGCGCGTACGCGGCGACCGGGAGCCCGAACCCTGCGGTGTGGACCGAACGCGTGGTGACCATAAGCCATTCCAGCCCGACCCCGCCCGCGACGTCGGCCACCCCCGAAGTGCGGAAGGCGGCGCCTCCGGCCGCACCCGCCCGCGCACCCGGGCACGAGGCATCACCTGCAGCTTCGAACCGACCCGAGCCGAGTGAATCGCCGGAACCGATCCGATCGCCCGAGCCTGGCGAGTCGTCCGGGACCTCGGGTGAGCACTCAGACTCTGGTGATTCCTCTTATTCATCCCAGCCGTCGCCAGCGCCCACAGACTCCTGAGGGGACTTCCGACTTCGGCCGGGCGGGGCGTTTCTAGTCGCATGAAAAGACCAGTCATGCTCATCGTCGGTGCGGCTGCGGGAGCCCTGCTGATCGCGGGGATTGGCGCGTCCGCGCACTCGGGTCTCTCGCTGCCCAAGCTCGTCGGCGTGCAGTCGGTCCTCTTCGGTGACGAGGCCAGCGGCCCACGAACCGAGCCTGCCGAGACGCCGGATCTGCCCGAGCCCACCGACACACCGGAGGCGCCGCCGACCGCCCAGCCGGCCCAGACCCAGGACAACGACGCCGACGACAACGAAGCCGCAGACAACGAAGCGGAGACAGATGACGACGCCGGCGCGCCTGCCGCGACCAACCAGGAGTCAGGTGATCACGAGACGGGCGACGACAACGGCGGCGGGGGGGACGACTAGGCCCGCGCGCGTTGTAGTGGTATGGGCAGGCTGCCCAACCTCGTCCTGGGCTCAATCGCCACCGCGCTGATCGCGACCGGCGTCGCCGCGCAAACGGGCACGATCCAGCTGCCCCGCCTCACCGGCGGCGCAGCCGGCGCCGGTGGAAATGCCGTGGCCGCGCCGGCCGAAGCCTCGCCCTCGCCCGCGGTGTCACCATCGCCGTCCCCCTCACCGTCTCCGGCCCTCGCGCCCTCGCCGCCGCCGGTCACCTCAACCACGGTGTCAGCAGGAGTCCAACGCAAGCCCAAGGGCCACGGCCACTAAGAGCGTCGGCGCTGGACGAACTCGAACCCGAACCGGCCCTTGACGCAAAGGTGTCCCGCGGTGACGCTGTTGTCGAGCGGTGAGGTGACCTTGACGATCGTGTTGTCCTGCACGTGCAGCTCGAGCATGCAGCCGACACCGCAGTAGGGGCACACCGTTTCGGTGACCGACTGCCGCGACTCATCCCACGTGCCCGCGGCCCGCATGTCGTGCTCGCTCTTGAACATGAGCGCACCGGTCGGGCAAACCCCGATGCAGTTGCCGCAGTAAACGCATGCGGAGTCCGGCAGTCCGACGTCGAACTCGGTCGAGATGTGGGCGTCGAAGCCGCGACCCGCGACGCCGATCGCAAATGTGTTCTGCGCGTCGACGCCGCAGGCCTCGACGCACTTGTAGCAGAGGATGCATCGCGAGTAATCGCGCACGTAGAGGTCGTTGTCGACCTTGACCGGCTGCGCGACGGTGGCGACCTCGCTGCCGAAGCGCGCGGGCGTCGCGCCGTAGCGAGCCATCCACCCATGCACCCGCGGCGAGCACAGCGACATGTCGACTGACGACGCAAGCAGCTCCAGCACGAGCCGGCGGCTGTGCCGCACGCGATCCGAATCCGTCGCGATCTTCATACCCGCCTCTACCTTCCGGGAGCACGCCGGAACCAGGACGCGGGAACCCTCGAGCTCAACCACGCAAACGCGGCACACGTTGATCGGCGTCAGGGTGTCGAGCTGGCACAGGGTCGGCGTGTCGACCTCCAGTTGCCTGCACGCGTCAAGGATCGTCGAGCCTTCGGTCATCTCGATGTCGCGGCCGTCGATCGTCACGCCGACCAGCTTCCTGGGCAGGCCGACGAACACCGGCTCAGCCATTGAGGACCCTCAGCTGTGTCAGGCCCGAGCCGATGGCGTTGGCCGCCGTCTGTCCGAGGCCGCAGATGGACGCGTCGCGCATCGCCTGGGCGATATCAGTCAGCAGCATGACGTCCGCTCGCCTATCGCCATGTGGCGCGGCCAGCAGTCTTTCCAGAATTTCCTCCTGGCGTTTCGTGCCGACGCGGCAGGGCACGCACTGGCCGCATGACTCGTCTCGGAAAAAGCGCGCGATGCGCAGCAGCATCTGTTTCATGTCGGCGGTGTCGTCGAACACGATCACGGCGCCCGACCCCAGCGTCGCGCCGATGGCGCGCGTGCCTTCGAAGCTCAGCGGCACATCGAGCTGCGCAGGAGTGACGAACGAGCCTGCCGCACCGCCGAGCAGCACCGCCTGGAGCGTTCGCCCGGGCCCAAGCCCCTCCGCGAGCTCGATCAGGGCGCGCAGCGAAGTCCCCATCGGCACCTCATACAGGCCAGGCTTCAGCACGTGACCTGACACGCAGAAGAGTCGCATTCCGGTCGAGTCCCTGGTCCCGGTCGTGGCGTATGCCGCGCCGCCGTCGATGACGATGTCGAGCACGTTGATCAGCGTCTCCACGTTGTTCTCGACCGTGGGCTTGCCGAAGAGGCCGACCTCGACCGGGAACGGCGGCTTGTTGCGCGGCTCTCCCCTCTTGCCTTCGATGGAGTTGAACAGCGCCGTCTCCTCGCCGCAGATGTAGGCCCCTGCCCCGCGGCGGACCTCGATGTCAATCTCGAGCAGGCCTCGCTCGCGTGACCGCGCGATCGCGTTCTCGATCCGCTGCCTGGCGAGCGGATATTCGGTCCGAACGTAGAGATAGCCCTTCTCGCATCCGGTCGCGAACGCGGCGAGGGCCATCCCCTCGACGACCGCAAAGGGATCGTTCTCCATCAGCACCCGGTCTTTGAACGTGCCGGGCTCTGATTCGTCTGCGTTGCAGACCAGGTAGTGCGGGCGCGCGTCGGCCTTCCTCACCGACTCCCACTTGCGGCCGGTCGGAAACGCCGCGCCGCCGCGCCCAAGGAGGCGCGCATCGGTGACCTCGTGGATCACCGCCTCCGCGCCCATCTCGCGAGCGCGCCGCAGCGCGGCAAAGCCACCGTGGTCGAGATAGCTGTCGACGCTGCGGGGATCGACGACGCCGACGCGCCGCAGCAGTCCCCCTCTCCCCCCAGGGGAGAGGGTCGGGGAGAGGGGCGTGGAATGGTTATGCGGCCACGCGCCCCCGCGCAGGACGCCATCCGCCTCGGCGAAGGTGACCGGCGCGATCTGCCTTGCCTCGTAGTCGGCTCCGGCGCCCTCGACAAGGGCCGCCGGCGCGCGATCGCACAGGCCGAGGCACGGGCTGCGATGCCACGCCCCGCCCGGCGCTCCGAAATCCTTTTCCAGCGCCGCGCAAAGCTCGTCCGCGCCCGCGCACTTGCACGCGATGTCGTCGCAGACATGAAGCGCGAGCGCTCCCCTCGGCTGCAGAGCGAATCGCGCGTAGAAGCTGACCACGCCGTAGGCCTCGGCCGGGGGGATCGACAGCCGCCTGCACGCGTACTCGAGCCCGCCGCGGCTCACCCATCCGGTGCGGTCCTGGATCGCGTGCAGCACCGGCAGCAGGAGGTGGCGGCGCGACCGGACGGCGCGGCCGCCGTGGGCGACGTGATCGTCGGCCGGATGCCGCTCGCCTCCCTGCCACAGCGACTCGGGCTCACCGAGAAGGCCATCGATCGCGGCGATCTCCTCCTCGGTGGCTGGATCTCCGGTGGTTCTGATGTCCAACTAGGTCGCGGGCACCCTGGTGAGCTTGTCGATGCGGATCGCGCTCGCCTTGAACTCGGCCGTCCCGGACTTGGGATCGGTCGCGTCGATGGTCAGCACGTTGGTCGAGACCTGGTCTGGAAAGTGCAATGTCATGAAGGCGAGCCCCGGTCGCAGGGACCGCTCGTACCGCACCCTCACCTCGACCGAGCCCCGTCGCGAGCTGGCGCGCACGGCCTCGCCGTCCTCGACGTCGATCCTCTTGCCGTCCTCGGGCGAGATGAGCAGGGCCTCGCCCTTGCGCAGCGGAGAGGTGTACCCGCCGGACTGCACGCCGGTGTTGAAGGAGTCGAGCCTGCGCCCGGTCGTCAGGCGGATCGGAAACTCTTCTGTGAGGCGATCCACAGGAGGGTCGTGCTCGACCGCGTGGAAAGGCGCTGGTGCGCCCTCGGCCGGCTCCTTCCACAATCTCGCGTGGAGGAACTGCGTGCCCGGATGGGACTCGTCGGGGCAAGGCCACTGGAGCCCGCCGAGCTCATCGAGCCGCCGGTACGCCATGCCCGCGTGCATCGGCGAGAGCCTCCGGCATTCATCCCAGACCTGCTCCGCGGTCGGCCGGCCCCAACCGCAGCCCAGCCGCTGTGCCAGTTCGCCGATGATGTCGATGTCATCCCGCGCGCCAGGCGGCGGTTCAAGGGCGCGGCGAACCCTCTGCACGCGGCGTTCGCTGTTGGTCACCGTGCCCTCGGATTCAGCCCAACCTGCGGCCGCGGGCAGGACGACGTGCGCCAGCTCCGCGGTCTGGGTGAGAAAGATGTCCTGGACGACGAGGTGGTCGAGGCCGCTGAGCAAGCGCACCGCGCGCGTCTGGTCAGCCTCGCTGCGTGCCGGATTCTCGCCGACGATGTAGACCGAGCGCAGGTCACCACGGTCCATCGCCTCGAACATCTCGCTCAGGTGCCAGCCTTTCTTGCTCGGGAAGTCGGCGCCGCTCCACGCGCGCGCGAACTTTTCGTGGATCGCCGGATCCTCGAGGTCCTGGAAACCAGGCAGCCGGGCCGGGATGGCGCCCATGTCGCCACCACCCTGGACGTTGTTCTGGCCGCGCAGCGGGTTCAGGCCGCAGCCGTACCGGCCCACCTTGCCCGTGAGCAGAGCCAGGTTGATGAGCGCAAGCACGTTGTCGACGGCGTTGTGATGCTCCGTGATGCCCAGGGTCCAGCAGATCATGCCTCGCTCCGCTCGCGCATAGTCGAGGGCCACCTCGCTGATCGCCGCCGCCGGCACCCCGGTCTCAGCCTCTGCGCGCTCGAGCGTGTAGGCCTCGACGCAGCGCTCGAATTCCTCGTAACCGGTGGTGGCGCGCGCGATGAACTCCTTGTCGGCGAGACCGGCGTGGATGATCTCGCGTGCCATGGCGTTGGCCAGGGCGATGTCGCTGCCCACGTCGATGCCGAGCCACACATCGGCCCATTCCGCGGAGCTGGTGCGGCGCGGGTCGACCGCGACCAGGCGGGCGCCATTGCGGACGCCGCGTAGGACGTGATGGAAGAAGATCGGATGGGTCTCGCGCGCGTTCGAGCCCCACAGGATGATCAGGTTTGTCTCCTCAGCCTCGCGGTAGGAGGAGGTCCCGCCTCCGGCTCCGAACACTGTCGCCAGACCGGCGACGCTCGGGGCGTGTCAAGTTCGGTTGCAGCTGTCGACGTTGTTGCTGTGCATCACCGCGCGCGTGAACTTCTGGGCCATGAAGTTCATCTCGTTGGTGGTCTTCGAGCAGCTGAACATGCCGAACGCTTGCGGCCCGTTCCGCCGCGCCGCCTCGAAACCGGCGGCCGCCATTGTCAGCGCCTCTTCCCAGGAGGCGGGACGGAGACTTCCGCCCTCCCTGACCAGCGGTTCGGTCAGACGGACAAGCCCGTCTTGCATGAGCAAAAGACTATAGGCGCGCCTAGTGCCGGTGGGCGGCGACGAACTCCTTGATCCGGCGCAGGCCCAGCTTCAGCTCATCCTCCGACTGTGTATAGGCGAGGCGGATGAAACCCTTGCCTGCGTCGCCGAATGCCGTGCCCGGCAAGACCGCGACGCCGGCCTCGGTCAGCAGTCGCGCCGCGAGGTCATGCTCGTCGAAACCCGTCGCCGCGATATTTGGAAACGCGTAGAAGGCCCCCTGCGGCCGCGCGCAGCGCATGCCCGGGATCTCGTTGATGCCGTCGACGACCAGGTCGCGACGATGCTCGAAGACCTTCACCATCCGGCGCACGGCGTGCTCGGATTCCGGCGAGCCGAGGGCCTCGATCGCGGCGATCTGCGTGAAGGCGGCGGCGCACGAAGACGAGTTGATCATCAGGGTGTCCAGCTTGGCCGCGAGCTCGCGCGGCGCGACCGCATAACCAAGCCTCCATCCGGTCATCGCATAGGACTTGGAGAGGCCATCCATCAAAACGGTGCGCTCCCGCATGCCGGGCCGCGAAAGCGGCGAGACGTGGTGAAAGCCGTAAACCAGCTGGCTGTAGATCTCGTCCGAAACCACGAGCAGGTCGTGCTTGTGCGCCAGGTCACAGACGAAATCGACGTCCTCTTCCGTGAGCACGCCGCCGGTGGGGTTCTGCGGAGTGTTGATGATGAGCATGCGAGTCTTCGGCGTGATCAATGACGCGAGCTCGTCGAGGTCCATGCGGAATCCGCTCTCCTCGCGCAAGGTCACCGGCTTCGGCACCGCGCCGATGAAGTTGACCTGCGACGCGTAGGCCGGGTAGCCGGGGTCGGGGAGGATCACCTCGTCGCCCGGTTCGATGCACGCGAGCAGCGTGAACAGGAGCACGTTCTTCGACCCCGGGACGAGCACCACCTCCGCGGGATCGACCTGGGCGCCCAGCATCCGGCTGACGAAGCCGGCCACCGCCTCGCGCGCCTCGAAGATCCCGCTCGCTGGTGTGTAGTGCGTGTAGCCGTTCTGCATCGCCCCGATCGCAGCCTCGACGATGTTGTCTGGCGTCGCGAAATCGGGCTCGCCGATTTCCAGGTGCACGATGTGCTTGCCTTCGGCCTCGAGCTTGCGTGCTTTGGCGAGAACCTCAAAGGCTCCCTCGGTGCCCAGCCGCGACATGCGCTCAGCAAAGCGGACGGCGGTGCTCATCGACTTGAATCGTAGTGGCTCGGCGCCGACGCGCAGATCACCCAGTCGTGTTGACGTACCAGTCGGTGACGTACTGAAAACGCTCGGCGGGCTCGATCGCCTTGTTCATGTGGACACCGTGCACGCGCTGCGAGACGGCGTACTCGTAGCGGCCGGCGTAGAGGAAGATCGCCGGCGCGGTGTCGGCCATGATCATCTGGAAATCGATGTAGACCGCCAGCCGCGCCGGCGGGTCGACGGCGGCCCGGCCGTCTTCGAGGTCCTTGTCGATCAGCCCCCAGCCTCGCCCGTAGGCAAAGTTCAGCGAACCCGCGTCCATGCCGGAGTGCCAGAGCCAGTACTGGTCGGGGTCAGGACCGACGTCAACCGAGATCAGCGCCATCTGGTACTTGTGCGTGAGCAGGTTCTCCTGCAACAGCTTGGAGGCGGGCAGCGCTTTGACGTCGACCTGGACGCCGATGTCCCTGAGCTGGCGTGCGATCCCGTCGGCCACCTGTTGGTTGGGGTAGGAATCGGCAGCGACCATCGAGACCTTGAACGGCGCGCCTTTCTTGGCCCGGATCTTCGACGACGGATCGGCTACCCAGCCCGCGGCGTCGAGGGCTCTGGCCGCGGCGATGGCGTCATATGGATGGAGGGTGCCGGCCGCCGCGGAATAGGCCCAGTTGGCGGTGGGGATCGGGTTGGGGTCGGCGTCGGCGCGGCCGGCGAGCACCTCGCTGACCAGGCGCTGGCGATCGACCGCCTGCACGAGCGCCTGACGCACATGCGGGTCGCTGAAGAAGGCCTTGCCATCGCCGTCCGGGTTGAAGCTGACGAACGAGTTGGTGAACAGCCGCGTCTCCTGGACCGTCAGGTCGGTCCGACCTTGCAGTGTGTCGACCTCCTGCGGCTGGATCCCACCCACGAGGTCGGCGGCGCCGGACAGAACAGCGCGGATCGCCAGCTGGGGATCGGTGGCTGGATACGTTCGCAGGACGAAGTGGTCGAGGTACGGCTGCGGAGCCGCGTATGGATTGCGGTCGAGGGTGATGGCGAGCTGGTTGATCGAGCCCACTTTGAACGGGCCGGTGCCGAATGCACGTAGGCCGCTGTACGGGCTCGATGCGATCTGGGCCGGCGCCATGCCCGCGAAGATGTGCTTGGGGATGATGCCGACCCGAAGCGTCAGCGGGAACGAGGCCTCGGGCGCGCGCAGAGCGAAGACCACCTGGCCCGGCCCACCGGCGGCCACGCCGACCTGGCGCCAGACGTCGGCGCCCGGTTGCTGGTACTCGAGGTCCTGGAGGATGTGGAACGTGAACAGCACGTCATCGACCCCGAAGGCCTGGCCGTCGGCCCACTTGACTCCGTCGCGGATGTTGAAGGTGTAGGTGAGGTGATCGGCGGACACGCTCCAATCGGAGGCCAGGACGCCGATCACCTGTTGCTGCGAATCGACTGACGTCAGTCCCTGGTAGATCAGGCTGTCGACGTCACGGGTGCTGTCGTTGGCCTCGAAAAGCGGGTTGAGCACGGTCGGCTGCCCGACCAGCGCCTCCACCGCGGTGCCGCCCCGGGCCGGCTTCGGCACGGTCGCGACCGGCTGGCATCCACAGACTGCCAGCACCGCCGCAAACGCGGCGGGCAAGAGCCTACTGCGGAAAATGCGTTACCACCCAGACGTTGGCGATCGAGCAGACAAGAAACGCAGCCACCAGGACCCAGCTGGTCCAGTAGATCTGGCGCTCCAGGCCGCGCCGCGTGCGGTAGCCACCGCCGAGCCCGTCGCCGCCGCCGCCGATGGTGCCGCCGAGGCCCGATGCCTTCGGCGTCTGGATGAGCACGCCGGCCATCAGCAGCACGGCGAGCACAGCCTCGGCGATGACGAGAGCGTTCTGGAACTTAGCCATCGATCCCGGAGATTTTACCCAGGCGGACCTAGGCCCAGACGGATCCGAACCGGGAGTTGACCGCGTCCCAGTTCAGGGTGTTGAACCAGGCTGTCACGTAGTCGGCTCGGCGGTTCTGATATTTGAGGTAGTAGGCGTGCTCCCACACGTCGACGCCGAGGATCGGGGTCAGCTCGTCCATGAATGGGCTGTCCTGGTTCGGATAGCCCTTGACCGACAGCTTGCCCTGGCGGTCCGCGACGAGCCAGGCCCATCCGCTTCCGAACTGCCCCACGGCCGTCTTCTGCAGCTGCTCCTTGAACTGGTCGTAGCCGCCGAATGTGTTCTTCAAAGCGTCGGCGATGCGGCCGTTCGGGTTACCGCCACCACCCGGGCCCATGATCGTCCAGAAGATCGAGTGGTTGGCGTGACCGCCGGCGTTGTTGCGGATCGCGGTGCGGATGTCCTCGGGCACGGTGCTGATCCCCCAGAGAAGGTCTTCCACCGTCTTCTTGCCCAGCTCGGGATGCTTTTCGAGCGCGGCGTTGGCGTTGGTCACGTACGTCGCGTGGTGCTTGTCGTGATGGATCTCCATCGTCTTGGCGTCGATGTGCGGCTCGAGGGCATCGAACGCGTAGGGCAGCTTGGGCAGCTCAAAGGGCATTTTTCAGGGACCCCCCTTTCTTGAATTCGCTCTGGATACGGGAACCAGTCTAAGTCGAAGAAGATTTCGAGCCCGAGGCCTGGGCCTTGACCGCCGCCGCACGCCTGGCGACCTCGTCGGGATCGCCCAGGTAGCGCCATGACCGCGGCCGCAGGTCCCCGTCCAGCTCGTACATCCTCGGCACGCCGGTCGGGATGTTCAGCTCCACCACCTCCTGGTCGTCCAGGCCGTCGAGGTGCTTGACCAGCGCGCGAAGGCTGTTTCCGTGCGCCGAGACCAGCACGCAGGCGTTGAGGTGAAGGTCGGGGACGATCGCGTCGTACCAGTAAGGAAGCATTCGCTCGACGACGTCCTTCAGACACTCGGTGCTCGGAAGCAGCTCCGGCGGCAGCGTCGAGTAGCGAGGGTCGTGTAAGGGATGCCGCTCATCGGACGGCTCGAGGCCAGGGGGCCGGACGTCGTAGCTGCGACGCCAGAGCTTGACTTTGTCCTCGCCGTACTGGTCGGCGGTCTGCTTCTTGTTCAAGCCCTGGAGCGCGCCATAGTGCCGCTCGTTCAACCGCCAGCTGCGCTTGACCGGAACCCACGACATCTCCATCTTCGCGAGCGCGAGCTGCGTGGTCTGGATCGCGCGCAGCAGCAGCGACTCATGGACGACACCCGGCCGCAGCCGGGCCTCCTTCATCAGTCGTCCGGCATCGACCGCTTCCTGGACGCCGCGGTCGCTCAGCGGCACGTCCGTCCAGCCCGTGAACAGATTCTCGAGATTCCACGTGCTCTCGCCGTGCCGCAGCAAAACCAGGATCCCGGGATTTGGTTTAGCGATGGCTTTCACCTCCTCCCCACTTGTGGGGAGGTGGCGCGTAGCCCCGGAGGGGCTGCGCCGGAGGGGCTGCGCCGGAGGGGCTGCGCCGGAGGGGCTGGGCCCCAGGGCCCGACTAGCGATGGCCATATACCTCAGCCGTGACCCTCACGATGTGAGCGAACTCCGAAGCATCGAGACTCGCCCCGCCGACGAGGCAGCCGTCACAGTACGGCAGCTCCACGTACGCCTGGACGTTGCCGGAGTTGACACTCCCTCCATAAAGGATGCGGACCTTGCGTGCGGCGCCGGCGCCGATCATCTCGCCCACGATCTTGCGGATCAACCGCATCGTCTTGTAGGCGTGCTCAGGGTCGGCGTTCTTGCCGGTGCCGATGGCCCAGACGGGCTCGTAGGCGATGACGAGCCGAGCTGAGTCGTCCGCGGTGCAGTTGGCCAATCCGGCCCGGACCTGCGCCGAGACGACCTGATCCGACGTGCCGGCGTCGTAGTGATCGGCCAGCTCGCCCACGCACATGATCACGCTGAGCTCGCACGACAGCGCGGCCGCCGCCTTCTTGGCGACCATCTCGTCGGTCTCCCCGAGGTACACGCGCCGCTCAGAGTGACCGACTATCACCCACTGGCACAGCGCCCTCAACATCGCCGGTGACACCTCGCCCGTAAATGCGCCCGACATCTCCCAGAAGCAGTCCTGGGCGCCGAGCTTGACCCCCGACTCGACGAGCACCTCGGACACCGCGAGCAACCAGGGAAAAGGAGGAAAGATCGAGACCTCCACCCGATCGGCGTGGCCCCTCGCCACCGAGAGGACGCCTCGCACCAGGTCGAGCGCGTCGTCGATGTTGCTCGGGTTCATCTTCCAGTTGGCCGCGACCAAAGGCATGCCCGGAGGGCGACTCGACGATCGGCTCGACACTCAGGCTTCCTTCAGGATCGCGATGCCAGGCAGCTCTTTGCCTTCGAGGTACTCGAGGGTCGCCCCTCCGCCGGTCGACACATGGGAGAAGCGCCCGTTCAGCCCGAGGGATTCGATGGCCGCGACGGTGTCGCCACCGCCGACCAGCGTGTACGCGCCGGACCTGGCGATCGCCTCGCCGACCTCCCTGGTCCCATCGCTGAAATCCTTGATCTCGGCCACGCCGACCGGGCCGTTCCAGATCACGGTCCCCGCGCCGCGAAGCTTCTCCGTGAAGAGCGTCACCGACCTCGGCCCGATGTCGAGAGCCATCCACCCAGGCTCGACCTTGTCCGCATCGAGCAGGCGCAGGGCCTCGCCCGACTCCATCTTTCGCGCACACACCAGGTCGACGGGAAGCACGAGCTTCTCCCCCGCCTCGGCGGTGACCTCGTTGGCTTCCTCGAGCGCGATGTCCTCGACCAGGCCGCTCCCGGTCGGCCACCCTCGAGCTTTGAAGAACGTGTTGGCCATCGCGCCGCCGATGAGCAGCGAGTCGACCTTCCGCAGCAGGTTCCGCAGCACGCCCACCTTGGTCGACACCTTGGCGCCGCCGACCACGGCCACCATCGGTCGCCTCGGATTGTCGAGCGCCTGGCGGAGCGCCTTCAGCTCCGTCTCCATCAGCTCGCCCGCGTAAGCCGGCAGATATGCGGCCACGCCCACGACCGAAGCATGCGCGCGGTGCGAGGCGGCGAACGCGTCATTGACGTAGACGTCGCCGAGCGAGGCGAGCCGGCGGGCGAACCCGGCATCGTTCGCCTCGTCCTCTTTGTGATAGCGCACGTTTTCGAGCAGGAGCACCTGTCCGGACTGCAGCCTGTCGGCGGCCGACGTGGCCGGCTCGCCGACGCAGTCGTCTGCGAACTGGACCTCGCGACCGACGCGCCGTGCGAGGTCGGCGGCGATGGGCTTCAAGGAGAGGTCCGGCTCGCGGTCTTGGGGACGGCCGAGGTGCGACATCACGATCACCCTGGCGCCACGCTGCGCCAGGTGCTGCAGGGTTGGCGCCGCCGCCCGCACGCGCGCGTCGTCGGCGACGGCACCCTTCGACATCGGGACGTTGAGGTCTTCGCGGACGAGGACTCGCTTGCCCGCCACGGCGACGGATGTGATCGAAGCCTTCAGAGCCGCTCTGCCATGTACGAGATCAGGTCCACCATCCGGCAGCTGAAGCCCCACTCGTTGTCGTACCAGCTCACGACCTTCGCCCAATCGCTCGCAAGCATCAACGTCAGCGGCGCATCGACGATCGAGGAGTGCGGGTCGCTCTTGAAGTCCGACGACACCAGTTCCTCATGGCTCACCGCGAGGATTCCGCGCAGCTCGCCGCTTGCCGCCTCGTCGAACGCGGCGTTGATGTCCTCCGCGGTGGTCGTCCTGCCGAGCTGCACGGTGAGGTCGACCACGGACACGTCGAGGATCGGCACGCGAAAGGCCATCCCGGCGAACTTGCCGGCCAGCTCGGGCAGGACCTCGGCGACTGCCCGGTTTGCGCCCGTCGACGTAGGAATGATGTTGTCCGCCGCGGCTCGTGCCCGGCGCAGATCCTTGTGGGGCAGGTCCTGCAGCTTCTGGTCGGCGGTGTAGGCGTGGATCGTGGTCATCATCCCGCGCTCGATCCCGAACGAGTCATGCAGGACCTTGGCCAGAGGCACGAAGCAGTTCGTCGTGCAGCTCGCGTTGGAAATCACGTTGTGCTTACCCGCGTCGTAGCCCTTGTGGTTGACGCCCATCACGACCGTGTAGTCCTGGTTGGTCGCCGGCGCGGAGATGATCACCTTCGTGGCGCCGCCCTTGTCGATGTGGACGCGGGCCTTGTTCGCATCGGTGAAAAGGCCCGTCGACTCGACGACCAGGTCGACGCCCAGGTCCTTCCACGGGAGCTCGCCTGGATCTTTCTGGCTGAGGAACTTGACCGTGTGCCCATCGACGTGGATCGAATCGCCTTCCGCCTTGACCGCGGGACCGAAAGTGCCGAGCGCCGTGTCGTGCTTGAGCAGGTGGGCGAAGGTCTTGGCGTCGCCGATATCGTTGACGGCAACGATCTCGAAGTCAGGCTTCAGGTCCGAGGCCGCGCGGTAGATGTTGCGGCCGATGCGTCCGAAACCGTTGATGCCAACTTTGAGTCCCATAGGGGCGAGCTCCTGGTGAGTGATTAGGGGCTGAGAAGAGAGAGGTCGAGCTAAATGTTAGGCGGAGCGGCGTTCGTGCTTCGCGAGCCGCCGTTCGAGCCCGCCACCTGCTGGAGCCGGCGGAGGCGGTGATTCACTGCTGACTTGGACAGCTTCATGCGCCCCGCCAGCTCGCCGAGGTTCAGCTCCGGGTTCTCGCTCCGCCACCTCGCCATCTCGCGCAGCGCCGGCGGAAGGCGCTCCAGCTTGCCGTCGGCTTCGAGCCGCTCGATCGCCGCCGCCTGGCGCAGGCCCGAACCGATGGTCTTGCCGATGTTCGCGGTCTCGAAGTTCAAGCGCCGGTTCACCTCTCCGCTGACCTCCCTGACAACGCGGACGTTCTCGAACTCCATCACCGCGCGGCTGGCCCCCATCGTCGAGAGCAGGCGGACGATGCCATCGCCGTCTTTGACATAGACCACCGACTGGCCGCCGCGCTCGACGATGCCGGCCTTCGCGCCGGAGCTCTCGATCAGGCCCGAGATCGCCGAGGCCCAGGACTTCGTGGGCGCGACGAATTCGAGGTGGTAGCGCGTGTTGGGCGCGTTGACCGACCCGCAACCGAGGAACAATCCGCGCAGCAGCGCCTTGCGATCGCACGCGGCGTCGGGCACTACCTGCACCGGCGGCTGCGTGAAAGCACCGACCAGATCGTTGGGCAGCGCGAGCTCGATGAAAAAGGACATCCGCTTGCGCGTTTTCACGGCCTGGTATTTGGCTTCCATGGGTCCGACCGCCCTGCCGAGCCGCACCACCTTGCGCGCCACCACGTTTCGGAGCAAAGAGAAATACGCCGAACGACCACGCGCGCTGCCAAGCAGGCGGCCGCGTGACCCGAAGTAGACGCCGAGCAGCTCGCTCAGCTGACAGCAGGGCCTTGCTGGCAGAAGCCCCGCCATCTCGTTCTTGACCTCCGCCGAGAACGAAATCGCGTACCTCCAGGAAGGTGATTTTGACCTTCCCCTCTTCTCCCTGCAGTCTAACGCGCGATGTGCAACGCGCCGGTCGCCATCGAACCACATATCTCCAGACCGCGCGACAATCTGTTGTGGTGCCCGGTATGCGGATGATCGAGGCGGTGCGTGCGGCCATCACCGAGGAGATGGAGCGCGACGAGCGAGTCCTCGTGCTCGGCGAAGACGTCGGGCGCAAGGGCGGCGTCTTTGGAGCGACCGATGGCCTGTACGAACGCTTTGGCGAGGCGCGGGTGCTCGACACACCGCTGGCCGAGTCGGCGATCGTCGGGGTCGCGATCGGAGCGGCTCTGAACGGGCTGATCCCGATCGCCGAGATCCAGTTCGCCGACTTCATCCATCCCGCCTTCGACCAGATCGTGAGCGAGGCGGCGCGTACGCGCTACCGCACCAACGGGGATTGGTCGGTGCCGATCGTCATCCGCGCACCCTTTGGCGGAGGGGTGCACGGGGGGCTGTACCACTCGCAATCGATCGAGGCCTTCTACGCGCATGTCCCCGGCGTCAAGGTCGTGGTGCCGAGCATGCCCGCCGACGCGCACGGATTGCTGAAGTCGGCCGTCCGCGACCCCGACCCGGTGCTGTTTCTCGAGCACAAGCGGGTGTACCGCCTCGTCACCGAAGAGGTGCCCGACGGCGATCACCTCGTGCCGATCGGGCCGGCGGCGGTGAGGGTGGACGGCACGAACATCAGCTGTTTTGCCTGGGGGTTGATGACGCATTACTGCCTCGAGGCGGCCCAGCAGCTGCTGTCCGAAGGCGTGAGCGTGGAGGTGGTCGACCTGCGCACGCTCGCGCCGCTCGACCGTGAGACGATCCTCGCCTCGGTGCGGAAGACCGGAAAAGCGATGGTCGTGCACGAGGACAACCTCACGGGCGGATTCGGCGCCGAGGTGGCGGCGATCATCTCCGAGCACGCCTTCGACAGCCTGGACGGTCCGGTGGTGCGGGTGGCCGCACCGGACATCCCGGCGATGCCCTTCAACAATGCCGGGGAGGAGCTCTTCATGCCGAGCCCGAAAAAGATTGCGGAGGCCATGCGGAAGCTTGCCGCGTACTAGGAAGCCCTCTCCAGCCACAAAGCCAGTCCCATCTCCCCTCCCCGGCCGCCCGGCGGCCGGCCCTCCCCACATGGTGGGGAGGCGACACATTCCGACCATCTCCATGGAGGAGTACGCATTCCGGCGGGAGTGTGTCTCGGCCGGGATGCAAGCGTCCGGTCTCGACGCGATGTGTGTCTTCTATCCAGCGCGAGTCGCCTACCTGACCGGCTTCCACCACGTTCCGACCGAGCGCCCGATCGCGCTCATCATCGGGTCCAGCGGCCAATCCTCGCTCGTCGTGCCGGCGGTCGAGAAGGAGCACGCGGAGTCAGCGACCTCGGTCGACCAGGTCCGGATCTACTTCGAGTACCCGGGCGCCGAGCACCCGATGGAGTCGGTGGTCGAGGTCCTGACGGAGATGAACGCGCGGCCGCATCGCACCGGCGCCGACCACGACGGCTACATCCCCTACTGGGGCTATCGCGGCCCGCGCCTCAGCGACCTCACGGGTGTCGAGCCTTTCGACTCGGAGCTGATCATCGAGTCGCTGCGGCGCGTGAAATCAACAGCCGAGCTCGAGTGCATCCAGCTCAGCTGCGACTGGGCGGTGCGCGCGCACCGCCGCATGCAGGCGGCGATCACGACCGGCAAGACCGAGATGGAGTGCTACACGCCCGCAGCCGAAGAGACTCTGTTCGAGATGGTGCACGAGATGCCAGGTTGGCGGCCGCGCGGCGCCGACGACAGCGGGATCATCGCGATGTTCGTGGCCGGCCGGTCGACGGCGATGCCTCATGGTTTCGTGAAGGGCCACGGCATCCAGCCCGGCGACGTGCTGGTCAGCGGCGCAGGCGCCAACATCGACGGCTACCGCAGTGAGCTGGAGCGGACGATGATCGTCGGCGAGCCGACGCCGGAACAGGTCCGTGCCTTCGAGGCCATGCTTGCCCTGCAGACGCGCGCGATCGAGGTCATGGCGCCCGGAGTTCCAGCCGGCGAGGTCGAGCTGGCCACGGTCAGGCTGGCCCAGGAGCTCGGGGTCGAGGCCAACCTGCGCCATCACGCCGGGCACTCGATCGGACTTGAGGGACACGAGGCGCCGTTCCTGGATCGCGGCGATGAGGCGGTGCTCGAGCCGGGCATGGTCTTCACCGTCGAGCCGGGTGTCTACCTCCAAGAGCTGGGCGGCTTCCGCCACTCGGACACGGTCGTCATCACCGAGGACGGCCGGCGGGTGATGACCGACTATCCGCGCGAGCTGAAAGACCTGATCGTGTCGCGTTAGGCCGCTGCTCGTGATCGATTAACCTCGCCTTCGATGGGCTCTGACGCATTCGCCAGGCGGGGCCGCCGGCTTGGCGACCTGCGGGTCGTGGTCCGCCGTCCGGCCAAGCTCCCTCGCACGCTTGGGGCCCCCTCTCTATTCGCAGCGTGCTACGGCAACGTCGGCTCCAGCATCTATTACGCGCTCGGCGTCACGGCGGCGTTTGCGCTCGGACTGACACCGCTGGCCTTGATACTGGCCGGCTTCATCTTCGTCACCACGGCGCTGAACTATGCGGAGGGAACGGCCGCGTTGCCTCATGCGGGTGGAAGCTCGAGCTTTGCGCGTCGCGCGTTCAACGCGCCCATCGGCTACATAGTGGGTTGGGTTCAGCTGCTCAACTACACCGCGACGGTTTCGATATCGGCCTACTTCGCGATCAGCTACTTGGGTTTCCTGGGCAAGTACGTCGGCTTGTTGGACCCTCTCAAGAGCGACGCGACCACGCACGTGGTCGCCACCATGGCTCTCATAACGTTCCTCATCGTCGTGAACGTCATCGGGATCCAAGAGTCCAGCATCCTCAACCTGGTGCTCGCGTTCACAGACCTCATCACGCAGCTCGTGCTGGTGATCCTGGGCATCATCATCCTGCTCGACATCCAGAGGGTGATCCAGAGCATCCACTGGGGAATCGCGCCGACGTGGGGCAACTTCCTTGCGGGAATCTCGATTGCGATGGTGACCTACACCGGAATCGAAACCATTTCCAACCTGTCTGAAGAAGCCAAGGATCCAGGCCGGAACGTGCCCCTGGCAACGTGGTGGGTCATCGTCGCGGTCCTGTTCGTGTCCGCTTTCCTTCCCACGATCGGCGTCAGCGTGTTCCCTGTCTCCTACGACCCGCACACGCACGCCTACACGACCCAGCTCGCGACCACATGGAAGGCCGATCCGGTGGCCGGCATCGTCACGGGCTTCCCCCAGGAGGCGCTGCGGTACTGGGCCCAGATCTGGGTCGGCATCCTCGCATTCACCATCCTCGTCATAGCGACGAACGCCGGATTGATCGGCATCTCCCGCCTGAGCTACTCGATGGCGGGCGCCGATCTCCTACCCCACCGACTGGCTCGACTGCACCCGAAGTTCAAGACGCCTTACGTGTCGATCATCGTGTTCGGCCTGGTGGCCGCGCTGCTCGTGCTGCCGGGAATCATTCCGGGCGGCAAAGAAATCGAGTTCATGAGCGCCGTCTACTCGCTGGCGGCGACCTTCGCGTTCTGCTCGGCGCACCTGTCGGTCATGCGACTGCGCTTCATCGAACCGGCGCTGCATCGCCCCTACCGCATGCCGTGGAACATCAAGTTCGGGCGGGACAGCATCCCGATTCTTTCTCTTGTGGGGGCACTTTTCATCGGCACCGTCTTCACCCAGCTGATCTTCCAGAACATCTCGAGCTCAACCTTCATATTCATGGGCTGGCTTGCTCTGGGCGTTCTCACCTACTTGCTCTACAGGCGATATCGTCACCAGCCGCTCTGGGAGCCGCTCGAGGTCCCGCCCGCTCGCGAGCGCGAGGTCGACCGCGTCCCCTTCGAGAGCCAGCCGAGGAGCGCCCGCTACCGAATGGGACGGCGCGAGCGGATAACCGCTCACGCGGCTAGGGCGCGTCATGTTCACGAGCGGCACCGGCCCGCCTGGCAGCTGGAGCTCGAGCTGTTCTTTGCGCGCCACGGCGCGATCCGCGGCGTCTTGATCGTGCTCGTCTTTGCGGCGGTCAGCGGATTTGCGGTTTTCATCGACCTTTCGGCATTTGACCCTTTCGGGCCGGGCCTCGGCTGGTCACCGGGACTGGTGATCGTCGCGTTCCTGGCCGCGTACGTGTTGAACCGGAGCCATTCAGAGGAGTAGCAGGCGCCGTCGCTCATGGCAGCCAGCGCACGCTGGTCCCGTGGGCGAGGCTGGTGCCGACCAGCTCGTCGTCGAGCCGGATCTCGAAGCGGGCCTCGGCGCTCTGACCGGGCTCCATGCGCAGGTAATGCACCGGCGCCCCGTGCGGCGCCGTTCTCTGCGCGCCTTCGATTGCCGCCTGGATCCGCTGCCTGCCTATCGCAGGGACGTACTGAATGAACACCGAGTGGTAGACGACGGTCGCCGTGCCGCGGACAGGGCGCGCCAGCTCCCGCTCTAGGAACGCCCCGGCGTCGACCCGCTCGATTTCGAAGGGCATCCCGGCCGCGATCTCGATCGCACCGTCGAGCAAAGCCATCCGCGCCAGCTGATCGGCCCAGATGAACGAGCGCAGGATGAGCGCCCCTTCGGTCGAGGTCGGATCGATCGGCTCCAGGTCGCATCCCATTCGCGCGACCACGTCGGCCGACCGATTCATAGGTGGTGGCACGTCGAACGAGTGCGTAAAGCGGACCGGAGAGGTCGCATCCCCCCAGGCGCCTTCCGACGACTCGTATCGGTAGCGATCCCAGCGCAGGTTCAGCCCGGCGCTCGCGCCGATCTCGAGGATGCGGAGGGGAAGGCCGGTGCGATGCGCCACCTCGAGGAATCCGCCCAGCAGCGCCGCGCTGCGCCCCACCTCGTTGGTCTGGCAGCTGCTTGCGAGCAGCTCGCGGATCCTCGTTCTGTGATCGACCAGCGCCTGCCTGAACACCGCCCATGCGGCGCCCGCGTCGCCCCCGCCGCCTGTCGAGGGGTAGTGCCTGGCCAGCTCGGGCAGGGTGTCGTCGAGCACGAGCCGGTGCACGGCGCCCATGAGGCGCAGCGCCAGCGCGGCGCCACCCTGCTCCTCCTCAAAGCCCGCAAGCACGCCCCAGACAGGTCCCTCGAGCTGCAGGTCGTCGGCGGCCGATTCCAGAAGCGAGGAGTAGAGCGGGGAGCCGAGCTCGGCGCACCATGCGGCCTGGCGCCTAAGGCGCCTGGCCAGAGTTTCAATCGGCTCCGGCAATGGCGAGCTCCTTCTCACGGTTGGCGTAGCCGGGGTGGGAAGGATGCGCGACGCGGTACCAGGCCAGCGTCTCGGCCAGCGCGTCTTCCAGAGCCGAGGGCTCAAAGCCGAGGTCGTGACGCGCGCGGTCGATCACGTAGCCGGCGTGGCGCCGCGGATCGGGTCCATACGGGCTCGCGCCTTCGGGCAGCTCGGCGAAAGGAATCGGGTGCATCCGCGCCGGCACCCCGAGCGCGCGCGCGATGCCTTCGATCAGCTCGTGGAGCGTCACGTCTTCAAGCGCGGCGTTGTACGCACGATGCACTGTCTCCTTACGGGGGTCGCAGGCGAGCGCGCACGCGAAGCCGATGTCCTTCACCCATGCGACGTTGGCGCGACGCTCGTACGTCTCACTCGGAACCAGAAGCGGGCCACCGTCGGCGACGCGTTGGATGTAGGCGGCGATGCGGAGCGTGTGGTCGCCCGGACCAAACACCGCTGGAGGCCGCACCACCGTCCACGGCAGGTCGCGATTCCGGGCGAGCAGCGTCTCGCACCAGCGCTTGCCTTCGAGATAGTCGAGCGCCTCGGGCGGATCGCCCTCCAACGGCACGAAATCGTCCTCGCGCGCCGGCTTTCCGTGCAGGTCCGGATACACGCCGGTGGAGACGAACACGTACCTCTGACCTTTGAAGCAGCGAGCGACCGCATCCACATCGCGAGGCTGAAAGCACGCGAGGTCGAGGACAACATCGGGCTCGGTCTGGGCCAGCGCCCGCGCCAGCTGATCCTCGTCGCCGCGGTCGAAGGCGACGTAGCTCGTGAAGGTGCCGTAGGGCCGCTCCTTTCGACCCGCGGCGATGGTCTCGACTCCGCGGCGCATCAGCTCCTTGCAGGCGGCCACGCCGATGAACCCTGCACCTCCGAGGACCAACGCTCGAGTCAATCGATGTCGCGGGTGACGAAGTCGACGTCGACGCCCTCGATCTCGCGCAGCCGCTCCGCGAGCTCGCCGGCCAGGACCACGGAGCGGTGCCGGCCGCCCGTGCATCCGAACGCGACCACGATGTGCATCCGTCCTTTCTCCTGATAGAGAGGCAGCAGGTCGCGCACGATTCTCTGCACGTCCTCGAGCAGGTGACCCGCCGCGGGCTGCTTCATCACGAACTCGGCGACCGCCGGATCGCGGCCGGACAGGTCGCGCAGCTCCGGCACCCAGTACGGGTTGTCCAGGAACCTGGCGTCGATCAGCAGGGCCGCGTCGGCGGGCGCCCCGTTCTTGTAGCCGAACGCCAGGCACGTGATCAGGGGCCGCTCCCGGCTCCGCAGGTGCTGGGCCAGCTCGTCACGCTGGCCTGCCTCGATCCGGTGATGAGCGCGTTCGAAAGTCCCGCCCGGGCGGTGATCGTCCTCGCCGTCGTGCACCAGTACGTACTTGATCGCGCGCCGGTCGGCTTCCCGCAGCAGCTCCGCACCGCCGTCGCTGACACCGAGCACGAAGTCGCCCTCGCCTGCGCCGTCGAGCTCTTCGATGCGCGTGAATCCCGCCCTTTCGAAAGAGCCCACCGCCTCTCCCATCCGCTCACGATTCGAGGCGCCAACGATAACCAGCGTCATCAGAGCGTTTCTTTCAGGCGGGCGGCCAGGCGTTCGGGGATGCCGAGCTTCACGATCTCGCCGACCGGTGCGTCTCGGATCGCCTGCACCGAACCGAAGTGTCGCAGCAGCGCCCGCTTGCGCGCGGGACCGATGCCTTCCACCGAGTCGAGCGGCGATGTCAGCGCCTTGCGCGCGCGCACCTTGCGGTGATGCGTGATCGCGAAGCGGTGCGCTTCGTCCCGGATGCGCTGGACCAGGAACATCCCTGGTGAATTCCTCTCCTGCACGATCGGTTCAGCGCGCCCGGGCGCAAAGATCTCTTCGCGCTCCTTGGCGAGGGCGAAGGTCGGTATGTCGGCGTAGCCCGCGGTCTCCATCACCTCGAGCGCCGCGCTCAGCTGGCCTTTCCCGCCGTCGATCAGGATCAGGTCCGGCCTGCTCGTGAACGAGCGGTCGCCGACGATATCGGCCTCCTCACGCCGCTGCGCCGACTCGAGCCGCTCGAGCCGCCGGCTCAGCACCTCCTGCAGCATCGCGAAGTCGTTCGGCCCGGGCACGTACCGGATCCGGAAGTGGCGATAGTGGTCGTTGCGCGGCCGCCCGTCCTCGAACACGACCATCGAGCCGACCGCCGAATCGCCCTGGATGTTGGAGATGTCGTAGCACTCGATGCGCCTGGGCAGGCTCTCGAGGTCCAGAACCTCGGCCAGGGCCGCGAGCATCGGCTCGGTGCGGCTGCGGTCGTAGTCGGCCTGGATCTTGAGCTGCTCGAGCTCCTGGGTGGCGGTCTCGGCCAGCTGGGTCACCAGGGCGCGCTTACGGCCGCGACGGGGCACCTCGATCGTCACCGGACGGCCTCGCTTCTCGCTCAGCCAGCCGGTGATCAATTCGGGTTCTTCGACCTCGCCCGGCAGGATCACCGAGCGCGGCACGTGGGTGGCGCTCGAGTAGTACTGCAGCATGAACCCGCGCAGCAGCTCCGCCTCCGTGGCGTCGGCGGCGCCGTCAAGGGCGTGGCCATCGTGGCCGACCATCTTGCTCTGACGCACATAGGCGACCTCGACGTACACATCGTTGCCGCTGCGCGCGTAGGCGATGATGTCCTGGTCGTCTCTCCCGCGGGTCAGCACCTTCTGCCGGTCCGCGATCCGCTCGATGGAATGCAGCTGGTCGCGGTAGCGCGCCGCGTTCTCGAAATCGAGACGGCCCGCAGCCGACTCCATCCGGTCGTGCAGCTCGCGGACGAGGATGTCCGAGCGCCCCTCCATGAACAGCGCCACCTCGTTGATGCGGGCCTTGTAGTCGTCCGAGCTGATGCGTCGCTCGCACGGCCCGGGACATCGCTTGATGTGAAAGTCAAGGCACACCTTGCCCTGCTTGAAGATCTCGTCCGAGCATGTCCGGAACGGGAGCAGCTGCCTAATTGATTTCACCGTCGAGCGGAGCGACTGCGCCGACGTGTACGGCCCGAAATAAAGCGCGCCGTCGTTCTGCACCCGGCGCGAGTAGTGGACGCGCGGAAACTCCTCGGTGACCGGCAGCTTCAGGTAGAGGTAGTTCTTGTCGTCCTTGAGCCGGATGTTGAAGCGCGGCCGGTAATTCTTGATGAGGTTGTTCTCGAGGACGAGCGCCTCGACCTCGTTCGCGGTGGTGACGAACTCGAAGTCGGTCGCCCGCCGGATCAGCTCCGAGACGCGCGCGGTCTCCGCGTAGCCAGGCGTGAAGTACGAGCGCAGGCGGTCACGGAGGCGCAGCGCCTTGCCGACATAGATGACCTGGCTCCGATTGTCCCGGAACATGTAGATGCCAGGGCTGTCGGGAACGGCTCGCAGCCGTCGCTTGATCGTGTCTTCGAGGGATACCGCCACGTCTGTAGCGATTCTAGGAACCCTTAAACTCCTCGCCTATGAGCTCCACACCTGGACAGGTGCCTCCACCGCCTCCGGGCGCATCGCCCGCCCAGCTCGGCGGCTACTCGGCGCCCGCCGCGCCGACAAACACCCTTGCCGTAGTCAGCCTGGTCGCGAGCGTCGGCTCATTTGTCGCCCATGTGATACCGGTCATCGGCGGCGTCACCGTCGCGTTGATCGCGATCGTCACGGGTTTCATGGCGCGGGGTCAGATCAAGCAGTCCGGTGAGCAGGGCATGTGGATGGCCAACCTCGGCATCGTCATCGGCTTCGTCCACCTCGCGCTGGTGTTCGTGGGGATCGTGATCCTGCTGATCTTGGTTTTCGTGCTGGGCGTCGCGCTCTTCGGCCTCGCTGCGAACAGCGGCGCGACCCCGTCCCCTCATCCGACGGGCTGAAGCGCCGCCTAGAAGTGGATGCCTCTCATCAGGTAGGCCATGGTGGCCGCCTCGACTGAGATCTCCTCCTCCGCCGGCCGCGCTCCACGCTCTCCATCTTTCGGTGCGGTGTCGGGGAACAGGTGGTAAGCGCCGGTCATGACGAACTGAAGCAGGCCCGGGGCGACGGTGTTGACGCTCTCTCCGACCTTACCCAGTCGAGTCGAAACCTCGGGCTGCCTGGTCAGGATCGCCGAAGCGACCATCTCCGCGGCCTCCTCCGGCGAGCTTGTCGGGAAGTTCTTGTACATCCCCGTGGGCGCGATCATCGGTGTCCGCACCAGGGGCATGTGAATGTTGGTGATCGCGACGCCGTCGTCGACGACCTCGGGCGCGATGCACCGGCTGAGCGCGGCGAGCGCCGATTTCGACGCCACGTAGGCGCCGAAACGGGGCGGAAAGGCCTGGACCCCGATGCTCGAGATGTTGATGATGTGCCCGCGCCGCCTGCTGCGCATTCCGGGCAGCACGGCGAGGAGGAGCTTGACCGCGCCGAAATAGTTCAGCTGCATCGTGCGCTGGAAGTCGTGGAAGCGGTCGTACGACGCTTCGATCGACCGCCTGATCGAGCGGCCGGCGTTGTTGATCAGGATGTCGACGTGACCATGGTCCTGGAGGACCCGGTTGATCATCGCTTCGCAAGCGTCAAGGTCGGACAGGTCGGCGGGGTATACAAAAGCGCTGCCGCCCTGGCTTTCGATCTGCTGCTTCAGCGCCTCGAGCTTTTCGGTCGTGCGTGAGACGAGCATGACCCGTGCGCCATGACCCGCCAGCAGCTGCGCGGTCGCGCGTCCGATTCCGCTCGACGCGCCGGTGACCACGACAACCCGATCCTGCAGCGCCATGCGCAGGTTTGTTTCGGTGAGCGCCTCGGGATCCATGTGGCGCTCCCAGTAATCCCAGACCTTCCATGCATATGTATGCAATGGCGGACATGAAACGCCTGTCCCTTCAAGCGCGGACTGTGCTTTTTCGCACGTGAAGCGCGCCCTGCTCGCGGCAAAACGAAGCGCTTCCTCCGGCACGCGGACGCCGTCGAGCAGGCGGCGCTTCAAGGTCTGCGCGACCTTCCAGTGCTCCAGCATCGAGGTCGCCTCTTGGGGCAGCATCGCCCCGGCCCGGCTGTCGATGCGAAGTGTGAACTGCGGCGCGTGGGCCGCCCGGCAGAACTCGTTGGTGACCTCACCCAGGCGGCGCACGGCCGGGTCGGTCAGGTGGAAGGTCATACCGTCGAGACCCTCGCGATGGCCGATCGCATCCAGGGCTCGCGCCACGAAGTCGACCGGCACGACGTTGACCTCGCCGCCTTCGAGGCCGACCAGCGGCACCCAAGGCGGGATCGCGTTGCGCAATCGCTGGATGAATTTGAAGGCGTAATAGGGACCATCTATGCGGTCGGCCTCCCCGGTCTCCGAAGAGCCGATCACCAGGCCGGGGCGGTAGATCCGAAAGCGCGCCGGCGACTCGCGGACAATCTTTTCGGCGTCGTACTTGGTTCGGTAGTAGGCATGGTCCAGGACCTGCCCCTCGGCGAACATTTGCTCGCTGAACTTGCCCTTCCAGCGACTGCCGGCCACCGCGATCGAGCTCATGTGGTGGATGCGCGCTCCGATTCGTTCCGCCAGCTCGACAAGGTGGCGCGTTCCGTCGACGTTCGCATGCTGGTTGTCTTCCTCTGACGCCTCGAGGTCGTAGACCGCCGCCAGGTGGTAGATGTCGGCGCCCCCCAACTTCTCCTGGTCGCCGGCGCTGAGTCCCAGTGCGGGCGCGGTGATATCGCCACGCACCGGGTGGAGCCGGTCCCCCGCGCCGATCGACTCGATGTACGTCTCGAGCCGCTCGTGGGAGGCCGGCCGCACGAGGACGTAGGTGGCACCCTCGCGACGCGCCAGCTGGCGAAGGAGATGACGGCCTATGAATCCTGTTCCGCCCGTGACCAGCCGGACCATCGAATCCGAACCTTATCTGCAGCGGATCGTTTTGGTGAACCAGCCCTTAGGATTTGCGCCCATGTCAGATCAACCCTCGGGTCCGATGCCGCCACCTCCAGCCCCGGAGCAGCCGGGCTACGCCTCGCCGCCTCCTGGCGCCTACCCGCCGCCTCCGCCGCCGCCTCCGGGTGCGTACCAGCCGCCGCCGATGGCGGGGACGAGCACGGGTGCGGGCGCGACCGCGGGCATCATGTCGCAGTTCCTGGGCACGGCAGGGTGGGCGATCCTCGTCGGCGCCGTCACGGTGGTGGTGCCGTTCGTGTTCAACCGCGTGTTCTTCTTCCTTCCCATCATCGGTTTGATCCTCGGTGTCCGCGCGATCCGCCGCGGCCAGATGATCGGGGGCATCATCGGCATCGTCCTGAGCGTCATCGGCGGGATCATCACCCTCATCGGCCTGTTCGGTTAGGGCTGGGCGGCGGTCTCATCCCGCGCCGGCACGGCGACGATCGGGAACAGCGCGGAAAAAAGGGCGATGGCCACCGCCGCCCACAGCGCGGCGTCTAGAGACCACGCAATCACCGGACCGGCCAGGGCCGACCCGATCGGCGAGCCGATCCAGTTGACTGACATCGAGATCGCGAATGCGCGTCCAAACCACGCCGGCTCGGTTCGGCGCTGGCGGAGCGTGAACAGCACCACGTCAAAGGGCCCGTTGGCCATGCCCACGATCACCAGCGCCGCAATCACTATCGATACAGCGCCCGCGAAAGGCAGCAGCGCCATCGCTGCAGCGCTGACCACTATCGCGGCGACCATGAGCTGCCTCTCGCGTCCGTGGGTGCTGATCCGTCCCGTCAGCAGCGCGGAGACCAGCCCTGCCGCGCCCATCGCGCCCCAGATCAAACCGACCGTTGCCGGCCCCTGGTGGAGCCTCCCAAGCACCAGCACCGGCACAGCAATGTTCAGCACGCCCCAGCTCAGGTTGAACGTGCTCAGCGTCAAGGCAAGGCCGCGCAGCGACGGGTTGTGAACCACGTACTGGAGACCGTGCCAGGCGTCCACGAAGACCGACGGCCGGCCGGCCTCGGTGACGATCGGGTCGTGGACGCGGCTCATCAGCCCTGCGGCCAGCGTGTACCCAGCCGCCGTTGTCACGAGCGCCCACTCCGGCCCTGCCACACCGACCACCACCCCTGCAAGCGGCGCGCCGAGCAATGTCGCGATGACGTGGCCGCCGCTGTCGAGGGCGTTTGCACGCTCCCAGAGATGGCGCGGCGCAAGGACTGGAAACAGCGATCGCGCGCCGCTGTTGCTCAACGGCGCCGTCAGCGAGGAGACGAAGACGATCGCGAGCAGCAACGGCGCCGGAAGCTCATGTCGCCACGACAGACCCGCAACCAAAAGGCCGGTCGCCGCTGCAATCAGGTAGTCGAGCATGACGAGGCGAGCGCGGCCGTAGCGGTCGAGCAGCGCCCCCGCGATCGGCGAGAGCACGAGTCCGGGCGTGACGGCGAGGAGCACCGTCAGGCCGGCCAGCTGGGGAGAGTGATATCGGGCCAGGACGAACAACACCAGCGTGATGGCGACCATCTGGCCGCTGACCCGCCCGAACAGCATGCTTGCCAGCAGGTAGCCGAATCCGGGCACCCGCAGCAGCGCCCGGTACCCGGTTGGCCGCCGGGTCTCTAGCTCGGCAGTCGTCTCAGCCGACCGCGACGCGGGAGCGACGCGAGCGCCCGGCGCCGTTGGCTGACGCCGAGGCCTTGCGCGCCTTGGCTTTGGCCAGCGGCACGCGCAAGTACTGACCTGTTGCCGATTCGCGATTGGCCGCGAGCTGCTCCGGCGTGCCTTCCGCGATCACGTAGCCGCCTTTCTCGCCGCCCTCCGGACCCAGGTCGATCAGCCAGTCCGCCGTCTTCAGCACGTCCAGGTTGTGCTCGATCACGACCACCGTGTTGCCGTGATCCACAAGCCGATGCAGCACCGCGAGCAGCCTCTCGACGTCGGCGTAATGCAGACCGGTGGTCGGCTCGTCGAGCAGGTAGAGCGTCCGGCCCGTGTCGCGCCGCGAAAGCTCCGCTGACAGCTTGACCCTCTGCGCCTCTCCGCCGGACAGCTGCGTCGCCGGCTGCCCGAGGCGGATGTAGCCCAGGCCGACGTCGTGCAGCGTCCGCAGCTTGGTCTTGATCGCCGGCACGTTCTCGAAAACGTCAAGAGCCTCGTCGACCGTCATCTCCAACACGTCCGAGATCGAGTGGCCGCGGAACTTGACCTCTTGGACCTCACGCGAATACCGCGTCCCGTGACACACCTCGCATGGCACGTACACGTCGGGCAGGAACTGCATCTCGATCTGGATGATCCCGTCGCCCTGGCAGTTCTCACACCGCCCGCCCTTGACGTTGAAGCTGAACCGCCCTGCCTTGTAGCCGCGCATCTTCGCCTCCGGCAGGCTGGCGAACAGGTCGCGGATGTGCGTGAACATGCCGGTGTACGTGGCCGGGTTGCTGCGCGGTGTACGTCCGATCGGCGACTGGTCGATGTCGATGGCTTTGTCCAGGTTCTCGAGCCCTTCCACCGCTCGGTGCGGACCGGGCCTGTCCTTGGCGCGATAGAAGTACTGCGCCACCTTGCGGCTGAGGGTGTCCGTCACCAGCGACGATTTGCCTGAACCGCTGACCCCGGACACCGCGATAAAGGTGCCCAGCGGAAGGCTCACGTCGATGTCCTTCAGGTTGTTCGCCTGCGCGCCGCGCACCGTGAGCTTCTTCCCGTTGCCTTTGCGTCGGTGCGGCGGGACCGGGATCATCTTGTCCCCGCGCAGATACGCGGCCGTGATCGAATTCGGGTCGCGCAGCACCTGCTCGACAGTCCCTGCGGCGATGATCTCGCCTCCGTGCTCGCCGGCCGCCGGCCCGATGTCGACCATGTAGTCCGCCGACCGGATGGTCTCCTCGTCGTGCTCGACCACGATCAGCGTGTTGCCAAGGTCGCGAAGGCTCAGCAATGTGTTGATCAGCCGCCGATTGTCGCGCTGATGGAGACCGATCGACGGCTCATCCAGGATGTAGAGGACGCCCATCAGCTTGGAGCCGATCTGCGTCGCCAGCCGGATCCGCTGCGACTCGCCGCCGCTCAGCGTGTTGGCCGAGCGTGAGATCGTCAGGTACTCGAGACCCACGTCGATCATGAACTGCAGGCGCTCGCGGATCTCTTTCAGAATCTGCCGCGCGATCAGCTGCTCGCGCTCGGTCAGATCCAGGGTGGTGAAAAAGTCGATCGACGCGCCGACCGACAGCTCTGCGACTTCCGAAATATTGCGACTCGATACGGTCACGGCGAGCGATTCCGGCTTCAGCCGGCGGCCTTTGCACGTCGGGCACGGCTTGTCTGACATGTACCGCTCCAGCTCAGCCTTCAGATACTCGGACTGAGTTTCTTCGTAGCGCCGCTGCAGGTTGGCGACCACGCCTTCGAACGGCGCCTCATACCAGCGAGAGTGCCCGTACTGATTCTTGTAGCCAAACCGAATCTTCTTGTCGCCGGTGCCGTTGAGCAGCACGTCGCGGTGCTGCTTGGGCACCTTTGACCACGGCTTGTCCATGTCGATGCCGAAGTACTTGCTGACCGACTCGAGCAGCTCGGGATAGAAGAACTGCGACTTGCTCCAGGCCGCGATCGCGCCCTCCCGCAATGACAGCGACGGGTCGGGCACGATCAGGTCCCCGTCGACCACCAGCTGCGAGCCGATACCGGTGCACACCGGGCACGCCCCGTGTGGGTTGTTGAACGAGAAGTTGCGCGGCTCCGGCTCGGGCACGTTCGTCCCGTCATAAGGACACGCGTAGTCCTGGGACATCTGGATGTCCTCACCCTCGATTGACTGGGGGGAACGTCCCCCCTTTGCGCCGGTCGGGCGAAGCCCTTCTTCCGGCGCACCCCCCTGCGGGGCGATGATCACGGATCCCCCGCCCAGTCTCGCCGCGGTCTCGATCGAATCGACGAGTCGAGTCCGCTGCTCAGGCCCGACGACGATCCGGTCGACCACGACCTGGATGTCGTGCTTCTTGTTCTTGTCCATCGGGATCTGCTCGCCGATCTCGTACAGGCTGCCGTCCACCCGCACGCGCACGAAACCCGACTTGCGGACGTCGTCGATCAGCGACCGGTACTCGCCCTTGCGTCCCTTGACGACCGGACCCAGCACCATGATCCGCGTTCCCTTCGGCAGCTTCTCCACGTGGTCCGCCATCTGCTCCACCGTCTGCCGGCGCACCTCGCGTCCGCACGCCGGGCAGTGCGGGCGCCCGACCCGCGCGTACAGCAGCCTCAGGTAGTCATAGACCTCCGTCACCGTGCCGACCGTCGACCTCGGGTTTTTCGACGTGCCCTTCTGGTCGATCGAAATCGCCGGCGACAGGCCCTCGATGATGTCGACGTCCGGCTTTTCCATCTGGCCCAGGAACTGGCGCGCGTAGGCCGAGAGCGACTCGACGTACCGGCGCTGCCCTTCGGCGTAGATCGTGTCGAAGGCAAGCGAGGACTTGCCGGACCCCGAAAGGCCGGTGAAGACGACGAGCTTGTCCCTCGGGATGGTCAGGGTGACGTTTTTGAGGTTGTGCTCGCGCGCCCCGCGGATCGTGATCTCGTCTGTCGGCATCCGGACCTTCGGTTATTCCTTTTCTCTCGTGATCGCAAACGTTGCGCTGGCGGTCGCGACCAGGCGCCCGCCCGGTCCTTCGACCCTGCACTCGGTGACAGCCGTCCGCCGCCCGGCGTGAACCACGCGGCCCGCCGCCTGCAGCTTCTCGCCGACCTTGGCGGCCGAGATGAAGCTCAGCTTCAGGTCGAAGCTCATCGCGCGCGCGACACCCGGCTTGAGGGTGCGCAGGCTCCGGCCCATGGCCGAGTCCGCCAGGGTACTGATGATGCCACCGTGGACGAATCCGGCGTGGTTGGCCATGTCTTCGAAAGGCGTCATCTCGACGGTCGCGCTGTCGTCTCCGAGCTCGACCTGGCTGATCCCGAGCCATCGCCACGCGGGAGAGGGTTCAGATCCCACCAGCCGGCCCTTCGGGCCACCCTCCCCGGCGAGCCGGGAGGGATTACTCACGGCCCTGGCCCTCCGGCACCGGCATGCAGGTGGACGAAGCGCGCGCTACGAGCCGCCCCTGCTCGTCCACCACGTCCGCCTCGCTGAAGAGCAGGCTCTGGCGCATCTCGATCACCCGGCCGGCCGCCCGGAGGCGGCCCTCGATCGCAGGCCGCAGGAAGTTGATCTTCAGCTCGATGGTGGTGTTCCACATGCCGTTTTCCTGCAGCGTGGCCAGGGACATGCCCATCGCGGCGTCGGCGATCTGCGTGATCACGCCTCCCTGGACGACCCCACCCCCGTGCCGGTGCTGCGGGCCCGCGATCAGCTCCAGCACGACCCGTCCAGGCTCCGCCTCGACGATCCGGGCTCCAAGGGTCTCCATCCACCCCGCGGGCTCGGCGGCGAGGAGAGCTTTGGCGCGGTCAAAGTTTTGAACACGTTCGTTTTCTCTTGACCTATTCGCAAGATTCATCTAGGCTGAGAGTTGAACGTGTTCAAATTCACATCTGAACTGGGGTGATAAACATGGACCTGCGACTGATCGACTACCCCGTCTACATCGCCGTCAGCATCTTCCTTACCGTCTGGGTCGGCAACACTCTCTTTCGTAACGGCCGGCCGTTCCTGGTGTCCGTTTTCAAGGAGGACGGCCTGGCCGACTCCGTGAACCGGCTCCTGGTGGTCGGCTTCTACCTCGTCAACTTCGGCGCTGCCGCAATCCTGATCAACACCGGCGGCTCGCCTTCGACCATCGCCGACATGCTCAAGCAGACCGTGACGCGAATCGGCGTCGTGCTCCTGGTTTTGGGCTTCATGCACTTCAACAACCTTCTGATCCTGCGCACGATTCGCCGCCGCGATCGGCCCATGCCACCTATCAACTACAACCCCTACCAGCCGGTCCCTGGAGCGTAGCGGGCTCGATTGGCGATCGAAGTCCCGAAGACCAGGCGCGGTGAAGCCTCGAGGGCGGTCATCCTGAAGGCCGCCCTCGACCTCTTCCAGGAGCACGGGTACGAGGCGACGACCATGCGCGCGATCGCGGACCGCGCAGGCGTCTCGTTGGGGAGCTCCTACCACTACTTCCCCTCCAAGGAGCACCTCGTGCTCGAGTTCTACCGTCACACGCATGAGCTGCACGCGGTGGCCATCGCCCCCCTGCTCAGCCGGGAAAGAGACCTCGCGACTCGGCTGCGGGGAACAGTCCGTGCCGTCGTCATCACCTGCGAGCCGTTCCACGCCGTCGCCGGCTCCATCTTCAGCACGGTCGCGAATCCGTCGAGCCCCCTGAACCCTTTCGGCGGCACGGCGAGGCCTCTGCGCGATGAGGTCCTTCAGCTTTACGCGGACGTCGTCTCGGGCTCTGACGCGCGGATTCCGCGGGACATCGCGGAGTTCCTTCCGCTCGTGCTCTGGCTTTATCAGATGGGAATCCTCTACTTCTGGATCTTCGACAGTTCCCCAGGACGGCTGCGCACATTGGAGGTGATCGACGAGACGACGGACCTCATCGTGCGGCTGATCAGCCTGGCGAACCTGCCAGTGCTGCGCGGCTCGCGCAAGCGAATCCTCGGTCTCATCAAAGACATCGTCGAGAGCTAAGGCCCGCGTCGCGACTTTCTCCAGTTGCGGATGGTCGTTTTCTGCTTGGGCGCGGCCGCGATCGCCAAAGCGACCTCGCCGTCATCCTCCTTGGTCACGTCTTCGCCAGACAGCCGCCTGCGCAGCAGGATGATCCGATCGCGGACCCGGGCCGCGTCCTCGAACTGCAGCTCCTTGGACAGCCGTCGCATCTCCTTCTCCAGGTCGCGCACGATCGCGAGCAGGTCCTCGCGCGGCACACCCGCTCCCGCCATGATCTCGATCGCGTCGGCCTGAAGGTCGTTCTCGTTGATCTCGAGCGCGTAGATCGCCTTCTTCACGCTCTCGGGCGTGATGCCGTGCTCAGCGTTGTAGGCAATCTGCTTGTTGCGCCGGCGCTCCGTCTCGTCCAGCGCCTGTCGCATCGACTCGGTGATCGAGTCGGCATACATGACGACGTGGCCCTCGATGTTGCGCGCTGCCCGGCCGATGATCTGGATGAACGACCGGTAGGCGCGCAGGTAGCCCTCTTTGTCCGCATCCAGGATGCCGATGAACGCGACCTCAGGCAGGTCGAGACCCTCCCGCAGCAGGTTGATGCCGACCACGACGTCAACCTCGCCGGTGCGCAACGCGGTCAGGACTTCGATGCGCTGCATCGCGTCGAGCTCGGAGTGCAGGTACCGAACCTTGACTCCGTATTCCCGGAGGTAGTCGGCGAGGTCCTCCGCGAAGCGCTTGGTCAGCGTGGTGACGAGGGAGCGCTGGCCCAGCTCCGTGCGCTTCTTGACCTCGGCCAGCAGGTCGTCGATCTGTCCTTCGGTGGGACGCACCTCCACCGTCGGATCGACCAGCCCGGTCGGCCGCACGAGCATCTCCGCCGTGCGCTGCGTGCGCCGCATCTCATACGGCCCGGGGGTGGCGGAGACATAGATCACGTTGCGCGCGCGCTCCTCCCACTCCTCAAAGCTCAGCGGCCGGTTGTCGAACGCGCTGGGCAGGCGGAAGCCGTACTCGACCAGGGCGGCCTTGCGCGAGCGGTCGCCGCCGAGCATGCCGCCGATCTGCGGCACGGCGACGTGGGACTCGTCGACGAAGATGACCGTGTCGTCGGGCAGGAAATCCATCAGCGTGTACGGCGCCTCGCCGGGCTTGCGCCGGGTCAGGTGCAACGAATAGTTCTCGATCCCGGCGCACGTACCGGTCTCGCGCAGCATCTCTAGGTCGAAGTTCGTGCGCTGGCGGAGGCGCTGGGCCTCGAGCAGGCGGCCGTGCTCGTCGAACCACCTGCACCGCTCCTCGAGCTCGGCCTCGATGTCGGCCATCGCCAGCCGCAGCTTGTCTGCGGGGGTTACGTAGTGCGAGGCGGGGAAGACGGTGAACTCGTCCTTGACGCCGAGGATCTCGCCCGTGACGGCGTCGAGCTCCTGGATCCGCTCCACCTCGTCGCCAAAAAATTCGACGCGGTACACCTTCTCTTCATTGGCGGGGACCAGGTCCACGACATCGCCGCGCACGCGAAAACGCAGGCGGGCGAGGTCGTAGTCGTTGCGCTCGTACAGCATCTCGGTCAGCTTGCGGAGAAACACCTCGCGCCGGATCGACTCGCCTTTCTCGATGTGCAGCGACTCGCCCATGTAGTCCTCGACCGAGCCGATGCCGTAGATGCAGCTGACGCTCGCCACCACCAGCACGTCGCGCCTGGTCAGCAGGTTCTGGGTTGTCGAGTGCCGCATGCGGTCGATGTCGTCGTTGCGGCTCGAGTCCTTCTCGATATAGGTGTCGGTGCGCGCGATGTAGGCCTCGGGCTGGTAGTAGTCGTAGTAGCTCACGAAATACTCGACGGCATTGTTGGGCAGCAGCCGCCGAAACTCCGCGCACAGCTGTGCCGCGAGCGTCTTGTTCGGGCTCAGCACCAGCACGGGGCGCTGCAGCTCCTCGACGACCCAGGACATGACGTTGGTCTTGCCGCTGCCGGTCACGCCGAGCAGGACCTGCTGGCTCAGGCCTGAGCGGACGCCTTCGACCAATTGGCTGATCGCCTGCGGCTGGTCCCCGGCCGGTTTGAAAGGTGCGTCGACGCGAAAGCGGCTGGGCATCGGTGAAGCCTAATTCTAAGGCGCACAAACGTTCGGGAACGGTCGGTCTGCGCGTGAAGGCGTTACCGAGTTAGGAACATCTCACGCCAGGAGGTTCGGATGAAGGACGAGATCAAAGGCAAAGCCGACGAGCTGAAGGGCAAGCTGACAGGAGACAGATCGGAAGAGATGAAGGGGAAGGCCGAGCAGGCCGCCGACAAGGTGCGGCGGGCCGGCCGGGACATCCGGGAGGACGTCCGCGAGAAGACCGACGAAGAGCGGGACAAGGAAGCCCGCGAGCGCGAGGCGGAATCCGTCCGCGAACCCAAACCCTGGTAGTTGTCCTCCCCATTCATGGGGAGGTGGCTCCTCCCCATTCATGGGGAGGTGGCGCGCAGCGCCGGAGGGGCCGGGCCGGAGGGGCCGGGCCGGAGGGGCTAGGGAAGACCCAGGATCATCGCCTCCACGATCGAACCCGCCTTGAGGCCCTGCTCCCCCGCGGGGACTCGGACCAGGGCATGCGCGCCCGCCAGCGACATCAACCGTGAGGAGGACTGCGAGCCGGTCGTTTCCGCGACCAGCTCGCGTCCCTCGCGCCGCAGCGTGACTCGCTGATACTCCGTCCGGTCGGCGGTCGGTTTCGCTTCGTACGCGAGGCGAACCGGCAGTGTCGGCCTCTGCACCTGGGCAAAGCCCTGCATCTTGCGCAGCGCGGGCCGCACGAAGACCTCAAAGGTGACGAGAGACGAAACGGGAAAGCCGGGCAACCCGAAAGCAACTTTTCTTTCCCTCTCCCCCCAGGGGAGAGGGTCAGGGAGAGGGGCGTGGATGCCGATGGTGGCGAATGTGAAGGGCTTCCCCGGCTTGAGCTTGACCCGGCCGATATGCACCGTGCCCAGCGATTCGAGCAGCGGCTTGACCAGGTCATGCGTACCCACCGACACGCCGCCTGACGTCACCAGCGCGTCCGCGTCCTCGAGCGCGTCGACGACCAATCGGCGCAGCGGCTCGGGCTCGTCGGGCGCGATGCCCAGCACGTGCACTTCGGCGCCGGCCTCGCGAAGGGCAGCGAGCAGCGCCCAGCGATTGGAGTCGGGGATCTGCCCGCGGCCCAGCCTCTTCCCCACCTCCACCAGCTCGTCCCCGGTCGACATCAGCGCCACGCGCGGCCTGCGGCGCACCGGCAGCAGGGCCAGACCTGTTGCGGCCGCGATGCCGATTTCGGCCGCGCCCAGCTGCGTGCCGGCGGTCAGGATCCGATCGCCCGCGCGGACGTCGTCGCCGACCTTGTGATAGTTGGCGCCCGGCCGAAGTGACGGCGGCACCGTGACCTGGTCCTCGGCGAGCTGCACATCCTCGACCATGACCACGCAGTCCGCGCCGTCCGGCAAGGCTCCGCCGGTCAGGATGCGGGCCGCCGCGCCGGGCGGGATCGCGCCGTCAAAGGGGCGGCCGGCGGCGGACTCGCCGACCACGCGGAGTGTCCTGCCCGCGTCCGCGGCACGCACGGCGAAGCCGTCGACCGCGCTGGAAGGAAACGCCGGCAGGGGGGCGTCTGCGACCAGGTCCTCGGCCAGCGCGCGCCCCGCGCACTCGGCCAGGGCGAGACGCTCGACGCTGAGGACGGGCGTGTGCTCGAGGACGAACGCCGCCGCCTCACCAGCGTCGATCAGGGGATAGGTCGAAGCTCTCACTTCACCTCCCCACCCTGCGGGGAGGTCGCCCGGCGAAGCCGGGCGGGTGGGGGCGGGTGGCGCTCACTTCACCTCCCCACCATGCGAGGAGGTCGCCCGGCGAAGCCGGGCGGGTGGGGGCGAAGGCCTGACTCATTCGTAACGCAGAGCACGGGATGGGTCCTGACGCGCGGCCCGCAAGGCAGGCAGCAGGCCGCTGATGGTGCTCAGCACGACAGCGAGCATCACGGCCACCAGCAGGACAGGCACGTCGGTGCGGAAGACGTCAAAGGCGGTGGCGCTGACCGATTGCGTCAGGCGGTCGACCGCGGCGTTCCCGAGCCGGCCGAGGCCGACCGCGATCAGCACACCCACGAGACCGCCCGCGAAGCCGATGCCCGCCGCCTCGGCGATGAAGAGCAGCAGCACGTCGCGCGATCGCGCGCCCAGCGCTTTGAGAACGCCGATCTCCTTCGTCCGCTCGAGCACCGCGGTGTACATCGTGTTGGCGATCCCCAGACAGGAAAGCAGCAGGGCGACCAGCGCCAGCCCGAGCAACGCCACGCGGAGCTTGCCCAGGAGGTCCTCGAAGTTTCGGAACTGGTCGCCGAAGGTCTGCGACTGGAAGCCCAGGGCTTCGACGCGCCGGCGAAGAGTTTCCACGGAGAGGCCCGAGTCCGCGAGCAGTGTGATGCCCGTGTACTCCCCACCCTTCCAGGAGCTCGACTGGGCCAGGGCGGACCAGTAGCCGCGCATCAATCCATACGGCGCCAGCGCGCCTGGCGCGCCGGCGGGGATGTAGTTGTTGGACACGATCCCGACCACCAGGACATTCAGTGGCACGGGCTGCGACACTTTGTTGCGCGCAAGCGACGGCACGAGATCGCCGTACGTGGCGCTGAACTTCACGTGGGTGCCGACCGCCCCGGGCGGCGACCTGTAGCCGAGGGCCACCGCCTCGCTATCGGTCAGCAGGACCTCAGACGCCGCGTCCGAGCTCGGCAGGCGGCCCGCCGCGAGCGAGGGCAGCGCGCTCGATGACCGGAGCGGCGGCAGCGAGACCAACGCTCCCGCGGGTGTTGCCCCGGAGGCGTTGCCGGCGCCAAGCGACGGGCCGGCGCTGAACGTGCCGGTCATCCCGATCTGGCCCCAGGCCGCCCGCACATGCGGCAGCTGCGCCAGCGTGGCCAGAGTTGGACTGTCGAAGGCCGGCACCGGCGCGTCGGCGAACGGAAAGACCGCGACCTGGTGGACCTGGCTCGTCGCCAGCGCCGGCGCGTCGAGCGCCTGCTGCAGGCCACCGGCAAGGGCGACGATCAGGCTCAGTGCGGCGATGCCGATCGCGACGCCGGTCGTGGTCAGCGTCGCGCGCAGCGGGCGCCTCCCGGCGCTGCCAAGAC
>Ga0209159_1000459_pt1 | contig 37612 bp, 35 predicted proteins | sample GraSoiAngelo_144_FD_185901 | JGI IMG/M metagenome (GOLD analysis project Ga0209159, IMG submission 185901) | Grasslands soil microbial communities from the Angelo Coastal Reserve, California, USA - 14_1009_02_40cm (SPAdes) (version 2) | ecosystem: Environmental > Terrestrial > Soil > Grasslands ...
GTGCGGCGTGGCGACCGGTGCCGGGGCGGCCTCCACGGCTCTAATCGCTTCGCCGTACGCATGGCCAGGACTCGGGTTCCGCCCGTAGCACGCGCGCCACGCATTGCCGCCGGGAGCGCGTTCTCCGTGATCGTCCCTTGGCGTTGCCCGGTCCCGAAGGTTGGAAGCCGGGCCGACTGGGTATATACGTAACGACCGGCTTGTCTTCCTGACGGGGATGGCTCGCTTAACGCGGCAGGCTCCTAAGGAGGGCGACCATGCAGCGCCTCAACGCGCGATTGCTTCTGGCTTTCCTACCTGCTTTCCTGCTACTGACGGCCTGCGGCGACGTTAGCTCGGCCAGCGACAACAACGCTGCTTCCTCGCCCGCGATGGCAACTGCAGCGGCGGTTGTGAGTCCTGTCGCGGTGGCCGTCGTCAAACCTTCTCCTGTTGCCACACCTGTCGTGGTCGCGCCGGTTGTCAAACCGCCCGCGAATCCCTACGCAGCCGCAACCGCGGCCGGAGCTTCAGCTGTCTGCGCTGACGGCACTTGGTCATACAGCCAGCATCGCAGCGGCACCTGCTCAAGTCATGGCGGTGTGCATTGGTGGACAGGAAACCTTGGAGCCGCTGGGCCAGGCGCTCACTAGATTGTCGCTGGGCTTGCCGCGACGCCTCGTCGCCGCTCCCTAAACTCCATGGTGTTCCGCAGCGCCAGACGGCGTGGACGACCTGGAAGCCCTGGCGAGCGGCAACCCTAAGCGCATAGAGCGCCGCGTCAAGAACAAGCTGGCAGGTCGGATGCTAGGACCCGGTTGATGCCGATTGATGTGGGCGCCATCGTAGCGAGAGGCCGCTCCTGTTAAGTGGGTTGGCAACCTTCCGTAAAGCGGCATACAATCGTCGGTGCCCGCCCCGCCAACGGATCTCGCGCGCGATAAAGCAGGCTGAGGAGGGTCCGAACGCACGAAGACGTGGGGAGAATGCCCGCAAACGCTCCGCCCGCAATGCGGCGGCTAGGAAACAGGGTCGCCAGATCACGCCTGGTGCAGCACGCCTTCTCGTTCTGTGGGGTTTTCCCGGTGCGGGGAAGTCGTGGTTTGCGCGGTGGTTGCAGCGGGAGAAGTCATTTACACACGTGGACACAGACGCACTACAAGGCAGACCCTTGGACTCCGGTTGGTACAGGACTTTCGAACGCGAGATGAGTCCGGAGGCGTACATGGACTTGGTCGCGCGCCACGGTAGACCGGTGGTCGTTGAGTTCGGGCTGTGGGCCACGCCGCAGAACATCGCGCTCCTGGGTCGGATGCGCGATGCGGGCGCGGATCCGTGGTTCTTTCATGGCGACAGAACCGCCGCCAACGAAGCGTGGCGGCGAGAGAACCGCATTCGCCCGCGCAATTTTGAGAATGGCAAGTGGGACGAGGTTGTCCAGAAAGTGGATGACAACTGGGGGTTGATCGTTGATGCCGTAGGTGAGCACCGTATGTTGCGAACAATCGAGGCAGCCGAGCGAATGACTCCCGAAGCAATCTACGACGGCATGGAAGCGATGCGTGCGGCGCCATAACACACTGTTCGCGACCCACGACTTCAGGGCGCAACTCCAGCAAACGCACCACGACATGCTCGAGGAGATCGAGAGCACGGAAGGCGACAAGCTGCTGAACATGTCTCTGTCGGCCTTTGTCGATTACCTTTTGGAGCGGTTCCGCGTTGAGGTGCCGACGCTCAACGAGTCCGCCATCACCGTTGATCAGCGCGAAGGCATGGTGACGGTCAACACCTTCATGTACCAAGTCCCCGAGGTCAAAGGAACATGGTTTGACTACTACATCCCGTTCGAAGGTGAGGCGGCGATATTCAATAGTCGGGCCTCAACATTTGGTCTCAGTTCACCACACGGCGAGGTTCGCGGCTCCGAGCTCATCTTGAGTTACGGCGTTCCTGACGACGGGCGAGGCGAGGTAGCGCAGCAGTTCGCCGCTGAACTCGCGAGGGTCAAGCAGAACCTTGAATGGCTGCGTGGGGACGCGGCGCAACACAATGCTCAGTTGCCGAGCGCTGCTGAGCAGGCGATAGAGCGGCGTCGCCAGAAGCTCCTGACTGATCGCAAACAGATCGCATCGCTGGGGTTCCCGCTGCGACAGCGTGATAGTGCGCAGACCTACGCGGTTCCAAGCGTTCGACCCAAGCCGAAGATTCAGCGACCCCCAGGCGGCACGGTACCGTTCACGCCCGAGCCTGCGTTGGCGATGACCGAGTACGAGCGAATTCTTGAACTGATGGCCAACGTCGGACGGGCGATGGAACTCAGCCCCTCGGCCTTCCGCAATCTGGATGAGGAAGACCTTCGGACACAATTCCTCGTACAGCTCAATGGTCAGTACCAAGGCAAAGCTTCGGGCGAGACCTTCAACCTCGCAGGCAAGACAGACATCATCATCCGCGAAGGCGAACGAAACATCTTCATCGCCGAGTGCAAGTTCTGGAACGGCCCGTCCGGATTGACGAAAGCCATCGATCAGCTTCTGAGCTACACGAGCTGGCGGGACACGAAGACCGCGATCCTCCTCTTCAATCGCGGCCGCCAACTGTCCGGCATCCTGCCCAAGATTCAGGAGACGGCGAAGCAGCACCGTTTCTGCCGGAAGGAATTGGACTACAAGTCCGAGACCGGGTTCAGGTTTGTGTTCCAGCACCCGGACGACAGCGGACGAGAACTAACCCTGACCATCCTCGCGTTCGAAGTGCCACAGTGAGGGCTGGCATGTGACCTCGATACTTCGGCTGCCTCCACGCCTGAGAGACGCCTTCGGTTGAGCAGACCGTTGGCTGGGGAGGAAGGATTCGAACCTTCAACCTTCTGATCCAGAGTCAGCTGCGCTACCGTTGCGCCACTCCCCAAGTCCCTGGAGCGCCCGGGCTGGGCGAACCATTCTAAGGTGGTCCCGGCAGCCGGCCGGCTAGTCCTTGCGGGCGCCTTCCGAGCGCGCGCTCATCCGGATCGACAACGACTCCTTGGTCCCCATCAGCTGTCGGAAAGCCTCCTCCATGAGCGTTTTCGCTCTGTGGAGGTTCACCGCCCATCCGACACCGAACACCCGGTCGTTGAATAGACGATCGGATTCCGGATTCCAGTATGCGTTGCGGATGCGCCGCCAGGTTGGCGGCCTAAAGTCATAAGGCACAATGTCGAACACTTTGCCGTGCCATGTGCGTTCGGGCGCCGGCTTGGAGAGCTCCGTCGCGATAGCGGCAGCGATGAGGCCAAATGCAACAACCCGAACAAGACGACGGATTCCGCGTAAAGTCCCCATACTTCAGTTGAAGCGTAGTACCAGAGTAACCTTGCACGTTTTCCATTCGTTGCTGCAGGCGCGGTAGATGGCCAATAGGCTTCCTTCATCCGCGAGTTGGCTTCGCTGGCTCACGCCCGGGCTGCAGATCAAACGCTGGCTCCTCCTGCTCATGGTGTCCGAGCTGGTCCTCGTGCTCGGCGTTGCGTACGCCCTCAAGGAGATCTACCAGACAGCCCACCTGCCGCAGAGCTTCTATTGGATCACGCTGCAGTTCCTGCCCTACTGGGCGCGTGCGGTCGTGTTCAGCATCTTCGGCGTCGGGCTGCTCGTGGTCAGTTACTTGAAGCTCACGCAATCCGTCCTCGGTCCATTTCTCCCCGGGACGAACACGGGCAGCGTGGTCGAGGTGATCCACGCATTCCGGCTGCGCGGCCGCGGGCCGCGCATCGTCGCGATCGGCGGCGGCACCGGTTTGAGCTCTTTGCTGCGAGGCCTCAAGACCTACACCTCCAACCTGTCCGCGATCGTGACCGTCGCCGACGACGGCGGCTCGTCGGGCAGGCTGCGCGACGAATATCGAATTCTTCCGCCGGGTGACTTCCGTCAGTGCCTGATCGCGCTCGCGGACGCCGAGCCGCTGATGAAGCAGCTCTTCGACCATCGTTTCAAAGAAGGCTCCCTCAACGGCCACGCCTTCGGAAACCTCTTCATCATGGCGATGGCGGACGTCACCGGAAACTTCGAACAGGCGCTCCGCGAATCCGGCAAGGTCCTCGCGGTCAAGGGGACGATCCTGCCATCAACCCTGCGGGACGTGACGCTCGTGGCATCCATCAACGGAAGCAACGTCGAGGGCGAGTCGCAGATCCCCAAGCAGAACTCACCGATCAGCCACGTCTTCCTCAAGCCGGACGGCGTGCAGGTCAACCCCGAAGCCGCGCAGGCCATCCTGAACGCGGAGCTGATCATCGTCGGCCCGGGCTCCCTCTACACCTCGATCTTGCCGAACCTTCTCGTCGAAGGCATGGTGGAGGCGATCAAGGCGTCCGCGGCGCTGAAGCTCTACATCTGCAACCTGGCGGCCCAGCCGGGCGAGACGGACGGATACGGAGTGCAGGACTACCTTCGCGTCATCCGCGAACACGTCGGATCGAACCTCTTCGATTTCGTGCTCGTCAACTCGAACACGACGCACGCGCCGACAGGCGGTCAGGAAGCGGTGATCTTCAGGCCGGCGGACATCACGCGCCACCCTGAGGTTCGGTTCATCGCCTCCGACGTGGTGAATACGCGCAAGCCGTCACACCACGATCCGGAGAAATTGGCGCGAACCATCATGCGGAAGGTCTGGCAGGCTTAGCCGCCGCCCGTCGCGCGCGCCATCGCACGAAGCCCTCGACCAGGATCGTCGCCGCCACAACGTAGAGGAGGCCATCGAGCGCGTCGACGATGTAGTGCTCGCCCAGGTAGACGATCGATGCGATCACCGCGAGTGACCAGAGGATGAGCAGGATCGCCAGCCAGCGGTAGCGACGCCACGCGTAGACCGCGCCGAGCATGGGAAACGCGGCGTGCAGCGATGGAAAGGCCGCGAACTGGTTCGGATTCAGATGCGTGTAAAGCGGCGTGACGACGTAGTTCTTGCCCCAGATCTTGTCGACCGTCTCGTTGAGGATCTTGTGCACGACCTCGCCCGATGGCACGCGATCGGCGCTGAACTGCCACCACGGCGGCGCCGATGGCCAGAAGAGATATGTGATGAAAGAGAGGAACGCCATCAGCAGCAAGGCGGCGATGAAACGGTGGTAGTGATCGCGGCTGCGCAGCCAGAACACAAAACCGACAAGGATCGGCAGCGGGAAGTGCATGAAGTAGAAAAACATCGCGACCAGGTCCTGCACCCCGATCGAGTCCTGGTGATAGAAGGCATGCTGCACGGTCAGCGTCGGCAGCGTGCCGGCAAACACCGCCCGCTCAAGTCCCGAGAGGTCATGCGGCGCGAATCCAGTCTTGGCTGCGAACCCGCGCATCGCCTCATACGCGAAGAAGAGCAGCAGGAAGGGAAGCCAATCCGCGAGAAAGGTTCGGCCTCGACCCATGGCGACGGCGATCAGGAGCAGCGCGAGGACGACCCACTCCGGCTCGATCGAGATGCCGCGCCACAGCATCACGCCGAAGAGGATTGAGAGGTAGACAAGAGAGCCGATCAGGAGGGCGCCAGGTTTGCGCATTCGTGCGCGGAGGTCAGCGATTACGGACAACGGCCACCGCCGCAATCTCGATCGTCACGTTGAAGGGCAGCGAGTTGGTGCCCAAAGCCGCCCGGGTGTGCTTGCCCGCCTCGCCCAGCACCTCCACGAGCAGATCCGACGCCCCGTTCATGACTTTGGGCTGATCGCCGAAGTCATCGGTCGACAGGACGAAACCGATCAGCTGCATCAGCCCTTCGACCCGATCCAGGCCAACTGCTGACTCGATCTGGGCGAGGACACGCAGGGCACACAACCGCGCGCGTCGCGTCGCTTCCTCGACCGAGATCTCATCTGGACAGCGGCCCTTCAGCAGCTGATCGCCGTCCGCCGACACCTGTCCCGCCACGTACAGCAGCGCGCGGCCATCGGCGATCGGCACCAGTTTTGTCTGAACGTAGGAGGCAGCGGGCGGGGGCGGCGCCGGCAACGCGATGCCAAGCTCGCGCAAACGCTCGTGCGGATTCGCCAAGGGAATCCGAGTCTAGCGGGCTACCTGTAGCGGCCGCGCAGGTGCGCGGCGATCGCCGTGAAGATGACCGCGAGCGCTCCCAGCCCGAGCCCGATGTACGGCAGCTGCGGGGAGGCAAGGAGCGCGTCGACGAGTGACCGATTGCCCAAGGGCGTGGCTCGAGCGCCGCTCGCGACCGGTGATGCCGTGCCACGGGGACCCTGTGGCGCACCACCCGTGTCGTGATAGGCCCATAGCGCCGCGGTGTGACTCGACGGCCGAAACGTCGCCACGTAGAGGATCGGCTTCTCGTCGTTGGAGACCGCCAGCGCGGTGATCGACGCATCAGGCGGCCGCAGAGTCGTGAATGTCAGACCCGAGTTGTTCGTCCGCCATAAACCGCCCGACCCCGACCCCCCGCCATCACTCGCCACGTAGAAACGGTCGTAGTGGACGGTGATGAAATCCGTCTGCGTGTAATCGGTGGTGGGGAGCAGTCCACCGCCGCTCAGCGGCGTGAACGTTGCGCCGTTGTCTCTCGATTGGAACAGGCCTGTGTTCGTACCCAGGAGGAGCGGCCTCACGTTGCCGGTCGGGGGGAGCGGCCCCGATGTGAGCCTGACGGCGATCGTGCCGCTGATCGCCGGTTTGATCTGTTTCCAGATCGCTCCACCGTCGAAGCTCTCGTAAAGAGGCAGGCTGCTCCCCGACGATGGCGAATCGCCGCCCGCAATGAGCCTTACAGGTGCGTGGATCGCCTCCACCGCAATGGCATTGATATTGCGGTTGGCCAACCCGGACTGCGCCCAGGTCAAACCGTCTGCGCTCACGTAAACGCCATGGTCCGTACCCGCGGCGACAAGGGTCAACGCAAATGCGAATGCGTGGACCGTGCGACCATCGATGCCTCGCGGCGTAGTCCACGTGGCCCCGCTGTCGCGGCTCAACAGCGCGCCCGACCCGCGCGTACCGGCGAGCACAACGCCCTGTGCTGACAGACTGAATGCGATCGTACTGATGGACGACCTCCCGGAATGAACCGGCGTCCAGGTCGCACCGCCATTCGTGCTTCGGAAGAGCGCGCCCCGCGCGTCGCCCGCGATGACCAGCTGGCTGTTGAAGGGATCCGTGGCGAGCGCGAACAACGCAGATCGCGGTTGGTTCGGCAGCGGTCCAAGCGCGACCCAGGTCGAATCCGGCAGTGCTGCGACAACCACCGCTGATCCCGGGATCGCTACCACCCACAGCGCCACGATCGTCGCAAGAAGACGTTGGCCAAACAGCGACACGAGCTTGCCGATTATCACCTCATGCGACATTCCGATCAAATGGAAGAGCGCCCGGCGCGATCGCGGGTCTCGCCCCGGCCTTTTGCCTACAATCCGCAGGTGCTGTCCCGAGGACAACGCGAGCTCAAGGCTAGGGCGCCTGGTTCGTGGTTCAAAAGAGCAGGCTCCTGGCTGGATCGCGCTGCGTTCAAGCCGGCCACGCTTCCCGACGATCTCGTGACCGCGATCGCGCTGATACCTCCAATCGCGGCCGGGCTCATCATCTTCAAGCTCCCCGCGCTCCAGATGCTGGCGATCGCCGCCGCGTGTTGATGCGCGGCCAATCACGGCATCCGGGAATCAGTGTGCTGCTTGCTCCCCTTTTTGGCGTCTCCCTCGTTGGCACGGGCGCCAGCTTCATCGTGACAATCGAGGTCGCTGTTCTGGCCGTGGTCGTCGATTTCCTGCGCGCGCAATATATGCCCGCGCTTCGTGCGCAAGCTGGTCTGCTTGCGTACGCAGCGATTGCGCTCGTGACGCGCGGCGGACCTTCCGCTTATGTCAATCCCGCGAGTGGCGGCGCGTTCGCCGATCCGATCGCGATCTGGTACCAGTTCTTCACGGCCGGTTCTGCGCCATATGACCCAATCAAGCTCTACGTGGGCAATGTGCCCGGCCCGGTCTTCGCGACGTCGCTGCTCGCCGTCGCGGTGGCAGCCGCCTGGCTCGCCTACGCCCGTCGCGTGAGCATCGTTGTGCTTTTCGGGTTTCTCGCTGGATCGCTGGTCGCGATCTACACGTTTCACTGGGATCCGCTGTTTCAGCTCGACAGCGGCCCGACATGGTTTGTCGCCGCCCTCATCCTGGCCGACCGCCGCCTCCTCCCAGACTCACGGGCGCTGCGGCCGACCCTCGGCTTTGCCGCAGGGCTGTTCGCCGTCGGGCTGAGGCGGCCACCCCAGGGCACGTGGTTCGGAAGCCATGGCCTCGAGGTCGCATTCTTCACGGTGGCGACGATCCAGGCGGTGATGGCCATCGTCGTGATCCTGTACTGGTCGGCCTCTGTCGCTAGGGAGCGCGGGAAGCGAACCCGACGGCTGCGTCAGCGCGAGGCGAACCTACGCGTCGTCAAGTCGATCAGCCGGGTGTCTTAGGCGAAGCTGACCTCGGTCTTCGACTGATCTAGTGCGCGCGCGAGCTCTTTGGCGCGCTTACGGACCGCCGCGGTCTCAGACGAGGTCAGGCGACGGAACGGTTGGACGCTGATGCTCATTGTGTTTTTCGCAACGGTGTGCGTCCAGGTGCCGGCCACGCTGCCTTCAACCAGCACGACGGCCGAGATCCATCCCGCGGTGCGGCTGACCTTTGGTGCGTGGACGCGCTCGAACAGGTGGTCGCGCGAGGCGTGGCCCAGAAGATACGGGTCGAATAGAGGAAGGAGCCGCACGGGCTCGTCGTTCATCGCGCCCTTGATTGCGTCGAGGTCCGCGGCCAGCGCATCCAGGCGTGCGCCGTCGACCGAGACGTGTACCAGCTCATCGGCCAGACCTGACCAGGCGGCGTTGCCGATGCCGGGCCAGGCGCCCCACCACCGCGCGAAATCGTTCTTCGTCGCCGGCCCGTAGGCGTGCAGATAGCGGCGCGCGGCCTCCACGAGCGCGACCTCGGGGTCGACGTCACGCCACTCGTGCAACCACTTCCGCGGGTTGACGAAGGTGACGCTCTGACCGCGGTTGGGACCGAAGCAAAGGCGGCCGTTGCGGGCCGATGGCTTGAGCATCCCTCCCCAACCCGACCTGAGCGCCTCGTGTATACGCGCCGGCTTGCCCTTGCCGACGACCGCGATCAGCTCTTCGCGACTCATGGGCTTACCGTCGAGCGCGCCACCAATGTCGTCGACCAGCTGCCAGAGCTCTGGCTCTTTGACCTGGACGAACTTCAGCCAGGCGTTGCTCGCCTTGATCCAGCGCCGGCTCATCGCGGCCGTGTAGAGCGGCAGATCATCGGCCCGCGTGAGGTGCAGCGTGCCACGCATCAGCCACGTCTTCACGAGGGTGCGGTCGGTCCAGAGCGCCTTGCGGACATCGTCGACGGCGCAATCGACGCGGACGGCGATCTGGAGCTCCGCGGCGGACATGAGCTGCGCCTGGGCGCCACCGATCTCGCCCACGATCCGCGCCAGATCTTTCTTCGATGCCCTGCCAGTCAGGTGGTGGCGCTGCAGGCGGAACGCGTGGACCTGGGGCCAGGTCAGCTCGGCTTCCGGCTTCGCCAGGGACTTCAACGCGCGTCAGTCGAAGAGCGCGGGGCCCCGGGTCACGAACTGGTCGCGGCGCGGGCCGGTGCCGATGAGGTGGATGGGCGCGCCGATGAGCTCACCGACCCGCTCGACGTAGTCGCGGCAGTTCGTGGGTAGATCGTCCCAGCATCTCGCCGCGCCGATCCCCTGCTCCCAGCCTGGAAATTCCTCGTAGAGCGGCGTGGAGTGTTTGTAGTGGGAGATGTTGGCCATCGGGTGGTCGTACCTCGCGCCGCGAAACTCGTAGCCGGTGCAGATCTTGAGCTTGGGTTGGTCGTCGAGGATGTCGAGGCGCATCAGGGCGGCGACGGTGACGCCGTTGAGGCGGACAGCGTAGCGGGCCACGGCGGCGTCGAACCAGCCGATGCGCCGGGCCCGGCCGGTCACCGTGCCGAACTCGTGGCCGCGCTCACGGATCTGGTCCCCCACCTCGTCGAGAAGCTCGGAGGGAAACGGTCCATAGCCGACTCGTGAGGTGTAGGCCTTGAAGACGCCGATCGTCAGGTCGACTTTGGTCGGCGCGATGCCGCTGCCGGTGAGCGCGCCGCCGGCGGTGGGGTTCGAGCTCGTGACGTAGGGGTAGGTGCCGAAGTCGAGGTCGAGCATGGTCGCCTGCGCGCCCTCGAGCAGGATCTTGGCGTTGCGGTCCAGGGCATCCTGGATGATCGGAAAGGTGTCCTTGATGTACGGGTCTAGCTGTTTGGCGTAGCCGAGGTATTCGTCCAGCATGCTCGACCAGTCGTAGGCGTCTTTGCCGTAGAGCTTTTCGAGGATCGGGTTCTTGACCTGGTCGACGACGAAGGCGAGCTTCTTGCGCATGAAGCCTTCCTTTTGCAGGTCGCCGATCCGGAAGCCGATGCGGCGGATCTTGTCGGCGTAGGCGGGGCCGATGCCGCGCCAGGTGGTGCCGAGGCGATCGTCCCCTCTTACTTCTTCCTCGAGCTGGTCGAACAGAGGGTGGTAGCGCATGACCATGTGGGCGCGCTCGCTGACGATGAGGTTTTGGGGCTCGATGCCCCGCTCACGTAACTGAGAGATCTCTTTGAGAAGGACGATGGGGTCGACGACGACACCGTTCCCGATGATGCAGGTGCAGTGGGGGTAGAGGATCCCGCTCGGAATGAGCTGGAACTTGAACTCGCCGTGCTCGGTGATGACGGTGTGGCCGGCGTTGTTGCCGCCCTGGGAGCGGATGACCATATCGGCCTTTGCCGCGAGGTAGTCGATGACCTTGCCCTTGCCTTCGTCTCCCCACTGGCCGCCGACCAGGATGATGACCAAGGTGTTTACTCGGTGCCCGGTTCGGGGCGCCTCGTCTCCAGGTTGTAGAAGCGGGTGTGGTCGCGGCGGAATTTCAGCTCAATGGTGCCCGTCGGACCATTTCGGTGCTTTGCCACGTGGACTTCAGCGACACCGGGCTTTTCGTCGGATTTGTAGTACTCGGGGCGAAACAGGAACATCACGAGGTCGGCGTCCTGCTCTATGCTGTTGTGAACAATTATGTTATTGGCGACAAAATTATGAAGAGATCCAACCGTTAAGTCGTACACCTCGTCGACACCGTCCGGGCTGATTGACGCGATTCGATCCCAGTAGACGTCGCTGGACCCGAGCAATCCGATTTCCCGAGATTCAACAGCCTCAGAGAGTCGACGTGCACGGGAGCGACTCAAATTCTGGCCGAAGATCGAGTGGCCCATGTATGACATCCCAAGACGCGCCTGCATGTTCCGTTGTGTCATTCCTCCGGCAGCCACGGCCGGCCGAGCGAATAATTGCCACACAGCAGAAGGGATGATGTAGCGATTGGTCTTACCTTCCCGCGTTTTCAGATACTCGAGAATCAAGGCCTTGTGTGCGACCTTCTCCTGGCCCACGACGTCGATGATCGTCAGAAACGCGAGCATTTCGGTCTGACCTGAAAGAGTCACATGGAATTGATCGCGACCCTTGACGCCCTGACTGTGCCGCGAGATCCGAGCGTTTATCCCAAGGCGCAAAAGCAACGATAGAACGTCACGCGCCAGTCGCTCGCTGCTTGATGCGTAGTAGATCGCCGCGTCGTGGTCTCGCGTCAACCGTACGCAGCCATCGGTCGCCCAAAGGTGCTTGAGGAAACACGCGACCCCTAGGGCGGATTGCCGGAAGACTTCTTCAGGGACGCGCTTTTCGTACGAACGGAGCCCGAAGGCACCGAGGTTTTCGAGCCAGACTCGTATTGGGTTGCGCACGCCGTGGGTGAGATGCCGTGTCGGCGGCAGATAAACCTGGATCCAGGTCCGCTCCTGATGAATCCTGGGTCGAACCGTTTCGCCGAAAACTTCCGTCGCGAGGCCTACAACCTCTTCGGCGAGGGTCGGGTCTTTGGTCGTGTACTGAATCGCGTGTGTTGGCAGAGTGCAGCCATCGCCGATCAGGTGCCCAAGCAATCCAAGCTCGGCGCGGCTCATCGTGTCCTGGTCCGGGCCTTGAATGATTCGTGGTGTCGCAATATGGTGGCCGACCTTCAACTCGTCGAGCCGGCGCCACCCCTCCATGGTCAGGAACTTGTGATTGGCAGTGGCGCGAACTGAGCGCCCCAGCTGTGTCGTCAGCTTGAAGACAGGCTTAATCCCGGTCGCGAATACGCTCGTGACGCGTTTACAATCCATTCGCCACCAGCCCTTGTCGAGGGCTAGGACACGAAAGCCACTCTTGCCGACCAGATCTTTGATCGGTACGTGTGCACCTGTGTCTGGCAGGTAGACCGGCGTATCCCCTGCGAGACATCCTGACTCGCGAAGGTCGCTCAAGATCGGCCGCTTGTCAGGACGCTGCTCGGGCGCGCGGCTGAGCTGCGAAATCGCTAAAACAGGTACGCGCAATTCTCGGGCAAGACCCTTCATTGCCCGGGAAATCGACGAGACCTCCTGCACACGGTTGTCATCGCCGCGTGTCCGTCCATGCATCAATTGCAGATAGTCGATGACGATCATGTCGATGTTGTGCCGCATCTTCGCCTGGCGAGCCTTGAGCATCAACGTGAGCTCATCCATCACCGGCGTGTCGTCTATGAAGATCGCAGCCTCGCCAAGAGGCCCTAGTGCGTTTGAGACTCGGTCGAATTCAGCCTCTGTCAGTAGGCCTCTGTGCATACGCTGGGCATCGATCTGCGCTTGTTCCGTAAGGAGGCGCTCCGTGAGCTGCTCTTTGGACATCTCAAGACTGAAGATGGCAATCGATTTCTTTGCTTCCAGGGCACTGTGGAGCGCAACGTTTAGTGCCAACGCGGTTTTGCCCATCGACGGGCGACCCGCGACGATGATGAGGTCGCTGTCCTTGAACCCCCCGGTCATGCGATCCAGGTCGTGGAAACCCGTCGGGATCCCAACCACTCCCTGCCCGGTCTCCATCTGCAAGGAGATCCGCTCCATCGCCGGACCCAGCAGGTCGTACAGGCGCGCCAGCTCGCGCTGGTCCCGGTCGTCCGCGACACCGAACACCAATGACTGCGCCTGGTTGATCGCGTCCTCGGCCTCAATCGAGTCGTCGTACCCGTAACCCGCGATGTTTCCGCCCGCCGATATCAGCCGCCGCTTGTACGCCTTCTCCTTGACGATCCGGCCGTAGTACTCGATGTTCGCCGCGGTCGGCACCGCGCTCTGCATCGATGCCAGCTGAGCCCGCCCGCCGACACGGTCGAGCAGCCCCATCGTCTGCAGCTGAGACGCCAGCGTGACGTTGTCGATCGGCTCTCCGGCCGCGAAGAGATCCAGCGCCGCCCGGAAGATCTGACCGTTGTTCTCCCGATAGAAGTCCTCGGGATGCAGGAATTGAAGGACCTTGGCGATCGAAAGCGGGTCGAGGAGGATCGATCCGAGGATCGACATCTCCGCGTCGAGGTCGTGCGGTGGTACTCGCCCCGCGGCGAGGGTTAGCGTGGTCGCCATGCCGGGTTCCTAGCGGTCCTGCGTGACGATCACGTTGACGTGAGCGCTCACGTCACGGTGCAGCTTGAGCGAGACCTGGTGCTCGCCCAGCGTCCTGATCGGCTCCTTCATGTCGATCTTGTGCCGGTCGATCTCGACGCGGTGCTGCGCTTTCAGCGCGGCCGCGATGTCCTGGTTGGTGATCGAGCCGAACGCCTTGTCCTCGGCCCCGACCTTCAACCGCACGACCACGGTCTTGTTGTCGATCTCGTCAGCCACGGTCTGCGCCTCGGTGCGCTCCTTCGTCTCCTTCTTGGAGGCTGCGTCCCGCAGGCGCTTCGCTTCGGCCTCCGCCCCCTTACCCGCCGCGACGGCCAGCTTGCGACGAAGCAGGAAGTTGCGCCCGTATCCGTCGGCGACCTCCCTGACGTCGCCGGCTCGGCCGACATTCTCGACATCCTTCGTCAGCAAGACCCGCAATTCACCCGACCTCCGATATGGATTCATATTCGTCGCGGTGGCGGACTCGCGAACGGATTCGATCGACAAAACGCCCCACCCCATGGCGCGTGGCGGCCACGGTGTCCTGGACATCGCGATCCCACACGCTCTGCTTCGCTTTCAGCGCGGCCTCGTGCTCGCGCCTTATGTCTTCAGGGCACGCGGCGACGAACGTCTCGATCGCCAGGATGCCCAGCGCCAGCATGTCCAGCTCGCCCAACACCGGGATCCACGCCGGGAAGTCGAGCGGGCTGACGATGATGCAAAGCGCGCCCAGTAGTACTGCTTTCGGCGCCGCGGGCACACGGTCGTCCCGCAGCAGGCAGTAGGCCAGCTTGCCGTGTCTCGGCACATCGACCAGGACGGATTTTGCCCGCGAAAGGATAGATGGCATAGGGGGCCGGCAAAGCCTAACAGCAGTTATGGATGGTCAGAAACCCCATTAACAGTAGCCGCCCTGCTCCGCCTGACGGCGATCAGACATGCGAGCCACAAAGCAAGAATCCCGACCACTCCGAACTCCGCCATGAGGCGCAAGACGATCAAATTCGAGTACCCGGTGACGAGCAGAGCCTGCATCAGCTTGTGAGCTGGACCGATCAAAAACCAGGAGACGCCGACCAGCCCGATGACGGTCCAATCGCGGCGACGTACAGCCCACATGATCAGGACAAACATCGGCAGCAGCAGCAGAACAAGGTGCGTTCCCCACGAGTACGACGCGATGAGCGGCGTCGCGGCCACCACCGCGGCCGCCTCCAGCGCGCGTCCCATCGCCGACGTGGCGCGGGGTCGCAACACGGCGAGCGTCAGCAGCAGGACGACGACCGCGATCAACACGGTCAAGACGCGGGCCCCCGCGGGACTTCCGCGAACCGTGAGGAACGTGTCCGGGTCGAACAGTCGGGCGAGCGTGCCGCCCGGCGAATGATTCTCGAAGAAACCCGTGCCCGCACTCACCGCCGGCAGCACCTTGAAGAGGTACTCGAACAGGTATTGCGGCGCGCCCATGATCCACAGGACCAGGCCGGCTGCGGCGGCAGCGACCAGCATCGACCAACGCCGCGCCCAGGGCACGAGCAGGACCACAGGTCCCTGGATCAGCTTCAATGCCGCGGCTACGCCAAGCGCCGCGCCGCCCCACCACTGCACCCTCGAATCGTTCTCCTGGACCCAGGCCCAGAACCACAACCCCGACAGGCCGAGGAGAACAAGGTTGATCTGGCCTTCCGAGATGTTGCCGATCACGGGCTCGAACGCTAGCGAGAGCAAGACCAGGAGCGCGGCGAGCTGCCAGTCGTCCACACGCAGGGCCTTCAGCGCCAGCCAGATGAAGACGGCCAGCGACGCGTTGAGCACCAGCACCGCACCGACAGTGATAACGCCGCCGCTCACACCGACCAGGGGCTGCAGCATCCAGGCGAGTACGGGCGGCATGACGTATTGCGGGCCGGTCGGCTCGAGACAGCCGATCGTCGCGCAAAGGTCGTACGGGTCCAAGCCCGATGCGAGACGGCCGGCCGCACGCATGTAGCTCTCCTGGAAGTCGCCGAGATACCCACCGAAGAAAATTGGCTGAACCAACGCCTGCCAGAGGTAGGTCGCGACGATCGGCACGCCGGCGATGACGAGGAGCACGCTGCGGAATTGCCGGTTGTCGAGCGCCGACGCCCGGGGCCGGGCAGTCGAGGCGAGCTCTCCGATCACGAGGGCGAATTATCCGGCTGTGGTCAGCCCCTCCGGCGGCTTCGCCGCCACCTCCCCATGAACGAGGAGGAGTTCCCTAAGAAGAAAACGAGGCGGCGCCTGCAGCGGACACCGCCTCGACCGGGGGCCATCGGGTGACACGCGTTTGGTTTTTTTGCGCCGCTTTACGGCCGTTGCCTACTTTTGGAGGCCAACCTTTGCGCGAACTGTCGACGGTCCCGGACGGAGAACGAATTGCCTCCACCTTGCGACGAACCGACGACAATGTCAAGGGGGTATTGCGCATGAATGTGCCGAGCTACGTTCACGGGGCAAGCGACAGGCCGCTCCTTGGCGAGCCGATCTTCCAGAACCTGCGCCGCACGGCGGCCCGCTTCGGTGATCGCGAGGCTCTGGTGGTCGCGCATCAGACGTACCGCGCCACGTACGGCGAGCTGGTCGCCCAGTGCGAGGAGGTCGCTTGCGGGCTCATGGCGCGCGGCGTCAAGAAGGGCGATCGGGTTGGCATCTGGTCGCCCAACCGATACGAGTGGGTCATCGTCCAGTACGCGACCTCCGCGATGGGCGCGATCCTCGTCAACATCAATCCCGCCTACCGCACCTCGGAGCTCGAGTACGCCCTGAACCAGTCGGGCATCAGCTTCTTGATCCTGGCCGCTCGCTTCCGGCAGGCCGATTACGTAGCGATGCTCGGCGAGGTCAAAGGCCGATGTCCGGGCCTCCGCGAGGCTCTTGTCCTCGAGGATGGTTGGGACGCCCTGAAGCGGGATGGAACGAAGGTCGAGCCAGGCGAGCTGCACGAGCTCGAGGCGACGCTGCAGTTCGACGACCCGATCAACATCCAGTACACCTCCGGCACCACCGGCTTTCCCAAGGGCGCCACCCTTACCCACCACAACATCCTCAACAACGGATATTTCATCGGCGAGACGCTCCGGTACACCGAGCAGGACCGCGTGTGCATCCCCGTGCCCTTCTACCACTGCTTCGGCATGGTGCTCGGCAACCTCGCCTGCACGACGCACGGTTCGACGATGGTCATCCCCGCGGAGGCCTACGATCCAGTGCTCACGATGGAGACCGTGCAGCAAGAGCGCTGCACCTCGCTCTACGGCGTGCCCACGATGTTCATCGGCGAGCTCGAGCACGCTCGCTTTAAGGACTTCGACTTCAGCTCGCTACGAACCGGGATCATGGCGGGCTCGCCGTGCCCCGTCGAGGTGATGAAGAAAGTCCAGACCGTGATGCACATCCCTGAGATGACGATCGCGTACGGCATGACCGAAACCTCGCCTGTATCGACCCAGTGCACGACCGACGACCCGCTCGAGCGTCGCGTCTCGACCGTCGGCCGCGTCCATCCTCACGTCGAGATCAAGATCATCGATCCGAGCACGGGCGCCGTCGTCCCGCGCGACACCCCTGGTGAACTATGCAGCCGCGGCTACATCGTCATGCGCGGCTACTGGAACAACGACGAAGCGACGCGTCAGGCGATCGATCCCGCCCGGTGGATGCACACAGGCGATCTCGCGACGATGGACGGCGACGGCTACATCAACATCGTCGGCCGGATCAAGGACATGATCATCCGCGGGGGCGAGAACATCTATCCGCGCGAGGTCGAGGAATTCCTTTACAGCCACCCCGACATCGCGGACGTCCAGGTCATCGGCGTGCCGTCGGAGAAATACGGCGAGGAGGTCATGGCCTGGGTCAAGCTGCGCGAGGGGTCCTCGGCCGCGGGCGATGAGATCGCCGCTTGGTGCAAAGGCAAGATCGCGAGCTACAAGATCCCTCGCCACTGGAAGTTCGTCGATTCGTTTCCGATGACGATCACCGGCAAGATCCAGAAGTTCAAGATGCGCGAAACGGCGGTCGAAGAGCTCGGGCTCAAGAAGGCCGCCGGAGTCAGGACCGCCTAGGCCAGCGACTCGTACGGAAACGCGGAAGCGAACGGCTCGTAGAGAAGCAGCACCTTCTCGATCGGGAGCGCGTCGCGCATGAAGATGGCACCCGCCGCGACGCCGGCAAAGCCGACGATGCCCAGGCCGTCGTGCGGCGCCGCTTGCTCGGCGCTGTCCTGCATCACGCGGAACGCCTGCGTCCGCCCGACCTGGTTGGCGGTGGCGAGGACTTGCTTCCACGCCGCGGTATAGTTCGCGGCCGGGTCGAGCCCGACCGGTGGAGCCGCAACGGACACCACGCTGGCCGCGGCAGTCGCCGGCGCCTTGGGCTGCTGACTGAGCGCCTTCGCCACGGCCGAAACCTCGGCCTCCATGTCGCCCTTCAGCGACGGCAGGCGCTTCAGGAAGGCGGCAATCTGCTGGTCGATGGGCGCCGGGGGACTGAATGTCGGTCCAGGCAGCACGGTCGCGAAAGGCCTGTAGATCGCTTCAAACTGGGCGGGCTCGAGCTGCTCGCGGACCAGGATCCCCAGCGCCACGACCTGCGCCGACTCGAGGGCGGCCGCCGCTGCCGCGCTGTCCGGAAGGCATTTTCCGATCGCGGCCTGTGCCTGGGTGACACGAAATCCGCTCGTAAACGCGTTGACCATCGCCTGGTCCGCGCCCGACAGCAGGCCGTCGAGGACTTCCTCGACCGCCCCCGTTGACGTCCGCCGGCGAGAGACCATTCGCGCGGTGGCGATCCACTCCCATTGCGCGGGCCCCAACGACTTCCCCGCGATGGTCATGAACTGCCCGGCTTCGGTCGCGCTCAGTGGACTCGAACCTGTTCGGGCAACAGGCCCTTGACGCGTAGTTTGTCGATCGGGTGATACGCGTCGACGATGCGCATCGTGCCTGAAGCCGAGCGCAGCACCATCGACTGCGTATACGCGTATACATCCTCATAACGGACGCCCTTCAACAGCTCGCCGGTGGTGATGCCTGTGGCGGCGAAGAACACGTCCTTGCCCGAACACAGATCGTCGATGCACAGGATCTTGTCAGGCTTGTGGCCTTCCTTGACCGCCAGCTCGCGTTCCTTGTCGTCGCGGAAGTAGAGCTTCGCCTGCATGTCGCCGCCAATCGTCTTGATCGCGCACGACGCGAGCACGCCTTCGGTCGCGCCGCCCGAACCCATCATGCAGTGGATCCCGAAGCGCGTCTCGAGCGCCGCCTCGAGCGCGCCCGCGACGTCGCCCGCTGAGATGAGCTTGATCCGCGCTCCCACCTGCCGAATCTCGCCGATGATCTCTTTGTTGCGGTCTCGGTCCAGGACGACGACTGTCAGCTCCTGGACCGGCAGTCCTTCCGCCTTGGCGATCCGTTTCAGGTTCCATTCCGCGGGCATGTCGAGGTCGATCACGCCGCGCGCCTTGCGGCCGACGACGAGCTTCTGCATGTAGTGGACGTGGGTCGTGAACATGGTTCCCCGCTCGGAGAGCGCCACGACTGAGATCGCACCGGGCAGCCCGGAGGCGGTGAGGCTCGTGCCTTCGATGGGATCGATGGCGACATCGACCTCGGGCTCCAGGCCGTTACCGATCGACTCGCCGAAATACAGCATCGGCGCCTCGTCCTTCTCGCCCTCGCCGATCACCACCGTGCCTCGCATGTCGACCGAGGTGAGCGACTCGCGAATCGCCTCCACCGCACGACGATCAGCGGCTTCCTTGTTGCCTCTGCCCTGCAGCGGCGCGGCGGCCAGGGCGCCGGCCTCGGTGACGCGCAGCAACTCGAGGGCCAGGTTGCGGTTGATCTTCGGTTCTTCGATCACTGAATGTGAAACGCTAGCCGATGCCGCGCCGCCTGATGGGTAGTTTGTCCGCCTCGACCCAAAGGTCTTCCTTGCGCGCGAGACGCCGGTCGCCGCCGCGGTCGACATAGACGCAGGTACGCTCGAGCACGGCGGTGATGCGGACCCGCTCTTCGTTCAGCACGGCGTCAAATCCGTCGATCAAGACCTCGTCCTCGTCGAGCTCGACTTCGCTCAGCCGGCGGGCACCTCCGGGCCGCAGCTTGGTCGACAGCTCCAGCTGCGGGCGCGGTCCCTGCGGCGGGCTAGGCTTGATGGTCAGGCGCGACGAGGCTGACCCGGCCAGCCGAATGCCCGCCCGTGGCGCCGGCACCGCAGGCTTGATGGGGAGCGGCTTCGGCGTCGGCAGCTGCTCGGGTTTGGGGGCTCTGGTCACTTTGGGGGGCGCTTGCGCCGCGGGCTTGGGTGCCGTCCGAGCCGGCCCGGTGACGGTCTTGCGCCCTTGGGGAGGGGTCCGCTTCGCGGCCCTGGCTGCAGGCCGGCTGGGCGCGCGGGCAGGGGGCTTCTGGCCTCGAGCCTGCGACGGCTTTTTGGACGGTCCTCTAGAAGAACTCACCCCAGAATTTTCTGACTCTCCCGACTGGGCTTGGCGCGGCCCTCAACGTTACGACCGTCGACTGCGCCGGCACGTCGGCCATGCGCTCGCGCGGTGTGTCGGGAATGCCTTCGGGGTGAACTCGGATCACTCCGTAGTGAACGCCGCCTTCCTGGACGACCAGGGTGCCTACTGTCGCGTCTCCCTCCAGCCGGCCGGTGCTCGTGATCTTCAGCCGGTTGCTGGCGATGACGTTCCCGCGGACGAGACCGGCGACCGTGATCCGGGCGCCCCGGATGTCCGCCTCCACCTGCGCCTCGGGACCGATCAACAGGTCGCCGTCGCACTCGATCTGCCCGCTGAAGATGCCCAGGACCTGGCCCGGCCCCTTCAGCGCCAGGTTGCCGGACACCGAGTCCTCGCGCGCAAGCACCGTCTGCTTGGGCTCGAGAACAAGCGGATCCGTACCGCCGTTGGTGGTGACCGCACCAGCCGTATCCACCGCCATGTCAGCCATGTCGAGTCCTCCCTGGCCGCCCTACTCCCCAGCTTTGGGCGACGCCCTCCTACGGCAGCATAGCGGGTGCTGGGTTTTTCGCTAGAGGTCTTGATGCTCCGACAAGTAATCGATCACCGCTTGGGTCTGGGGCAGGATCTCGCCGTCGATAACCAGCTCTTCGAGTTTTTGCTTGATCCGGCCCACTTCGGGGCCAGGGCCGATCCCCCTGACACGCATGATCTCCTCCCCCGTGATGAGGGGAGCCAGGCGCGAGGGGAGCTCCGCCTGAACCAAATCCAGGCGGGCCTGCAGCTCGTCCAGCTTTTCGGGCTCGGGGTAAGCCGACGCGGCGATGTCGGCTCTGGCGAGCAGCATCAATCTGTCGAGCAGAGGACCAGCGTCGCGCGCCAGGCGGCGCACCGCTCCGTCGGACCACTCCGACTTGTAGAAGACGGCACGGAGGTGCAACCGGATGAGCCCGACGATGACGTCGATCTCCCTCTGGGCAAAGCGAAGCCGCTCGAGCGCCCGCCTCGCGATGTCGGCTCCGACCTCCTCATGACCGAGAAACGTGCCGTCGCCCTTGGCCGTCCTGGGCTTGCCAACGTCGTGGAACAGCGCTGCCACGCGGAGGACGAGGTCGGGCGGGGTCGCCTCGACCGTGAGGAGGCTGTGGCCGAACACGTCATGCGTGTGGTAGCCGGTTTGCGGCACGCCCTTGCAGGCAGCGATCTCCGGCAAGATCACCTCCAGCAGGCCGGCCTCGTCGAGCAGGTCGAGGCCGAGCTTGGGCCGCGGCGAGGCCAGGATCTTCCGCAGCTCGTCGGAGATGCGTTCGATCGAGATCACCGGGGGCGTCAGGCGAGCTTTCAGCTCGCGCATCGCGGGCACGAGGGTCGGATCGAGGCTGAATCCGAGCTCGGCGGCAAACCGGACCGCCCGCAGCATGCGCAGCGGGTCGTCGGCGAAGGTACCGAGCGGGTCCGCCGGGGTGCGCAGAACCTTCGCCTCGAGGTCCCTGCGAGCGCCGAGCGGATCCTCGATCTTGCCGTCGAGGTCCATCAGGAGGGCGTTGATCGTGAAGTCGCGCCGGCGGAGGTCTTCCACGAGGCTGGCCGGCCTCACGTCGGGCTTGCGGGAATCGGGGGCGTAGGACTCGGCCCTGGCCGTGACGAACTCGACCAGGCGGCCGGGCAGGGTCACCTGGGCGGTGCCGAAACGCTCGAAGGTAACAGGAGGCGGAGCCACCGCGATTTCGGCGAAATGCCGCGCCAGGGCGAGCGCGTCGCCGCCTTCGACAACGACGTCCGGGTTGGGATGAGGCCGCTCGAGCATGAGGTCGCGCACGTAGCCGCCGACGACCCAGGCCTCGACATGAAGGTCAGCCGCGGCGCGCTTGAGCAGCCCCAGCAGCTCCGCGTCTGTTACTGGTTGATGCGCGCCCATTCCACGGCTCCCACCTGCCCGGCGCGATCCCCCAGTCGGGCACGGCGCAGGCGAGGCCGGCGTGCTGGCTTGATGAAGGGCGACGAGCGCAGCGTCTCGATCATCGTCGGGTAGACCAGCGCCCAGGAGCGCGAGACGCCGCCGCCCATGACGAAGATCTCAGGGTCGAGCGCGTTGGTGAGGCTGATCAAGGCAATGCCCATGTAACGCGCTGCCCGCTCGACGACCGACCGGGCCTGACGATCACCGGCCGCAGCGGCCGCGAACAGTTCGGCCGCGGTGTGCCCTGTCTCGCGCGCGAGCGCGGTGCCGCTGATGAAAGCCTCCAGGCAGCCCCGCTGGCCGCAGTTGTCGAGCGGACCATTGGGGTCGATGATCATGTGCCCGATCTCGCCCGCGGTTCCGTGGGCGCCGCGGTGGAGCTTGCCATCGATGATCAGGCCGCCGCCGACGCCTGTCGACCAGGTGATGTAGACCATGTTCCGGCTGCCCCGCCCCGCGCCGTGGTGAAACTCACCCAGCCCGGCCATATCGGCGTCGTTGGCGAGCTGGACCTTGGCGCCGGTGGCGCGGCCCATCATCGCGACCAGCGGCACGTTCTGCCACGGCAGGTTCGGTGGATTGACGAGCACGCCGCGCCTGATGTCGATCGGCCCAGGCGCGGCGATCGTGATGCTGCGGACCTTCTCGCGGCCACGATGACGATCGATCTCGCCGGCCGCCCAGTCGACCATCGCCTGGGGTGTCGCCAGCATTGCGGTTTTGGTCTTGATGCTGGCCACGAGGTGGCCGTCGGACCGCGCGAGCGCGACGCGTACCTGGGTTCCGCCTAGATCGATCCCTGCCAGCATCGCGCGACTAGGGTAATGCCCCTTCATTCATGCCCCTCACCCTGACCCTCTCCGCCACGGGTGAAAGGGCACTGTTCAAGAGGCCAGGAGCTGTTGGCCTCGCAGGGCGGCGAGAATCTCGATCGGTGCGCGGGCGCGGTTGAACGTGTAGAAATGCAGGCCCGGTACCCGCGCCTCGATCAGCTCGGCGCACTGCGCGATGCAATGCTGGACACCGAGCGCACGAACGGCATCGTCATCCGCCGCGTTGTCGATTGCGGACTGCAATTCGGCGGGCACCGTCGCGCCCGACATCGCGGTCATCACGCCCAGCGAGCGTCGGCTCGGCACAGGCATCAATCCCGGCACGATCGGCACCCCGATCCCCGCTGCGCGGGCGCGCGAGACAAGGTTGAAATAAAAGCGATTGTCGAAAAAGAGCTGCGTGATCAGAAAGTCCGCGCCCGCCTCGACCTTCAGCTTCATGTAACGAAATTCGTGCTCGACGTCGGGACTCTCGGGATGCTTTTCGGCGCTGCAGGCGGCGCCGATCCCAAACCTGTAACCGCTGCGCCGCACGAGCGAAACCAGGTCGCTGCCGTGCGTGAGCTGCGGGTCAACGGGGGTGAAAGGCTCGCCTGAGATCGGCGGATCACCACGCAAGGCAAGCACGTTGGCCACGCCCTCGCGCTCCATCCAGTTGAGGATCTGACGTGTTCGGTCCGCGCTATTGGCGCAGGTGAGATGTGCCATCGCCTCGATGTGGTAGTGGCGCTTGATGCGGGTCACGAGCTCCAGCGTTTTCTCGCCCGTGCGGACTCGATAGGTGACCGAGACCCAATCCGGGGCGTGCCCGGCCAGCGTCGCAACCGTGCGCTCGAGCACTTCCACCTCACTCTCGTCGCGAGGTGCCATGAACTCAAACGAGATCGTCGGTTTGCTGCGCCCGAGCATGTCGGCGATGCGCATGGCTCGCGAAAGCCTACCGCAGGAGGCGGGCGTCTCCGACGCGGCGAGTCACGCGCAACGCGTCCAGGTATTCGAGCAGCGCGAGCACCGGCCGCCTGCTCGCGCCCATGCGATCGCGCAGCTGCGCGACGGTCACAGAACCGTTGATGCCCACGATCTCCTTCACCATCGCGACCGCGGAATCGAAAGCGCTCTTGATGAACGCAACGTCGTCGCTCACGCGAACGATGTCCCCGCGCTCGGCAAGTGCTCGCACGAGCTCCTCGCTCGCACCGCTCTGGTGCATCGCCTCCTGCAAAGAAGGCGGGGTGAACGGCTTGGCCCCCAGGACCCGAAGCAAGTCCGCCTGCGGACCGGCTTCGTCAAGCTGCACCTCGTGTCCTGGCGAGGCCAGCGATCCGTTGCGCTCGACCACGCGGCCGTCCTGGACGAGCCCTTCAATGACCGCCGCGAACGACGCCGGCGAGACGCCCAGGCGGCTGCGCAACTCTTCGCGGGCCATGCCCGATCGCAACGGATGGGCCCCGTGATACGCCGTCAACTCCTCGCTGGCGTGGGCCGTGATCGACCGCCACGCCTCATGGCTGAAGATCCAATCCCCCAGCCGCCGCGCATCGAGCGTTGCGACATCCGCGTCGGCCGCGACAGTTGCCTTCAACAACGCTTGCACGGTGACGCCGCGCGGGTATTTGCGCAGCTCCTGCTGCAGCACGTCGCCCGCCGCCCGCCGCGCGAGCGACTCGCGGACCGCAGAATCGTGGCGGGCATGCTTGCGAGGCGCGACGTCGAGAAATGTCCCGCCCGCGATGGTCATCGCCGGGCTTGGCGCACGGAGCACGAAGCGATCCCCGGCCGTGGCCGCGATGGGACGCTCGAGGTAGAGCTGAACCCATCCGCTCCCTCCGGGGGCGATCTCGTCGGCGTCGAGCACGATCGTCCGGCAGGCGACCTCGACGGCAGCCGTGTGCAGTAAAAGCTCGGCGCCGTGGCGCACCGGTTGCGCCGCCGACGCAAGGGCGCGAAGCGTCGCGTCGATCCGTCGGACTCCATGCAGGGCGCCTCGACGCGCCAGCACATCGCCGCGCGAGAGCTCGCTCTTCTCGATGCCGCTGAGGTTGGCCGCCACACGGTTGCTGGGTCCCACCGATTGGACCTTCTGGTTGTGGCGCTGCAGGCCGCGGATCCGTACGAGCCGTCCACCCGGAACGACCTCCATCTCCTCACCCACGCTCAGCGAACCGTCGACCAGGGTGCCGGTGACGACGGTGCCGAACCCGCTCATCGTGAAGACGCGATCGATCGGCAATCGCGGCCGGCCCGAATCCTCGCGAAGGGACGATTTCTCGAGCAGCGCGTCGAGCGCGGCCGTGAGCTGGGCGAGACCTGCGCCTGTGACTGCCGAAACGGGGATCACTTTCGAGCCGTCCAGCGAGGTGCCATTGATCGTCGCTCTGACCTCCTCGGTCACCAGCGCCAGCCAGTCCTCGTCGACGAGATCTGTCTTCGTGAGGGCGACGAGACCTCGCCGCACGTCGAGCAGGTCGATGATGTCCAGGTGCTCTCGGGTCTGCGGCATGACGCCTTCGTCGGCGGCGACGACGAGGACCACCGCGTCGAGCCCGTGGGCACCGGCCAGCATGTTGCGCATGAAGCGGGCGTGGCCGGGCACGTCCACGATTCCGATCTCGCGTCCGCTGGGCAGGGTCATGTGCGCAAAGCCCAGGTCGATCGTCATTCCCCGTCGCTTTTCCTCGGCCAGCCGGTCAGGATCGATGCCCGTGAGCGCGGTGATGAGCGTGGACTTGCCGTGGTCGATGTGGCCGGCGGTGCCGACGACGAAGCTCATTTCGCCAGGCTTGCTGTCGCCGCCTCGACCGCGTCGATCAGGATCTCGTCCTCTCCTCGTAACACTGTTCGTGGGTCGAGGCAGCACTCGTCCTTCTCCACTCGTGCGATAACGGGCGGATCGCCCTCCCGGAGCGCGGTGACCAGGCGAGAGGCCGGGCCCGCGATCGCGATGAGGACTGTCGGGATCGCTTGCTCGGGAAGCGAGCCTCCGCCGACCGCCGATATAGCCTCGATGAGCTGGGTTTTGACGCCGCGTTCCTCGAGCTTGACCGCCCACATCGCGGCCCGACGCCGGATGTTCTCGACCGGCGCATGGAGCATGCGGTCAACAGGTATCTCGTCGGCACGACCGGTCAACCTCTGCCGCAGCGTGGCTTCGAGCGCAGCCAGGGTCAGCTTGTCGATGCGCAACGCTCTCGCGAGCGGATGGCGCGACATCTTCTTGATGGCGTCCGCGTGGCCGAGCACGATTCCGGCTTGCGGCCCGCCGAGCAGCTTGTCGCCCGAGAACGTCACCACATCGCATGATCTGACCGAATCGACAACGGTCGGCTCGTCGGCGCTCGCCTCCGTCGCCCCGCTGCCGACGTCGTCGATGAGAAGCAGAGCGTGGCTCTTGGCGATTGTCGCCAGGTCGGTGAGCGCCGCCGACTCGGTGAATCCAGTGACCCGGAAGTTCGACGTGTGCACCCGAAGCAGCGCGGCGGTGCGTTCGGTGACAGCCTCCTCGTAGTCCGCGGCGCGGGTCCGGTTGGTGGTTCCCACCTCGACCATGCGGGCACCGGAGAGCCGCATCACGTCCGGCATTCGGAACGAGCCCCCGATCTCGACCAGCTGCCCCCGCGAGACGACCACCTCCTTGCCCTTGCACAAAGCGGTCAAGGCGAGCAGCACGGCGGCGGCGTTGTTGTTCACCACGAGCGCCGCCTCGCTGCCGAACAGGGCCGTCAGCAAGCCCGCAACAAGCGAGGCCCGCTCACCTCGCTTGCCTGTCGAGAGGTCGAGCTCGAGGTTGCTGTACCCGGCAGCCACGCCGAGCGCCTCGACGGCGGCCTGGGAGAGCGGCGCGCGGCCAAGGTTGGTGTGCAGGATCACGCCGGTCGCGTTGATCACGCGCCGCAATCTGGGGGCGACGCCTTCGCGCAGCCGAGCTGCAACCGCGGCGTGGCGCTCGGAGCCATCCAAGGCCGAGTTGCGCTCGGCGGCAATCTGAGCGCGGATCGCCTCGACAACCCGAGCTCGGCCGTGCTCCCTGACGAGCTCGGCGTAGGCCGGCTCGTTGACGAGCGTGCCTACGGCAGGCAGGGTGCCAGGCCCGTGAATCCGGGGACTCGATACCCGATGCATTCGCCTACTGAGATTAGGCTTGCGGGCTCGAAGAACGGGAGCATGACGTAGTTCAGCAGGTTGGCGCCCTGGAAGAACTGGACCGCGAGCAGGACGACGACGCAGCCGGCCCAGACCTCGCGCCTGCGGAGGCTGACGTCGTAGAAGAAGCGAGCATTCTGTCTCTGGAAGATCGCCTCGATCACGTTCCAGCCATCCAGTCCGGGGATCGGCAGCAGTTGAAACGCGAAGATCGAGAGGTTCAGGAACACGATCACGTAGATGACGAGGCCCAGGAGTCCTGGTCCCACGTCGAACGAGATGGGGACGCCTGCGCGGATCATCGCGCGCAACAGCAATCCGACGATGAAGGCCACCGCCAGGTTTGCTGCTGGACCACCGAGCTCGTAGAGGACCTTCTGCCGGTTACCGCTGATGCGGTTGGACTGGATGGGCACCCGGCGGCCCCAGCCGACCAGCGCCACGAACACCGCGATCACCCCCAACGGGTCGAGGAAGCGGCGCGGATCGGGCTTGAAGTAGCCGAAGTAGCGGACGGATCGATCGCCCTGGAAGTAGGCCGCCGCGGCGTGGCCCATCTCATGCGCCGGGATGGCGATGGCGACGGCCGGCACCAGGGCGAGAATCCCGATGACGAAGGAGACGAGAAAACTCAATCGATCTTGATTTTCGAGTCGCGCTTCGTGGTTCGTCGCCTCGTCCGAGCCCGTCTGACTCGCGTTGCCGCGGGAGCGGGCGCGACCCGGTTCTCATAGATCAGCATCAATGCCGTGATCAGCTCGCGCTGGGCGTTGAGCAGGTGCACCTGGGCCGCGGGCGGCACCATATCGGACAACACGTTGCTGACCCGAGAGCCGAGCTCGTTGATCAGCTCGATCACGCGCTCGCCATCGCGGCTCATCGCTTTTTCGCCTCCAACTTTTCCGCGCGCCGCGCGAAGCGCACGCGCAGCTCGCCGTCCTCGATCGATGCGCCCGCGGTCTCGCGGCGCGCAAGCACCCGCGGCAGCGTGATCTCGCGGCGGTAGTTGCCGACGGTCACGTAGAGATCGCCGTTGTGGCGGCTCAGGTCGACCGCCGACTTGTCCACGAACGGCACCTTAAGAGACAGCACGTAGTCAGGCCCTTCCTTATCTATGCGCTGCGGGTTGGAGGTCGCAAAACGGCGAGCAGGGTCCTCCTCGCCATAGATGGCGTGGGCCATCCGGGAAAGCATCTCCTCCCCCACCACCTCGCGGTCGAACAGGGGCACGTTGAAGATGGGAATCCCGGCGAAGGACTCCTCGACCTCGCGTTGGTAGCGGTGGTGTATGAGCTGCCATTTCTGGAAGAGCTCGTCATGCAGGTCGCCTGGCAGAAGCCGGTTCACGATCACCGCGTCGGTGACGTAACCGAAGAGGCTCAGATACGTGTAGGCGCGCTTGGCCTCCTTGACCACCATCTTCTCGAGGTTGAGCACGTTGCGGACCGTGGTGATCTCGGGATCCGTCAGCACCTTGCGCATGCCATCGAGGTCCATCAGCAGATCCTTGAGCGACGCGTAGACCTCGTCCGACGGCAGCGGCATGTGCATCATCGGCTGCAGCACGGGGCGCGCCACGCGCATCGCGCGTCGCGACCAGGGGTAGATCTTGTCCAGCCACCACTTCGCCGCGTCGGGAAAGGTGAGGAGCTGGAGCGTCTCGCCTGTCGGAGCACAGTCGACGATCAGGACGTCGTGCTCGGCGCGCTGCGCGTAGTGCTTGATCCACATCAACGAGGCGACCTCGTCCATGCCTGGAGGATTGGCCACCTCGTCGGCCAGCACCTCGTCGAGGCCCTGCGTGGAGAAAACCTCGACTGCGTACTCGTGGAGCTTTGCCCAGTGGCGCTGCATCTCGTGCAGCGATGACACCTCGTGCGCCCACAGGTTGTCGCCCACCTTGGTGGCCTCGGCTCCAAGCTCGATGTCGAACGAGTCGCCGAGCGAGTGTGCGGGGTCCGTGCTCATAACGACGGTGCGGTAACCGGAGGCTGCGCAACGCACCGCGGTCGCCGCGGCGACGGACGTCTTGCCAACCCCGCCCTTCCCCGTGAAGAGAACAACCCTCACGGGCGAAGTCTACGTTCGGGGTGTTTTCCTCCGTTTGCCCGCTGCGACCAGCTCGTCGACGTTCTCCTGCACGAGCGTCTCCACGTGCTTGAGGATCTGGATCGTCACCTCGGTGTTCTTCTCGGTCATCCCGGTCACCTCCTCGATCGCCTTGAGGATCTGCACGTTCTGCATGTCCGCCTTATCGGCTTCATCTGCGGCATGCTCGAGCGTCAGCCGGTCCTTCTGCGACTGCCGGTTCCCCGCCAGCAGCAGAACCGGGCCCGTGTAGGCGGCCTGGGTGGAGAAGGCAAGGTTGAGCAGGATGTATGGGAAGGGGTCGATGTGGATGCGACCGGTCGCCTGGAGAGTATTGACGCTGACCCAGATCGCCACAAGGCACGTCTGGATGATCAGAAACCGCCACGAGCCGATGAAGGACGCGATTCCGTCCGCGAGGCGCTCGCCGAACGTCGCCTCTTCGTGATGGATGACGTTGACCGGGTGCTTGTGTCCATCGGTGGCGTACTTGCGCCGCTGCATCGTCCGCCTGAGCGCCGCGCTCCGAGACTCGCTCGTCCGAACTGCCACAGCGGTTCGAAACTCTACCGCTTGGAGTCCGAGTTGCTACCCCGTTACTTGACGATCAGCGGGACGGTCAGCGAACCGACGCCGAGCAGCACGATCATGGCCGCGCCGACGATCGCCAGCCTCACCAGGTCCTTGGTGAAGTAAGGCACCCGGTCCAGCGGGATCGACGGATCCGTCGACTGGACGATCATGCGGCCGCCGCGCTGCTTGACGAACTGATTGCGCGACCCGAGCGACAGCTCGACGGAACGGACCAGGGCCTGGTCCCCACCCACCCTCGCCTGGGAAACGCTGCGCGTCGGGGTGGCGGGCTGGGCGCCGGCCGTGCCGACCGCCGTCAGGGGGCCGGCCGGCCGCATTGGCTGGCGGTACTTGCCCTTGGCTCGCTTTTTGCCCTTGCGGCTCATAGATCTGCAAGTCTAGACGGGCGTGAAAATCAGCTCGATTCTCCCCATCCGGCCCCATCCCCGCCCTGCGGGCGGTACTTCCCCGCCAGTGCGGAAGAGTTGGCCTTTGTTAGGTATGACAGGCAGGCGACTGGGGGAGCTCGTTCTAGGTCGTGGGGTGCGACTCGGGAAGGTTTCCGCCTGCCTGTCGTTGGGCCGTGGGACTCAACGTGCAAGGACGTTGGCTACGATATGTTGTGTCCCGGGTGAAGTTATAACCCCGAATGTAGTTGGTGTCAAGAGCTTTGGGTAAAGTGTCGCCTGGCAACCGGCTGCGCTGGCTGCCTTACCTCTTCGCCGCCGGGGCGGTGTTCTGGCTGATCGAGCTGACACAGTTCGCCGCTGTCGTCGCGGCGCCGGCTGGCCGCGAGCAACTACGCCAGGCGCTGCTCACCGCCGGGATCACGAACGTCAACACGATGCTCACCGTCGAAGTCGTGATTCTTGCCTCCCTCGAGGTCGCGGCCGTCGCCTTGCATGGCGCCGCCTACTACGGCTTGAGGGCGTACCGGGCCTGGGGCTGGGTCGTCGCGGTCATCGTCGCGGCCGCCTGGTCGCTGTTGCTCGTGGGCATCCCGGTCCTCGTCTTCCTGCTGCGACGGCCTACCCGTCAGGCATACGGAATCTCCTAACAGGCGCGGGTGAGGCAGGCCTCCCCCGCGGAACCCCCTCCATGGCGCGACGTCTGGTGGCGATTGGGGGGAACACGTTTAGGGACGGCCGGAATGAATCCGGCCTACATCCCCTCCTCGTCTCCTAAAAGGCGCGGGTGGGGCAGGCCTCCCCCGCGGAACCCCCTCCATGGCACGCGACCTCTGGTGGCGATGGAGGGAACACGTTTAGGGACGGCCGGAATGAATCCGGCCTACATCCCCACCTCGTCTAGAGGGCCTAGCGGCCGATCCGGAAGAAGACGACGTCTCCGTCCTGGACTCGATACTCCCGCCCCTCGACCCGCAGCTTGCCGGCAGCGCGCAAGGCGTCCATCGAGCCGGCGGCGACGAGCTCATCCACCGAGGTGACCTCGGCGCGGATGAAGTGCTTTTCGAAATCGGTGTGGATCTTGGAGGCCGCGACCGGCGCGGGCGCGTCGCGCTCGCATGGCCAGGCCCGAACTTCCGGCTCGCCTGCGGTGAAGTAGGTGATCAGGCCGCCCGCCTCCCACACCGCGCGCGCGATGCGGCCCAAGCCTGATTCGTCGATGTCGTAACCGGCGCGCATCTCGGCCTGCTCCGACGGCTCGAGCTCGCTGAGCTCGGCCTCCAGGCGCGCCGACAGCGCGATGGAGGGAGCGCCTGCGCCGTCGGCCAGCTTCTTGACCTTCCCGGCGGGCTCGCCTCCACCCGGGAGCAATGCTTCGGCGGCGTTGGCGACGTACACGGCGGGCTTGAGCGTGACCGGGAAAATGCCCAGCAGCATCGCGCGTTGATCCGGCTCCAGGGTAAGCGTGCGCAGCTGCTGCCCGGCGTCGAGGTGCTGCTTGGCCGCGGCCAGAACTTCCGTCTCAGCCTGGGCGTCCTTCTTCCCCGCCCGCGCCTCCTTGGCGACGACGTCGAGCCTTCTCTCGACCGACGCGAGGTCGGCGAGCACGAGGTCGAGCGCAAACTCCTCGAGCTCGGACGCGGGGTCGGGCTCGGGCCCGAAGCACCGAGCGACCTTCAAAAGGACATCGGCCTGCCGCGCAAACCCTGTGCGCTGCGCGCGACTGCCCGGAGGCGAGTCCTCGACGCGGACCTGCGCCGGCGTCGTCTTCGCGGGCTGCACGGCTTCGGCGAGTCGGGTCAGGCGCCCATCAGGGACGTCGACCATCCCGACGCCGTCGGCGCCGCGACCCGCCGTCAGCGCGTGGAACAGCGTGGTCTTGCCGGACCCCGCGGGCCCGACGATGGCAACGTTTACAGGCACGGCTTACGCGAGTTCCTGGTCCAGCTCGAAAGCTTTGTGGAGGATTCGCACGCCCTTGTCGACCTGGTCGCGAGCGACGAGGCAGGTGATGCGGATCTCGGACGTGCTGATCATCTCGATGTTGATGCCGCCGTCCGCCAGGGCGCGGAACATGCGAGCGGCGATGCCGGGCGTACCTAGCATTCCTGTGCCGACGATGGACAGCTTGGCGATGCCGCCGGCAGACGAGATACGCGCCGCGCCGACCTCCTTGGCCGCGACCTTGACGAGCTTCTCGGCCGCCTTGAGGTCCGACTCCGCGACGGAGAACGTCAGGTCGGTGCGGCCCGACCGGCCGATGTTCTGGACGATGACGTCGACCGAGATCCCCGCCGCGCTCAGCGGCTCGAAGATGCTAGCGGCGACGCCAGGGCGGTCGCGCACGCCGATCACGGTGATCTTCGCGACGTTCGTCTCTTGCGCGATGCCGCGCACGCGCTGGCGATCTTCCATCGGGACGTGGGCGACGATCATCGTACCGACGCCCTGACGAAAGCTCGATCGGACGTGTATGGGCACGCTGTACAGCTCGGCGATCTCCACAGCGCGAGGGTGCATGACGCGCGCGCCGACCGCCGCGAGCTCGAGCATCTCGTCGTACTGGATGTGGCTCAGTTTGCGGGCCGACTTCACGACTCGTGGGTCGGCGGTGAAGATGCCGTCGACGTCGGTGTAGATCTCGCATGACTCCGCGCGCAGCGCCGCGGCGAGCGCCACCGCGGTGGTGTCTGAGCCGCCGCGACCGAGCGTCGTGATCTCCAGCTCTTCCGTGACGCCCTGAAAACCGGCGACCACAGGCACCTGGTGTTGGCGCAGTGCATCGAGGATGCGGTCGGGCTTGATGTCGCGGATCCGCGCGCGCGAGTGATGCTCGCTCGTGCGGACGCCGGCCTGGGCGCCGGACAGCGAGATGGCGGGCACGCCCATGCCCTGCAGGCACATCGCGACGAGCGGAGCGGTGATCGTCTCCCCGTTGGCGACGAGCATGTCGAGCTCACGCGCCGGGGGATCGGGGTTGATGCTCTGGGCAAGCGAGATCAGGCGGTCGGTCGTGTGGCCCATCGCGGAGACCACGGCGACGACCTGGTGACCCTCGTTCACGGTGTCGGCGATATGACGGCTGACCCGGCGGATTCGCGCGGCGGAGCCGACCGAGGTACCGCCGTACTTCTGGACGATCACAACGTGCGGAACATGCCCTTGTCCGTGATCTTGGACACGAGCGCCCGTCCGCGCAGTGGATGCTCATCCTCCATCGCCTTGGCGATCCGCTCCGCCTGCGATGGCGCGCAGAAGGCGAACACGCTGGGGCCGGCGCCGCAGATCGCCGCGCCGTAGGCGCCCGCCGCTTCCGCGACGTGGATCACTTCCTCAACCCATGGATACAGATGCATGCGGTGCGGCTGATGCAGCCGGTCACGCAGCGCCTCGCCGAGCAGGGACGGGCGCTTCGACATGATCGAGCGCACGAGAAGCGCCGTGCGCGACGCGTTGAATGTCGCGTCCGCCAGCGGCACCTCCGCGGGCAGCGCGGAGCGGGCTTTCTCGGTGGGCAGCGGTTGGTGCGCGATGAACAGCGCTAGACCCCATCCGGGATTCGGCAGCTTCTCGTCCACCTTTTGCGACACGATGCGAATCCCGCCCGAGGCCGAGGCGGCGACGTTGTCGTAGTGACCTTCGTCCGCTCCCGCGTCGATCACGTGCGATTTGACGTCCCACGGGCTCATGAGAGCCGATGAGGCCAGCCTCGCCGCGGCGCTGCTGCCCAGACCGACACCCATCGGGATCTCGCTGCGGACGCGTCCTTTCATGCTCAGGCGGGTGAACGGGTTCTCGTGCGCGTAGAGGTAGTCGGAGCCCTCGCCCTCGTACTCCCAGGAAGGATGTTGCGACTCGGTAGCCTCGACCTCCAGCCACAGGTCGATCGCCATCGCCATGCAGTCGAATCCAGGGCCGATATTGGCGATCGAGGCGGGGACTTTGATTCTCATGGCGGATTTACAGCTTCAAGACCTTAGCGAGTGTGCGCGCGTCTCCGTCGAGTTCGATGGGTGGTTCGACACTTTTCAACGAAGCCTCAGGATCTTTGAGCCCGGAACCCGTGAGGACGACCACGGTGACGGCGTCCTTGTCGATCTTTCCGTCACGGACGAGCCTGAACAGAAGGGCCAGCGGCGCCGCCGACGCGGGCTCGGCGAACAGGCCTTCGCTGCCGGCGAGCCGGATCTGCGCGGAGAGGATCTCGATGTCGGTTACCGCGCTGATCGCCCCCCCGGACTCGTCCCGCGCCGACGTCGCGCCCTCCCATGACGCGGGATTGCCGATCTTGATCGCCGATGCGACGGTCTTCGGGTCGGCGACGGGGCTGCCGTTGACGATAGGCGCGGCGCCCTCGGCCTGCGCGCCGACCATCCTCGGCAGTCGGGTGGCGCGGCCGGCGGCGTGGTACTGGCGGAAACCCCTCCAGTAGGCGGTGATGTTGCCGGCGTTCCCGACCGGCAGGATGAGGTAGTCGGGCGCGTCGCCCAGCTCGTCGACGATCTCGAACGCGGCCGTCTTCTGGCCCTCGATCCGATGTGGGTTCACCGAGTTCATCAGGGCTACGGGGTACCGGCTGGTGAGGTCGCGCACGGTTTCCAGCGCGTGGTCGAAGTTGCCCTTCAATGCGACCACCTTCGCTCCATACATCAGGGCTTGCGACAGCTTGTTGAGCGCGATTTCGCCAGACGGGACCACAACGATCGCGCGCGCACCGGTGCGCGCCGCGTATGCCGCCATCGACGCAGACGTGTTGCCGGTCGACGCGCACATGAAGACTCGGTGGCCTGCCTCCAACGCCTTGGCCACGGCGACGACCATGCCCCGGTCCTTGAACGATCCCGTGGGATTCAGGCCTTCGTACTTGAAGTAGAGGTGCTCGAGGCCCAGCGCCTTGCCGATGTTGAGGCTCGGCACAAGTGGGGTCGAGCCCTCCTTGAGGTCGACCTCCGGCGTCGATGGTCCGACAGGTAGGTGCTCGCGATAGCGAGCGATGACCCCCACGGGCCGATCCTCCTAGAAGACGCGGAGGAACGACGAGACGGCGTGCACGGGCTCGAGCCGCGCCATCCGCTCGCGCGCCCTCTGCAGGCTCGCGTCGAGCGATGGGTGGGTGGTGACCACGAGCTCGGCCGTCTGGTCGTGTGACCATGCGTCTTTCTGGATGAAGCTCGAGATGCTCACGCCTTCCTCGGCGAAAACCTGCCCGATTGCGGCGAGCACTCCAGGCTGATCGGCGACGCGGATGCGGTAGTAGGCGCGCGTCTTCACTTCGCCGATCGGAATCACGCCGATGCGGTCGTCGAAGCTGAAGGACGGTCTGCTCTGCACGCCGCGGCGGATCGAGCGGGCGAGATCGATTAGGTCGCCGACCACGGCTGAGGCTGTCGGTCGTCCTCCGGCACCCTGCCCCACGAGCAACACCTGGGCGACCAGGTCGCCCTCGACGAACACTGCGTTCTCCGCACCCTCGACCCGCGCAAGCGGATGGTCCAGCGGAACCATCGCGGGATGCACGCGAGCCTCGATGCGACCGGGATGACGCTGCGTGTGAGCGATGAGCTTGATGGCGAAACCCAGCTCGCGGGCGTAGCGGAAGTCGATGGGTTCGATCCCTTCAATGCCTTCGCGATAGATGTCGTCAGGCCGCACCTTGATCTCATACGCGATGGACGCGAGGATGGCGAGCTTGTACGTGGCGTCATAGCCGCCGATGTCGTCGGTCGGGTCGGCCTCGGCGTACCCGGCCTCCTGCGCTTCGCGCAATGCGTCCGCCATCGTCATCCCCTGCGAGGCCATCCGCCCGAGGACGTAGTTCGTGGTCCCGTTGATCACCGCGGAGACGCTCTCGATCCGGTTGGCCTGGAGGTCGGTCCGAAACGTGCTGATCAGCGGGATGCCGCCGCCGACCGCGGCTTCGAAGTAAACGTCGACATTTTTTTCCGCCGCCTGGTCGAGCAGCTCGGGGCCGTGCCTGGCCATCACGACCTTGTTGGCGGTGATGACATGCTTGCCGGCCTGAATCGCGCGTTCGATGTACGAGCGCATCGGCTCGTCACCGCCCGCCACCTCGATGACGACCTCGATCGCGGGGTCGTCGAGGACGTCCGCGGGATCGGCCGTCAGCACGTCGTTCGAGATCTCGATAGTGCGGCGTTTGCTGACCTCACGGACGAGCACCTTGCGCAGGCACAGCTCGACCCCCGCGCGACGCGAGAGCTGCGGACCCCACGACAGCATCCGATCGGCGACCTGCGAGCCGACGGTGCCAAGGCCGATGAGGCCGACGTTGAGGGGGCGGGCGGCCATAGGCGGCTATTCTCCCTGCGATGGCCCTGATCCTGCGCGAGAGTGACGTTCAAGACCTGATCGAAATGGCAGACGTCATCGCCTCGGTCGAGGACGCGATGCGCGAGCTGGGCGACGGTGACGCAGAGAACGAGCCACGCCGTCGACTCTTCCCCCCTGGTGGACTCCTCAACGTGATGTTCGCGTCCTACCCGGGCGGCAAGTGCACGGGCCTGAAGGCGTACACCGTCGCGGACGGCCACGTCCGCTTCCTGGTGGTGATCTTTGGGGTCGACGGCTCGCTCCAGGCGTTGATCGAGGCCGACTTCATGGGGGCGTACCGGACCGGGGCCGCCACCGCCATCGCCGTCAAGGCACTCGGATTGCCCGGCTCGGCGACCGTGGCCTTGATCGGGACGGGATGGCAGGCCGCCACCCAGGCTCTCGCACTTTCACACGTGCTCGAGATCAGCGAGCTCCGCGTGTTCAGCCGCAACGAGGACCGCCGGGCGGCGTTTGCCGAGGAGCAGCACGAGCAACTCGGGATCATCACCGTCGACGCCCCGAGCGCAGAGGCGGCGGTCCGCGGCGCCGACATCGTGGTGACCGTGACCACCAGCCACACCCCGGTCATCCAGGCCGACTGGGTCGAGCCTCACGCCCTTGTCGCCGCGATCGGATCCAACTATCGCAACCGCGCGGAGCTGCCGATCGAGCTCGTGGAGCGGGCGCAGACCGTGGTGGTCGATCAACTGGGAGCGGCGCAGCTGGAGAGCGGCGACCTCATCCAGGCGGCGGAGGCCGGCAAGTTCGACTGGGACCAGGCCGTCGAGCTGGGATCGGTCGTCGCGGGCCGCTGGGAACGGCCCGAACGGCCTGGCATCACCTTGTTCGAGTCCCATGGAATCGCGCTGTGGGACCTGGCGGCAGGCTCGGCCGTGCTCGCGGCGGCCCGCCGCCGGGGCGGTTACGAAGAGATCGACTTCCTCACTTAGTGAGGGAGGGTCACGTCGACGTGCTGGGGCGCCAGGGCGCCGATCTGGAGCCACGAGCCGACCAGAAACGCCGTGACGATGATCACGACCAGAGCGGCGCTGGCGGCTGAGTAGATCGCCCACGGCGGTGGCCCGGCGGCGGCAAGACGGATCATCATGTCCGACCAGTCCGGGCCACGCCGGGGTTTCCAGGTTTCCACCTCTGCCCGGATCATCCGGCTGACGTCTGCTTCGGAGGGCGTGGTTAGCCCTCCCCGAGTGGTTTTATCTTCCACGTAGGGCACCTTCACTAGTCGAACGCTCGGTCTCGCGTTGCTGGTCGCTGGCCATGGTT